>Ga0209118_1001547_pt1 | contig 10538 bp, 7 predicted proteins | sample BlaSpr_A8_Ref_M1_FD_187988 | JGI IMG/M metagenome (GOLD analysis project Ga0209118, IMG submission 187988) | Forest soil microbial communities from Thunder Bay, Ontario, Canada - Black Spruce, Ontario site 2_A8_Ref_M1 (SPAdes) (version 2) | ecosystem: Environmental > Terrestrial > Soil > Boreal...
TTCGCCACGTCTCGCTGCGCGAGATGGGATGGAGCAGGAACCCTACGAGTTTCGGATTCGCCCGGCGAAACCGGAATCACAGGGTGAGGCGACGTACGGGTCATTCCGCAAGCACGCCTTCCTTGCTTCACAGCAAACAAGTTTTGAGCGCGGACGCGCACTCCGAATTGTCCGGAGTTTGTCCGACGCCGCAGGTACACGCGAGAAGTTGCTGCGCCAGGAGAAAACATGGGCGACAAGGAAGTTGTGGGCGGCACGCCGCAGGGCGGCCACAAGTACGACGCGAAATCGATCAAAGTTCTCGGCGGCCTGGAAGCCGTGCGCTTGCGTCCCGCGATGTATATCGGCTCGACAGGAGAGATGGGCTTGCACCATCTCGTCTGGGAAGTGGTGGACAATTCGGTCGATGAAGCCATGGCTGGCTTCGCGGACGAGATTACCGTCACCGTGCACGCCGACAACTCCGTTACCGTGGTGGACAACGGCCGCGGGATCCCCGTGGACATGCATGCGACGGAGAAGCGTCCCGCGGCCGAGGTTGTGCTGACGGTGTTGCACGCGGGCGGAAAATTCGATAGCGACACGTACAAAGTCTCGGGTGGTCTCCACGGCGTGGGCGTCTCCGTCGTCAACGCGCTTTCCGATTGGCTGGAGCTGGAAATTTCTCGCGATGGCGAGGTTTGGGAACAGACTTACGAAAAAGGCAAGCCCACCAACAAGCTGAAGCAGACCGGCAAGACGCGCAAGACCGGAACGAAAGTTACCTTCCATCCCGACCCGACGATTTTCGACAAGACCGTTTACAGTTTCGACACCCTGGCGCAGCGCTTGCGCGAACTGGCCTTCCTGAATAAGGGCTTGCTGATCACGCTCACGGATGAGCGCACGGAAAAGACCGCGGAATTCAAGTTCACCGGCGGGATCACGGAGTTCGTCAAGCATCTGAATCGCGGAAAAGCCACCCTGCATGATTCGCCGGTTTATATCGAAGGGAAGCGCGGCTCTGTGGAGATCGAAATCGCGCTGCAGTACAACGATACGTACGGCGAAAACGTTTTTGCGTTCGCCAACACCATCAATACCGTCGATGGCGGCACGCACCTTTCCGGCTTCCGGTCCGCGCTGACGCGCTCGATCAACAACTTTGCGTCGTCGGCAGGCATGCTGAAGGAACAAAAAGACGAAGTCACCATCACGGGCGATGACGTTCGCGAAGGACTCGTGGCCGTGGTCAGCGTGCGGCTGCCGCAACCGCAGTTTGAAGGACAGACCAAGGGCAAGCTCAACAGCGACATCAAGGGCGATGTCGAGCAACTGGTCAACGAGAAGCTCGGCGAATGGTTCGACAAGCATTCCACCGTGGCGCGCCGCATTATCGGCAAGTGCATTGAAGCGGCTCGCGCCCGCGAAGCCGCTAGGAAAGCGCGCGAGTTGACGCGCCGCAAGTCCGCGATGGATTCGAGCGGCCTGCCGGGAAAACTCGCCGATTGCCAGGAGCGCGATCCGGCGCGGTGCGAACTTTTCGTCGTCGAGGGCGAATCGGCCGGCGGCTCCGCGAAGATGGGGCGCGACCGCAAATATCAGGCGATCCTGCCGCTCAAGGGTAAAATTCTTAACGTTGAAAAGGCGCGTTACGACAAGATGCTGGGTCACGAGGAAATTCGCGCCATCATCACGGCGCTGGGCACCGGCATCGGCAAAGACGATTTCGATGCAGGCAAGCTGCGCTACCACAAGATTATTCTGATGACCGATGCGGATGTCGACGGCAGCCACATCCGCACGCTGCTGCTGACGTTTTTCTTCCGCCACATGAAGGAATTGATCGAACGCGGGCACATCTACATCGCGCAGCCGCCGCTGTATCGCGTGAAGCGCGGGAAGACGGAAAAATACATCCGCGACGAACGGGATTTTGCGCGCGAGCTGATGAAGCGCGCCACGGAAGACCACGTCGTGAAAGCCAAGGAAGGCGTGTCGCTCGAAGGCGCCAGGCTCACCTCCTTCCTGCTGAATGTGCAGGAGTACGAAGCCGCCGCGGCGAAGCTCGGCCGCCGGCTGCGCGAGCCCGCTCTCGTCGAACTGCTGGCCGAAAGCGGCCTCGAGAAGAAGACGGATTTCGAGGACAAGAAGGCTCTGGAAAAACTGCTGAAGCAACTGGAGAAAACCAAGCTGAAACTCGAAGGCAAAATCGTCTTCGATGAAGAGCACAGCTTGTACGAAATCCAGTTTGGCCCGCCGAACAGCCAGAAGATCAATTGGGCCGTGGCGTCGACGGCGGAATACAAGCGACTGCGCGGGCTCGCCAAGCAGATCGAAGAATTCAACCATCCGCCGTTCACCGTGGCACGCAATGGCGACAAGGTGACGAAGGAAAAGGCAACCGACGTACTCAACTACGTGGTCGAGGACGCCAAAAAAGATTTCACCATCACGCGATTCAAGGGCTTGGGCGAAATGAACGCCGAGCAACTGTGGGACACGACGATGAACGCGGACACCCGTACGCTGCTCCAGGTGAAACTCGAAGATGCCGTTGCCGCAGAAGATATTTTCACGACCCTCATGGGCGAAAACGTCGAGGCGCGCCGCAAGTTCATCGAGGACAACGCGCTCGAAGTCGTGAATTTGGATATTTAGCCAGATTCTGATGCTTTATCAACTGGGATGGGCGACATTGCCAGGGCTGCGGGGTTTGAGTTGCAGCGCGTTTCGCGCGACGCCGACAACTTCGCCTGACAACGAGCGCGGCGTGGCGATAGATTTTCCGAGCGACACTAAGCGCGATGAGTTTCTGAAGCAATTAGAAGAGCATTTTGCGGCACGGCGGTTTACGAATTCAGCTGATGCCTTCGATACGGTGAAGGGGTACGTTCTGGAGTACGCGGCCAAACGATAGAAATTGGTTGTAGAGGCGTAGCATCCCGACAGCGTCGGGACAGGTGCTGCGCTCCGGCACCAGAGAATTCAGCAACAGCGAGGGGAAATGGCGGACGAACCAAATACGTCGGTACTGCTCCCGATCGATATCGAAGCAGAAATGAGGAAGTCGTACCTCGACTACGCAATGAGCGTGATCATCGCGCGCGCGCTGCCCGACGTGCGCGACGGGTTGAAGCCGGTGCAGCGGCGCATCCTGGTGGCGATGAACGATCTCGGCCTGGCCTCCAACCGCGGCTACCGCAAGTGCGCCAAGATCTGCGGCGACACCTCCGGCAACTATCACCCGCACGGTGAAGCGGTGATTTACCCCGCGATGGTGCGCCTCGCGCAGGATTTCAACATGCGCTACCCCCTGGTCGACGGGCAGGGGAACTTCGGCTCCGTTGACGGCGATCCCCCGGCGGCCATGCGGTACACCGAGGCGCGGCTGGCGAAAATTTCAGAAGACATTCTCGCCGACCTGGAAAAAGAAACCGTCGATTTCATTCCGAACTTCGATCAGACGCGCGAAGAGCCGGTGGTGCTGCCGTCGCGCATTCCGAATTTGCTCGTCAATGGCGCGAGCGGCATCGCCGTCGGCATGGCCACAAACATCCCGCCGCACAATTTGCGTGAGATTGTGGACGCGGCGATTCTGCTGATCGAAAAGCCCGACGCGACGCTGAAAGAAATAATGAAGATTGTGCCGGGCCCGGACTTCCCGACGGGGGCGTACATCGCGGGCCGTGAAGGCATCGAAGCCGCTTACAAAACGGGCCGCGGCAGCTTCACCATGCGCGCCAAGGCCGCCATCGAAGAAACCACCAAAGACCGCGAGAGCATCATCATCACGGAGATTCCGTACCAGGTGAACAAGGCACGGCTGATCGAGCGCATCGCCGAACTGGTGCAGACCAAGAAGCTCGAAGGCATCTCCGATGTGCGCGATGAATCGTCGCGCGAAGGCATGCGCATCGTCATCGAGCTGAAGCGCGGCGAAGAATCGCAGCTCATCCTCAATAATCTTTTCAAATTCACGCAGATGCAGGAATCGTTCGGCATGATCCTGCTCTCCATCGTTGGCGGGCAGCCGCGCGAACTGGGCTTGATTGCGATGATCAAGCTGTTCATCGAGCATCGCATCGATGTGATCCGGCGCCGCACGATTTTCGAGCTTAAGAAAGCCGAACAGCGCGAGCACATTTTGCTCGGCTATCAGATCGCCCTGGATCACCTCGACAACGTGATCCGCATCATTCGCGGTTCTTCCAGCCGCGTGGACGCCAAGGAAAACCTGTTCAAGTATTTCAGCGAGCAGGACGTCACCATCACGGAAAATGGGAAGTCCAGGAAAATCGAGGGCGTGAAGCTGGACGGCCGAAAGTACCGCGCGCAGGGAGCGCCGGAAATCGAGGCGGCTGGCCGTGGAAGCGCGCTCGGCCTCAGTTACGCGCAGATCGACGCCATCCTCGAACTACAGCTGCACCGGTTGACGCAGCTCTCCATCGACGAAATCCTCAAGGAATTGAAGTCCATTCGTGAATTGATCGCCGAGTTGCGCGAGATTCTGGCAAGCGACAAGAAACTCAAGCAGGTCATCGTCGCCGAGCTGCGCGAAGTGCACAAAGCGTACGGAGACGATCGCCGCACGCAGATCGTCGACAAAGTCGACGAGATCAAGCTCGAAGACTTGATCGCCGACACGGAGATGCTGATTACCGTCAGCCACGCGGGGTATATCAAGCGTACGGCGGCGGATACGTACAGACATCAATCGCGGGGCGGCAAGGGGCGCATCGGCGCGAAGACGAAAGAGGAAGATTTCGTCGAGCACCTGTTCATCGCTTCGGCGCACAGTTACATCTTGCTGTTCACCTCGAAGGGCCGCGTTTATTGGCTGAAGGTGTACGAGTTGCCGGAAGCCGCTGCAGCCACGCGAGGCAAGGCGATTTCCAGCTTGGTCAAATTCCAAGAAGACGAAAAGCTTACCGCGCTGGTCGCGGCTCGTAATTTGGAAGAAGCGGACAAGTTCGTCTTCATGGCCACGAAGAGCGGCACGGTAAAAAAGTCGGCGCTTACGGAATTCTCCAACCCGCGCTCGACCGGCATCATTGCCATCACCCTGGACGGCAAGGACGAACTTATTGGCGCGAAGCTCACCGATGGCAAGAAAATGATCTTCCTAGCCAGCCACGAAGGCCAGGCGATCCTCTTCCGCGAGACGGAGGTGCGCCCGATGGGCCGCAACGCCGGCGGCGTGAACGGGATGGACCTGGACAAGGACGACTACGTCGTGAGCATGGACGCGGTGCAGCCGGACTTCGATATCATCGCCAAGGAGCACAAGACCACCACGCAGAATCTCGAGGAGCTCGAGAACGAGCAGATCAAGGACTCGCTGGTGACGCTGATGCTGACCGTGGCCGAGAAAGGCTTCGGCAAGCGCACGCCGCTCGCGGAGTACCGCATCACGTCGCGCGGCGGCAAGGGCGTGGTCAATATGAAGACGACGGACCGCAACGGATACGTCGTGGCCACGCTGCAGGTGACCGAGGAATCGGACGTCATGATCATCACGCACAATGGCAAAGTGATCCGCGTTCACGCGAACGAGATTCGCGAAGCGGGCCGCTCGACGCAGGGGGTGCGTTTGTTGCGGCTCGATGACGACGACTCCGTCGCCGCCGCCGCGGTGCTACAGGAAGAAAACGAGGAAGAGAAGAAGTGAATCCGCAACCCGGAAAATAGTATTGGGGCACGATGATTCGTGCCCCTTTTCTGTTTCGGCCTGCGTTACACTACTTTCCCATGAAAATTACACGTCGAATCTTTGCGTTTTCTCTTCTTATTGCTCCGCTCATTTTTGCGGTTGGCGGCGGATCAGCCGATAAGCCCGCTGCAAATCGCAAGTATCTCGTTTTCGCCGGGACGTACACGACCAAAACGGAGAGCAAAGGAATTTACGGGTACGAGTTTGATGCGGACACCGGCAAGCTAACGCCAAAGGGCGTTGCGGCGGAGACGCCGGACCCGTCGTGGGTGGTGGTGCACCCCAGCGGAAAATTTCTGTATGCCGCGAACGAAGCGGGCAAGGCGAGCGCCGTGAGCGCTTTTGCGGTCGATGTAAAGAACGCGAAGCTGACGCTGCTGAATCAGATTCCGTCGCTCGGCGAGGACCCGTGTTATTTGTCGTTCGACAAAACCGGCAAGTTCGTCCTGGTTGCCAATTACAGTTCGGGAACAATTGCAGTTTTCCCGATTTTGGCGGACGGCCGGCTGGGAGAACACACCGCGATGGTGAAAGACCAGGGCGTCACGGGCCCGGACAAAGAGCGCCAGAAAGCGCCGCACGCGCACTGGATCGAGACGTCACCGGACAACCGCTTTGCTCTGGTGGCAGACCTTGGTTTGGATGAACTGCTGGTCTACAAGTTCGATGCCACCAGCGGCAAGCTCATGCCGAATGAACCCGCCTTCGCCAGATTGAAAGCTGGATCTGGACCGCGGCACGCCGTGTTTTATCCGAACGGGAAATTTATTTTTGCCGTGAGCGAACTGAGCTCGACGGCCACGTCGTTCGCATACGACGCGAAAAAGGGGACGCTCAAGGAAACTGGAACGGCGTCGACGTTGCCACCCGGATTCTCCGGCCGGAACGACGTGGCTGAAGCCGCCGTGCACCCCAACGGAAAGTTTCTCTACGTCTCGAACCGGGGAAACGACAGCATCGCGATTCTTTCCATCGATCCGGGAAACCGAACTCTCGCGCCGGCCGGGGGGATTCCCACGGGTGGCAAGGAGCCGCGGCATTTTGCCATCGATCCTAGCGGCAAGTACCTGCTGGCGGAGAACCAGTTCTCGAACAGCGTCGTCGTCTTCAAGATTGACCCCGCGACGGGCGGCCTGACCCCTACCGGGCAGGTCGTGGAAGTACCGTCGCCCGTTGCAATTGCTTTCTTGCGGGAGGATTGAATCTGGCAAAGTTGCTTAACAGTGGCGTCGGGTTCCAAATTGGGAAGAATGCCCCAGCCGCCATTTTTCCTAAGAGCGTCAAATAAAGGACTTACAGCCTGCGGAACTTGGAAGAGTGCGGAAGCATCAGAAAATAAAGAGCTTGTTTCATCGTTTGGTGGTACGGAACCAGAGGAAAGGCGCAAGAGTTAGAAATTCTGTTGGAGTGGCAGCGCCCAAGGAGGGCTTGCGCAGTGAGCGATTTGGGATACAATCCCCGCCAAGATGGCGAAGAAGCGCAAGACGAGAAAAACGGGAGCGAGGAGATCCAAACCGAGCGCGCGGGGAGCGGCCGTGGTAAAGCTGCCGAAAGACGCCGTGACGCTAATCGTGATCCTGCGCGCGCGCGAGGGACAGGAAACGTTGCTGGAAGCGGAACTGCGCGCGTTGATCGGCCCGTCACGCAGAGAACCGGGCTGCCTCACGTACAATCTTCACCGGTCCATCGATACCCCCGGAGCGCTGCTGCTGCACGAAGTCTGGGCGAGCCGCGAGGCGCACACCGAGCATACCCACACGCAGCACTTTCTCCGCTGGAATGCGCGCAAAGACGCGCTGCTCGCGTCTCGCGATGCAAATTTCTGGAAGCAGATTGCCTAAGGCTGATGGCTAGGTTAGCTTTCGGGCGTAGCGAGGTAGTAGCCGGGGCGGGCGCGGACCTTTAGCTTTTTCGCGTCGTGGCGAAGGACATTCACTTTAATTTCATGATAGCCGCCAGCATCCGAGCCCGTGGGGGTGTAGCTGATAGTGTATTGCGAGTGCAGCTCGCCGCCGATTTCGTCGATGGCTTTTTCGATGGAGCGGTCCTTGAACGTGGGGAGGTGCGCCCCGCCGGTGGCGGCAGCGGCGACTTCGAGGGCGTGATCCTTCACCTTATCCTGAATGTGCTGGACGGCCCAGACGGCGGCGGCCATCAGGTCAATGTTGCCGTAGCGATTATCCTCGCTGGTGGGGGTTTGCGGAGTGCCCGGCTGCGGCGGAAGCGGAAATGTGCCGGGCGGGGTGATCCGCGGACGCGTATCTTTCGGCTTGGCTTGGAGCTCGGCGCGAGTGGTGGAAAGCCCGACGCTGTAAATCGTCACGTTAGCCAACTGTGCCTGCCGAAGGACTTCGCCGAGCTTTGCTTCGCTGCCGGCATCGGTGGCTTCGGAGAGAATCATCAGAACGCGGCGGCGCCCGGGTTTATCGGCGGTGGCCTGGGGGCGGCCGGAGAGCATTTCCACGGCCACGGCCATGGCATCGTAGAGCTTGGAGCCGGAGGTCCCTTCTCCCAGGTGGGCGATGGTGTTCTCGATGAGGTCGCTGTTCGTGGTGAAATCCTGCAGCTTGTCGACGGAGTCGTTGAAGCCCACCACGGCGGCCTCGCCTGTTGGCCCCATCACGGGTTCCGTGAAGAGAATGCCGGTCTTACGCGCTTCCGGCAGGAGGGGAGCGATGCGCGAACTGGTCTCGATCAGGATTACCATGCATATCGGGTCACCGCCGAGATCGAAGTGGGTGATCTGCTGAGCTACGCCATTGTCCGTAATCTGAAAATCGCGGGCCTCCAGATTGTGAACCATGTCGCCGCGGCCATCGCGCACGGTCACCGGGGTGTTTACCAGCGCGACGTGCACTTTGACCTTGGCTTCGGTGTCCTTGGGAGGCAACTGGACTTCGACGCCGGGTTTGGGAGGGAGCGGGCCCGAGGGGGACTGTCCCCAGGCGAAAACGCCAGGGAGCGCCAGGAGCAGCAACAAGGTTATCAGTGAGCCCGCGATCCGCGCCATTTCGATCTCCTGACAGCAAAGTCAAAGGCCTATGCTAGGGGAGTGTACTTGATTCGACGCAGGTCCAGCGGAAGACGTTGCCGCAAGCGGCTGCGATTCCTACAATCAAGGTTCGTCTCAACGGGAGAAAAGACCGATGTCCGACGGCAAGAAATTGAAGCCCCAGCACGCGCCGAAAGCGCCACATGAAGATCCGGAATTTCTGAACAGTACGCCGGCGCGGCCGATCCGCATCCTAGCCGAATACATCCACCCGCTGGTGCAGCTCAAGAAAGAAGGTATCGGGGACACCATAGTGATGTTCGGTTCCGCGCGCATCGAATCCCACGAAACCGCGCAGGCGCGATGCACGCGGCTGAAAAACGAGAAGACCGCAAAGATGCCTGCGGCAAAGCTGGCCAGGCATCGCGCGGAAGTGCGTCACGCGAAGAGCTTGCTGGAGATGTCGCGTTATTACGAAGAAGCACGCGAGCTTTCGCATAAGCTGACTACCTGGTCGCTCACGCTGGGACCCAGGCCGCGGCGCTTTGTGGTTTGTTCCGGCGGCGGGCCGGGAATTATGGAAGCGGCGAACCGCGGAGCGTATGACGCCGGCGGCAAATCCGTGGGCCTTTCGATCGAGCTTCCGCACGAGCAATTCGCGAATCCCTACATCAGCCCGGAGCTGAGTTTCAATTTCAAATACTTCTTCATGCGCAAACTGTGGTTCGCGCAGCTCGCCAAGGCGCTAATCGTTTTTCCGGGCGGTTTCGGCACCATGGACGAACTGTGGGAAATGCTGACGCTGCTGCAAACCGGAAAACTTGCCAAGCAGAATATTATCCTGATCTACGGTCGCAAGTATTGGGATGAAGTCCTGAATTGGAAGGCCATGGTACGCTGGGGGACCATCAACGAAGACGAATACAAGATGCTCCAGTTCGCCGACACCGTGGACGAAGCCTTCGACCACATCCGCGCGGGGCTCGAAAAATACCACATGGATCTCGACCCTTTCTTACAGGCTTACTGACCCTCGGCTACCTACAAATTGTTTATTTCCAGTTGTTTATGGTGGGACCGGCGCATGCTACATTCTCTCCGTTACCGTGTTTTATTACTTAGGACCTGACCCCATTCCAGCCAGGGAGAATACGAGAGGATGGAGAGAACATGAAGCTTCAAACGGGAGGGAATAGGTTTCTTGGAAAGGCGATACTCGCCACGGCATTGTTTGCCGGCATTCTAGCCTTCATCGGAACGCCGAGTGCGCTTGCGGACGACGACCATGGCTGCCAGCGCCGCATTGCCAAGGCGGACCACAAACTGCACGAAGCCGTAGAACATCACGGTTGGGAGAGCAAGCAGGCGGATCGTGCACGCCACGAACTGCATGAAGCGCGACAACGCTGCTGGAACGAGAGCCATCGTTGGTGGGACGAAGACGGTCACCGCTGGCATACGGAACGCGATTGGGATGACCACGATCACGACCGCCACTAATTCATGAATGTGGTTTTCCGGGCGTGGCGAAGTTCTACTGCGCCCATTTTCTTTTGATGGGAGATTGTTTGCCAAAATTGCCGGGGAGCAAAAAGAAGCGGGGCGCAACCATTTGCGTCCCGCTTTTGTTTTGCAATGCGCAAGAGAATTAGTGCGAAGTCACCAGCTGCTCATCGGAAAAAACAGCTTCGAAGCGGCGAGTTTCATCCTGATCGTGCAGCATCACGATGGGAACAACGCGCAAGTACTGCTTGCAGGCATGGCACTGCGTCACTTCGCCCTGCAAGTCCTGCAAAAAACCATCCGTGAAACGATACAGCGCACGTTCGCGCCGGGCATTTTTCTTGTCCCGCG
>Ga0209118_1001552_pt1 | contig 10523 bp, 13 predicted proteins | sample BlaSpr_A8_Ref_M1_FD_187988 | JGI IMG/M metagenome (GOLD analysis project Ga0209118, IMG submission 187988) | Forest soil microbial communities from Thunder Bay, Ontario, Canada - Black Spruce, Ontario site 2_A8_Ref_M1 (SPAdes) (version 2) | ecosystem: Environmental > Terrestrial > Soil > Boreal...
GGTGTGCGGATCATGCCACGCATTGCATCTCTAAGCTCTCACGGGCCGCGGGGATGCACGCTTCGAGTTACTCTCACTACCCTTCTTCGGCTCCGGCTGGAGTCACGGTAGATTCGGGCAGATTCTGGCAGATCGTGTCGTGTCAAAGAGGAAAGACAATTTCGTGAGTGCCTCCGGGCCGCTGAGAAATCGGCGGCCCTTTTTTATTTTTGGGAACACCGCCGCCGCCCGTCCCGCTAGAACTCCCGACTCCCCCGCCGTGCCCATCAATGGGACCACGCACATTCCATGGTGGTGGTCCAGGTGGCACGGCAGTGTCTCAAAGTGTCTCAAAAGGTACAGACGTGCCTTTACCGAAACTCCTAGACTCCTTCTGCGTGGGGAGTTCTTCTCCCCGTGTCCCGCGCGGTAAAGAAGGAGATGCAGACATGCTTGGATTACTCGCCTTGGTTTTGATTGTTCTTTGGTTGCTTGGGTTTCTCGCATTTCACGTAAGCGCCAGTATGATTCACATCCTGCTCGTCGTGGGTATAGTGCTTCTCGTTTTGCATTTCATCAGGGGTGGTACCAGAACAGCATAGAGTGGTCGCCCGGCGCCCCAATCGGGGAAATGCCAGCACTGCCAGGGACGAACTCCATTTTTGTGTCCGTTGTTGCCGGAATGGTTTGGGCCAAAAAGACGATGAAACAAATCCCCGAAAACAGAGGAGTGGGTGTCTTTCCACTCCTCAAAGTCAAAAAGGAGAGAAACTCATGAAAAATAAATGGCTGCTGAGTGTGGCCGCCGTATCCACTCTGTTGTTGGTGCCGGCGATTGGTTACGCCCAGGACAAGGGCGCCGAAGTCCGCACCTTGACGGGCTGTTTGTCTAAAGCCGAGGGCGCTCACGAGTACAAGCTGACGACCGAGAACGGCTCCACCTGGGAGCTCCACAGCAAGACACTCAAACTTTCTGCTCACACTGGCCACACCGTAACCGTGACCGGCAAAGTGCGAGCGGCCGACTTGCACGAGGCCAAAGAGAAAGTCAAAGATGAAATGAAAGAACATGACATGGACAAGGGTGCCACCGAACATGGCCACCTCAATGTGACAAACATCAGCATGGTCAGCGATAGCTGCAAGAGATAACCACGGCGGCCTGAGAAACCGTTACGAGGCAAAGCTTGGAGCCTATCCTTTGCGCTCTTCGCGAAGGGTGGGCTTCTCCGTCCGGGAGTGCTGCACGCTCTTGTAGTGACAGGATGATGCTCCGGCGGGGCTTTGGCTGAAGTCACGGCAGGTTCGGGCGGATTCTGGCAGATCGTGGCGGGTCAAAGAATAAGACAATTCCGTGAATGCCGCCGGTCCGCTGAGAAATCAGCGGCCCTTCTTGTATTGTAATTGAGTTTGATTTTCTGAAGTTCTCTTTCGAATTTGAACGCCTAGACCGGATAGAACCGGAACACACTCACACTCCACAATCACTTACATACAGAGCTTGCGCATGCCGCTCTGAATCTGAAGAAGGATGTGAGGAACTATTCATGCTTCCCATTCGCATCGTGGCCATTCCAACCGAAGTCGCCGAAGCGGTGCGCGCCAGCCTCCGTGCGCCTGTTTATGGGTTCCCAGCGCACGCAGAGGTGGCTACCGACGCTGCCCCGTGCCGTCATTGCCTGCGCGCTTTCGTCGCCGGCGAAGACCGCAGAATTCTCTTTACCTATGATCGCTTCGCCGGCGTCGAATCGCTTCCGCAGCCCGGCCCGGTCTATGTTCATGCGGAAGCTTGCGCGCGTTATTCAGAGGACGCAGGATTTCCCGAGGAGCTTCGCGGGAGCCCGCGCACGGTCGAGGCCTACGCGCGTGGCCGCCGTCTTCTGGCCCAGGAATACGTGGCGGATGGGGGATTCGAGCCGGCCATCGAAAAACTGCTCGCCCATCCCAACGTCGACTATCTACAGGTCAACAGCACCACGGCTGGCTGTTTCACCTTCCGCATTGAGCGTGTTCCCGCTCCATGAGCGATGCCCGGGAGATTTAGGGAATCTCCCCCATTTCTTAATCTCCGTCCATTGCCGCACTTTGCTTCGTTGCATCAGAGGCTTGCGGTTGGACCGGCACTGGGCGTGCGGTCTCCATCTCCAGTGAACCGATTGCAAAGCAATCATCTTGGGAGTACGCTCGGGCGAGCCTCACCCTCCCAGGTTCTCTGCCAATCGTTTCGTGAGGCAGGGCCGATCTCCGCGGTTGCCGGATCGCAAGGATCCGGAGCAGGAGGAACTCTATGTCAGCCGATAACAGGGCCATCGTTCGGCGCCTCTATGAAGAAGTCTGGAACAAACGCCGGCTCGAACTAGTCGACGAAATCATCTCCCCCAGCCACGCTCTCCACGATCCCAACCTCACCGATTCCTCGGTTGGTCCAGACGCTTATAAACGCCAAGTCTCGCGCTTCATCGCCGGCATTCCTGATTTGCGCCTCACGATTGAAGATATCGTTGGCGAAAAGGAAAAGCTGGCGGTCGCCTGGACAATTTCCGGCACTCACACCGGTGAATTCATGGGAATTCCCGCCACAAACAAGAAAGTGTACGTGGAAGGAATCACCATCAATCACATCGTCGATGGGAAGATCATGGATTCCTACATCAGCTGGGACACTTTCGGCATGATGCAGCAGCTCGGCGTCGTCCCTGCCCTTGGACAATCGAAGAGCTTTACTGCTCGCTGATCCCTGATTCCGAAGGTCGGAGGAATTGCGGTCTGGGCCCGGCTCCGGCGCTGACCGCCATTTACGACATTTTGATCATGGATGCAGATGGGCAGCACCTCGCGATTAGAGAGTTTCAAGGACTTGGATGCTGCGCGGCAGCGGCTCCCAGCGTTCGCTGCCCATTATCGCAGCACGAAAGTCACCCTTTGGAATCGCAACAAGCGAGCCATCCTGCCAGAATCCGACGCTTATTAGACCCACCGCCCCGCCGCTGTTGCCGATTTGCTGACCTTGCTCCTGGAGCTTCCTGCTGCAGCTCTTTTCTCCCGTCGCAACGTTCTCTTTCGAACGATGCGTGTTTCGATTCGCTGGGTACACCGCTCTTTGGTCCAACCGGTCGCGTGCTACAGCTGCTGCACTTTTTCTCTTCGGCCCAGCCCATTTTTTCAATTCGGACTATTGAATCTTTCGATTAGCTCCCCGATGAATTCTGAAGCGATGGTTTTCCATCAGTTGTAAGATGGAGACCGTAGTCGAAAGGAGGCGGTATGCCCAAGACGAGGAAAAGTTCCTCGCCAACAATAACGAAGCGGCGCACAGCCAGGATCCATCCGACAACGGAGGAGATCGCCTTGCGCGCCTACCAGATCTTTTTGGAACGCGGTGGTGCGCCCGGAAATGCGCTCGAGGACTGGACCCGCGCCGAGCGTGAGCTGCTCGAGAACGGCAACAAACCTCGCCGCAAGCCGGCGCCCAAATCGATTGCCGCTTAAGATCGCGTGGTTAAAGCCAGGGCCACTGGCCTGCAACCTCCGCGGGCCGCGGCTTTTTGTGCCTCATTCAAGCTTCGCCACGCCATTCGCCTCTCGCTCTGAAGTTGAGTTGACGCAAGTCTCGAACCTGCTTGAAGAAGTTGCCACGGGCGGCGCACCTTTCAGAATGAATGAGAAAAGTCCGCACACCCGTGTGTATACTTCGGTCAAGAAAGCCATCTCTCGGACTCGAGGCCGGCATCTGCAATCCCTCTGAGGCTTTCTTCTCTCTCGGCCTGCTCATCTCGACTTGCCTTATGGATTTTGTCTCGGCACACAGCGCGCCGCAGCCCGTCGCTCCCGACAAATTCCAGCAGTCCACGGCTCCGCGTTCCCAGGAGCCCGCAGCCGCTCCTCAGCTCAGTCCATCTGCCGCCGCGCAGCCGAAACCCTGCATTTGCCTTCGGCCTCGAAGACGGCACGCCTGTCCCGCTGAAGCTTGCCCGAGAACTTTCTTCGGCCAAGGAAGCCACCGGCAACAGGGTTGATTTTGAGGTGGCAGAAGACGTCAAAGTAAACGGCCTGGTGGTGATCCCGAAGGGTGCGATGGCCTGGGGCACGATTGTGGACGCGAAGCTGAAACGGCGCCTGGGCCGCGCCGGTAAACTCGACGTGCGCATCGACGAAGTGTGTCTTGCGGTCGGAACGAGCTCCTCTCCGCGCTTCCCAGCAATCCAAGGGCAAGGGACGCTCCGGGGCATTGACTGGCGCCATCATCGCCAGTGGCGTTCTCTTTTTTCCTGCTGCACCTCTATTCATCCACGGCAGGGACGTGGTCATTGCCAGGGGCGCGCCCGTAACTGCCTATCCCCCAGCGAACAAAACACTTACAAGTCTTCTTGAATTTATGCCAAAATTCATCTCGCGCTTGTTCCAACGGACTTACTATTTGCCCCTTGAGGTATTTCCATGAGGATCTCCCGTTTGGCTCCGCTGCTTCCCCTGCTCGCTTCTTGCGCTCTTGCCATTTCAAGCCCGAGCCACGCGAAACCAGCGCCCAACTCGCGTCAACCACAAGCATTGAATGCCTCTCCCGCCACTTCCATGGTCGTTTATGTCAGCGATTTCGAGCTCGAAGCCCTCAGTGCGAGGGTGCCGAAACGCTCAACCACCCGCACTTCTACGAGCCCAACTTCAACTACCACGTCAAGTGTCCCTTCAACAAAGCAGCAAAATGCTCCTCCGGGTTCTTCGCCGAAGAAACCCGCGCCTGCCTCGGCAACCAATTCCCAGCCCGATGAGACTCCCGCCGAACAGGCTGACAAGCTTGTCAACATCATGGCTGAAAATCTGGTCACCGCTCTGGAGAAGGCCGGTTTCAAGGTTAAGCGTTTGCGGACGGGACAAGCGCTCCCGGCCGAGGGCCTGCGCATCCGTGGTGTTTTCGCCGAGCCTGATGAACAAAACCGCGTGCGGCGCCTTCTGGTCGGGAGCGATCCCCTGACTCCGAAGATGCTCCTGTACGTCGGGGTGAACAACCTCTCGCGCCCACAACAGCCGCTCTATGAGCTTGCCAATCCTCCGAGCAACGACGCCAAGCACGGCCCAGTCATTACCGTGACTTCGTACTCGCCGGCGGTCCGGTTCGAGATGGATAGGAACGCCGCGGACGACGACTTCAAGAAGATCGCTTCGGAAATCGTAGCGGATCTAAACGCGCTGTTGATCGCCAATCCGATGATGGCAACTCACTAGAGGGTTGCCGTGACCGGGCCTCGCGCTTCATCGCGCGCTACTCGCGCCGGACGAACAGGCCTGTCCCATGGTTCAGGTGTAACCGCAAAGGCAATTCAGATTTTGGCGTCCACTTTGTCCGCTCGAACAACTCTAGAATCAAGGAATGACCCAGCCTTCCAAGGGCGCCGCTTTCTTCCTGACCCTCTTCGGGCTGCCCTTCCTGGGAGGGGGTCTCGCCTTCATATACTCCCAACTCCTCAGCCGCGGAAATTTCAACACTTTCGACATCTTCACCGGCATCATGTTCGGCTCGGTTTTCGTCTTCATCGGCGGTGGACTTATTTACGCCGCCTTCCGCGGCTACGGACTCCTGAAGCAGCAGGCTGCACGCGAGGAATCGAATCCACTCTCTCCCTGGCTGTGGCGTCTGGATTGGGCTTCGCGCCGCGCGGAAAGTCAAAACAAGAAGAGCGAAATCGCCTCCTGGGTGTTCGCCATTCTCTGCAATCTGATTACGCTCCCGTTTCTCTTCCGCATGGTTCCGAATTTCGCGCGCAATGGCGACCCGCGTGTGTTTCTGCTCCTCGGCTGCAACCTGTTTGGAGTGATTCTGATAGTGAAGGCATTGCGCGCCACAATTCGCCATCGGCGGTTCGGCGACGCGTACTTCGAGTTCGATGCGCTGCCCTTTTCTCCCGGCGAACGTGTGGGTGGAAGGATTCACCTGAAACTCGATACACGCGCGGAGCACGGCATCGACTTGCGTCTCTCCTGCGTGCGTAAACTCGTTTCCGGATCGGGCGACAACCGGGGCACCAATCAAATCGTACTCTGGCAGGCGGAGCACAATGTTCCCGCGGGGGCTGTGGAGCCCGGACCGCTTGGCCGCGCCATTCCTGTGGATTTTTCTCCGCCCGCAGACAACCTGGTCACGGATCACGACAATCCGAGCGATCAAGTTCTTTGGCTGCTTCATGCGCAGGCGGACGTTCCCGGCGTGGATTACTCCGATGATTTCGAAATTCCGGTTTTTCGGAGCGCAGCCTCGGCCGAGCCGGCGAGCGATTCCGGAACACCAACCACAACTGGAGCGGACAGTTTCGGTTTCGCCACGCCGCATGCCAGCGACGCGGATTCCGGCGCGGTCCCGCAGCCCGCGCATACGAAAGTGGTCGTTTCGATGGGCTCCGGCGTCAGCGAATTTTATTTTCCGGCTTTTCGCAACCCCAGCCGTGCGCTGATGCTATTCCTAGTCTTGTTGGTGTGGACCGGCGTCGCGTACTTGCTGTACCAGAAACACGCACCAATGTTCTTTTTTATTCTTTTTGGGTTGAGCGATTTATTTGTCATCGCCGGCTTTCTGCACGTCGCGTTGGGAAGTGCGCGCATCACCGTCCGTAGCGGCGAAATTCTTTCACGCTCCGGCGTGCTGGGGCTGGGCCGCACGCGCCGAATTCAAGTTTCCGAGGTGGCCGCGATTGTACCCGTCGCGAGCATGCAACAGGGCAACAGCTCCGGCAGCCAGCTCCATGCGATTCGAATGCGGTTGAAGGACGGGCGCAAGTTTACGCTGGCGGACGAAATCGATAGCCGCCAGGAAGCGCGCTGGATCGTATCGCAGATCGAAACACTAGCTGGTTTGAAACTGGATACGCATGTGGAAGTGGATTTACCTCTCGGCGTATCTCCACAACCTCTCAGGCAATCGTCGGGCCAAGTTTTCACTCAGTCGCGGCAGCGCGTGCCGGCGGCGGCATCCGCCGGCGTGTTTTTCGTCATCTTCATCGGGTTGTTTGGATTCATGGCGTGGCGGATGTTTTCGGCGGGTTCTCGCGCCAGCAGTTCGCGTGCGGCAGCGGCCTCGGCTGCCAAGCCAGTTACGCGGCGCGTTTTTTCCGCGCCTTTGACGGATACCGACGTGGAGCGCGTGCGCGCAATGCCCGCGCAGGCGCAGGCTGAAGAACTGCTTGAACGCGCCATCGGTCATGACCCGCGCGCGCTGGAGCTTTTTGATCGGCAAATCGAAAGCTGGATCGGCCACATTCGAATGAGCGACCGCATGCGGCAACTAGAGCAGCGCTCGCGGTTTTCCAAGGATCTTCGCTTGCGGTACGCCAATGTGGACATCAATCTTGCACTGGAGGGCTGGCAGAAGAACGAGCACGCGGCCGAGCTGTTGATCGAGCGGGCGCGCACGGACCAGCGTTACCGTGCTGCCGCGGTTTATTTTCTTGGCATGCTCGCGGGCCGCGGCGTCGACTACGAGCGCATCCACGGCGTGCTCTTGAATTATGCCCGTTACGATCAAGACGCGGGCGTGCGGCAGTGGGCCGTCGAGGGGATGCGTTTTCTAGGCAAAGATGAAGTTCTCGATGAGCTGTTCACTTCCTTCACCGAAGATCGCGCCGACAGCGTCCGGGACCGCGCGGGCTGCAACATTTCCGATTGCGGAATGTTCACGCGCAAGCAGCGCATGAGGATCGTGCCGAAGCTCCTCGATCTGGCGATGAATCCCCGCACAACGGGCCAAATGCGAAGCTGGACTTTCATCGCGCTGCAGGAAATTACAGATGAAAATCTGCCCGCGGACGCGCTCGCCTGGAGCCGCTGGTATCAGGAGCACGGATCGGAAAAGATAGCCGAATTCGAACGCCTTGATTGGTGGCAGGTTCGCGGAGACGAATAGCGACGTTCAAGGCTTGGCACGTGAAAACCGCTTCAATCCGCAAGCTCAACCGCACTCACAAAGAGTAGGGCCCGACAAGATGACGTTCGACGTGCGGCCGTCAGATGTTCCGCTCTAGCCTTTCACTTTTCATGAAAAGCTTCAGTTTTTTCCTAGGCCCTTCCTTGCGTTTGGTAAGTCTCAAATGATCGGCGGCGCACTCCGGCGCGCGCTGGATGGCCGCGGCCGTAGTCCACTAGGACAATAGTTTGAAATTCACCATGATGGTGGTGTCGACTTCGATGGGCTCGCCGTTCAGGAGCGTTGGGCGGTAGCGCCATTTGCTGACCGCCTCCACAGCGGAACGTGTAAGTTCAGGGTCGATCTCGCTGTTCATCACTCGCAGTGACAACGGAGTACCGTCCATACCGATGATGGCATGCAGGATCACCGTACCCTGGATGCCGGCCGCCTTTGCCGCTTGCGGGTAGATTGGGGTCACTAGGTTTAGGCGTTTTGCAGCCTCGACGTCGCCGCCAACGCGGAGTCGCGCCGGTTTTCCTGATGTTCCCGATGAGGGCAAAGGCTTGACTGTTCCTTCCGCCACCACGTCCACTTCGTCCATGACGGCCGCTATTTTCAAGGTGACGTTCTGCGAGGCTTCGCGGCCGGGTTCCAGCACAACTTGTGGCGCTTTGTACTCCTCGAATCCGCGTTTCAGTGCTTTCATCTCATATTCGCCCGCAGGCAAGGTCTTGAAACCAAAATTGCCGGTGGCGTCCGACGTGGTCATCTCGACTACGTTCGCTTTGTTGTTGCTCATAATGATGGTGGCGTTGGATACCGCTGCGCCACTCACGTCACGGATAGTTCCCGAGAATTTCCCAGACACGTTTTGAGCGGGAAGGCGCAGCACCGCAAGCGGGAGCAGCAGGCAAAAGGCGAAAAGAGAGGTAAACAACCTGGATTTCAACGACAAGCCGTGACGATTGACTGACGGATTGAGCATGGCAGCGAATCTCCTTTCAAGATTGGACCGGCGCGCAATCGCAAGCGCAGAGGACCAGGCACGGCCGGAATGTTGGAGCGACCGCGCAAGATCGAGCAGTTGACTGGCGTATTCCGAAGGCTGAATTCCTGAGTTCAAGACGCAATCATCGCAGGCGAGTTCACTCTCCTGCCGCAGGCGGTCCGCCGCCATCCAAACCAGCGGATGGAACCAGTAAACGGCGCGGGCCAGCTCGGCACAGACCTGTAAAAACCAGTCGTTCCTGGCAATGTGGGCAAGCTCATGCGAAAGCACGATGCGCCGCCGGTCCTCCTGCCAATCGGCAGCGGCGGAGGGAAGTATGACGAGTGGCCGGAGAAATCCCCAAGTGAGCGGCATGGCCGCGGGATCGTCGCATAGCCGCAGCCGCACCGGACGCGCGATTTTGAAAACTTTTGATAGCTCTAAGGCAGCGCGCATCCAGTTATCTTCGAACAAAGGCTTCGCGAGTGCGGATTTCCATGCAAGACGCGCGAGATCTGCGACGAGCCTAATCGCAAAGAACAAGAAACCGGCTGTCCAGACCAGCAGGGCCACGTAGGCAAACTTGCCGAGCAAAGGAGTTGCCGCTCCCGCGTCGATGATCATTGCGGGCAGTGTCGAAGACCCGCTGTCGGCTGCTACGCCGTGCGCTGGGCCCAGGAGTCCGGCGGCATTTCCGAGCGCGGCGGAGTGCCACGCGGGCAGCAGTAGCGAAAGCAATGGAAGCGTGAGCGAACCCAGAATTCCCGCTGCCCACACGAGATGCCGGAACGCGGAGGATCGATGGCGCGTGGCTCTTGCCGTGACCCACGTGAAAGCAAGTAAAATCGTGGTCTTCGCGGACCACACGATTAGAAAGGCAAGTGAGACTTCGGAGCCGCTGGGCAGATTCATTGTCAGCTCTCCTTTCGGTCTTTGGTGAAGAGGCGGGCTAGCCGGTCCAATTCTTCGCGTGAGATTCGCGAAATCTCTCCGCCAAGCAGCGTGGCGACCAGGTTTTCCGCTGACCCCTCAAAAAAAGTTTCGATCAAGTGGCGAAGAGCAGAGCGCCGCGCAACGTCACGCGGTACCGTTGGAACGTAGACGTACCGCAATCCATGCTCTTCGTGCCGCACGTGCCCTTTTTCTTCAAGCATCCGGAGCTGCGCGCGCACAGTGGAATAACTGGTTTGATCCGCGAGCTTACGGAGCACCTCCGCGACGGTTGCCCGCTCTAGTTTGTAGAGCACGTCCATGATCTGGCGTTCGCGGCGTGTAAGAGCGTGCGGTCTTGGTTTTTTCATCATCGCATGCTAGTTTTATAGCAGATGTGCTAGAAAACTAGCACCTCGCATGGCGCATGTCAAGCCAATTTTATTGACCGGGGACGCCGTATTGACTGGCGCGCGATAGACTACCCTCCGCCCAACAGGGGGCTCAAACGATGTCTACTTTCCAAGAGAAAGAAAATCACATTCGCATTGGCGTGGATCTCGGCGGCACCAAGATTGAATTCGTGGCGCTCGAGCGAGATGGCAGGGAGCTGCACCGCCATCGCATCGCGACGCCGCGCTTTGATTACGAAGGCACCGTGCGAGCGGTGGCGCACGCTTCGGAAGGAATCGAGAAGGAACTCGGCCGGAGCGCTACCGTGGGAATGGGAAT
>Ga0209118_1001557_pt1 | contig 10504 bp, 6 predicted proteins | sample BlaSpr_A8_Ref_M1_FD_187988 | JGI IMG/M metagenome (GOLD analysis project Ga0209118, IMG submission 187988) | Forest soil microbial communities from Thunder Bay, Ontario, Canada - Black Spruce, Ontario site 2_A8_Ref_M1 (SPAdes) (version 2) | ecosystem: Environmental > Terrestrial > Soil > Boreal...
CCTGCACATAGAGGTCGAGTTCGCCGGCGTAATAATCCTTCGGCATCGCGGCCGCGATTTCCTCCGGCGAATGGGTGTTCATCCACTTCAGCGTTTTCACGAACACGTTGACCACCTTCTGCGCGGTCTCCTTGTTGGCTTCCATCCAGGCGCGGTCCATGTAGAGGCAGGACGCCGGATAATCGCCGCCGAGCACGGCGCGGGTCGATTCCGGCGTGCGCAGGTCGATGCCGACCTTGGCGGTGCCGTTCTTGACCGCGCGCGCCACCGTCGACGGCCAGTACGGACCGTTGTCCAGCGGCGGGCTGTCGGCAAGGTGGATTCCACCGTAGCGGTCAAGGGTGTAAAGACCGCTCCACGCGTGTGTCTTGGTCGCGGTCGATGAGACGGTGGTGTTGGCTCCCTCCCAGGCGCTGACCACGCCGCCGGCCGAGTGGGCGCGAGCATAGACCTGGTAGGTGTGACCCTGAAAGCCATCTACAACCGCGTTGCCTGCGGGCCCCGCCGGAGCCATCGGGAACGGGCCTTCTCCGAGCGTGATATCGGTCACCTGGAAGTCGTAGTACGAGACCGAACAGCTGCCGGCTGAGAACGTGACGGTGAACTGGGTCGTGGAGTCAGTAGCCGGCACGCTCATGAAGACTGGACAGGAGAAGTACGTGTTGAGCAGCGCCCACAGCTCGGGTGAGCTGCCGCCATAGTCGAGGGTGAAGAGTCCCACGCCGGCCAGGTTGTTCTTGTTGATGAGGGCGTACTTAGCCGCCAGGGAATAGACGTCGTCGTAGTACTGCTCAGCAACGCAACCCCATGACGCGTCTGTCCACGTATCCCACTCGCTGACGCCGTCGCCCGGGTCGCGGTGACGGACGGCGTTGCTCACCTCAGGATGTGTGGTGAGTGCTGAGGCCCACCTGTATGTCGAGGCCGACAGGTTCCTGGTCGGGTACTGGTGAGGGGTGTTTGGATCGTTCACGCAGCCGGCGCGGCCGTAGTACGGCTGGGCCATGATGACCTTGGAGGGGCCCACGAGCGCGCTGTACTGCGCGATTGAGTTGGTGACGTTGAAGCGATAGGTGTTGAGTGCCGAAACAGGGTTGAAGCAGTACGAGCCACACAGGAGAGGAATTTCCGTCGCGTTCGAGTAGTCCATGTCGTATGCCATCACAAAGAAAGCGTTGACAGACGGTGCCAGACCGGTGAGGTTGAAGAACTCGAGGTTGTCCTCAGCGGCGCCTGAGAACGTGTCTATAGCCAGATAGCTGCCGGCCGGCATCGCGGCCCTGAGGCCCGTGACGAAAGCCGTCAGCTCGTCACGACTGGTCGCTCCGTCGGCGCACGTTGTGTTCGTTGCTTCGTAGTTGACGTTGATGCCGTCGATGCCGGCGGCGGTCATTTCCGCCACCGACCAGTTGATCGTGTTCTGCGCGTTGGCGGGGATGAGGCCCTGGCACACCTGGTTGTTCGGGTCGGTGCTGAAGTCATGCAGGTTCAAGGAAACGATCACGCGCACGCCGTTCGCATGTGCTGCGTTCACGAAGTTGGTCATCGTTGCCGAATGGAAAACTGCCCAGTCGGTGTCGTTGATGGTGACCGGGTGGCCATCGCCGCTGTTCACGTGCAGGCCGAAAAACGCGACGGTCGTGAGCAACCTGAGATTCCAGCTCGTGTAGCCAACGTTTGGATCGCCGAGATTGACGCCGTTCACGAACCCAAAGACTTCCCGCACCGGGCCTGGTTTTACGGAAAGGGCACGCACCGCCGCGGGCTTTGACGTTTGATGGAGTTGGGTCGTGTGGGTAGACCCAGCAAGGGCCGGTTGTGGTGACAGCACTACCGCCGCACTGCCCCACACGAGCGCTGCGAGGGCCACGTGGCTCCACCGGGACTTGGTCACGCGGCGGGTCACGTTATCACAGCGCACCCGTCGGTCGGCCAGCGGAACCTGTATCAGGCACCCCATAGGGCAAGCGCGACGTCTCTGCCCGGCCAGTAGCCGTACTGGCCGATTCCGGCCGGCAGGGGCTGGCCGCCGACCACGAAGGGGTGAATGCCGCCGAAGCCATCGAGCGTGTAGCCGCCGGCGGTGCTCGTGGTCGCGCTGGGCAGGAACCACATCCCGCGCGCGATGTCCTGCCCCGGCCAGTAGCCGTAGACGGCGATCGGCGCCGGTGCGGCCGCGCCACTGCTCCAGAAGGGATGGAACCCGCCGTAGGCGTCGAGCACATAGCCATGGGCTGCGGTTGCGGTGGAGTCGGGGGCCAACCACACGTCGCGGGCGATGTTCCTGTTCGGCCAGTATCCGTACGCCCCGATGCCCACCGGGAGCGGCTTGCCCGCGACTGCCCAGGGGTGCAGTCCACCGAAGGCATCGAGTACGTAGCCACCGCTGCCATCAGCCAGCAGGGTGATCTTCTTGGCCACGTCCCGGCCCTGGAAGTACGGGAACTGAGCCGGCATCGGTGGCATCGGATTGGAGCCGATGGAGAAGGGATGGATGCCGCCATAGCCATCGAGCTCATAGCCGCCGGTGGCGTTGGGCAGGAATACGAAGTCACGGGCAATGTCCTGGTTGGGGTAGTAAGGCTCCTGTCCGATCTGCAGCGCCGGCCCACCATATGAATGCAGGCCGCCAAAGGCATCGAGGATTAGCCCCGCCTGGGGGGCGTTTGCTCCGGGCGCCGCCTTGACAGCGCGCGCTGCCGGCCAGGGCCAGTAAGGGCCGTTGTCCAGCTGCGGGCTGTCGGCGAGGTGGATCCCGCCATAGCCGTCGAGGGTGTAAAGACCGTTCCAAGCGTGGGCCTTGGTTGCCGTCGGCGAGACCTGCGTGCTCGCCTGGGCCCAAGCGCTCACGAAGCCGGCAACCGTATGGGCGCGCGCCATGAACTGGTAGGTGTGGCCCTGGAACCCGTCTGCTGAGGCGCTCGCGGTGGGTCCACCAGCTGCACCCGCCGGAGCCATTCCAAACCAGCCCTCGCCGAGCGTGCTGTCGTACTGCTGGACGTCGAAGTAAGAAACGGCGCATTTGCCGGCAGACAGTGGGACAGTGAACTGGGTCGTGGCTTCGGTGGCCGGCAGGTTGATCGCGACCGGGCAGGCGAAGTAGGTGCTAAGCGTCGACCACAGCTCAGGAGCGCCGCCGCCGTAGTTCAAGTTCCAGATGCCAACGCCGCGGAGGTTGTCGGCGTTGATCAAGGCGTACTTCGCCGCGAGGGCAACCGGATCATCCCAATAAAGCTCTCTGGTGCAGTTCAGCGTGGTGCTGAACCACGTGTCCCATCGCTCCCCGCCCGTGGGGTCGTAGGGGTCGCGGTGAGCCACGTAGCTCCCGGGCAGGAAGCCGGGTCCAGGTACGCTCAGCTCTGTCGAGGCGTCCAAATAGGTGTCGGCTACGACCGAGCTCGTCGCATAACCATTCGGTGTCGCGCCGGCGACGCATGACTTGCGCCCGTAATACGGCACGCCAAGGATTACTTTCGATGCAGGCACCGCAGCGACATACTGGCCGGCCATCAACGTGTCGTTGTAAAAGTAGCCCGTCAGTGGCGCCGTCGGGCCAAGGCAGAAGCTGGTGCAGCCCAGAGGCGGTCGGCCGTAGTTCGCATACTCGAGGTCGTACGCCATCACGAAAAATGAGTCGACGAAACCTCCCATGCCTTGAACGTTGAAGAAGCCCGCAGGGTCGCCGGCAGAGCCGGCGTAGGTGTCGACCGACAGGTACGAACCGGCCGGCATCGCGGCGCGAAGGTTCGCAACAAGTGCGGTGAAGCTGTCGCGAGCCCACCACGGATCCGCCGCGCCACAACTTCCATTGAGGCCCTCGTAATCGACGTTGACTCCGTCGACGCCCTTTGCCTTCACTTCGTTGACGGTGTTCGCGATTGTCGTGGCGGCGTGCCCAAGCGCGGCACACATGTGCGGGGTGCCCGCTCCGAAGTCCTGCATGATGATGGTCAGCACAACTTTGGTTCCGTGGGCATGGGCGATGCTCAGGAGACTGGAGAGTTGACTCGAGTTCCACACCGCGGCTCCGGAATCCGCCGCGAAGGTTCCGTCGTCCTGCACGTGAAGCCCAAAGAAGGCGACAGTTGTCAACAGCGAGAAATCCCAGCTCGGATAGCCGACGGTGGGATCGCTGAGGCTGCTGGCGAGCGCGAAGCCGAACACCTCGCGCATCGGCCCTGGGGTCGCGCTTACCGCCGGTCGCGGCGCGGCCGAGCTTAGTGCTGCAGTGGGTCGGCTCGAGGGCGTCGTCGATGCCACGGCGCTCACGGGAAACAACCCAATGAGCACAGCTAGTGTCAAAAGCGCTAGTGAGAAATTCCTCATAAGTCGTCGTGGCTCCAGCGGAGCGTGAGGAATGCGCACTGTACACGAGTGCGCCGGGGGCCGTCAAACCGAACGTCCCCGGCCGGCAGAGCCTGACCCTAGGGGGTCAAGGGGCGCGCCACTAGTGCCGTGGATTGGGTTTCCCGGGGCGAGAGCGGTCTCGCCCCGGGAGAGATGATTGTGCTTGCTAACTAACCGCCAAACAGCGCGCGGGCGAAGTCCTGGCCGGTCCAGTAGCCGAACGGGAAGATTGGCGGCGGCGTCACCTGCCCTGTGGCTGCAAACGGGTGGATGCCACCGTACGCGTCGAGGATATAGCCGGTTGCGGTCGCGGGTGTGGTTCCCGGTATGAACCAGGCGGCGCGAGCTAGATCGGCAGACCAGTATGGGTAGACGGCGATTGCCGGCGGAGCGGCCGCGGTGGCTGAGTTGAACGGGTGCAGGCCACCGAAGAGGTCGAGCACGTAACCGCTGCCCGTTGCCGCCGTCGCGGCCGGATCGATCCAAATGTCACGGGCGTTGTTGGCGCCGGACCAGTATGGGTAGTTGGCCATGGCTACCGGGAGCGCGAATCCGCTTACCGACCAGGGGTGAATTCCGCCATAAATGTCGAGCATGTAGCCCCCATTACCGGAGGCCAGCAGGGTGAGCTTCCGTGCGACATCGTTCCCGGCGAAGTAGGGGTAGTTACCCGCAGCAACTGGCAGTGCGCCGCCACCCACTGCGAACGGGTGGATGCCTCCGTAGCCGTCGAGCTCATAACCGCCGGTGTTCGCTGCGTTGAGGACGAAGTCCCGCGCGATGTCGACACCCGGGTAGTAGGGGAAATTGGTAGCGGCGGCTTCAACACCGAAGGGGTGGAGACCTCCGTAAGCGTCCAGCACAAGTCCCTGCTGAGGATTGGCGGGCGACGGGTGCGCCGCTCGAGCGAGCGGTGAGGAGAAGGTTGGCTCGTTGACAATCGCCGGGCTGTTTCCGGCTGGGTGAACGCCACCGAAGACCTCGGTCGAGTAGATCGCACATGGCGGGTACGCATAGCACGCACCCGAAACGGTCAATACAGCCGTGGCAGGGATGAGGACTGCGGCAGCAATCACCCCCGAAACAAAGAACGCTGGTGCGAAACGCGACCTGATGGCTTTCTTGATCATGAGCCCTCCGATGAACGTGCAGCCGGATATGAACTTGTGTATGGAAACCCCGGACCGGTGGGGCTCAGCCCCGCTAAACCGTGACTAAATCAACGTCCCGAGACGTAGATCGCTCCGTGTGTGTATCACGGCCGAGTCAGAGTGTCAAGTCGCTGCTTTAGCCCACTCGGAATCTGGCTTAATGCTCCCTTAACCGGAGCTCGCCCGAAGAGCGTGCGAAACGACGGCCCAGGTGCGGCCACCGTCGGTCGATGAATAGACATCTCCACCGTAGCAGTAGGCAAAGAAAATCATTGATGCCGGCTGCCCGGCGATCGCTTCGACACTCTGGTCGTAAGGAAGGCCGGTGGCTCGATGCCAGTTCGTTCCGCCGTCGAAGCTGTAGCTGATCGATCCTGCGGTTCCGAGCGTGGCGGTGCCGTCGCCAACCAGGAGTACTCCGTTGGCGCCACCTGCGATCGGGCCAGCGGAGGCTCCCGTAGGCGTCGCCCATTGCGTGCCCTCTAGCAAGTAGAGTCCGCCGCTTCCGGCGCGGGCCACCAGGCTGGCCGGCCCGCCCCCGATCGGAGCTAGCGCCGTGACGCTGACCCCGCTAGGCAACGAGGGCAGCTCTGCAACCTGCTGACCGTTGTCGATCAGATCGAAAACCCGATTGCCCGCCGCAAGAAAGAACTCTCCGAATACGGGCCCTGCGGTCAGCACGGAGCTCGACAGGGCCGGCAAGCCGGGTATGTCGCGCCAAGTGGCGGAGGCGTCACGAGTCCTCAGCAGCTTTCCTTGCTGAAGAAAGAACCAGACATTGCCGTCGAACGGGCTGACTTCAACCACCTGGAAAGGACCAGTACCGGGCGGAGTCGCCACCGGTGGTTTCCAATTCGTACCACCGTCAACGCTGAACTGGATCGAGGGTCCCCCAGTGATCCCGTGCTGCGGATTGCTCGGATCGACCGCAATACCCGAAGCTTTGGCGGGCGGCACGAGCGTGCTCCAGGTCCTGCCGCCGTCCGCGGAGCCGGCCGACCGGCTGGGCGCAATCCCGGCAAGAGATTGCGTTCCGACGTCGAGCAAGGTCGGAGCTTTGCCAAGGACCCCTGGCTCGGTCACAGAAGGCACCGGCGTCGGAGTGGCGGCCACCGGCGACGGCGACGCCGTGACCGCAGTTCCAACAGTGTGCTGGGCCCGAAGCAGCGAGCTTGGGCTCGACGCCACAGCCACACCGACCCCAATTACGAGCGCGACAAGCGGAATCGCGACGAACTTCATCCACTGCGCAAGCGCTGCCGACACGCCTGACCTCATCGACCGCGCATCTTAGAACCAAGCTTCGCCTCGGCGGTAAGCAGCAACTTGCTGCGCCCAATCACGATCTTCGCCTCATGCAGCTTGGCAAGGAAGTCCTGGCCGCCATCGAAATCCTCCATCTCGACGAACACAGAGCCGATCTCGGCAACCGTGTGGGCATCCGAGCCTGCCCCGGGGGCGGCTCCCAGCGTGGCGCAGAGATCCGCGGCTCTTCGATTGGCCTTCTGACCCGAACGCCCGTTGAACACCTCGACGATGTCCACGAGGTCCGCAATAGCCTCGATAGCGTCCTCCTTGAGGTGCAGGCGGGACTGGTCGTATGGGTGCTCGAGATATACGAGCCCGCCCTGGCTCTTGATCGCGAGAGCGGTTTCTTTTGGCGAGAGACCAGCCGGAACCAGCTCCTTCAGGAAAAGGCCAATGAGCTCGCCGCCAGTGGTCAAGATCTCTTCGCCTATCACCACCGGTCCCGCAGCCAGCAAAGATAGAGCGCCGTCTACCGAGTTGTGATCAGTAAGGAAAACCGGTGCGAGGCCCAGCTGACGGCATCTAGCCGCTACCTGCTCGGGCTCGGCGGTGGCGTCGAACGAAGCCGAGCTGTGGACGTGCAGGTCAACCTTGACCACGGCGCTCGACCTTAGAGGACAGTGCGTTACGCCCGCATGGGCACAACCGTTGCGGACCTCATCCACTCGATCGTCTTTTGGAGCCCAAGGCGGAATGAGGTTTCGGCTGTGAAGCCGAACTCGCGCTTCGCTCGCTCGACGTTCAGCTTTCGTCGCGGCTGACCATCGGGCTTAGTCGAATCGAACCTGAGCTCGCCGTCGTAGCCGGTCAATTCCGCAACTAGGCCGACCAGGTCGCGAATAGAAATCTCCTCGGAGCTTCCCAGGTTCACGGGATCGGGCTTGTCGTAACGCTCGGCAGCCAGAACTATGGCCCGAGCGGCGTCATCGACATACAGGAATTCGCGTGTCGCGGTCCCAGTTCCCCACACCTCGACCGATTCAGCCCGAGACCTTTCTGCTTCCAGGCACTTGCGAATAAGGGCGGGGATGACGTGCGAGTTGTGCAGGTCCATGCTGTCGCCGGGCCCATACAGGTTGACTGGCAGCAGATAGATGGCATTGAAACCATACTGTTGCCGATAGGCTTGGGCCTGAACGAGCAGCATCTTCTTCGCCAACCCATAGGGTGCGTTGGTCTCTTCTGGGTACCCGTTCCAGAGGTCGTCCTCCGAGAACGGGATCGGCGCGAACTTCGGGTATGCGCACACGGTTCCAACCTGTACGTACTTGGTCACACCGTTGAGGCGAGCCTGCTCCATTACTTCGATTCCCATGGCCGCGTTCTCGTAGAAAAAGCTGCCTGGGTTGTCTCGATTCGCACCGATGCCGCCAACCCGGGCGGCTAGATGGATGACGACATCGGGCCGCAGATCGTGAAACATCCGGGCAACCTCGTCCTGCCGGGTCAGGTTGTAGTCGCGACTCGAGAACGTTTCGACCCTTGCACCCGCTTCCTGGATCATCCGGACAAACGGCGTGCCCAGGAATCCGCGACCACCTGTTACAGTCACTCGCTTGTCGGTCCACCAAGTTTTCACTTATCAGTTTCCTCCAGCAGGCGCTACTCTAGCTCAGACGTGCCGTGACCGCGGCAACAGATTAGGATTTCGATCGCTGCAAGTGACCATATGGAACTGAGCAGGTATCTACGCGTGCTGCGCCGCCGGCTGTGGATGGTTGTCCTGTGTCCGGTCGTCGCTGCATTGACAGCCGGGATCGTCAGTTTCTTGCTGCCCCCGGTCTACGAGGCCCATGTCTCCCTGTATGTCAGACCAGCCCAGCCAATTGCGTCTACCGATCCCAACGGCGCGGCTGTCACGAGCGACACGGTCTTGCGCACATACGCAAGCTGGATGACCCTGCGGCCGATATTGGACTCGGTCGACTCTCAGCTGGGGTTGGGGCTGCGATACGAGGATCTGGCGAAAAAGATCGTCGTGACGCCCCAAACCAACACTCTCCTTTTGGACGTCGCAGTACGGGACACTAATCCTGCGGCCGCGCGTGACATCGCCAACCAACTCGTCGCAGATTTCATCGATGCCGTCAAGAAAACGCAGGCTCAGCAAACGCAGGTTTCACCAACCGACAACCTGGTGATTACCGCCCCGGCCGTCTTGCCGGACAAACCGGTTTCACCAAACAAGGCACTCAATGTTGCGATCGCCCTCGCCGCCGGTTTGGTACTCGCGCTGGGTCTCGCCTTCCTGCTCGAGTATCTGGATCAGTCGATCAAGAGTGAGGAAGAACTAACCGCGCGGTTGGGTATCCTCCCTATCGGGCAGCTTTCCTTTGTTCCCTCAGGCAAGGGCAAGCGTGGCGAGCTTGTTGCGTTAGACAGTCAATCAGTAGCGTCGGAGGCTTTCAGAGCCCTGAGAACCAGCCTCCTGTTTTCGACCGTCGACCATGAGCTCAAGGAGGTCGTGGTCACCTCAGCCCAGCTTGGAGAGGGAAAATCGCGCACTGCGGCCAACCTAGCGATCGTGCTCGCCGAAGCCGGCCACAAGACGCTACTCATCGATGCCGATTTCAGGCGCCCATCTCAGCACATCGCTTTCGGCAGAGTTCGCAATGTCGGACTCTCGAATCTGATCGTCCAAGACGCGACCGAAAACGAGACTATCCTCGCTGTCGACGGCGTTCCCAACCTCTGGCTGCTCACATCAGGGCCGACGCCTCCGAATCCGTCCGAACTCCTCGGGTCCGGACGCATGCGGGAGCTGATTGCGAAACTCAGGAACTACTTCACGTATCTGGTCATCGATACGCCGCCCGTCAACGCGGTAACGGACGCCTCCATCCTCGCCGCAGCTGCAAGCGGCACGCTGCTGGTCGTCGAGCAAGGACGCACTACCTTTCCAGCGCTCAAGCATGCGAAGGAGATGCTGGATCGGGTGGGAGCGCGCACGCTTGGCGCGGTGATGAACAAAGTGCACGCGTCGGCCGGCTCTTACGCGTATGCCTACGGATACCATCCCGCTTCCGCGAACGGACAACATGCGGGACCCAATGGAGCCAAGGTCGCCGAGTCACCTGCTACTTCTCAGTCGACCAAAGACAAACCTTCGTAGGGTCCACGCTCCGAGCTCGCGGCCGTGAAGGTAATCATCCCGGCCGCAGGGTTAGGCACTCGATTCGCCTTAAGCGGCTTTGATGTTCCTAAGGAACTCCTCCCGCTCGGCGGGAAACCACTTATCGCTCACGCACTAGGCGAGGCCGCACGCGCGGGATTCGAAAGCGCGATCGTGGTTGTATCCCCGGCCAAGCACCAACTCCGCTCGTTCTTGAGCGATAGGGAGCTTCCACTTCCCGTCGAGATCGTGATACAGCCGCAAGCTGCGGGCATTGGGGACGCGGTGCTGCGAAGCTGGCCGGGCGAGGCCGCCGGAGTGCTGCTCCCCGACGACGTCGTACTCGAGACGGAACACTGGCGCGATCTGATTGCCCTGCATCGCGAGGATGGGGCGGCAACACTCTGCGTACGGCCCGTACCCACCGAGACCACGAGCCGATTCGGCATCGCTGAGTGCGATCAGAACAAGGTCGTCCGGCTGGTCGAGAAGCCTCCACCCGGCGCCAACACGTCCAATCTCGCAATCTTCGGCCGCTACATCGTGACGGAGGCCGTCGTAAGGAACCTGCAAGCCTGGCTGGGGG
>Ga0209118_1001558_pt1 | contig 10502 bp, 9 predicted proteins | sample BlaSpr_A8_Ref_M1_FD_187988 | JGI IMG/M metagenome (GOLD analysis project Ga0209118, IMG submission 187988) | Forest soil microbial communities from Thunder Bay, Ontario, Canada - Black Spruce, Ontario site 2_A8_Ref_M1 (SPAdes) (version 2) | ecosystem: Environmental > Terrestrial > Soil > Boreal...
TATGTTCCGACGGCGGTGTACCGGAACCTGAGCGCGCTGACCACGCAGCGGTTGGCCGCGACTTCAAGCGACCCGACGCCGCACCAGTACTACGTCGACGGCTCTCCCACGGTGGGCGACGTGTACTACGGCAGTGCATGGCACACCCTGCTTGCCGGCGGCCTTGGCGCGGGCGGCCAGGGCGTCTACGCGCTCGATATTACCGATCCAAGCCGCTTCGGGCCGTCAGCGGCGGCATCGATCGTGCGCTGGGAATTCAACGACAGCAACGATCCGGACCTCGGCTACGTCTTTGGCCAACCGCTGCTGGTCAAGACCAACGACGGCCGCTGGTCGGTCATCGTCGCCAACGGATACAACAACAGCCAGTCGGACGGAAACGCCAGTTCGACCGGACACGCAGTCTTGTTCGTGCTCGATGCCGAAACCGGTGCACTGCGCGCCAAGATCGATACCTTGTCGGGAAGCGTTTCCACGCCCAATGGACTGTCGGGGGCGATCGCCGTCGACACCAGCGGCGACGGCATTGTCGACGTCGTCTACGCCGGAGACCTGGCGGGCAACCTGTGGAAGTTCGATCTGTCCGCGTCGAGTCCCAGCGCGTGGTCGGTCGCGTTCGGCGGCTCCCCGCTCTTCAATACCGGGGGCCAGCCCATCACCACGCGGCCCGACGTGACCAAGTTCACGCTAGGCGGCTACCTGGTCGCGTTCGGTACCGGGCGCTATATCGATGCGACCGACAACTCGACTCGCGACCAGCAGACTTTCTACGGTATTCGCGACAACGGATCGGCGGTAGGCGGACTGTCAAATCTGGTTCGCCAGCAGGTTGCGCGCACCGCGGCCGGCGCCGACGGCAACACCTATCGCATCACCACCCACGCGGTCGGCGCACCGACCCTCGACGCCGCGCTGAGCGGGGACAACACCATCTCCGCGAGCGACTACAACTCGAGCAAGAAGGGCTGGTACATGAACCTCCCGACCTCGGGCGAGCGCATGGTGACCGATCCAACGATTCGAGCAGGTCGAATCATTTTCAACACGCTCATTCCCAACACCGACCCATGCGGCTACGGCGGCAGTGGTTCGATCATGGAAGTCAGTGTCATGACCGGTAACCGCTACGACACTCCGACGTTCGACACCAATGGTGACCAGCAGATCTCGACGGCGGACCTGATCAACACTGGCAGCGGCCTCGAAAACACCAGCGGCCGCATGATCGCGAGCATTCCCGCCGCCGCCGGCTTTCTCGGCATGCCGGCACGCGGAGGTCACCCCTTCGAGAACAAGTATGTCAACACCTCGTCCGGATCGGTCAATGTCATCGGCGAGACGGCCGGCCTGGGCACCCAAGGACGCAAGTCGTGGCGTCAAATTCAGTGAGAGGCAAATCATGAAGCGATACGTTTTCAGCGCGATCCTGCTCTTGGTGGCGGCACCGGCGGCGGCGATGACCCCCACTACGCCGGCGCCTTCCGCGGCAAAGACGAACATGCAAAGCATGTCGAGCTCGCCAGCGGCTGCCAAGGCGATGGCCGACGACAGCTCCGGCATGCGCCAGGGAACGGTCGAAGCGGTCAGCGTCGGCACCGGCACGTTCCACGTCTACGGCCAGAAGGTTAGCTTCGACGCGCAGCGCGTGCGCGTGTTCGGGCGCGACGGCAAGGCGTCGAGCATCTACGCACTGAAGACCGGCGCGAAAGTCCGCTTCACGATGGATGCGTCCGACCCCGAGCATCGCCGCGTCGCGGTCATCTACGTCGACTGAATCGGAACAGCACAGTGAGCTCACGCGGATTTACACTGCTCGAAGTGATGATTGTCTGCGCAATCGTGGCAATCCTCGCCGCGATCGCCTATCCCAGTTATATAAATTCGGTGCAAAAGTCGCGCCGCTCGGAAGCGACGGCGGCGTTGCTCGGCGTCGCGTCGCAACTGGAGCGTTTTTCCACCGAACATGGCGGCAGCTACGCATTGGCGAGGCTCGGGACTGGCGTCAACGCCGTCTATGCCAACCACACCGAGAACAGCTACTACAACTTGTCGTTGACGAACCAGACTGCGACGACCTACACGGTTCGGGCAGCCCCGACGGGAGCACAAGCAGCCGACCCGTGCGGCACGCTTACCTACACCGAGCAAGGCATCAAGAACGTCACGGGTGGAACCTGGACCAACGCGCAGTGCTGGTAGCGGTGCGGCGACCTGCCATCGTTGTGCAATAGACCGTAGCATCGCCGGCGCTCCCAGGAGCGGCGAACACCCTCTACCTCGCATTTACCGGCGTTACTCGAACGTCAAGCTGCGTTTGCCTGCGCGAGACAGTCTGCGCAGGATTATGATGTGCGACTCGCCCGAGCATGCCCCGAGCGACATCGACTCGAGGACTGTCACATGCGACAAAACGCCCTTCGGTTGGCCGCGCTCGGTTTTGCGTTCGCGATCGGCAGCGCCGCGGCGCAGGGACAGCTCAACATCATTTGCAGCGTGCAACTGCCGTGGTGCGAGGCGGTCGTCACGCAGTTCCAAAAGGACACCGGCATCAAGATCGGGATGACGCAGAAATCCGCGGGCGAAGCGATGGCGCAGGTGGCTGCAGAGCGCGCGAATCCGAAGGTCGACGTCTGGTACACCGGATCGGGAGATCCGCATCTGCAGGCGGCGGAGCTGGGCCTGACCGAGGAATACCGTTCGCCGATGCTTTCACAGTTGCACGAGTGGGCGGTGCGCCAGGCGGAACAGTCGAAGTATCACACGGTCGGCGTCTACACCGGCGCGCTGGGGATCGGCTACAACCCGGAGATTCTGGCCAAGCGTAAATTGCCCGAGCCGAAATGCTGGGCCGATCTCGCCAATCCGATCTATCGCGACGAAGTGCAGATGGCCAACCCGAACGCCTCGGGCACCGCGTACGCCACCATCGCAACTTTCGTGCAGATCTTCGGCGAGGACAAGGCGTTCGAGCTGCTCAAGGGCATGCATCGGAACATCAACAATTATCCGCGCAGCGGTCCCGGAGCGATCCGCGCGGTGGGCCGCGGCGAGACCGGCATCGCGGTGACCTTCCTGCACGACGGCGTTACCGAGATCGCGGGAGGGTTTCCGGTCAAAATTGTCGTTCCGTGCGAGGGAACGGGTTACGAGGTTGGTTCGATGAGCATTATCAAGGGCGCCAGAAACCTCGACAACGCAAAAAAGTTCTACGACTGGGCGCTGACGCCCGCGGCGCAGAAAATCGGCGCCGACACCAAGAATTACCAGACGCCGTCGAACAAGGCGGCGCCGGCGCCGCCTGGCGCGCCAAAGATGGACGAGATCAAGCTGATCAACTACGACTTCGCCAAATACGGCAGCGCGGCCGAGCGCAAGCGCCTGCTGGAGAAATGGGATCGCGAAGTGGCTGCCATGCCGCGTTAGCGAACGTTTCCGGCGCGGCCGTACGCTGCGCGATTTCAACGCGCCCGGGACACCCAGGCTCGAATGCGCGGACCGTAGACATTCTCCGCCAATCCCGCGAACACCAGCGCGCCGCCGATGGCCTGCAAGGGTGCGAGCGACTCGCCAAGAAAAATCGCGCAGCTGGCGATTCCGGAAACCGGTATTAGCAGCGCGAACGGGGCGATGAGCCCGGTGGGATAACGGTGGAGCAATCTCGCCCACGACGCGAATCCAAACAGCGTCGCGCCCCAGGCGAGCATGAATACGCAACCCCAGGTGAGCATTCCCGCTGACGCTACGGCGTGCCACGCCGAAGTGCCGCCTTCGAAGACGTAGGAGAGGAGCGCCAGCGGAACCGGCGGGACGAGGCTCGACCAGACGACCAGGCTGAACATGTCGGCATCGTGCGCCGCGGCAGCTCGCTTGGCGATCACGTTGCCGACGCCCCAGGCGAACGCGGCGACGAGCACAAGCGCGAAGCCGACCAATGTCGCGTGAGCGCCCTCCATCAGACTTTGCAGGGCGAGCACGGCGATGCCGGTGGTGGCGACGACCGCGCCGATGAGATTGTGCCGTTGCAAGCGGTCGCCGAGAAATGCGATGGCGAGACCGATGGTGAAGAACACCTGCACCTGGATGATCAGCGACGAGAGGCCGGCGGGCATGCCAAGCTTGATCCCCAGAAACAGCAGGCCGAACTGGAAGACACCGATCGCCAGTCCGTATCCGACTACGTCGGGCCACGGCATGCGCGGCCGCCTGATCACCAGCACCAGCGGTACCGCGGCGAACAAGAAGCGCAGCGCGGCGAGCGCGAAAGGCGGCAATTCGCGCAAGCCGACCTTGATCGGAACAAACGTGAAGCCCAACAGCGTGACGACGGCCAGCGTCAACAGCAGGTCGCGTGGGGCGAGCGCGTGCTTCATGCCGATAGGCGCCGCGTCGCGCCTGGGCGAAACGTCGTTGGTATCGCTTGCGCGGTGCTGGCGCGCGTCACAACTCGATGACGCGGCGGGTCTGCAGCGATTCCCGCAGGGCGAGGGCGATCCGCGTTGCTTCGGTCGCATCGTGCAGTGTCAGCGCCGGAGCGGAATCGTCGAGCACGGCATCGACGAAATGGGTCGCCTCGCGCAGGAACGACTCCTCGAACCGCTCATAGAAGGTCGGGGTGCATTCGTTGCGCACTCCGTGCGCATCGGCGATGTCGACGCGGTTCTTGCGCGGATTCTGGCCGACGCTCAAGCGCCCCAGTGTGCCGAAGATCTCGGTCGATGTCTCGTGCCCATGCGCCATGGTGCGCGACGCGAAAAAGCACGCCATCTGGCCGTCGGCGAATTCACAGGTCGCCACGCCGTTGTCGACGTCGCCGAATTCGCGCAAGCCCTCGTGCAGCGCAATGACGCCGGTCGCGAACACGCGGATCGGTTTGGGATTCCCCAGCAGCCAGCGGGCAAGATCGATGTCGTGTACGGTGCAGTCGAGGAAGATGCCGCCGCTGGTGGGCGCAAAGCGCACGAAAAAGCCCGACGGATCGTTCATGTCGAGATTTTGCGACCGCACCAGAAACGGCTTACCTATCACGCCCGCCCGAACCTTGTCGTACGCATCGCGATAGCTCGGGTCGAAGCGCCGCCCGTAGCCGATCATGACTTTGAGCCGCGGATGCTTTGCCGCGAGATCCTCGACCCGACGGCAATCCGCAAGATCGAGCGAAAGAGGCTTTTCGCAGAACACGTGCTTGCCCGCTTGCAGGGCCTGCACGATCTGTTCGGCGTGAAAGGAAGTGGGCGTGACCAGGAACACCGCGTCCAACCGGGCATCCGCGAGGAGCTCGCGATAGTCGGCATACAAGCTTGCGACGCCGAGATCCTGCCGCGCCCAACTGAGCTCATCCTCGATCGGGCTGCAGGCGGCGATCAGCTCTGCGCGCGGGACGCGTCGCGCGAGATTTTCCGCATGCCGGCGGCCCAGACGGCCAAGGCCCGCGATACCGATGCGCAAGCGGGACGTCGTGGTCATCGCTTCCTTTGAAGGCCGGAATTCGCTCCCGTCACCCGACGTTTGCGGCCCCTCTTCCGGTATGTAAACCGAGTGTAAATTGGCTGTAAGCTGAGGCGGCGCAGGCAGCCGCCAAGTGGTGGCGGGGAAATATAATTCGCCGCTACAGCTCGACCGCGCGCCGCTCGCGCCATGAACGCGTGGCCGCATCCGCGAGCTCGAGCGCCTTGACCCCGTCCTGAATAGTTGTCTGCAGCGGTTTCCCGTTGGCGAGAGCGTCGAAGAAGTAGGCCATCTCGTTGACATACGCGACGCGATAGCGCTCCAGAAAGAAATGCTCCGGCTTGTCTTGGCTGATATTGTCGGCGTTGTGCGCGAATACTTCGGTCGGCTTGTGATTTCCCGCCTGCAGCATGCCCTTGCTGCCGAGGACTTCGAAGCGCTGATCGTAACCATAGGCGGCGCGGCGGCTGGTGTTGATCTGGGCGAGGCGGCCGCGACGGGTGCGGATGGTCACCGCGGTGGAATCGATATCGCCGACGCCACCGATCGCCGGGTCGGTGAGACAGCTCCCGGTCGCGAACAGCGTCAGTGCCTCGTCGTCGAGTATCCATCGGAAAATATCGAAATCGTGGATCAGCATGTCCTTAAAAATGCCTCCCGACGTGCCCAGGTATTCGATGGGCGGCGCGCCCGGGTCGCGGCTGGTGATGACCAGCATCTCGGGCTCGCCGATCTCGCCGGCCGAAAGCCGCGCCTTCAATGCAGCGAACGTCGGATCGTACCGGCGCTGAAACCCGATCATGCAGGCGACGCCGGCTTTGCCCACCGCGTGGGCACAGGCGCGGGCGCGCACCAGATCGAGATCGACTGGCTTCTCGCAGAACATCGCCTTGCCGGCGGCAGCTCCCCGCTGGAGGAGCTCCGCATGTGTGTCGGTGCTGGAAGCGATGACGATGGCGGTGATCGCCTCATCGGCAAAGATCGCGTCGGCGGCCCGCACTTCGGCGCGGTGCTTGACGGCGAGATCGACCGCCGCGTGGCGGTTGACGTCGGCGATGTACTTGAGCTTGACACCCGGCTGACGCGCCAGATTGCCGGCGTGGATGGTGCCGATGCGGCCCGCTCCGAACAAGGCGACTTCGATCATCTTGACCCCGCTGTCGGTGAACGTTGTAGCAGCCACTCGTGCGCGGGGTCGTTCTTGAAATGCCACTCGCGCGTCGGGCCCGCCATCACGTTCAGATAGTACGAGTCGTAGCCATACGGCACGACCACCGGATGATAGCCTCTCGGGACCATTACCACATCGTGATCTTCGACCGCGAGGGCTTCGTCGAGTGAGCGGTCGTCGCTGTACACGCGTTGAAACGCGAAGCCCTGAGCGGGATTTAGCCGATGGTAATACGTTTCCTCGAGCGAGCTCTCGAGCGGAAGATTGTCGGTATCGTGCTTATGCGGAGGATAGCTGGAAGAGTGCCCGCCCGGGGTGACGACTTCCACCACCAGCAGATGATCGGCCGCTTCCGTCTGCGGCAGGATGTCGCAGACGAAGCGCTGATTGAGGCCCTCGCCGCGAGCAAAGCGCTTCATTGTTTCCGGCTCGATCAGGCGCGCGGGTGAGCGGCCCTTGCCAGGCGCGCTTGCCACGCCGATCTCGCTCGGTGTGTGTGCGCGGACGGTTACGCCGTGTCCGCGAGGAAGATAAACGGCGTACGGCGCCCGCTGCTCGAAAACGCTGCTGCGGCCGCTGAGCTCGCGCCACGTCTGGCCTTCGGTCGTGACGCTCACCGTGCCGCTCAGGATGACGATGCATATTTCGTCGGTGGCGTTCGCCTTGGGCGCGATCTCTTCGTCGGGTGCGAGGCGGTACGCCGCGAAGCCGACGTAGTTCCAGCCGGCGGATTGCGGAGTCACCCTGACGATTTCCGCGCCCTCGCGATTGGCCTTGACCAGGAGACTCATGCCAGTCCTTCCACCAGCCCGCGCAGATGCCGGTAGCCCTTGTCGGCGTATTCATAGCTTGGCGCCACGACCGGATCCTGTTCCGCCTCGACCACCAGCCAGCCACGATAGGCGTTGTCATGGAGCAGCTTCAGCAGCATCCTGAAATCGATCCCGCCGTCACCGGGAACCGTGAAGGCGCCGTTGATGACCGATTCGAGAAAGCTCCAGTTGCGATTGCGCGCCATGCGTATCACCTGCGGTCGAACGTCCTTGCAATGGACGTGACACACGCGCCGAACGTGTTTGGCGAGCATCGCCGGCGCGGCATTTTCGTCGGTTGCGGCAAAGCTCATGTGCCCGCTGTCGAACAGCAGGCCGACTTCGTCGCCGACCAGCGCCATCAACTGATCGACATCGGATGGCGTCTCCACGTACGAGCCCATATGGTGGTGATACGCCAGTCGAACACCGCGCGAAAGGGTGTAGCGCGCGAGCGTGGTGACCTTGTCGGCGTAGTCGCGCCACTGTCCGGGATGGTAAAAGCGCGGACGCTTGTACAGCGGCGAAGCATTACCCTGGATACTGTCGGCGACTTCGCCATAGACCATGACCTTGGCGCCGTTGTCGGCAAGAAGCTGCAGGTGCGCTTCGACAGCGCGAGTTTCCTCCTCCGCCGAGCGACGCGCGAGCTGGCCCGAGTACCAGCCGGAGACAAGCTCGAGCCCGTGCTGTGAAAGAACCTTCCGCAGTGCCGCGGATTGGCGCGGAAACTTGTTGCCGAGCTCGAAGCCCTGGTAGCCGATGGCCTTGCCTTCGGTCAGCGCGACCTCGAGCGGCGTTTCACCGCCAAGCGAGGGCAGGTCATCGTTGCTCCAGGAAATCGGGTTGATGCCGATCTTGATGCTGAAGGCGGCGCCGAAGTTTGCGTCCTGGGTTTGACTCATGGCTTCTGCTGCTGCTTGTCCTGCTCGTAGGCGTGTCGAGCCTTGCGCACTTCGACCCGGTCGGAGACTTCAGGCACCGCCACCTCCCACCAGCATCCGCCTTCCGCGGTGGTGCGATCGGGATTGGTTTCGATGCAGATGAGATAGGTGCGATCCGCAGCGCGGGCGCGCGCCATGGCCGCTTCGAGCTGGGGAATGGTCGTCACATTCTCTGCGAGCGCGCCGAGCGACGCCGCGTGCGCGGCGAAGTCGATGCGTGGCGCGCCGCCAGGTCCCTGCACGCAATCGGCGAAAAGGTTGTTGAACGGCTCGCCGCCGGAGGCTTGCTGGAGGCGATTGATGCAGCCGTAGCCTAAGTTGTCGAGGACCACGATAATCAGCTTTTTGCCGAGCATCACCGACGTCGCGATCTCGGAGTTGAGCATCAGGTAGCTGCCGTCACCGACCATGACGATCACCTCGCGCTCGGGCTTCGCCATTTTGACGCCGAGCCCGCCGGCGATTTCGTAGCCCATGCACGAATAGCCGTATTCCATATGGTAGCCGCCCGGCGTCGCCGTGCGCCAGAGCTTGTGCAGCTCGGCGGGCAGCGTTCCCGCGGCGCAGACGACGATGTCGTTCGACGGCGAATTGGCAGAAGGGGCGGCCGAGCGCTGAACCGCGCCGATGACCTCGCCCTCGTAGGGAAGCTCGACCTCGCGCCGTCCCGTGATGCGATCCACCGCAGCGCGCCAATCGTTCGCCGCTTTTGTCGCCTTCGCTTGCCAATCACCGGCGGATTGCCAGCCTGGCATTGCGTGGGACAGCGCTTCGAGCCCGAGCCTCGCGTCGGCGCGCAACTCCAGGCCGCGCCACTTCAGAGCGTCGAAGACGTTCACGTTGAGGCTCACGAGCCGCGCCTGCGTCGCCAGCGAATGCGAGCCGGTGGTGAAGTCCTGCAGCCGCGTTCCGATGGCGAGCACGACGTCGGCCTCGCGGGCAAGCGCGTTGGCGGCGGTCGAGCCGGTGACGCCGATGGCGCCCAGTTGCAGCGGATGATCCCAGCCCAGTGCGCCCTTGCCGGCTTGACTTTCCGCAACCGGAACGCGATGCGTTTCCACGAACGCGCGCAACGCTTCGCTCGCGTGGGCATAGAGCACGCCGCCGCCAGCGACGATCAGTGGCCGCTTCGATTCGCGCAGCACCGCGACCGCGCGCGCGAGCTCGACCTCCATCGGCGGCGGCGCGCCGAACAGCACCGCCGGTGGCGAAAAGAAATCCTCGGGGAAGTCGTACGCCATGGTCTGCACATCCTGCGGCAGAGCGAGGGTGACCGGACCGCACAACGCGGCGTCGGTCAGCACCCGAATCGCGCGCGGCAATGCGGTCAATAACTGCGCAGGGTACGCAATACGATCGAAATAGCGTGACACCGGTTTGAAGCAATCGTTGGCGGACACGCCGCCGTCCTGGAAATCCTCAACCTGCTGCAAAGCCGGGTCCGGCGCCCGCGACATGAAGACATCGCCGGGAAGGAACAGCACCGGCAGACGGTTGACGTGCGCCAGCGCGGCCGCGGTGAGCAGATTGGTCGCCCCCGGACCGATCGAGGTGGTGCACGCCATCATGCGCCGGCGCATGTGCGCCTTGGCATAGGCGATCGCGATATGCGCCATCGCCTGCTCATTGTGCGCGCGGTAAGTGGGCAGCGCTTCACGCTGTCGATAAAGCGCCTCGCCGATGCCGGCCACGTTGCCGTGGCCGAAAATCGCGAACACGCCGCCGAAGAGCGGCACTTTCGCATTGCCGGCGCCGGTATGAAGCGCCGCGAGATAGCGAACAAGCGCCTGCGCGGTCGTGAGGCGAACGGTGCTCACGCGGCGGCTCCCTGCGTTTGTTCCACGCGCCGCGCCGCGCGCCAGGTATCGATCAGCATTTCAAATCTGCCGCGCACTTCACGGATTAGCGCGTCGTCATCGATGGCGCCGGCGAGCCATCGGCGAGACGGCTCCTCAAAAATCGTCCTGCCGACGGCGAAGCCGCGACAGGTCGTGCTCTCACGCGCAGCGCGAAATCCCGAGCGCAGCTCGTCGATGGTGGCGGACTGGCCCAGCAATACCACGCCGCGACAGTATGGATCGCGCTCGGCGATCAGCGCGTCGATGGCTTGCCACTGCACAGCGCTCATCG
>Ga0209118_1001559_pt1 | contig 10502 bp, 11 predicted proteins | sample BlaSpr_A8_Ref_M1_FD_187988 | JGI IMG/M metagenome (GOLD analysis project Ga0209118, IMG submission 187988) | Forest soil microbial communities from Thunder Bay, Ontario, Canada - Black Spruce, Ontario site 2_A8_Ref_M1 (SPAdes) (version 2) | ecosystem: Environmental > Terrestrial > Soil > Boreal...
CCCGATTTTCTCAACGCCGCGGTGCAAATACCCGATGATGCACTCCGAGCCGATCACCCGCTCGCCATCGAGTTTGAGCTTTACGCGCAACACCCCGTGTGTCGACGGATGCTGCGGCCCCATGTTAATGATGAGCTCATCCGCTCCGAGCAGCGTGTTGTAATCGTTTGTCGCTTCGATCGTCAGCGTCGTATCCTCTTCGCGGTTAAACCCGGCTCACTGGCCGCTTTCAATTCCAAGGTTTTCCTTCACCCACGCCGTATCCTGCTGCAGGATGTCGTAATCTTTCCGCAATGGAAAGCCCTGCCATTCATCCGGCAGCAAGATGCGCTTCAGATTCGGATGCCCGGAAAAAACAATCCCGAACATATCAAACGCTTCGCGCTCCAGCCAATTTGCCGCCGGCCAGACTCCCACCACGCTCGGCACCTCTTCTCCATCCGCCGCCAGCACCTTCAGCCGCAATCGCTCGTTTTTTGCGAAAGAATAGAGATTGAGGACCACATCGAATCGCTTTTCGCGTTTCGGCCAATCGACCGCCGTCAAATCGGCCAGCATTTCGAACTTTTCTTCATCGCGCGTGTACAACGCGATCTCCGCCAGTTGTTTTCGATCGACCGTAAGAATCGCCTGTTTACGATCTTCCATCGCTTCCGCAATGGCGTCGCCGAATTTGGCACGAAACCGCGCCACCAATTCGTTGTTGAGTGGAGTCTGCAACACCACGGGGGGTTTCGGAGGAGCCGGAGCCGCCGGTTTAGCAGGTGCAGCCGGCGCATTTGCGTTCGCGGGCTTGACAGCGGGAGTTGGCACGGCAGATGGACCGCTCGCCGGCTTTTCGCCGGTGTGTGCTGGGGACGGTTGCTGTTCCTTCGGCTCGTCGGCCATGGACCCTGGGCACTATGGGTTGCGTTCAACCTCTTTGCGGTCGGAGCGGTGGCATCACTGCGCTCCGGTCACATCGAACAAAAACCCCGCAATGGAAATCTCGAACGCCGCGTTTCTAACACATGCCGTAAACCTAGTCAATCGGAACAACTTACGGCCAGGATGAATCTGCTTTGGAGAAAAAGGATGGATCCAACTCAGGCCCACTCGAGAGCGCCTTTTTTGTACAGCCAGACATACCCGACGAGCAAAATCCCGAGAAAGACAAACATAGATGCCAGAGCAAAAAGCCCGAGGTGCGCCGCAACCCATCCTTTGTAAAGAATCGCCCAGGGAATGAGGAACATCGTCTCCACGTCAAAAATCACGAATAACATAGCGATGATGTAGAACCGCACCGAATACCGTCCCCGCGCATCGCCCTCCGGCGGGATTCCGCATTCATACGGTTTCAGTTTCGCGCCGAACGACGTCGAGGCCGGCCGGATGAACTTCGCCAATACCAGCGTCACCGCGGGAAACGCGATCACGAGCAGTGCATAAATCAGAACTGGAATGTAAGCGCCTGGCATCGCTCTCTCACCCGCTGCATCCTACCACCATTTCGGAAATTGGTGACGCCGTCTTGCTGACTTACTTCTCGAAGAGCAGCTCTCCCGCGCGGCTGGTGGCCTTCACCACCGCTTTGATGAGCGTCACGCGGAGCTTCCCTTCTTCCAACTCCATAATCCCGTCGATGGTGCATCCGGCTGGAGTCGTCACCGCGTCCTTCAGCAACGCCGGATGATCGCCCGTTTCCAGCACCACGCTCGCAGCGCCCTTCATCGTTTGAGCGGCCAGCAATGTCGACACGTCTCGCGGCAAGCCCACCTTCACGCCGGCCTCAGCCAGCGACTCCAGAATGATGTAGGCAAAAGCCGGTCCGCTCGCCGAAAGCCCGGTCACGGCGTCCATGTTCTTCTCGTCAACCACTACCGTTCGACCGACGGCGTTAAACATGGCCTGCGCCGTCTCCAGGTGCTCCGCGGCCGCATGCGCGCCCCGGCAAATACCTGTCATTCCGCATCCCACGGCGGAAGGAGTGTTGGGCATCGCGCGCACCACCGGCACTTTCTTCCCGAGGCGCTGTTCGATGTAGCTCGTCGGCACCGACGCCGCAACCGAGATCACCAGCGTCTTTTCACTTAGCTCCGGCGCAATATCTTTGAGCACTTCGCCCACCACCTGGGGCTTCACGCCCAGCAGCACGATGTCCGCGCCCTGCACTGCTTTTCGGTTTTCGGTGGTCGTCGTCACGCCCAATTCTTTCGCCAGCGCGGCAGCTTTCTCCCCGTGCTTCACCGTCGCCGTAACACGCTTCGGCGAGAAGAGTCCCTGCTTCAAGTAGGCCCGCAGCAAAATCCCGCCAAGCTTCCCCGTCCCCAAAACCGCCAGTTTTTTATCGGATAGTTTTTGCGCCATGATGCAACATTGTTGACGCGATCTTCATTTCGGTCAACACAAGAATCATGTATGGGCAGGAATACTGGGGCTAATCGTGGCGCGCGCCGTGCAGCACTTTCACCGCGTGCGGCAGCAGGGGCGCCACGGCCTCCAATGATTCGACGGCGCCCTGCGGGCTTCCGGGAAGATTGACGATGAGCGTTTTGCTCCTCACCGCGGCTGTGCCTCGCGATAGCACCGCCGTCGGCGTGTGCTCCAGACCTTTGCGCCGCATCTCTTCGGAGATTCCCGGCACGATCCGGTCGGCCACCGCTTGCGTTGCTTCGGGTGTATTGTCCCGTGGCCCGAGCCCCGTTCCGCCCGTCGTCAAGAGTACATCCACGCGGCCCGAATCGGCCATCTCTCGCAATTGCTCGCGAATGTTTGCGGGATCGTCGGAGACGCGCAAGGCCGAGGTGACTTCCCATCCCAGCCCGCGGCAGGACGCGACAACCGCGGGGCCTGACAAATCTTCTCGCTCGCCTTTGGCTACGGAATCGCTGATGGTCAGGACCGCTACGCGCATCGGGAGGGTTTTTTCAAGAAATTCATTTCGTTTCGACGGTATCTCGATTGGATTCGTCCATCAGCCGCATCGCTTCCATCAGGAGGCCGGTCGTGTTCCGCGTCGTTGTCGTCCGCGTCGAGGCGTTCGCCGCGTTGAAATCGATCTCGAATTCTCCCGCTGTCCACAAAACAACTTTGTAGACAGCCTCGTCGCCCTCGACTCCGCCAATTTTCGCGTCGCGGCACTGGCCGCTCGCAAAATACAATTCTCCCTGCTGGCCGTTCTGCAGCACGATCAACCGGCACGATTTCTGCCCCATCTCCAGCGACTGCATCAGGTCGATCATGCTCATCTCTTCCAGGCGCCCTTGAATGACTCCTGGGCGCGACGCGCGCTTCTGCAATTTTTCGAGGTGCAGCCGGTCGACAACCTTTTTCGTAATGCGCACCAGGTCTTTTATAAGGAAAGGCTTGGGAATGAAATCCTCAACGCCATCTACAAGCGGCCTCAAGCGCTCTTCGATGTCCGGGCGGCTGGCCATGAACAAAAACGGGATGTGGCGGGTGGACTCGCGGGCGCGCAGCTTTTCAAAAAGCTGACGGCCGTTCAAGCCCGGCATCTTGTAATCGCAGAGAATTACATCCGGCGGATTGTCGATCACCTTCAGCAGCGCGTCTGCGCCGTCCGAGGAAGTGTCGATCTCGCAAAACGGTTCCAGGCCCTTCACGATGAGTTCGCGGACCAGCGGATTGTCATCCGCCAGCAGCAGCTTTACGCTTTTTCCGCCTGCCGCGCTCATGGTTTGCGCCTACTCGAAAAAGCCTTGCGATGAAAATCCCCGCTCTTCCCGCCGGTCTTTTCGACGAGGACAATGTCCGTGATTTCCATCCCTTTATCGAGGGCTTTGCACATGTCGTAGACCGTGAGGGCTGCGGCGGCAACGGCGACCAAGGCTTCCATCTCCACACCCGTCTGCGCGGCCGTCGTCACACTGGAGCGCACTTCCACGCCATTCTGGCACAGCCGCGCGGTCACATCAATGTGCGTCAGCGGCAAGGGATGACAAAGAGGTATCCACTCCGCCGTCTTCTTGGCCGCGGCAATTCCTGCGATCCGTGCCACTTCGAGCGGGTTGCCCTTCGGATTCCTCAGCCGTCTTACTTCCCGCACCACATGCGGCTTCATCTTCACAAATCCCTGCGCCGCCGCCGTCCGTGTCGTCACCGCCTTCGCCGACACGTCCACCATCCGCACTTCTCCTTTTTTCCCGTAGTGCGAGAGCTTCGCCATTTCCGTGCGCCTTCTAGTCTTTCGAAAAACTCAAAATTGTCATTCTGAGGGCATCCGACAAGGATGCCCGAAAAATCTCAACTTCAGATGTTGCAGTCACTCAACGATTGGATGCTCTTAACGAGCAATTGCAAATCGCTTCTCCATGTCACCTTTTCGGCCCCCGCTAGACTACATCCTTCCTGAGTAACACGGACACGCTTTCGCCGGCCTCGATCTTCTCTTTGTCCGCTGGCACCACCAAAAAACAATTCGCCTTCGCCAGCGCCGCGATGTCACCCGAGCCTTGCCACTTGAGCGCTTTTACTACTGGCGCCCCTCCGCTCCACTCCACTCGCGCTGGCAAAAAGTGGGCCAGCCCCGGCTTCTCCTTCATTGCCTCACCCAGCCGCGCCTCAACCAGCGGCAACGCCCGCGCTTTCGCTCCGCTCAGCAAATCAATCGCCGGCGCGACGAACAATTCGAACGTCACCATCGTGGAAACCGGATTCCCCGGCAGCCCGAACACCGGCTTTCCCTGGCACATCCCGAACACCGCAGGCTTCCCCGGCCGTATCGCCACTGCGTCGAAGAAAAATTCCGCTCCCATAGCCTTATATACAGTCTCCACCAGGTCGTACTTCCCCATCGATACTCCGCCCGACAGGACCAGTGCATCTTCTTTCAACCCGCGCTCTATCTTCTCCCCCAAATCTTCGACGCGATCCGCGGCGTTTCCCAGCACCACCGCCTCGCCACCCGCAATCCGTACCTGCGCCGCCAGCGAAACGCTATTGCTATTTCGAATCTGAAACTCTCCTGGCGTCTCGTCGACCAGCACCACCTCATCCCCCGTCGACAAAATTGCCACGCGTGGCCTCTTCGCGCATTGCAACTCCACCGCCCCAACTTGCGCGGCCAGTGCCAGTTCGGCGTATCCGAGCCGCATACCCGTGGTCAAGATGGTCTGCCCGGCCGCGGCCTCCCTTCCCCGCGGAACAATGTTCTGTCCGGCTTGCGCCGCTCGTTCGAATCGCACCACATCCTCTTCGCGCTGCGTGTGCTCGATCATCACCACAGCATCCGCACCCGCCGGAACCGCCGCACCCGTCATGATTTGCACGCAGGTCCCCGGTGCCAGTGCTTCTCTCACCGTGTCGCCCGCCTTTATTTCGCCCACGCACTTAAGTTTTGCGCCTGGCGTAGCTTCCTTCGCCCGCACTGCGTACCCATCCCGCGTTGACCGGTCAAACGGCGGATATTCACGATCCGTCTTAATTTCCTGCGCCAAGACCAGGCCCAGCGCATCCCATACGCTTACGGCGGCAGTCGCGCGCGGTCCAGTCCTTTTTCCGATTTCTTCGATGACTTTGTTCCGTGCTTGCTCGTAGCTGAGCATGAGTGAGGTCTTGTAGCGCCGGGCTTCAGCCCGGCATCTTTTCGTTTTTTTCTCCGCTCTGCGTTCTCTGCGTCTCTGCGTTTAATATCTCTTTACAGCCAACTTGCCAGCAGCGTCCCCGCCGGCACAATCGTCGCGTCGCGCTCGGGCCCCGTGGAAATCATGCCGATCTCCACTTGCAGAAAATCCGAAATGAACCTCATATAATCCACCGCCGCCTTCGGCAGTTTCGCCGCATCTTTCACTCCGTAGGTCGTCTGATTCCAGCCTGGCACCGTCTTGTAAACCGGCGTGACGTGCTCGTACTCCTCCGCAAGCGCCGGCATTTCGTTCACCGGCGTGCCCTTGTACGTGTAGCCCACGCACACCTGAATCTCCCGTTGCGTATCGAAGACATCCAGTTTCGTGATCACCATCGAATCGATCCCATTGATCATCTTCGCGTAGCGCAGCACCTGCAAATCCAGCCACCCGCAGCGCCGCGGCCTTCCCGTCACCGCGCCGAATTCTTTCCCCCGCTCACGCACTTCTTTCGCATCCAGATCGGGCATCTCGGTCGGAAAGGGTCCGCTGCCCACGCGCGTTGTGTACGCCTTCGAAATCCCCAGCACGTGTTTGATCTTCGTTGGCGGCACGCCCGCACCTGTTGCCGCCCCGCCTGACGTCGCGCTCGACGACGTCACGAAGGGATATGTCCCGTGATCAATATCCAGCATCGTCCCCTGCGCGCCTTCGAAAAGAACCGACTTCCCCTCATCCAGTGCGTGGTTGACCAATTCCGCCGTATCGCAAATATACCTGCGAATTTTCTCGCCCAGCTTCAGCGTTTCTTCCACTTCATGCGAAAAATCGATGTCCGCGCCGTAGGCGCCTTTCGCGAGCCGGTTTTTCTCGGCGACTACATGCGCCGCTTTCTTTCGAAACAATTCCGGCTGCAGCAGGTCGCACATCCGCAGCCCGCGCCGCGCCATTTTGTCTTCGTACGCCGGGCCGATCCCCCGCGATGTCGTGCCAATTTTGTCCGCGCCTCGCGCGCCTTCCGCTGCCTTATCCAGCTCCCGGTGATAGGGAAAAATCAGGTGCGCGCGATTGCTGACGTGCAGGCGTCCCTTCACGTCGATCCCCGCTTTCGAAAGCGTCTCGATCTCCGCCACCAGCGCCGCCGGATCCACCACCACGCCCGTGCCAATCACCGCCTGCTGCTTCGGCCGCAGGATTCCGCACGGAATAAGCTGCAACACGTAGCGGTCTTTCCCGATGATGACCGTGTGCCCCGCGTTGTGGCCGCCCGCGACACGCGCGATGTAATCAAACGACCCCGCAAGGTAGTCCACCACCTTGCCCTTGCCTTCATCGCCCCACTGCGCACCCACCACCACGACGGATTTCATTCTTTGTCTTGCTCCTCACAAACCCCGGCTCCTCGGGACTCGCACCCTTCCCTCTCCATCACTTCCTGAGAGGAAAACTATCGGTGGGAATTCGCGGAAAACAACAATTCAGAATCGTACGCTGGCCCCGCCCTCAACGCAAGGAAGCTGTGGGGCGAGCTTTACCGCGCCAAAACTTTGTGCCGATAACAGCTCACTAGATGATCGTTAACTATCCCCGTTGCCTGCATCAGCGCGTAGCAAATTGTCGATCCAACAAACCGGAATCCGCGCTTCTGCAGATCTTTGCTCAGCGCATCCGATTCAGCCGTAGTCGCCGGCACCTGCTTGGGCGACTTCCGCGCATTCTGCTTGGGCTGGCCGTTCACAAAGCGCCAGACGTAGGCGTCAAACGTCCCGAACTCCTCCTGCACTTTCAAAAACGCTCGCGCATTCCCGGTGGTTGCCTCGATCTTCAATCGATTTCGGATAATTTCCGCATCGCTCAGCAGCGCCCGCACCGTTTTCTTATCGTAGCGCGCCACCTTCTCCGGATCGAAACCGTCGAACACTTCCCGATACCGTGCTCTCTTTTTCAGAATCGTGTCCCAGCTCAATCCCGCCTGCGCACCCTCCAGTATCAAGAACTCAAACCATTTGTGTTCATCATGCACGGGCACACCCCATTCCTCATCATGATAAGGAATGTTCAGCTCGTTCTTCGCCCAGTTACAACGGACGATCGCTTCTTTTGATTTTTTCATCCGGCCAGTAAGGCTCCAAACCCAAATCGCAGCAGCGCAAACAAAAAAGCGTATCGCACAAACCTGTACGACACGCTCACCCAATCTTCTATTCTTAAATTTTAACCGAGATGCCGGTCCAGCGCTTTAGTGATCTGATCTTTCGGCACCGCGCCCACAATCTGCTCGACGACCTGCCCGTTTTTGAACAGCAGCAAAGTGGGGATTCCCTGAACGCGATAGCGGCCCGCTGAATTCACCGCCTCATCGACGTTCAACTTCATCACTTTAAGCTTGCCCGCATAATCGTGCGCAATCTCCGCGACTGTCGGCGCCAGCATGTGGCAGGGCCGGCACCACTCCGCCCAGAAATCCACCATCACCGGCTGAGCACTGCTCGCCGTAAGCACTTCCACTTCAAAGTTTCCGTCATTCGCTACCTGAATCGAATTGTCAGCCATAACCTTTGTCCTCAGCGACTTGCCAATCAGGCCGTCGCCAAACTCTCCTAAGTCAGTTTAATTAGATGTTCCAGCAGGCTTTTGGTTTCGCGCCGCTTGCCCCGCTCCACGACTCGCTTGCCCCGAACCCGGCGCGGCCCTCCCGGCACTTTGCGCAGTTTGCCCTGCACCGCGAGCGGCCCGCGCGGCTTCGTATAGTTTGGCATACTCCGCTGCCGGCCCCTTCCACGAAAAATCCTTGGCCATTCCGTTCAACTGGATGCGCTTCCAGATCCGCTCATCCATGTAATGATGCAGCGCCTGCCTTACAGCATACAGCAGCGCCTCACCAGTATATTCCTTGAATTTGAACCCCGTTCCAGTGCCATGTTCCAAATCAAACGTTTCGATGCTGTCGTCTAATCCGCCTGTGGCTCTCACAACCGGCACCGTACCATACTTCAAGCTGTACATCTGATTCAATCCGGAAGGCTCGTAGCGCGACGGCATCAGGAACATGTCCGCGCCTGCTTCGACTTTGTGCGCCAGCGCGTTGTCGTACGCAATCTTCACTCCCACGCGCCCGGGATACGCCGCCGCCAGCGCCTTGAACAAATCCTCATACTTGCGTTCGCCCGTTCCCAGAACCACCAGCACCAGATCTTCGCGCATCAGTTCGTGCGCCTTCTCCGCAATCAAATCGAAGCCTTTCTGGTCCGCGAACCGCGAGACGATTCCGATCAGCGGCCGCCCCATGTGCTCGTGCGACAATCCAAACTGTTCCAGCAGATCCTGCTTGCACACCTGCTTCCCGCTCAAATCTTTCGCCGAATAATTCGCCGCAATCAGCTTATCTTTCTCCGGGTTCCACTCCCCATAGTCCACACCGTTCAGAATTCCTACAATGCGGTCCGCGCGGCTCCTGGCAACGCCATCTAATCCAGAGCCATATTCCGGCGTCTGAATCTCCCGCGCATATTTCCTGCTGACGGTCGTCAAATAATCCGAATAAACTAATCCACCCTTCAACAGGTTCACGCTCCCGAAAAACTCTATCCCGCCCGGATGAAATACACTCTGCGGAATTCCCGCGCGGTCCAGTACATCCTTGGTGAACTGCCCGTGATATCCCATGTTGTGAATCGTGAAAACGACCGGGAGGTCTTTCATAAGAGGATCGTCGCCATAAGCCGTTCGCAGCAGCACCGGCACCAGCGCCGTCTGCCAGTCATGGCAATGAATCACGTCCGCCGGCCAGACATTTTTCGCAACCTCAATCGCCACGCGGCAAAATTCCGCGTACCGCTCCGCATTGTCCGGATAATCTCCGCTGACTCCGCCGTATAATCCCTCGCGGTCGAAATAAGCCGGATCTTCCACGAAGTAATACCGCACGCCATTCAACACCGTCCCATCGGCAATCGCCGGAAACCGCAGCCGCGTCCCGCCCATGGGAATCGTCAGGCTCGGTATCACCACCGCTGTGGCCTTCGTCCCGCGGTATCGCGGCAACACCACGGCCACCTCGTGGCCCTGCGCCACGAGCGCCTTCGGCAGCGCCTCCACCACGTCCGCCAGGCCGCCCGTCTTCGAAAACGGCAGCCCCTCCGATGCCACAAACAAAATCCTCACGTTCCGTTCACCACCCGCCTCACCATCCATTTTACGCTACCGAACGCCACTGTGCCCGTCAAGTCACCGAATCCGTCCTTGATTTCTTCGCTGCCGGAGACGAACTAATCGAGGCCGCTGCAAGTATCGGACCGCGAATCGTTGGGTTCAAGGTCAGCGGCTCCCCATTGAAATTGGCACTCAAACAGTTCAATCCGATTCCATGTTTTGCTTCCAGGGAAGAGCCAACCATTCGAAGAAGCCTTTGCCACTGCGAGATCCAATAACGACGACAAGCCAGGTGAATCCCCAAAGGGGCACTTCCTGCTTTGCATCGTTTTTTCTCGTGAAAGGTGCACTATCGCACAGTATTAAATCTCACAAAGCCTGATACTCAGCTCTCGAAGTATTTTTGAAGGAGACTCATGTTCAAGATATCTGGTATCACCTTGGCAGCAATAATGGCGCTTGGCGCATCGGCGCAAGCGCAGGCGCAGACGCAAGTGCCGGCAAACTCCGGCAATCCAACACCAACCTATCGGATCAATGTGGTGAGCCGTACCACCCGCGCGGTCAGCTATAGACACCGCAGTGGCGCCACAAAGATCAATTTTCGGGGTACCGACTTGATGCCTGCCGCGGCGGGCGAAGCTAAAGTCGAGAGCAAGCGCGGGGCGCTGGAAGTCGAAGTCGAATTTTCCGGACTCGACAGACCCACGAGCTTTGGCAACGAGTATCTCACCTACGTGTTGTGGGCGATTTCGCCGGAAGGCCGGCCCGTCAACATTGGCG
>Ga0209118_1001560_pt1 | contig 10500 bp, 10 predicted proteins | sample BlaSpr_A8_Ref_M1_FD_187988 | JGI IMG/M metagenome (GOLD analysis project Ga0209118, IMG submission 187988) | Forest soil microbial communities from Thunder Bay, Ontario, Canada - Black Spruce, Ontario site 2_A8_Ref_M1 (SPAdes) (version 2) | ecosystem: Environmental > Terrestrial > Soil > Boreal...
GGCAAGCCGGTGCCTGGATCCCGGTCTTCCTGCGCGTCGGCGATGACACGAACATCGGTGACCCGACAATCGCGCAGGAGATCGAGCAACATCGTCGCGACGTCGATCACGCGATCGGGCGGAAACAGCGGGCAGCGGAAGCCCTCGGCCCGGCGCGGATCGAACGGACTCGACAGCGACAGTCTCAACTCGCCGCCTCCGGGGGCGGCCGCGCAACGATGCGCGCTGATCACCGCGGATGGCTCGCCGACGCGTGCGCGAAAACGCCGAATCGCGTTGCTCGCAAAAAGCTGAGCGCCGACCTCGCGCTGGGCGGCTCGCCCGTTTTGAAGAGCCAGCAGCGGCGCCTGCGGCGGGCGCGGCAGCGCCAGCACCGAGAGCCCCGTGGTGGCGAGTTGGCGCGACAATTCCTGCGCCAGCGGCATGATCCACTCGCCTCCTCCCTTGTCGGCGAACACGTCCACGGCAGATGCGCCGATCGCGGTTCCGATCAGGAAGCGCAAATGAACGCTTTCCTGATTCGAATGAACCACCATCGGTGTTGGATGCAATTCGCGGGCAACCGGGCCGTCGCTTGACGACAGCTTCTGCCATGCAAGCAGCGTGGAGAGGCGCGGAATATCGAGCGCATCGGCAGCAACCATCGGTGCGGCGAGCGCGAAAGTCAGGTTGCCGCCGAGCGCATGATGCTCTCGCAACAAAGCCGTTACCCGCTCGGGCTCGTTGAGCACCCCGGCGAGCACTCCCGCGAGCACGCCGCCGAGCGTGCTCGCCGATGACGACGAATCGTTCGACGTTGCGCCGGCGACGATGACGACCGGCAGGGCAAAGAGCGTGGCGACGACTCTATCCCCTTCTGCAGCCGACGCCGCGCGCCATCCATCGATCAGCCTCCGCCAGATATGGCGCGCGACGGCCGCCGAGCGCGCCGCGGAAAAAAGGTCCGCCAGCCGCCATGCGTCTTCTCCCTGCAGATGTCCCGCGAGCGCGCTGACAAGCGTTGCGTCGATTTCCTCGGCACGCGAGACGCTCGACGCGGCAAGGCTGGCTTCGGCCAAGCGGATCAGCGGCTCCTGTATGGGGCCGGTCGGTGCGGAGTAAGGTCTCGGATCGGCGATATCGATGGACATCCGATCGAATTGTCGCATGGCTCCTGCATCGGACGAAAGACGCCGCCGTCGCCTCGGATAGAATAAGCGCATCGCACGCAACGGAGACCCACCATGTATCGGAACATTCTTGTCGCCACGGATGGCTCGCGGCTTTCGGCCAAGGCAATCACTCATGCGATTGCGCTGGCGCGGGCGCTTGGCGCGAAATTGACGGGCTTCTACGCCTCGCCCGCCTATCCGTTACCCGCGTACGCCGACGGGGTGATGTACGAGCCGGTATCGCCCCAGGAGTACGCCGCGCTATGCAAGAAGGAGGCCGATCAGATCTTAAGCGCCGTCGCCGCCAAGGCCAAAGCGGCGGGCATCCGATTCACGGCGGTGCAGGCTATCGCGGCGGCACCGTGGGAAGCGATCCTGGCTGCAGCGAGAAAGCAGAAATGCGACGCGATCGTCATGGCATCACATGGCCGCCGCGGCGTATCGGCGCTTCTCCTTGGCAGCGAAACCCAAAAAGTACTCACTCATTCCAAGCTGCCGGTGATCGTCGTCCGCTGAATCTGATCCATCCTCGCGCCTTGCCTGACGGCCCTTTTCATCCGTTCCTTTATCTTCGGAACTTCTGACTCGGTACACGAGCGTTTCACGTAAAATGCGCGCTTTGCTGATGACGACTCGTCATGCGCGTATCGCAGTATTTTCTGACAACGCTCAAGGAAGCGCCGGCCGAAGCCGAGCTCGCCAGCCATCGCTTGATGCTGCGTTCGGGCATGATCAAGCGGCTCGCCGCGGGCATCTATACCTGGCTGCCTTTGGGACTGCGCGTGTTGCGGAAGGTCGAGGCGGTCGTGCGGGAGGAGATGAACGCCGCCGGCGCGATCGAGCTTCTGATGCCGGTCGTGCAGCCCGCCGAGCTCTGGCAGGAATCGGGGCGCTGGGACAAGTACGGCCCGGAGCTGCTGCGGCTCAAGGATCGCCACCAGCGTGACTTTATCGTGCAGCCCACGTCGGAAGAGGTGATCACCGACCTTGCGCGCAAGGAGATCAAGAGCTATAAGCAACTTCCACTCAACCTTTACCATATCCAGGTCAAGTTCCGTGACGAAGTGCGGCCGCGATTCGGCGTCATGCGCTCGCGGGAGTTCATCATGAAGGACGCGTACTCGTTCGACGTCGACAAGGAAGCGATGCTTAGGTCGTATCAGGGCATGTATGACGCATATACACGGATCTTCACCCGCTTGGGTTTGAGCTTCCGGGCGGTCGCCGCGGACACCGGCCCGATCGGCGGTTTCGCGTCGCACGAGTTTCAGGTGCTCGCGGAGTCCGGCGAGGACGCCATCGCGTGGTGCGCGACGTCCGACTACGCGGCAAACGTCGAGCTGGCGGAGGCGATCGCGCCGCACGCCCATCGCGCCCCACCGGCCGAGCCCATGCAAAAAGTCGCCACACCCGGCCTCGCCACATGTGAACAGGTCGCGCACCTGCTGCACCTGCCGCTTGGGCGCACGGTGAAATGCATCATGCTCAACGCCGGCGGCAAAGTGCACATGCTCCTCATTCGCGGCGACCATAGCTTGAACGAAATCAAAGCGGCGAAGGTGCCCGGGCTTGCCGGCTTTCGCTGGGCTACCGACGGCGAGATCGTTGCCGCCACCGGGTGCTCGCCGGGTTATCTCGGGCCGGTAGGCATCGATCCCGCCATGCCCTTGATCGTCGACAGGACAGTGGCGGTGATGAGCGATTTCATCTGCGGCGCCAACGAAGCGGATTATCACTTGCGCGGCGTCAATTTCGGCCGCGACTGTCGCGAGCCCGACATCGTGGCCGACATCCGCAATGTAGTGGCGGGCGACCCATCGCCCGACGGTAAAGGTACCCTAGCCATCGTTCGCGGCATCGAAGTGGGACACGTTTTCGCGCTCGGAACCGAGTATTCTCAGGCGATGGGCGCCACCTTCCTCGATGCAGGCGGTCAATCGCGGACCATGGAAATGGGTTGCTACGGCATTGGCATCACGCGCATCGTCGCCGCGGCCATCGAGCAGAATTTCGACGAGCGGGGCATCATCTGGCCGGCGCCGCTCGCGCCGTTCACCGTTGCCATCGCACCCATCGCGTTTGATCGCAACGAAGCTGTGCGCGCCGCCTCGATCGCCCTTCACGACGAATTGTGCGACGCCGGCTTCGAGGTCCTTCTCGACGATCGCGGGGAGCGTCCGGGTGTGATGTTCGCCGATCTCGAATTGATCGGCATCCCGCATCGCATCACCATTGGCGAGCGAGGGTTGAAAGAGGGCAAGGTCGAATACCAGTCGCGGCGCGATACCGCTGCCACCGCGGTCCCCATGGCAGAAATCGTGGCGCTGGTCCGCGCCAGATTGCAGAGCTGATGCGATGAACGACGCGCTTTCGATGCGAAGAATCCTGAGGATAATGGGCGCGATCCTGCTCGCGCTCGTCTGCCTGCCGGCGGACGCCGGAAATCAAGTCGAGGAGGCGCTCGCGTCGAGAGTGCAAAATTCGCTCCATCGGTCGGTCAGCGACTATCCCGCGCCGCATCTCGTGTTCGCGACCGACGGGGAAGGATTGGCATGGCTGGCCGACATGTCGTCTCGTCTCGCGTCGAAAATGCCGGACTGGCCCACACGTCGCAACTTCCTGGTTACTGTTCAGTACGAAGCGACCCGCGCCGGGCTCGATCCTCAGCTCGTGCTCGGCCTCATCCAGCACGAAAGCAACTTTCGCAAATACGCCGTTTCCGGCGCGGGCGCGCGCGGATTCATGCAGGTCATGCCGTTCTGGGTTCGCCAGATCGGCAACGGCGGCCACGATCTGTTTACGTTGCGCACCAATCTCCGCTACGGCTGCACTATTCTTCGCTACTACCTCGACATCGAGCAGGGCGATCTTTACCGTGCGCTCGGCCGCTATAACGGCAGCCTCGGACGCGGCGAGTATCCCACTGCGGTGCTCGGATCGATGAAGCTTTACTGGAGCTGGACGCCTGCTCTCGCCTACAGCGGCCACGCCGAGCCGGGTCACGACGGCATCAAGACTGTGAATTGAGCGTCGGGCGCTACCGCGGCCGGTTCGCGCCCTCTCCGAGCGGCCCGCTGCATTTCGGTTCGCTGGTTGCCGCGATGGCGAGCTGGTGCGACGCCCGCGCGTCCAAGGGCGACTGGCTGCTGCGTATCGAGGATGTCGACCAAACGCGCAGCCGTCCTGGCGCGAGCGATGCCATTCTCGCCACGCTCGAGGCGTACGGCTTCGAGTGGGAGGGACCCGTCGTGCGACAAAGCGAGCGCGCCGCGCTTTACGCCGCGGCGCTCGATGATTTGATTCGCCGTCGCATGGCGTTTGCCTGCGCGTGCACGCGCAGAGAGCTGGAACTTGCGGCGCCTGGCAAGAGCGGCGAGCGCGTCTATCCGGGGACGTGTCGTCAGGGCGTACCCGCGGGTCGCGAAGGCCGCTCCTGGCGCGTCGCAGTCACCGATGAAATCGTATCCTTTCATGACCGCTTGCAAGGCATGCAGGAGCAGCAGCTCGCGCGCGATGTCGGGGACTTCGTGCTCAAACGCGCCGACGGACTCTTCGCCTACCAGCTTGCCGTTGTCGTCGACGACGGCTTGCAAGGCATCACGCACATCGTGCGCGGTGCGGATCTTCTATTATCGACGCCGCGGCAGGTCTGGCTGCAACGGCAATTGGGATATGCGACGCCATCGTACCTTCATCATCCGATCGCGCTCGACGCACGCGGCAGGAAATTGTCCAAACAGGCCGCCGCGAGAGCGCTGAGCCCACATCCGCTTCCGCAGCTGCGCGAGGCGTGGACGTTTCTCGATCAGCCGGAGCCGCCTTCGCCGCCTGAATCGGTGGGCGAATTCTGGCGCTGGGCGCACGCCGCTTGGAACGTCCGGCAATTGCCACCAGTCATCATGCTGCCCGCGCCGCGTTCATGCTCGTGAACACGGACCACACGGTATAATTGGGGATTCACCGGCACGCGCTCCGCGTTGAGCTCCCGGGCGCCGTCTCGGGTCGAGCACCGCCTATCTCCATGACAACTCTGGTCGTCGTCCGCAAGAACAATGAAGTTGCTATCGCTGCCGATTCGCTGACCACGTTCGGCGATACACGGCTGTCAGCGCAATTCGACAGCACCTACGACAAGATCGTGCATCATAAGGGCACTTATATCGGCCTGTGCGGCAGCGCTGCGCATCAGCTCGTCTTCGAGAGCCTGCTCGCCAAGCACGAGGATTTCGATTTCTCGACCAAGCGCGCCATCTTCGAAACCTTTCGCAAGCTTCATCCGATCCTCAAGGAGCAGCATTTCCTGAATCCCAAGGAAGAGGAGGACGATCCCTACGAATCGACCCAGGTGACGGCGTTGATCGCCAACGCCAGCGGCATCTTTGGCGTCTACTCGATGAGGGAGGTATTCGAGTACACCAAGTTCTGGGCGGTCGGCACCGGTCGCGAGTTCGCACTTGGAGCAATGCACAGCCAGTACCAGCGCATGCGCAACGCTACCGCGGTTGCAACCGCCGGGATCGAGGCCGGAGCGATGTTCGACAAAAACTCCGGGCTGCCGATGACGATTTACATGCTGCCCTTGAAGTGAGCATCTATCAGCCGCCTTCGTTCGTGCCGGACGACGCCGAGGCAACGGAGCGCGTGATCCGGGATTATCCTTTCGCGACCCTGGTCACGGCGCGCGCCCCCGAGCCGCAGATCAGCCACCTCCCGCTCTTGTTGCACGCAGCAGCGGAGCCCAACGGCATGCTCGTCGGTCACATGGCGCGCGCCAATCCCCATTGGCGGCAATTCGCCGACGGTCCCACCGTGGCTCTGTTCCATGCACCGCATGCCTACGTGTCGCCGTCCTGGTACGCGGAGCCTGCAAAAGCAGTCCCGACCTGGAACTACGCTGTCGTTCACGTCCACGGTCGCGTCGAGCTGGTGGAGGATCGGGCGTCCACGCTCGCCATCCTGCACGAGATGGTGGAGCGCTTCGAAGCCGGCCGCACCGCCCCGTGGCGGCTGCAGCTCGAGGGCCGTGAGCTCGAAACGATGGTCAACGCGATCGTGGCCTTCCGCCTGGTGATCGGGCGCGTCGATACCAAGCTCAAGCTGTCGCAGAATCGCGGCGCGGTCGATCGGCGACGGGTCGTCGCGGCGCTCCGCGCGGAAGACACCGCCGACGCAAGCGCGACCGCCGATTGGATGCAACGTTATGCCGGAGAAGGTTGACCCGCGCGTTCGGCTCGACAAATGGCTTTACGCGGCCCGGTTTTACAAGACGAGAACCATCGCCGCCCAAGCGATCGAGTCGGGACGGGCGCGCGTCGACGACCAACGCGTCAAGCCGTCGTACGCGGTCAAAGCTGGCACGCGGATCAATCTCTCCAAGGATTCGCTGGTCTGGAAGGTGGAGGTCGCCGCAGTGTCCGACAAACGCGGGCCGGCGAGCGAGGCGGCAAGGCTGTATCGTGAATCCCCTGAAAGCGCGGCCGTGCGCGAGGAGGAAATCGCGAAACGCAAAGCGGCCGCCGCGAGCGCGCCACGAACTTCGGGTCGCCCCACCAAGCGCGACCGACGCAAACTACATTCGTTCTTCGAAAAAAACTAGTACGCTGAGTACCCTAGCAATATCGCAGGTTCGCGAAGTCGAGGATAAGATCAGGCTGCTGGTAACCGCGCCACGCCAGGTAGCTCAGCGCGGCGACCACCACCAGGGCGATCACCCGCCACGGCCAGCGAAACGCGAGCGCTTCAGGCACGCTGCTGCACCTCCACCGGAATGGCGGGTACGACATTGAGCTCGCGCATGGTCGCCATAACCGAGCTGAAGTCGGCGGCGGTGCGCACATTCGGGATCGGCTTCGCCAGCAGATTGACCGCGCGCCCGCTAACGACGAGCGGCATTTCTTCAGGCAACGCGGTTCTCAGCGAGCGTATTTCCTGCCCCGCGATCTTTCCGGAAATGCCCCGGTCGAAAAGCAGAATCGCGAGGCACACTTTGTAGGCGTGCGCCGCGCCGGCGACTTCCTGTGCCGGCACGCCGCTGCCCAGGGTCAGGCAGTTGATGCCCTCGGTGAAGAGAAGCAGTTCCAGAATCGCGAGCCCGAGCTGATTCGGATCGTTGGGAGGAGTGGCCAGGAGTATCTGGCTCGCGTTGCGCGTGGGCCGCACCAGCCGCGTCACATCGCGCAAAAGCCTTTGCGCGATATCCGCGAAGCGCAGCTCCTGAAAGTTCTGCATATCGCCGCGCACCACGTGCTCGTGTACCGCCTCGTTCAGCGGAATCAGCGTTTGCTCCAGAAAGCGCCTAAGCCCCTGGCCGACCAGCAGCTTCGACAGGTGGTTCTGCAGTTCGCCGACGCGATGCTCGGCCAGAAGCTTGACCGCGGCTTCGATTTCCGACGGCAACGGCAAAGGATCCTCGACGGCGATGCCCAGCATCGATTGCAGCGCCGATTCCGCCAGAGGAACAACCGCGCCCGCACGCCAGCCTTCGGACAACAGCTGCTTGATGACCTTGAGCCGCGCCACTTGGTCGGGAGGATAGACGCGGTCGCCGAATCCATCGCGTGCCGGATTCGGGAATCCGTAGCGACGTTGCCACATGTAGAGCTGTTCGCGTCGCAGGCCGGTGATTCGTACCACCTCACGGATGTGCAATGAAACGCGCATGTCGCCGTTGGCCGCTGGCATAGCAAGTGACAGCCCGGGGTCGGTACGGCGAGTCGGGGCTTTAATTAGGATTCCCATATTTTCCTCTGCACTCCTGTGTGTCACAAGTATAAAGACTTCAGTTGTCGTTTTCAGCTTGCGTGGAGCGGCATATCTCGCCGCAACGCGTCAGGCCGATCCTTGAACCGCTCAGGCGTATTGCTCCTGGAAGCGCTTTGCCCCATCATCTTGCTTTTGGAACAATGGCTTCCGGTACTTCGCTTGGTCCGAGCTGTGTTCAGCTGCCCACCACAACAGTAGCTGTGCAAATATCGTACCGGGCCAAGCCGAGCTCCTCCGATGTTTCGTTTTGGCAAGGCCCCGAAGGACCCTCTCGCGGACCCAAAAACAGCGGAACGCTGGCTCGCGTCCTTTCCCGCGAGCGATCCGCTTGCCGTTCACTCCGCGTTGCTGGCTGAGCTCGGCGCGCTTACCGAGCGCGATGCACGCCGGGCCCCGGCCCGATTGGAGGCGGTCTTTCATCTCGATGTCCAGACCGAGGCCTTGCGAAGATCGTTGACCGCGCAATATCTGGAACACGGCAACCGCTCAGCCCGTGTCGAAAGTCAGTTGTGGCAGGCGCTATTCGATCTGACGCAAGGATTCCTGCGTTGCTATCAGGCGTTCGAACGCGAAATAAGCCAGCATGCGCAAAACACTAAGTGGCAGCTGCTTCTGCCGCAGTTGATCGCGCGGCAGATTATCCATCAGGGCCTCGACGCAAAAATTCGGCTGTACCGATACGAGCAATGGATTCCCGCGCGTTGGGTCGACCTCCATGCGCACTTCCAGATGGCATGCACTGCACAAATTGAACGGCAGCCGGTGGCCGTCCTTGCCGGCGGCGTGTTGACCACAGTCGAGCAGGAGTATCTGAGAGTGTTGCTGCTGCAGCTGATGAATGCCGGCAATCTCTCGCCCCGCCACGTGGAATGGGTTGCCGGCCAGCTATCCGAATGGTGCGCCCCTTTGCGGCTCAATATCGAATCCTCGACCGTGACCAGCTTTTATGTCGACCTGGGCTCCAGAACCGGGCTCAAGCGGCGCGGCCCGCAGCCGCTCGAAGGCCGGGTCTTGTTTCTGGACACGCGGCCGCTGCACGCGGTGCTCATGCAGAACGTCGTGATGCTCGAGCAGAAGGTTCGCAACGACCCCTTGTCGGAGCGCGCACCGCGCCGTGCCGAGCAGCTCAATCTGCTGACCAAGCTCGCTTCGCAGGTCGATCCCGAATTCAGGCCGGTTGCGCGCCGGGGCGAGCGCACCAACGCCAGCGGCAGCGTGGACGCGATCGTCGGCTTTGCCAAGATCTCGGGATTCCTGCGCGATAACGAGGTTGGCGCACTCGTCGACAGCAGCGCGCGACCGGGCAGCTTTGGCGATGCGCTCGACATCGCGACTTTCGGCCGCCTGCGCAACGAGACTGCGCGCACGCTCGAAATCGTTCGGCGCCGCTTCGCGACCTACGCCGCGCCGGGAGGAGCGTGGGAGATCCGCGACGTCTCGCAGACCGGCTATCGCCTGGTCGCGCCGATGACGATTATCAGCTCGATGACCCTTGGCACCCTGACCGCCATTCGCGGGCAGGGCGACGCATTGTGGATGCTGGGTATCGTGAGGCGCATGAAGCGCCTCACTGCTGACCGCGCCGAGATCGGGCTGCAAATGATCGCCAACAACCTGGTCGGTGTCGAACTGGCCGAACAAAAACGAGGCGACGCTGACTATTCGGTCGACGGCGAAATCCCCACGGCCAGCAGCCGGCGTTTCTACGGCTTATTCCTCTCTTTGAAAAAACGCGAGAGCGAATCCGCGGTTCAGACCTTGATCGTGCCGGCGGGCGAGTATCAGCCGGGCAAGCACCTGCGGATGAGTGTTGCAAAGACCTCCAATTCCATCGCTTTCGGCCGTCTGCTCGAACAGCAGCCCGAGTGGATCTGGGCGACGGTCGAATCGCTCGATTACACACACCGCAACCAGCACGTCTCGCTGGCGCCTGGTGGTCCGTAACGCCAATTCGTCACTGCCGCATCTCGAACCGATCGCTGCATGCGGCGCGCAGGATACCTCGGCAGCGCGATTCCGCGTTCATCATTGAATCAGCCTTGAGATTCCACTAGCCAATGCTGCCCGGACGTTACCAGGAGGTCTTCGCGCAGCACCGTTGGGAGGTTCCGGCCGAGTTCAACATTGCGACTGCGGCGTGCGGCCGCTACGCCGCCGATCGCTCCCGATTCGCGATGTATTGGGAGGACGAGACGGGTGCGACTTCGGCGCTCACCTTCTGGGATCTGCAACAGCGGGCGAACCGCCTTTCCAACGCGCTCGCGGCGCTTGGCGTGGGTCGCGGCGACGCCGTCGCGATCATTCTGCCGCAAAGGCCCGAAACGGCCATCGCCCATATCGCCTGTTATCAAATGGGTGCCGTTGCGGTGCCGCTATCGTTCCTGTTCGGTCCCGACGCGCTGCAATATCGATTGCATAACGCCGAGGCCAAGGTTGCGCTGGTCGATTCCGCGTCGCTGCCTAATCTGGCGCCGATCCGCCAGAACCTGCCGCTACTCACCCATGCCATCGGCGTCGCGGACTGCCGCGAGTCTTGGTTGCTCGAATGGGAAACGTTGCTGGCGAGGGCATCGCGGCATTTTTCTCC
>Ga0209118_1001561_pt1 | contig 10497 bp, 6 predicted proteins | sample BlaSpr_A8_Ref_M1_FD_187988 | JGI IMG/M metagenome (GOLD analysis project Ga0209118, IMG submission 187988) | Forest soil microbial communities from Thunder Bay, Ontario, Canada - Black Spruce, Ontario site 2_A8_Ref_M1 (SPAdes) (version 2) | ecosystem: Environmental > Terrestrial > Soil > Boreal...
TGGCAAACAGCGGAAAGGTCACTCCATAGTTGACCTCGCAGAACGACTCGATCTCGTCTTCGGTCCCGGGCTCCTGCGCGCCGAACTGGTTGCAGGGAAAGCCGAGCACATCGAGCCCGCGCGCGTGCATTTTCTTGTAGACCGCCTCGAGCCCCTTGTACTGCGGCGTGAAACCGCATTTGCTCGCGGTGTTCACGATCAACAGCACCTTGTCCTTGTACTGGTCGAGCTTCTGCTCTTTGCCGTGAATGTCGGTCACCGGAATGGCGTAGATGGATTTGGTAACTGAATTGCTCGCTGAGTTGCTCATGGCATGCTCCGGAATATGAATGTGTGCCTGTACATTATGCGCTGGCCGCTCGCGTCTTGGCGCTGACAAGAGCCGCCGCTGCCCAACCGCGGATCGGCGTCATGCTTTGCCGAATCCGCCGCCGCCAGGCGTCTGGATGACGAACACGTCGCCTTCCTTCATCTCGACCTTGAAGGTCGCACCGAAGTCCTCGCGCATGCCGTCGACGCGTTCCACCCAGTTGCGGCCGACCTCGCCCGGCGCACCGCCTGCCATGCCGAACGGCGGCACGCGGCGGTGGTTGGCGAGCATGGCAGCGGTCATGGGTTCGAGAAAGCGCACGCGCCGCTCGCCGCCGTCGCCGCCACGATGTCGACCCGCGCCGCCGCTGCCGCGGCGCACCCTGAATTCTTCCAGGCGCACGGGAAAACGCCACTCGAGAACCTCGGGATCGGTGAGCCGCGAGTTGGTCATGTGCGTCTGCACCACGCTGGCGCCGTCGAAATCGGGACCCGCGCCCGAGCCACCGGAGATCGTCTCGTAATACTGGTAGGTTTCGTTACCGAAGGTGAAGTTGTTCATGGTGCCCTGAGAGGCGGCGAGCGCGCCGAGGGCGCCGTATAGCGCGTCGGTCACCGCCTGCGATGTTTCGACGTTGCCGGCGACGACCGCGGCGGGATAGCGCGGCGCCAGCATCGATCCCTCGGGAATCACGATGTTAAGCGGCTTCAGGCACCCAGCGTTCATCGGAATCTCGTCATCGACAAGCGTCCGAAAAACGTACAGCACCGCCGCCTTGCACACCGCCGACGGAGCGTTGAAGTTGGTGGGCTGCTGCGCGCTGGTGCCCGTGAAGTCGATCGCCGCTTCCCGCTTTGCCTTGTCGATGCGGATAGTCACGACGATCTTCGCGCCGTTGTCCATCTCGTATTCGAAGTGCCCGTCCTTGAGCACGTCGAGCACGCGGCGGACCGCTTCCTCGGCGTTGTCCTGCACGTGCGTCATGTAGGCGCGCACGACGTCCAGGCCGAAATGCGCGACCATCTTTTTCAGCTCCTCGATCCCCTTCGTACACGCGGCAACCTGCGCCCGAAGGTCGGCCAGATTCTGGTCGATGTTGCGCGATGGATATCTGCCCGAAGCGAGGAGCGCTCGCATCTCTTGGTCGAGAAAGTGGCCTTGGGCAACTAACTGGACGTTGTCGAGCAGCACGCCTTCCTCCTCGACGTACGTCGAGTCGGGTGGCATCGAGCCCGGCGTCGTGCCTCCGATGTCGGCGTGATGGCCCCGGGACGCGACATAGAACTCAGGTGCCACGGCGTCGAGGAACACCGGTGCGATCACCGTCACGTCGGGTAGGTGCGTCCCACCGTTGTACGGGGCGTTCAGCACGAACACGTCACCGGCCTGCATTGTGGCGGCACGCCGGTCGATGATGGTCTTGACGCTTTCGCCCATCGATCCCAGGTGCACCGGCATGTGCGGCGCATTGGCAATGAGATGTCCCTGGGCGTCGAACAGCGCGCAGGAGAAATCCAGGCGCTCCTTGATATTGACCGAGTACGCGGTGTTGGCGAGCGTGACACCCATCTGCTCGGCGATCGCCATGAACAGATTGTTGAAGACCTCGAGCAGCACCGGGTCCGCGGTGGTGCCGATCGCATGCGTGCGCTCGATGGCGACCACGCGTTGCAGCGTCAAATGATCGCGCGCCGTGACCGTCGCCTCCCACCCCGGCTCGATCACCGTCGTCGCGTTCTTTTCGGCGATCACTGCCGGGCCCGTGATGATGTCGCCCGGACGCAGGTGCTCCCGCGTGAACACCGGCGCGGCGTGCCATGCGCCGGCCATATAGACGCGACCGCTCTTGAACGGCGCCAGCGCACCGTCGCGAAGAACGAACGACGGCGCCGCCTCCACCACGGTCGCGGCGGCGCCGATCGCCTCGACTGCAGCCGCCTCGATCACCATCGGTTTGCCCGGCATCAGAAATCCGTACTGCACCCGGTAACGCCGCTCGAAATCGGTGACGATGGCGGCAATCGTCCCATCGTTGATCGTGTGCGGCGCGTGGTTCATCGGCTCGATAGATGATTGGAGATCAAGTGGGAGAACCAAGGGGATCTCCAGCGTGGTGTCGGTGCCGTCGTACTTGAGATGCAGCGTGCACTTGATCTGGATGCGATCGGCGCTTATGCCCTGCGCTTCGACCTCGGCGCGCGCAAGGCTGGCAAGCTCGGCGAAGACAGGCCGCGCCGCCTCCAGCGATGCGGTCGTAAGCTGCGTCTCGACGGCTTTCTGGCGCATCGCCCGCACGTCGGCAAGTCCCATGCCGTAGGCGGAGAGCACGCCGGCCAGCGGATGAATGAAAACGCGCGTCATGCCCAGAGCGTCGGCCACCAGGCAGGCATGTTGACCGCCCGCGCCGCCGAAACAGCACAGCGTATATTCGGTGACGTCGTAGCCTCGCTCGACCGAGATATGCTTGATCGCGTTGGCCATGTTTTCCACCGCGACCCGGAGAAAGCCTTCGGCGATTTGCGGCGGCGTGCGCACGCGGCCGCTGTCTGCCGCGACCTTTGCCGCGAGATCGACAAACTTGGCGCGCACGATTTCCCCGTCGAGCGGCAAGTTGCCGGCGGAACCGAAGACCTGTGGAAACAGCGCCGGGTCGATCTTGCCGAGCATCACGTTGCAGTCGGTGACGGTTAAGGGGCCGCCGCGGCGATAGCATGCGGGACCGGGATTGGCCCCCGCCGACGCCGGCCCGACTCGGAAACGTGCGCCGTCGAAGGTGCAGATCGAGCCGCCGCCCGCAGCGACGGTATGGATCTTCATCATCGGCGCGCGTAAGCGCACGCCGGCGACCTCGGTGACAAAAGCGCGCTCGTACTCCCCGGCGTAGTGCGTGACATCGGTCGATGTGCCGCCCATATCGAAGCCGATGATTTTGTCGAACCCGGCAAGGCGCGAGACCTCGACCGCGCCGACGATGCCACCGGCGGGCCCCGACAGAATGGCGTCCTTGCCCTGAAAGCGATGGGCGTCGGTCAGCCCGCCGGACGACTGCATGAACTGTAAGCTCACGCCTGGCAGATCGGCTTCCACCTGAGCGACGTAACGTCGCAGGATGGGAGAAAGGTAGGCGTCGACGACAGTCGTGTCACCGCGCGAGACGAGCTTCATCAGCGGGCTTACTTCATGGCTGACCGATATTTGTATGAATCCGATGTCCCGCGCAAGCTCGGCAAGCCTCGCCTCGTGCTTGGGGTAGCGATAGCCGTGCAGCAGCACGATGGCGCAGGCGCGAACACCGTCGTCAAATGCAGCGCGCAGCGATTGCTCGGCAGCAGCAAGATCGAGCGCACGCACCATCTCGCCGTGCGCGCCGAGGCGCTCGTCGATCTCGATCACGCGCTCATAGAGCATCGTCGGCAGCTCGATCCTGCGCACGAAAAGCTTGGGCCGGTTTTGGTAGGCGATACGCAGCGCGTCGCCAAAACCGCGCGTGATTGCCAGCACCGTCCGCTCGCCGGTGCGCTCCAGCAAAGCGTTGGTCGCGACCGTGGTACCCATCTTGACGGCCTCGATCGTGCCCTTCGCGATCGGCGCACCCGGAGGAAGACCGAGTAGCTCGCGAATCCCGTGAACCGCGGCATCGCGGTAGCGCTCCGGGTTCTCAGAGAGCAGCTTGTGCGTCGCGAGCGTTCCATCGGAGCGCCGCGCGACGATATCGGTGAAGGTGCCGCCGCGGTCGATCCAGAACTGCCAGCGAGAGCGCGTGGGGTCGGTCATCGTTTGGCTAGTTCGATAGATGCCGAAGACCCTTAACGCCTCTGGCAAGATGATCGCGCTGTATGCGCTGCGTTAAAACTTCTCTTCGGGTTTCATCGTGAAAGCGAGGAGCGCGCCGACCAGCATTAGCGCCATCGAGCCGATGAACGGCCAATCCCAGTTGCCCGTAACGTCGATGATCCACCCACCGACCACCGGGCTGATGATTGCAGCCAATGCCGAACCGCTATTCATGATGCCGCTCGCAGTACCGGAATATTTTGGAGCGATGTCCATTGGAATGGCCCACATCGGGCCGATCGTCATTTCCGCGAAAAAGAATCCCAGGCTCAGGCAGATCGCTGCAACCGTCGAGTCGTGCACAAAAAGGATCGGTAACAACGAACCCAGCGTGGCGAGATTGCAAACGACGACCATGAGGCTGCGGGCCTTGGTAAGGCTTCCGGTCCGGGCGAGCAACCAGTCGGTCGTCTGACCGCCGAGCCAATCGCCAACGACTCCAGCAAAAAACACACCCGCCGCGAACACCGCGGAGTTCTTCAGATTCATCTGATAGTTGTGGAGGAAGTATTGTGGGATCCAGGTGAGGAACAGCCACAAGGTCCAGCCATAGCAGAAATAGACGACGGTCACGGGTGCCATGCGCTTGATCAATGGCCCCCACGGAGTCGCCGGTGCTTCCTTTACGCCAATGTATGCCGGCAGGTCTTTGAGTTCCGCCTCGGTGATCTTGGCGTGGTCGCGCGGATTGTCGCGGAAGTACCAGGCCCAGACCAGGGCCCAAAGAAAGCTAAAGGCTCCGAGGATGATGAACGAACCACGCCATGTGTAGGCAAGCATCAGCCAAGTCACCAGCGGCGGCGTTACTGCGTTGCCGATGCGCGCAAAGGCGTGTGTAATACCCTGCGCAAAGCCACGCTTTCCCATCGCCGTCCAGTTTGACATCGCCCGTGTCGCAGTTGGGAACGTTGCGCCTTCTCCGAGCCCCAGCAGGATGCGAGCAAGGACCATCGAGACGAGTCCACCAGCCAAGCCGGTTAGCACGGTCGCTCCGGCCCAGATGAACGAACAAATCGTTAGCGTCCTCCGCGGCCCAAACCGATCACCGACCCAGCCGCCTATAATTTGAAAGAGGAGATAGGGATACGCGAACGCCGAAAAAACGAAGCCGACTTGAGTATTTGACAGATTAAATTCCTTGCCGAACACAATTGCCGCGGTGCTGACGTTGACGCGATCGACATACGTAATGAAGTACATCACACACAAGAGTCCCAGCACTCGGGTTGTCGAGCGGCTCAGCATGAATCCTCCCTGTCATTTGCGGACATCGGTTGCAATGTCTCGCCGGTGAGAAAATAGTGCTTCTTTGATACGTGGCGGTGAAATTCTACTGTTTTTTCGGCTGAAGCAAAGCTCGGCCGCAATCATCCGGCTTTGTTTGCCATGCAGCACATGATGGCGGACTTGGCGCTCGCCGGTAAGCCTCACGACAAGGCCGAAAGCCGCACGTTGAGAACAAATTATCGATACTTCTTTTGACTTGTGATTTCGTATCTGTCAGATTGCAACGACCGCCGCAACGAGCTTCAGACTTGAACGGCGAGGGGCTATTCTGTCTGATACCCGGCGCCGCCTCAACACGGGAATGGATCAGTTGGCTATCGCATCAGTCTCGAGCGCGTTAGATATGCCTGCGAGCGCTACGGCCAATCGGGCGCCTGTCACTACCGCGACCGACGCCGGCGCGGTTCGGCAACGGATCCGATCGGGAGTCTTCAACGGGCACACCTCTGGCCTTGCACCCCGGCACGTTCAAGGCAACGTCGTCATCCTGCCGGCCGATCTGGCAGGCGATTTTCTGCTCTTCTGCCAGCGCAATCCCAAGCCCTGCCCGCTTCTCGCCGTCTCCGAGGCCGGCCAGGCGTCGCTGCCGGCGCTGGGCGCAGACCTCGATATCCGAACCGACGTCCCGCGCTATCGCGTCTGGCGCGATGGCAGGCTGGTCGACGAACCGACGGACATCGGTGCCTATTGGCGAGAAGATCTTGTCACCTTCGTCATCGGCTGCTCGTTCTCGTTCGAGCAGGCCTTGATCGACGCCGGCCTTCCGCTGCGGCACGTTGAGCTTGGACTCAACGTCGCCATGTACCGTACTTCCGTCGCCACCGAGCCGGCGGGCCGCTTCCACGGGCCGCTGGTGGTGTCGATGCGGCCGTTCACGCCGGCGAACGCGATTCGCGCCGTTCAAATCACCTCACGATTTCCTTCAGTGCACGGCGCGCCCGTGCACCTCGGCAACCCTGACCTGATAGGCATCACGGATTTGTCGAGGCCGGATTATGGCGACGCCATCGCCGTGGCCGCCGATGAGCTGCCAGTTTTCTGGGCATGCGGTGTCACTCCCCAGGCTGTCGTCGCTGCGGCTCGTCCGACATTCTGCATAACGCATTCACCTGGCTGCATGCTCATCACCGATCGGTTGAATCACGAATTGGCGGCATTTTGAGGGATGGGATCCGTTCGCGCCTGACTGCTGGCGCGCCGGCATCGATTTTTTCTTGAACCAGGGAGCGGTGGATGAAACGTCTTTGGCATTTGTTCGCGCTTGCCCTTGCACTTTCGCTTTGGCTGGTACGGCCGGTGCTCGCGCAGGAGGAGATCCGGATCGGCGTCATTTATCCGCTAACCGGCGCTGCGGCCTCGACCGGATTGGAATTGAAGAACGCGCTGGAGCTTGCCGCCGACTTGATCAACAACGGCACCAAGGGACTCAATCTGCCGCTGACGACGACTGGCGGCCTCCCCAATCTCAAAGGCGCCAAGATCAAACTTATCTTTGGCGACCATCAGGGCAACCCGCAAACCGGTGCGACCGAGGCCGAACGGCTGATCTCGCAGGAAAAAGTGGTGGCTCTCGTTGGCTGCTACTTCAGCAACGTCACGAATACGGCCAGCCAGGTCGCGGAACGCAACGGCATTCCATTCATGAATCCCGAGTCGTCTTCGGCGACGCTGACCCAGCGAAGCTTCAAATGGTTTTTCCGAACGACTCCGCACGATGACTTGTTCGTCACCAACTTCTTCGAGTTTCTCAAAGACGTCGAGAAAAAGAAGAATATCTCGGTCAAGCGTATCGCGCTGTTCAACGAGAACACACTGTTCGGCACCGAGACGACCAAGATCGAAGAAAAACTTGCCGGCGAACAGAAATATCCGATTGTCGAGAAGATCATCTACCCCGCCAAGAGCACGCAGCTCACCTCGGAGATTCAGCGAATCAAAGCGGCCAACCCGGACCTGATCATGCAATCGTCGTATCTGGGCGATGCGATTCTCTCCATGAAGACGTACAAGGAGCTGGGCGTCTCCCCCGATGCGCTGCTCGCCAACGATGCCGGCTTCAACGACTCCGAGTTCCTGAAGACGCTGGGGAAGGACGGCGAATATGTCCTGAGCCGCGAAGTCTGGGCGCTCGACCTGGCCAGCAGGAATCCACTGATCAAGCAGGTCAACGATTTGTATCTCGAGCGCTACAAGACGAACTTTAACGGCAACTCGGCGCGGACCTTCACTGGCCTGATGACGCTGGCGGAAGCGATCAACCGCGCCGGAAGCACCAAGCCCGAAGCCATTCAAAAGGCGCTCGTCGAAACCAACATCCCGGGCACCAAGCTGATCATGCCGTGGAAAGGGATCAAGTTCGACGCGACCGGCCAGAACACGCTGGGAAGCGGCATCATCGTGCAAGTGCAGGATGGCAAGTATGTGACGGTGTGGCCATTCGACCTCGCCTCGAAGGATGTCATCTGGCCGATGCCGAAGTGGGACCAGCGGAAATAGCTCCTGCGCGACTCGACGTAAGGCGTCAATCTCGCGCACGCGACCGATTCCCCGGGTCCTGGTCTGCGCCGGGTCACGCGTTTCTGGCTCCCCGACTCGACCGCGAGACATGACTGCCTCCTTCGACATCCTGCTCCAGACGCTGCTCTCCGGCGTCCTGATCGGGCTGATCTACGCACTGGTCGCCGTGGGGCTGACGATGATCTTCGGAGTGATGGACATCGTCAATTTCGCGCACGGGGAGTTTCTGATGCTCGGCATGTATGCGAGCTTCTGGGGCTTCGCGCTGTGGGCGCTGGATCCAATGTTCACGCTACCGCTCACCGCGTTGATGCTGTTTGCGCTCGGTGCCGCGATCTATCACGTGGTCATTCGCCGCATCATCCGCGCCCCGATGTTGTCGCAGATTTTCACGACCTTCGGCTTGATGATTCTGTTCCGCGGCCTCGCGCAGTTCCTTTGGAAGCCGGATTTCCGAACGATCGAACACACCATCGTACAGGGTAAGGTAGCATTCGCGGGTCTGCAGTTCGGGCTGCCGCAACTCGTCGCTGGAGGAGGCGCCATCGTCGTGACGGGCGTCGTGTGGTGGTTCCTGCAACGCACGCGGCTGGGCGCCGCGCTCGAGGCAACCGCAGCGGACAAGGAAGCGGCGGCGTTGATGGGCATCGACGTACAAAAAATGTTCGCGCTCGCCTGGGGCATCGGCGCCGCGTGCGCGGGAATTGCGGGGGCGTTGCTGTCGACGTTCTTTCCGATCTTTCCGGAGGTCGGCGCAAACTTTATTCTGGTCGCCTTCGTCACCGTGGCGCTGGGAGGCTTCGGAAGCGTCGCCGGCGCGTTCTGGGCCGGGATCATTGTCGGCATCGTCGAGGTGCTCGGCGGCTTTCTGCTCGGACCGCAGTACAAGCTGGCGCTGGTGCTGACGCTGTACCTTCTTGTGGTCTTGTTGCGGCCCCAAGGATTGCTCGGACGCGCCTGACCTGACCTAAGTCGATTCCGTGATTGCGTGAAATCGCCGGTGCCTACTGCGACGCAGCCGACCGCGCCGATCGCCGCGTCGTCGGGCGCGTCCCGACTCGTGACCGCGAAACGCATTGCACTTTTGGCGGTCGTTGCGCTGGCGCTGGTGCTTCCTTCTCTGGTGGCGAACACCAGTCAGCTGAACTACGCCATCCTCGTGCTCATGATCGCGCAGGCGGGCGTGGCCTGGAACATCCTCGGAGGCTACGCGGGACAGGTTTCACTCGGCCACGCAGCCTTTTACGGCATAGGCGCCTACACGTCCACGCAATTGCTTTTGGTCTTCGGCCTTTCGCCGTGGCTAGGCATGCTGGCAGGCGGCGGCGTGGCCGTGCTGTTTGCGCTCGCGATCGGCTGGCCGTGCTTTCGTCTCAAAGGCCACTACTTCGCGATGGCCACCATCGCAATCGCGGAGATTCTCCAAATCGTTGTGACCAACTGGGACTGGCTGGGCGGGGCGGTCGGCGTCTCGCTGCCCCTCGCCGAAACCGGCTGGTGGGGCTTCGTATTCAACAAGTCGAAAGTGCCCTACTACTACATCGTTCTGGGGCTGCTGCTGCTGACCATCGGCGCAAGCTGGTTGATCGAGCGCAGCTTCCTGGGCTACTACTTTCGTGCCATCAAGGACGAACCGGATGCAGCACGCAGCATCGGTATCGACCTGAAGCGATACAAACTGATCGCGATAGCGGCCAGCAGTTTTCTGACGGCACTGGGCGGCACCTTCTACGCACAAAAGGAGCTGTTCATCGATCCCGGCTCGACCATGGCCACCTCACTATCGATCAAGATCGCGCTGGTAGCGATTCTCGGTGGTGTCGGGACTCTCGGCGGACCCGTGATCGGCGCCTTGATCCTGACCGCGATTGAGGAGGCGACGCGCGCGATGTTTGGCGGGACCGGTCGCGGCACCGACCTCATCATCTATGCGCTCCTGATTATCGGCGTCGCCGTCTTCTATCCCAGCGGTATCGCAGGATGGTGGCGCAATCTTGAAAAACGCTGGCTCGAGCCAAAGCTTGCCGGCCGCACCAGGGAAACGCCGTGACCACGCCGCTGCTCAACGTGCGCCGTCTGTGCAAGCATTTCGGGGGCCTAAGCGCCAACGAGGATGTCAGCTTCGCGGTAGATCGAGGAGAGATCGTCGGGCTGATCGGTCCCAACGGGGCCGGGAAGACAACACTGTTCAACTGCCTTGCCGGCTTCTACCCCCCCAGCGCAGGGAGTATCGAGTTCGACGGCGAGACTTTCGCGCAACTCACGCCGGAGAGAGCTGCAAAACGCGGCATTGCCCGGACCTTTCAGATCGTGCGCACGTTCGCGTCGATGACCGCGTGCGAGAACGTCATGGTCGGGGCGATGATGCGAAACAAGCGCGTCGCCGAAGCGCGCAAGCTCGCGACCGATACCCTTGCGTTCGTTGGTTTGGCCGGACGTGCGACGTCCATTGCGGGGACGATGACGGTTGCCGAACAGCGGCGGCTCGAAATCGCCCGCGCGCTTGCAACCGGACCGAAGCTCTTGCTGTTGGACGAAGTCATGGCGGG
>Ga0209118_1001562_pt1 | contig 10492 bp, 12 predicted proteins | sample BlaSpr_A8_Ref_M1_FD_187988 | JGI IMG/M metagenome (GOLD analysis project Ga0209118, IMG submission 187988) | Forest soil microbial communities from Thunder Bay, Ontario, Canada - Black Spruce, Ontario site 2_A8_Ref_M1 (SPAdes) (version 2) | ecosystem: Environmental > Terrestrial > Soil > Boreal...
TGTGACCGCCACCGAGCGGCTGCCTTCGGCGATGTGCTCGATGGCGAGCACGACCTGTTCGGTAGAGGTGCGCTGCTGCTGGGTGGCGACCTGCACCTGGCCGCTCACCTCGGCCATGGCCTGCATCATCTTCAGCCCGCGCTCCATCTGCTTGACACCCTTTTCCAGCGCCATCACGGTCTCGCTGCTCTGGGCCTGAGCGCCTTCCACGAGCTTGGCGATCTGGGCCGCCGCCGCCTTCGATCGTTCGGCCAGCCGGCGCACCTCGTCGGCGACGACCGCAAAACCGCGACCGGCGTCACCGGCCCGCGCCGCCTCGATCGCCGCGTTGAGGGCCAGCAGGTTGGTCTGGTCGGCGATGTCGTTGATCAGCTCGAGGATGCCCTCGATCTCGTTGACGCGACCGGCCAGTGCAAGCGTGCGGTCGCCGGAAGCCTTGAGGTCGGTCTGAGCCAGCTCCAGGTTGGTCTGCGCCTCGCCGGCCTGGATCGCGACCCGGTCAACGGTGTCGGCGATCGCCGCCGAGGTGCGCGCGACCTCCTCCATGCTCGCCGAGGTCGCGGTGGCGGCGGTCGTCTGCTCGAGGGTCGCCGCCGCGAGCTGCTCAGCGACCTCCGAGAGCTTGGTGGCGGATTCGGTGACCTCGCCGCGGAGGCGCAGCAGGACTCCGCTCAAACGCTCCACCATCGCGTTGAACGTCGCACCGAGGAGGCGGACTTCCTCACCGCCCCTGAGATGAACCCGAGCGCTCAGGTCTCCGGCCTCGACGCTGGCAGCGGCGCGAGAAAGGGCACCGATCGGCCGCGTCGTCAAGACGGCCACGATGACGGCGAACCCGATGAGCAGCAGGAACATCAACGCCTGGAGCGCCGATACTCGCAGCGTCTGCAGGTTCAGCGCAGCCAGCGCCGCTGAGGTGTCGATGGACGCGACGACGACCCAACCGAGCGAGGGAATGGGTTCGTAGCCGGCCAGGACCTGGTGGCCGCGATAATCGACCATCTGGGCGGCGCCGCCACCTGTTGCGATCGCCCGGTCGTACACCGTGCCCTCGGCAGGGGTTTTGAGCGCGCCTTTTGCCAGGACCCCGGAATCGTTTGCGAGCGCGCCCCATTCCGAGCTGTACACGAGAAGGTGCGCGGCATTGACGATGTGGGTTTCCTGGTTTGCGTTGATGATCTCATCGCGGCCATACGGGTTCAGCAGACTCTCGAGCGCGGTTGCGTTCAGGTCTCCGACGACCACACCCTGCGCTAGCTCATTGGCGCCAAGGATGGGAGCGGTGATCAACCAGTCGAGGCCTGCCTTTCCGATCTGAACCGGCCCGATCGTCTCCACGCTCAGGCTGTTGGCGAAAGTGCCGCCGGACGGGGTGGCCGAAAGTGTGATGCCGGGCACCGACGACCCAAGGAGCTGGCCCCTCGCATCGAAGACCTGCAGGGACTCGAAAGCCGGGTGCGACGCGGCCGCTGCCCGAAGCTGCGTTTGGACGTTGGACGCCGCCATGGCTCCAACCTGGTCCTGCGCCAGGATCCGCAGCTCAGCCTGGCGCTCTACCACCCAGTCGGCAATCCGCACGGAGGCGCTCTCGGCTGTGGCCTCCCCTAGCGCCTTGGCCTGGTCGATGCTGGTCTGCGTGCTCCAGTTGGAGATCACAAGGCCTAGGGCCACGGATAGCGGAATGGAGATCAGCAACATGGCCGCCACGACCCGGATGGAGTAGCTCCTGAGCGGTTTCCACAGGCGCCTGCCGCGAGGCGCGCGAGCAGCCACCGGCGGCGCCTTGATCAGGCGAAGCGGTGGCACATGCGCGACAGGTAGTGGGATTGGCGGCGGACCCCTCCTCAACTGCATGCCCTCGTACTACGCTGGACCGCCTGTTTTGTCGCCATGGGTGAGCACGGCGGGCCCCCCCTCTAAGAGGATGGCTTGCCGAGTGTCACGAGTCTCTCAAGTCGTCCAGGTCAGGCTGCCGAAAGATCCCCACACGAGTCGCTTGGCGCGTAATCGGCGTCGGTGAAGTCAGGTCCGTGGTGGACGTTGACGTACCAGCCCGAAGCGGGCACCAGGTATGCGGACGGCACTGCGGTCGTCGCCGTGGCGGCTCCCGACGCGTCGGCGATCACCTGAACCAGGGCGTACACGATGCTGCCGGGTTGTGAGCATTTCCCCGCGTGAACGTGCGAGATGTGGCTCGAGTTTGGCGCGAACCCGGTCAGCTTGATCGTGACGGTGAATGAACCGGCGCCCTGGACGATGTTGCCGGAGCCCGACACGCCGCTGGCGTTTTGCGCCGCCATCGTGAAGTTGAGGACAGGCGTCGGAGGCGCTGACGTGGCGGCTGCGCCGCCGCCACATGCGGAGAGCTCGAGGACGACGACAAGGGTGGCCAGAGAGTGCTTGTGGAGCCACGTAGCGCGGGTCACCTCCTTTTACTACAGGGTGCGCGCCTTCCGTGTCGCCATGGTTCAAGCGGGGTGGTCGCCCCTGTAAGGGGATGGCGTGAAGCTGCCGGCTAGAGCTCGATCAGGCCTTTGCGCGCGGCGGCGATGACGGCCTGAAGCTTCGAGTGGACCTGCAGCTTCTCGATCACGTGGCGGACGTGCCATTCGACCGTGTGCGGGGCGATTCCGAGCCGGCGGGACATCGACATGGTGTCAAGGCCTTCAGCGAGCAGGTGCAGGATGTCGAGCTCGCGGGGCGTGAACTCGGCAAGGAGCTGCTCACGCTCGCGCTTCTTCGTCACGACGGCTCTCTGCCGAGCTATCGCCCGGGCGAAAAGCTCGACGGGTATCAGCACCTCGCCCGTCGACGCTCGGCGTACTGCCTCGATGATCTGGTCGGCGGTCGCGTCCTTGGTCAGGTATGCCGTCGCGCCGGCGTCGATCGCGTCCAGAAGTGCCGTCTCCGATTCGTCGGCGCTGTGAAAGACGATCGCGGCGTCCGCGTGGGCAAGCTTGATCGTGCGCGCCGCCGCGGGGCCGGTGATGTCCGGGAGCCGGAAATCCATGAGCACGACGTCAGGTCTGTGCATGGCCACCGATTCGACCGCGTCGGCTCCAGAGCTGGAGACGCCGGACACCGCAAGGTCGGGCTGCCCCTCGAGGACCCTGGCGATGGCCGAGGCCAGAAGCGGATGGTCCTGCACGATCAGGACTTGAACTCGACGGGCTACGGGTTCGACTTCCGAACCTGGATCAGGGTTGCGCAGTTTCGTTACCTACTACCGTCGCAGGCAACACGGCGATCGATTCCGGCGGCTGGTTCACCCATCGTGATTGTGCAACTGTAAAGCGAATGTTTATTCAAAGGGGGATTTAAGAGGATATGGCGTCCTGCAGAGACCCGCTGGCGGGCTTTCCATGGAGATTAAGCGGTGAGCGTGAAAGGCGGCTGAAGGACTTGCTTTCTCCGAAAAGGGGGAGTTAAACGCCCGGACCAGGGCGGGGCCTCTTTTATTCTTGGCGAACCATGAACCCGGTTGCGGACGGCGTCTACTTCGATGCACCGGGCGTCGCCTCGGTCAGGTGGGACGAAGACGGGCAGCTGGTCCTGGTGGAATGGCAGGGTTGGGCCAACAGCAGCGAGTTCTCGGACCTGCTCGAAGCCGAGATCACTGCGTTGAGAAAGCACCACGGGACGCGCATGCTCGCCGACTGCCGGCGGCAGAAAGGCCTGAGCGCGGCGGATCAAGACCGAGCCAACGAAGTGTGGCTTCCCAGGGCCCTTGCTGTGGGCCTGAAGCGTTTCGCCGTAGTGGTTCCGTCCAGCGGGCTCGCGGAGGGGAACCTCAAGGAGAGGCTTGGCAAGGTTCGCGCCGGGGTGCTCGAGGTTGCTTATTTCGCCACTCCCGAAGAAGCCAGGGACTGGTTGGGCCGCTGATCGTGGAGAAGGACGTGGTGTTGGCGATCCTGGGCGCGTCGGCCGCGCTCGCCGGATTCGTCCTCGTCTTCCTGGGCATCATCATCGCCTCGTATCAGTCGTACTCCGGAGGTGTGCCGGAGCAGATCGTCAAGCCCTACCGCACCACGGGCGGAATCCTGCTGGCGACGTTTGCGTTGTGCCTTATCGCTGTCCTGATTTGTCTGGCCTGGCTGGTCGACGGCGGCCCCGACGAGCCCTATGGCGTAACCGTGGGCCTGTTCGTAGCGGAGGTCGTGGCCGTCTTCGGAGCCGCGCTTTGGGCAACCCGCATGGTCTTATGGAAATGAGATGGCGCTGACCCAGAAGAAGCTGCAGGACCTGAAGGACGCGAGCCTGACCACGCTCCTGCTGGACGACATGGCGGCCTGGAAGGCGAAAGCGAAGCACGCCTACACGGCGACGCACGCTTACATCAAGGAGATCCGGCCGGACGACGTCACGGCCCTGCTCATCGCCGAGCTGGAGGTGACTCCGGAGTTCAGAAACTACCTGGCGAAGAAGAAGCTGAAGCAGAAATACTGGTCCGAGTGGTTCGCGGAGCTTATCGTTGATCGTGTCTGGTTGGAGTTGAATGGAGGATGAGGTTGGCCAAGGATCCGTCGGAGCAGGCGAAGAGATTCATCGATGCGTCGTTGCGGGGCCGGGCTGGGCGCCCGAGCAAAGCCGCTTACGCAAGGGCGATCAGGCTGGCGCGCGAGGCAATCGAGGAGCTGAGCCTGGTCGCGCGCCGCGCGCGGCAATCACCCTCCCGCTAGCTCTCCCCGAACCAGCGCAGCCCCTTTCGCCAGCGCGGACAGCTTTGCGAAGGCTTTCTCGCGCGGCAGGTATTTCATCCCGCAGTCGGGCGCGAGGATCAACCGGTCGGCGTCCACGAACTCGAGGGCGTTGCGGATCCGGCCCGCGACGGCTTCCACGTCCTCGACCGGGCTTTCGTCGGCGAGGCTGATAACCCCGACGATGAGAGTCTTGTTGCGCAGCGACTTCAGCACCGACAGGTCGACATTCTGCTGCGCCGATTCGAGCGAGATCTGTTTCGCTGAAACGTCCGCGAGCTGCTCCAGGAACGGATAGCCGTTCGGCCTCGAATGCACGATGTGCGCATAACCGAAGCACGTGTGCAGGGCCGTCGTTCCTGAGATTCCCTCAAGCGCGCGATTGATCGCTTTGATCGCAAAGCGTTCCGCCTTCTCGGCTCGCGCCTGCAGATAGGGCTCGTCGAGCTGCACCACGTCCGCGCCCGCGGCGAAGAGGTCTCGCACCTCGGCGTTGACCGCTTCCGCCAGCGCCATTGCGAAAGCCTCTTCATCGTTGTAGTGGTCGTCCTGCGCCTGCTGCGACATCGTGAACGGGCCGGGTAGGGTCGCCTTGATCCGCCGGTCGGTGTTCGCCCGCAGGAACTTCACGTCCCGCACCTCGACGGGACGGATGCGGCGGATGGGACCGACAACGCGCGGAACCGGGTTGGGGTGCCCGGTGCGGTCGAGGGCGGTGCCTGGATTGTCCAGGTCCATCCCTTCGAGCGCGGTGGCAAATCGGTTCGAGTAGCTCTCTCGCCGCACCTCGCCGTCGGTGATGATGTCGATGCCCGCCCGCTCCATGTCGCGGATCGCGACGACAGTGGCATCGTCTTGCGCCTGTTCCAGGACGGCCGGCGGTACGCGCCAGATCTCGACAGCTCGCGTGCGGGGCGGAAGCCGGCTGCCGAGCATCGCGCGATCTACCAGCCACTCAGGCTGGGGGTAGCTTCCGACCACCGTCGTAGGCAGCAGAACCCTCATTTAGTGAAGGGTATCGCGCATCATGTTTCCCGCATGGAGTCCAGAGGCAACCGGCTCGCGGGCGACGAATGTGATCGCGACTGGATCTGGGAGCGTGAGATCGAGACCGCCACGCCAGGTGATTCCTTTCGGCTCGCGGCCGGCGCCTGGGAGCGCCAGTTCCGCCGCCTCCGAGAGGCCTCTCCTTTCTATGCCCGAAAGTTCCGCGAGGCAGGGCTCGGCTCGTCGTTCGTCGGTCTCGGCGACCTGAAGAACATCCCGTTCACGAGCAAGGGAGAGTTCAAAACGGCGCTCGATGAGGACCCTCCCTTCGGCAGCAATCTGTGTGTCGAACCGAACCTCGTCAAGCGTATTTATCAGACCAGCGGCACCACGGGCACCCCGAACATCCTGGCACTGACGCGGGCCGACATGGAGACCTGGACCGTGATGGGCACTCGCACCTACTACGCCACCGGCATCCACGAGCACAGCAGTGTCCTGAGCACGTTCGGCGCTGGGCCTTTCGTCGCCGGGCACACGCATTTCGCTCTTTTGCGAATCGGCTCGCGAACCATTCCAGTCGCGCCCGGTGACACAGAGCGTGTGCTCTACTCCCTTCGCGCACGCATCGCCGACACCCTTTTGGCGACGGCTTCGTTCGCCCAGTACCTGGCCAATCGCCTCGAGAAGACGGACGAGCAGCCGAGCGCGATGCCGCTCACGCACATCGTCACGGGCGGCGAGCCTGGCGGCGGCATCCCGGCGATCCGAGACCACATCGAGAAGGTGCTCGGGGTCACTGTGACCGAGGTCATGGGCATCGGCGATGTCGCACCCTCGCTCTTCGGCGAGTGCCCGCACCAGCAGGGAATGCACTTCTGCGGGATGGGACATGTCTGGCCGGAGCTGATCGACCCGGAGTCCCTGGAACCGATGGAGATCGAGACCGGCGCGGTCGGAGAGCTCGTCTACACAGCTCTGACGCGGGAGGCGATGCCGGTGGTTCGGTTCCGAGGGTCGGACATAGTGCGGATCGAGGGGACCTCCTGCGGATGCGAGCGCACGACTTTCCGCATGCGCGTCCTGGGGCGCCGCGACGACATGTTCATCGTGCGGGGAGTGAACGTATATCCGACCGCGATCCTGTCTGTGGTGGGCGACTTTCGGCCTCGCGTCACCGGTCGTGCTCGAGTCGTTCGGAAGAAGGGAGAGGTCTCCATGATGCCGCCGGTTCCGATCGAGGTCGAGGTCGCCGATGGGCACGAATCCGATCCCAAGCTGGTGGCCGAGCTCACGGAGGCGATCCACACCAAGCTCGTGTTTCGCAGCCAGGTCACCCTGGTACCTGAGGCGGAGTTCGGCGAGGCAGGCTACAAGACCAGGCTCACCGTCAGCCGACCGTGAACCTCCCCGCTCGCCGGGGAGGTGGCCCGCAGGGCCGGAGGGGGGGTCCGTGAGCGGAAATAAGCGCAAGCAGCTGCGGTCGGATTTGGGCTGGAGCACCGCCGATCGGATCGTCGTGCGGGGGCACGACCTCATCGAGGAGCTGATCGGGAAGGTTTCGCTCGGCGACATCGCCTTCCTCGAGCTGAAGGGCCGCCTCCCGACGAAGCAGGAGTCGATCGTGTTCAACGCCATCACGGTGACGCTCGTGGAGCACGGCATGACGCCCAGCGCGATCGCGGCCCGGCTCACGTACTTCGGCGCTCCGGAATCGCTGCAGGGCGCCGTCGCGGCGGGCCTGTTGGGGATGGGCGACCGATTCGGCGGCTCGGCCGAGGATGCAGCCCGGATGCTGCAGACGGCGCTCGAGGGGGCCGATCGCGGCGTGGACCTCAAGGCTCTCGCAAGCCGCATCGTCAGTGACCACAAAGCAAGGAAGCAATCGGTCGCCGGCCTGGGGCACCCCGTGCACAAGCCGGTCGACCCCCGCACTGCGAAGCTCTTTGAGGTGGCCGCCGAGAACGGGCTGTCCGGCCGCTACGTGGAGCTGATGCAGCTGGTCGGCGAAGAGGCGTCGCGAGTTTTCGGGCGCGAGCTGCCGGTGAACGCGACCGGCGCCATCGGTGCGATCGCGAGCGAGCTCGGGATCCCGTGGCGAGTCTGCCGCGGCCTCGCCGTGATGGCGCGCGCCATCGGCCTGGTGGCCCATCTGCAGGAGGAAATGGAGGAGCCGCTCGCGGCTGAGATCTGGTCGCGAATCGAAGGCGAATCCTCGAGTCACAATCGTCCGGGTACGGACTAAACTCAAAAGGCACTCAATGCCCGCCAATTTGCCCGGCATTCACCACGTCACCTCGATCACCGGCGACGTACAGAGATGCGTCGACTTCTACGTCAGCGTGCTCGGCCTGCGCTTCGTCAAGAAGAGCATCAACCAGGACGTGCCGGACACGTATCACATCTATTTCGGCGACAACGTCGGCTCGCCGGGAACAGCGATGACTTTCTTCGGTTGGCCCGCGTGGCCCGATCGCCGCGCCGGCAGCGGCCAGGTCTCCACGATTTCGTTCGCCGTGCCGGCCGGCTCGCTGGACTTCTGGGCCTCCCACCTGCGCGAGCTGGGTGTGGAATCAAGCCGGACAAGCCGGTTCGGCATGGACGCGTTGGTCCTGGCGGACGCGGACGGCATCGAACTGGAGCTCCTTGGAGATATATCTCCAAATTTCCGATGGGTGCCGTGGCCAGACAGCCCGGTGGATCGCGACCACGCGATTCGCGGGTTTCACTCCGTGACGATGACCGTTGCGGAGGCCACCGCGACCATCGAGCTCCTGCTCAAGACGATGGGCTTTCGCAAGTCCGGCCAGGAAGGCCGCCGCACCCGGTTCGAGACAGGTGAGGGCGGGCAGGGCTCGATCCTCGATGTCGTCGAATCGCCCGAAGGACCCGAGGGGGAGGAGTCGATCGGCACGGTTCATCACGTCGCCTGGCGTGCCGCCGACGCGGCCCATCAAACCGAATGGCGCGAGGCGCTGGTCAAGGCCGGACGCAACGTCACGCCGGTGATCGAGCGCTATTACTTCAAGTCGATCTACTTCCGCGAGCCCGGTGGCATCCTCTTCGAGATCGCCACCGACGGACCCGGCTTCACGGTCGACGAGCCCGTCGAGTCACTGGGCTCGACGCTGAGCCTGCCGCCGTGGTTCGATGTCCGGCGCGACGTCCTCGATGAAACCCTTCCGCCCATCGTCGTACCGACCACGGCGACGACCGGCGCGGGGCACTGATGTTTAGCGTTCCGAGCGTGGTCGCAATTCCGCCTCTGGGAGGGAAATGATCTGATGAGCACTGCAGTCATCGCCCCGGTCAATCCGATGTCGGCCGAAGGCAAGGACACGGTCATGAGCGTCATGCGAAGAGACCGTGCCAACTTCATCCGCCTGGTCTCCGACCCGAAGAACTGGAACGTTCAGACTCGCTGCACGGAGTGGGAGACGCGCGACCTCGTCGGTCACATGATCGATGTCATCGAGGGTTACTTCAAGAACTTCGACGCGGCACGGAACGGCGGCGAAACTCACGCGCTGGGCCTTCCCATGATGGCCGAGACGTTGAACGACCACGCCAAAGACTTCCGCAAGCTGTCACGCGAAGAGGCGATCGCACGCTTCACAAAAGACGCTGAGAAGTTCGATGGAATGCTCGAGGCGCTGACCCCGGATGAGTGGACCGGGATGATGGTCAACCATCCATATTCTGGTCCGGTCCCGGCCGGTTTCTACGGGACGTTCCAGATCATGGACTACGGCGTCCACCCGTACGACATCGAGTACGGGCTGGGCAACAAGCTGGCGACGATCGATGAGGCGACGGCCGGGCTGATCCTGCCGTTCGCGTTCATCTTCTGGCAGTATCAAGTCGACTCGAAGTCAGCCGCAGGAGCGGACTTCCAGTACGGGATCGACGTCGCCGGACCGTGGGGCGGCAAGTGGCGCGTCACGGTCAAAGACGGCAAATGGACGCCCGAGCCTGAAAAGGGCAACTTCGACGGGTGCGACGCGGTGTTCCGCTTCGACTCGCCGCAGGACCTGGTGCTGACGTTTTTCGGCCGCTACCCTGGCGGCTCCGCAACCGGCGACCCCGAGGTGATCGACAAGGTTCGCCACCTCCACTTCTCCATCTGATAAGAAGCACTCTCTGGGCGGCGGACCTGGGCGTTCCGGGTCCGCTTCCCTCCCCGCTCGCCGGGGAGGTGGCGCGAAGCGCCGGAGGGGGGGTCCAAGCCGGGCCGGCGGTCGAAATCAGAGAGATCGATTCGACCACTGCACCTTTGCTCGCTGCCGCGATGGGCGCGGAGGGGGATCTCGTAGGACAGCGGATGGCGCGAGGCTGCCGCTGCTTCGGAGCCTGGCTCGGAGAGGAGCTGGCCGGGTACGGATGGCTTTCCACGAAGCCGGAATGGATCGGCGAGCTCGAGCTGACGATCACGCCGCGCCCGGGCGAGGGCTACATCTGGAACTGCTTCACGCTCGAGCACCTTCGGCGCCGGGGAGTGCTGCGCACCCTGCTCGCGGCGATCCGGCAAGGCGCCCACCACGAAGGCATGGGCCGGCTGTGGATCGGTAGCGTCGCGATCCCCGCGGAGAGGGCGTTCGGTCCGTCCGGTTTCACACCGGCCCTGGTTTTCGCCAGTGAGCTGATCGCCGGCTACCGCTGGTTGCAGGTCGCGCAGCCGGTCGGAGTCGACCCCGCGCTGGCGGACGCGGCTCACCGCGTGGTCGGTGTGCCTTCGGGTAGGTTCTTGCGCTGGTCGCGTCAAAGGAGACACTGATCCCGTGCAAATCGCCGCAGCGCTAATGGTCACG
>Ga0209118_1001563_pt1 | contig 10488 bp, 8 predicted proteins | sample BlaSpr_A8_Ref_M1_FD_187988 | JGI IMG/M metagenome (GOLD analysis project Ga0209118, IMG submission 187988) | Forest soil microbial communities from Thunder Bay, Ontario, Canada - Black Spruce, Ontario site 2_A8_Ref_M1 (SPAdes) (version 2) | ecosystem: Environmental > Terrestrial > Soil > Boreal...
TTTTCAATTTCGTCAAAAAGCAGGAAGCTGAGCTTCAGCTTGTCCGTATGGCTGGCGGACAGTGCTTCCTGGGTGATCAGGGGATGGGTCTCGCGGTGGCCCAGATAACCCGGGGGTGAGCCAATCAGCTTGGCGATTTCATGCGAGTGCTGGAATTCCGCGCAGTCTACCTTAATAATCGCGCGGGAATCTCCAAAAAGAATCTCGGCAGCCGCTTCCACGATGCGCGTCTTTCCCGAACCCGTTGGTCCGAGGAACAGCAAGTTCCCCACTGGGCGGCCGGGCGAATTTAATCCGGCACAGAAAACCTGGAACATATCGACGAGGGACTGAACGCCTTCCTCCTGCCCGACAATCTTCGCGCGCAGAGAGGAATGAAAATCACGCGTGTCATTGCTGCGGATGGTCGGATCCAGTTGCTGACGGACGGCGGCTTTCATTTCATCGATCCTCACTCGCGTCTAGCTCTTCCAAACGCGATGCGCGTCTCAGCCTTGCGCATACTTGAGATGATGCATGGGGAATGCCAATCTTTCTCACATCGGAGCACATCTGAAAACTGCTCAAACTCAACAACATACAAGAGTTGCAGTTCTGGAAACTGTCTCAAGCCGTGAGACTGTGGTCCAGTCGGGTGCAAATTGAGAGAGGTGGAACAGTTTCTGTCAGTGCGCAGGCGACAAAAAGGGGCGCATCCTCGGACGCGCCCCAGGGCAAGTTAAAGCAGTGCTTGAAGTATTCTAACGATCCTGTTTTTTACGTGATTGGGGGGTTGCAGCCGGTGCGGCAGTAGGTTGCGCCGCGCGGGATTTCCTCTCTTCCTTGACGGCCTCGGCCGGCGCATCCACAGATTTGCCGTCCTTCGCTTCAGCGGGGGCGGCGACATCACCGGTCTGCGGCAAAGGAGTGTGAATGAGCGCTCCCTCGCCCTCCCGGGCAAACGTGAGCTGATTATGGCTCTGGTCCCAGTCGATGCATACCAGGTCACCAAGGTTGACTTGATCTGTGGCCAACAGATTTGCCAGGGGATAGACCACATGGCGCTCGATGGCGCGCTTGAGGTGCCGCGCGCCGTAGCGCTGGTCTGTGCCTTCCTGCAATAGAAAGTCGCGGCCATCAGGGGTCACGCGGAACAAAAACTGCCCCTTGGCAGTATCCAGAACCCGCTGCTGCACCTGGCCCAGCTCGATATCGAGCACTTCCTGAAGCTGTTCGCGCTGGAGCGGATGGAAGACGACAATTTTATCCAGCCGGTTCATGAACTCCGGGGAGAACTTGCGGCGGGCCGCTTCCAGGGCTGTGCGTTGCACTTTTTCATCCAGGCCGTCGTCTGGCTTGTCTTTTGGCTGAACGAAGCCCATGCCCCCTTCCATAAGCTCCGTGATTTCTCCGCCGCCGAGGTTCGACGTCAGGAAGATGACCGTCTGCGAGAGGTCCACGCGGCGGTTGTCGCCAAGCGTGAGCGTGGCCTTGTCCAACATACCGAGCAGCAACTGCCAGAGTGCGTCGCTGGCTTTCTCGATCTCGTCGAAAAGCAGGAAGCTGAGCTTCAGCTTGTCCGTATGCCCTGCCGATAGCGATTCCTGGGTGATCAGCGGGTGCGTCTCACGATGACCCAGATAACCTGGCGGTGAGCCAATCAGCTTGGCAATCTCATGTGAGTGCTGGAACTCCGCGCAGTCGATCTTGATTACTGCGCGCGCGTCCCCAAAGAGTATTTCGGCAGCCGCTTCCACAATCCGTGTTTTTCCCGAACCCGTCGGTCCGAGAAACAAGAGGTTCCCCACCGGGCGGCCGGGTGAGTTCAATCCGGCGCGAAACACCTGATACAAGTCGACCACTGCCTGGATACCTTCCGTCTGTCCGACAATCTTGGACCGCAGCGCCGTCTGGAAATCGATCGTATCCGTGCTGCGCTTGCTGGGATCCAATGGAAGAGTGTAGTCGCTCATGACCGCCTCCCAGCGAGCCGCGACTGCAGGCTCGCGTTACCGAATCGTCCCCGTCCACGGCCAAACTGGTCCAGCTTGACTTGAATGGTTGACTGCAGGAGCCGCAATTGCATGAGCAACTCCCGCGCCACAACGGGCGATTCAGAAATCCGGAGAAGCGGCGGGAAAATATCCGCCAGGTCGAGATTGAGGGCTCGAAGAGAAGAAACCAGCTTTTGGACCGTGGGAGAGTTGGGATTCGCGAGGTCCACTTGATGATTCAAATGATCGCGCAGAGCTCTCCAATTCAGATCCACAAATGGATGTTTCTTGGAAACTTCACGCACGATTTCGTCGGTGATTCGCGCACGATATCCGAGGCGGGCCAGATGAAGCTGGCACACTTTTCCGCCGCGGCGCACGTTGTGCACCAGGTAGAACGAATTCCCTTTGCGGCGTACAAAAGCCATGAGGTCACCTCAAACTCGCGTCATTCCGTGTAGTGTATTGTGATTCCACTACACCCTGCAATAGTAAACGCGCAATTTCGCGAAAAGTTTCATCCAATCAGTAACTCCTTGAACGTAGCGAAGTCAGCGCGCAATTCCTCATCACTTTTTTTGCTGCGTTTCATCGGTTCTTCGCATCCTCGCTTCATGGCGCTGCTCTCGCTTCAATAATCTCTACTGTAATTAGATGCTCGCTATTCCCTGCCGCTACTTAAATTTGTGATCGGCAGAAGCCAGGTACTTTGTTAAACCCGGTTGCGGGATTTTTCTCTTGTTCTCGCCGTGGAGGCCGCCTAGGATATCGCGCGAGCTTCTTCCCAGTTCCGTTTGGAGCGCTTGGAGATTCAGAAGGAATGTCTTGGGATCCGGTTTATCGACTTGTACAACGAATTCCCCGCGGAAGGGTTCTAACTTATGGGGCACTTGCTAGTGCTCTGCAGCTTCCGGGTGGAGCGCGCAGCGCAGGACGTGCGATGGCGGCGACGCCCTCTGGCAAAGGCATTCCCTGGCATCGCGTCGTTGGCGAGCGCGGAAAAATTCTCTTACGCGAACCGTATGCTTCCTTGCAAAGAAAACTCCTCGAAAGCGAAGGGGTCACGATTGCCGAGTCGCGCGTCGACCTCAAGCACCACCTCTGGAAACCGCCAAAAAAAGACATAGTGAAACAGAAAGCCTCCCGTAAACGTACTTCAAAGTAAGATCGCAAACGGTTGTCGCCTAGTCGTTTCGAAACGGGCACCCATCTGCTGTATGCTATACGCTCTTTTTCGAAGGTGACCCCAGTGGAGTGGGGGGGGTCAACGAAGATGGCAAATCCCGTCATTCAAGTTGAGAACCTCGTCAAGCGCTACGGCGACGTCGAAGCGGTACGCGGCGTCAGCTTCAATGTGGAAGAGGGCGAAGTTTTTGGCCTGCTCGGGCCGAACGGCGCCGGAAAAACAAGCACCATTGAAATTCTCGAGGGGTTACGCACGTTAGACAGCGGCCGTGTCTCCGTTTGCGGACTGGATCCGCAGCGCAACGCGCAGGAACTGAAGCACGAAATCGGCGCGGCGCTGCAATCCACATCTCTTCCCGACAAATTGCGGGTGATGGAAGCGTTACGGCTCTTTGCCAGCTTCTACAAACGGCGGCGCGATCCGGAGGAGTTGCTCAAGCGCTTCGGCCTGGAAGAAAAGCGCGGCACTTTTTACAACCAACTCTCGGGCGGCCAGAAGCAGCGGCTGGCGCTCGCCATGGCCCTGGTCAATGATCCAAAGGTTGTCTTTTTCGATGAACCGACTGCCGGGCTCGATCCCCAGGTGCGGCGGGAGATTTACGACATCATCGAAGAACTCAAGCGCGAAAAGAAAACGCTCGTAATGACCACGCACTATATCGAGGAAGCCGAACGTCTCTGTGACCGCGTTGCAATCGTCGACCACGGAAAAGTGATTGCCCTCGGCACGCCGCGTGATCTCAAAGCTCATTCCGGCGGCACCACACGGATCGAGGTCCGCCTTTCCAAGCCCGCAGCGAACGGCGCGCTTAAGAGTCTGGAAGGCGTGACCGATGCGCGCGAGGTGGACGGTGCCTATGTGATTCATTCTCATCGCCCTCCGCAGGCCATCGTCTCGCTCGTGAAACACCTCGAAGCTCAGGGCAACGAATTAATTAGTTTGGAGATTGCCTCTCCTTCTCTCGAGGACGTGTTTATCGAAATGACCGGAAGGAGGTTGCGAGATTGACAAACTTTGCCACTCTGACCCGCATGCGCATCCAGCTCACGCTGCGCAATAAAATGTTTTTGTTTTTCAGCGTGATCATGCCCTTCGGTTTTTTCTTTCTCTACGCCGGGGTCTTCGCAAGAGGTATCCCCCGGGTGGTTCAATATTTTCTCGGCCCGGTCATCGCCCTTACTGTCATGGGCAGCTTCTGGGGCCTCAGTGCCGCTCTGGTCACGTTCCGGGAACAGGGTATCTTGCGTCGCTTCCACGTTACGCCGGTATCCCCGAGTGACATGCTGGCCTCCAGCGTCGTCGCCAATTTTGTGCTCACGTTACCCACGGTTCTCCTCGAATTCCTTTTCGCACGCTCCATGTTTCATGTGACGCATTTCGGCAATCTCGTCTCGGCGTTTCTGCTGATAGCCCTCGGGACCGTATCGTTCGCCTCCATGGGCCTCGTCGTCGCCAGCGTCACCAACACCATGCAGGAAACGCAGGTCATCAACCAGCTCATCTGGTTCCCTTTGATCTTCCTTTCCGGGGCGACTGTGCCGCTCGCTAATCTTCCGCAAGTCGTCAAGCGCGTTGGCCTTTTTCTTCCCGCCACCTACCTCGTCACCGGCCTCCAAAGCGCTATCTACTGGGACTTTGCACCCTGGAGTCTGGATGTTTTGCTCGCGCTCGGCTCGCTCGCCGTCTGGGCCGCCCTCACTTTCTTTTTGTCCGCCCAGCTCTTCCGCTGGGAGCCCGAGTCCAAGATTCCCCGCAGAGCCAAGCTCCTCGCCGCCGCCACCGCCATCCCCTTCCTCCTTTTGGGGATTTGGGAAAACAATTCCAACCGGACTATGTCGCTGGCGCAAGCTATGTTTGATTCGCTCAATGCGCCTTCGAACCCCGACGCTCCCTCCGGAAAAACGCCCTGACCTCCAATCTCACTTATCTTCGCTTGGTGTGCGGCCCTCAATGCCTCGCAGCAAGGCGGCACGCGCCAAATTGGTTCCGAACACTGCGGTTTCACCACGCTTGACGCATTGACGCTTTGTCCCCCGTACCGTATTCTGCGATTTCGACCGGCACTACCGCGAGTGGCACTTACGAATAGGGAGCATTTATGCCGATTCAGGCGACTGAGAAGATCTGGCACAACGGAAAATGGATCAACTGGGACGACGCCAAGCTTCACGTACTTTCTCACGTGGTCAGCTATGGCTCCGCAGTGTTCGAGGGCATCCGCTGCTACGAAACAAAACAGGGTCCCGCGATCTTCCGCCTCCGCGAGCACATGCAACGGCTGATCAACTCCGCGAAGATTTACCGCATGGAGCTTCCCTACTCCGTCGACGAGTTTGCCAACACGGCCTGCGAACTGGTCCGGCTGAACAAAATGAATTCGTGTTACGTGAAGCCCATCGTGCTGCGTGGATACGGCGAAGTGGGCGTGAATCCGCTGAACTCACCGATCGACATTTATATGGCCTGTTGGCAATGGGGCGCTTATCTCGGGCCGGAAGCGCTGGCGAAGGGCGTCGAAGTGGGAGTGAGCTCCTGGACGCGCATCGCCCCGAATACGTTGCCGGCAATGTCCAAGGCGGCGGCGAATTATATGAATTCGCAGTTGATCCGCATGGAAGCGTCCTTCAACGGATACACCGAAGGCATTGCGCTGGACACCTCCGGTCATGTGAGCGAAGGTTCGGGCATGAACTTGTTTCTCGTTCACGACGGGACGCTCTATACCCCGCCGCTGGCCACCAGCATTCTTCCCGGCATCACCCGCGATGCCATCGTGAAGCTGGCGGAAGATTTGCACATTCCCGTGAAGGAGCAGGTCATTCCCCGCGAGATGCTTTACATCGTGGACGAAGTGTTCTTTGTGGGAACGGCCGTGGAGGTTACGCCAATCCGCTCCGTCGATCACATCCAGGTCGGCCAAGGCGTGGCGGGACCGGTCACTCGCAAAATCCAGGAAGAATTCTTCGCTGTAACGAACGGCAGCAAGCCCGATCGCCACAACTGGCTCACGCCGATCAGCGCTCCAGTCGGCACCGCAGCACGCTAGCCAACTATCCGTTTTATTTGTCTTTGTAGGGGCACAGCTTTATCCTGAGCGCAAGCGAAAGAATGCTACGCCCCTGCTTTTTTGGCCTCAGGATTTTCGAGCTGCATTGACTCGCCTTCCGCTACCCCCTATGATTTCGCGCAGCGGCAATCTCAACTAATGATTGGCCAAACCCTCTCGCACTACCGGATCATTGAAAAGCTCGGTTTCGGCGGCATGGGCGTGGTCTACGCCGCCGAAGACCTGAAGCTTGGCCGGCGCGTGGCCCTGAAGTTTCTACCGGAGGATTTGAACAAGAATCCTCAAGCGTTGGAGCGCTTCCGCCGCGAAGCGCGCGCGGCTTCCTCGCTGAACCACCCCCACATCTGCACCATTCACGACATTGAGGAGCACGAAGGACAATTCTTCCTTGTGATGGAGCTGCTCGAGGGTGAAACGCTCAAGCAGCGCGTGGCGGGACGTCCTCTTGCGCTGGATGCGCTGCTCGACATCAGCGTTCAAATCGCCGACGCCCTTGATGCTGCCCATAAGAAAGGAATCGTGCACCGCGACATCAAGCCAGCGAATATCTCCATTACCGCTCGCGGCCAAGCAAAGCTGATGGATTTCGGTTTGGCGAAGCTCGCACCCGACGGCTACATGGCGGGCGCCACGGCCGGATCGCTAGAGGGAGTGACTACCGAGGAGGCGCTCACCAGTCCGGGAGTGGCCATGGGGACGGTTGCCTATATGTCCCCCGAACAGGCGCGCGGCGAAGAGCTCGATGCGCGCACGGACCTTTTCAGCTTTGGCTCTGTCCTCTATGAAATGGCCACGGGACGCGTGGCCTTCTCCGGCCCAACTTCCGCCGTCGTCTTCCACGCCATCCTCGAACGCACGCCACGGAATCCCAGCGCCGTGAATCCTGCTCTTCCCTCTCGCTTCGACGAAATAATTTCCAAAGCGCTGGAGAAAGACCGCGCTCTGCGCTATCAGAGCGCCGCGGAGATCGGCGCCGACTTGAAGCGCTTGAAGCGCGATACGGATTCTGCTCGTGTGAAATCCGGTGCGGCAACGCCCGCAACCGAGTCGTCCTCTCCCCGCAACAAGAAGATGCTCATGGGTGTGCTTGCCGCGGGCCTCTCCATTGCCGTGGTTCTGGCCCTTGCCCTTCTTTTCGGGGTAAAGCGTTCAAAAGAGTTCTCCATGGATTCCGTTGCCGTCTTGCCGATCGTGAATGCCACGGGCGACCCGAAAGTCGAATATCTGAGCGAAGGAATCACCCAGGACCTCGTCAGCACGCTTTCGCAGCTCCCCAACTTGAAGGTCGTTTCGCTGGCCTCGGCGTACCGTTACAAAGGAAAAGTCATTGATCCGCCCACGGTTGCCCGTGAACTTGGCGTCCACACCATTCTCACCGGCCGCATGCTGCAACTGGGCGACAATCTTTCCATTAGCGCCGAATTCGTGGATGCCGAGCATGACCGCGTCATGTGGAGCAAGCAATACCAGTGGAAGCTTGCCGATGTGCCCAACCTTCAAGCGGAGATCACTCAGGACATCACCGAAACCCTGAAAATGAATTTGCCAGGCGCCGAAAAATCGCGAATGGCGCAGCACTCAACACGGAACCCGGAAGCCTATCAGCTGTATTTGCAAGGCAGATTCTATTGGAACCGGCGAACAGCTGGTGGAGTGAACAAGGCCATTGACTATTTTCAGCAAGCCATCGCCAAAGATCCCAATTTTGCTCTCGCTTATTCCGGCCTTGCCGACTCTTACTTCTCTTTGGCGCGCAACAGCGCCGCGCTCTCGCCGAAAGAAGCCGGAGCGAAAGCTCGCCAAGCCGCGGAAAAGTCCGTCGAAATCGATCCCTCTCTGGCCGAGGCCCACTCCTCGCTGGGCAACGTCCTCATGGTGTTCGATTGGGACTTCGCAGTCGCCGAACGCGAATTCCGCCGCGCCATCGATCTCAATCCCAGCTACCCTTATGCTCATCAGTGGTACGCCGAGCTTTTGTATTCCACGGGCCGCAACGACGAGTCCATCCAACAAAATCGCAAAGCCGTCGACCTCGAACCGTTCGCGTCCATCCTTCACATCAACCTGGCTTTGTCACTCATGTATGCCGGGCGCTATCCCGACGCCGAACAGGAGATCCGCAAAACGCTCGACATGGAGCCCGGTTACTCCATCGCCCACTATGGCCACGCTCAGCTTTTGGTTCGAGAGAGCAAATTTGACCAAGCTGTCGCGGAGATGGAATACGCTGTTCATGCCATTCCAGAATCTTCCTATTTCCGCGCTTATCTTGGATATACTCTCGCTCGAGCCGGCAAGACCCAAGAAGCTCGAAAAATTCTTGGCGAGTTGATTGAGGAAGCAAGAACGAAATATGTTTCCTGGCTGGGAATCGCCTACGTCTATGCAGGTTTGGACGAGAAGGATCACTCCTTCGCCGCCCTCGAACTCGCGTATCAGCAAGGCGACACTCGCATGGACACCCTCCGTGCGCGAGCGGACTTGGTTCCATTCTGGAAAGCAGATCCGCGCTTCGCAAACCTTTTGAAAAAAGTCGGCCTTCCGCCGCTCGATTGACAACAATGTTCGCTGCCACGCCTCGAAAACTTCATTCGAAAGGCTGGCGCCCCGCATCGCATTCCGGCTAGAATGCAGCCGTTCGAATCGCGCGCAATTTCGCATCTGGGTTGCGAGCCATTCAAATCGCGTGCGCTTTCCTTTCCGTGCAGGGAGGATTTTCGATGTATAACACGACGCAGAAATTGATCGCCGAATTCATAGGCACGTTCGCGCTGATTTTTTTCGGCGCCGGCGCGATTTGCACGGATCAATATTTGCACGGCGCGGGCGGCCTCGGCCTTCTCGGCATCGCGCTGGCGCATGGCCTCGCCATCGCGATCATGGTTTCCGCGCTGGGGCATATTTCTGGCGGCCACTTCAACCCCGCCGTCACGATCGGTTTTTGGGTTACTAAGCGCCTGAACACGCTCGACACCGTTTTGTACTGGGCCGCGCAACTTGCCGGTGCCATTGCTGCCGCATTTTTGTTGAAGGCCATCGTTCCAGAAGATACCTGGCGCGCAGTTGCCCTGGGAACGCCGGAACTCGCGCGAGATTTCCCCAAGTGGGCGGCGATGACCCTCGAAGCGGTGACCACGTTCTTCCTGGTGCTGGTGATTTTTGCGACCGCGGTCGATGAGAAAGGTACATTTCCCTCCATCGCAGGCTTCGGCATCGGGCTGACGATTTCTGTGGGCACACTCGTTGCTTACCCCTTCACAGGGGCCGCGCTGAATCCGGCGCGCGCTTTTGGGCCCGCCCTGGCGGCGACGCACTGGGCCAATCATGGCGTCTACTGGGTTGGTCCGCTCGCCGGAGGCTTTGTCGCCGGCCTGCTTTACGATTCTCTCTATCTCAAGAAGACCTGAGGGAAGACTGCGGTCCTAGGTTTTCAGTTGTAAGTTTTTGGCTTAATGTTTTCAGTTATGAGTTTTTAGTTGCAAGCCATCCGTCGCATGTGGGAACGGGCCCCGCGTCCGAGCCGCGCGCCTATTTCTTCCTCATTCCTCCTGTAAGAACTAAGAACTTACAACTAACAACACTCCCTTTTGGCCCGTTAACTACCGCGCAACCTGCTCGCTCGGCTTCCTTGTTCGCCCCTCGGCCCGGTGCTACTGTGCGAAGTTAGCTGCATTCTTGCGGGGTTCATAAGACATGGCACTGAGCATTGACGATCTACTCCGTCGCGCTGTCGAAAACAAAGCATCCGACTTGCACCTGAAAGTCGGCAATCACCCCTACTTGCGCGTAGACGGCTTGCTCGCCCCGCTGACCGACGTGCCTCGTGTCACGCCGGAAGAGATGCTCTCCATGGCGTTCAGCATGATGACCAACCGCCAGAAGCAAAAGTTCAAGGAGACGGCGGAATTGGACATGGCCTATGGCGTTGCGGGCCTGGGCCGCTTCCGCGTGAACGTTTTCCAGCAGCGCGGAAACGTCGGCATGGTGCTGCGCGTCATTCCAACGAAAATTCGTACTGCAGAGGAATTGAACCTCCCGGCCGTCGTCGGCAAGATTTGCGAAGAGCAGCGCGGACTGGTGCTGGTCACGGGAACCACGGGTTCCGGCAAGTCCACCACGCTCGCTGCCATGATTGACCGCATCAATGCCAACCGCGCCGACCATCTGATGACCATCGAAGATCCCATCGAGTTCCTGCACCGCGACAAGAAGAGCTTCATCAACCAGCGCGAAGTCGAAGTGGACACCGCGAACTTTTCCAC
>Ga0209118_1001564_pt1 | contig 10484 bp, 7 predicted proteins | sample BlaSpr_A8_Ref_M1_FD_187988 | JGI IMG/M metagenome (GOLD analysis project Ga0209118, IMG submission 187988) | Forest soil microbial communities from Thunder Bay, Ontario, Canada - Black Spruce, Ontario site 2_A8_Ref_M1 (SPAdes) (version 2) | ecosystem: Environmental > Terrestrial > Soil > Boreal...
GGGTGCACTCGCTGAGCGCAACGAGGACGCGCTTGCCGAACTCTATAACCGTTACTGGGGGCTCGCCTACGCCACCGCCATCCGAATTGTTCGCGACCCAGCAAGCGCCGAGGACGTTATCCAGGACGCATTCCTGAAGGTTTGGAACAATGCCACGCACTTTGCCGCTGGCCGAGGTTCATTGCGCTCCTGGCTCATCATCGCGGTCCGTAACCGCGCGATTGATTGTCTGCGCGGGCGCTCGGCCCACGAACGTGAGGAGTGTGAGCTAAAGCCCGGGCTGGAAGCCACTGAACCCACGTCAGACCCGTGGAGTTGGGTCTCAGTTTCGGTGGAGCGAAAAGCGGTCCGCGAGGCGTTGGACGGTCTCCCGTTCCAACAGCGCTTGGCGGTGGAGTTGGCCTACTTCGGCAGCTACACCCAACCCGAGATCGCTAGCATGATGGGCGTTCCATTGGGCACCGTCAAAGGAAGGGTGCGCCTTGGCCTGCAGAAACTGAGTACATCCCTCAAGGATGTTGCCGTGTCTGACGTCTGAACGCGAGCAGCCGGCGCCTTCGGTACCCGCTTGGACTTTTTTCGTGGAGCGCTCGCCTGCAACGTTGCAGTCGATGATGTCGAGGGCGTCAAGATGATCCGAGCGGACTGCAGTGTCGTATTAAATGGTGTGGGGCGCACACATTTCGGATCCAGACGTGATTGTCAATCCCGCGAGACTCGATCCAGCCATCCGGCAATTGCGAATACGTTCTCGAGCCAAGGGCAGGCGAGACCAATTCGAGAGCCATGCCCAACCCTCTCCAGGTCTCTGTAGTTGCCCTTGGGTGCAACACCAGCACTGACCAACTGAGAACGGAGGCAAGAATGAAGTTGCGAGACGACGACAAGCTCATGTCGAAACTAGTGGACTACGTGCAGGACGCTCACGCGATGGAACTCAGCGTCACGATGATGCTTGAATCGATGATCAAAGCGGCCGATGACGCGAAAACCAAGGAGATGCTCGAATCACATCTTCAGCAAACCAAAGAGCATAAGCGCCGCATGGAGGAGCGGCTGGAAGCTCTCGACTCGCACCGATCCGTTCGCAAGGCCAGTGAAGCGGTAGCGGTGGCACTGCCCAAGGGCCTGATCGATCGGTTCCGGTCGGATCAGCCGGGCAAGATAGCGCGTGACGGCTACGTTGCAGAAGCGTTGGAGATTGCCGCGTACTCGCTGTTGGAGCAATTGGCGATGCGGTGTGGCGATCTGGCCACGGCTGAAGCTGCCAGGAGAAACCTTGCTGACGAAGAGGAGATGGCCAAGAAGATCGCCTCGACGTGGGGCCACGCCATAGACATGACGCTCGAGCTGGAAGGAATCGCAGCCTGAGCCAACGAGTCGATTCCAAATGCCACACGTACCAGAGTGGTGCGTGTACGGGAAATAGCCGGCACGGAACGTGTTTCGTACAGCAACGCCGTAGCGAAGCCGTGCTAATTGGTGCTACTCAATCCCACTTGGCGAATTCGAGTCGGCATTTCTGAGCGGGCTGCAGCGATCTGTTAACCGCAAGGTTCAGGGTTCGAATCCCTGTCCCGGAGCCAACAATTTTTGAATTCAAATCTGGCTCGAACGACGGACCGTCTTGGACGGCTCTCGACCGGCCTGGCAGTTGGCCAGTCGTTGGTTTCCCCTACCGGCTACGAATATCCGGCAAAGGGCCATTCAAGTCCGACTCAAACACCGCTGTCCAAAGTGCCATCCACTACCGTTAGTTCGTGGGCGAGCGTTACCGCTTAACCCGGGTCCACGTTGAATCGGGTAACTGATGCGGCTGCTCCGCGCCTGCACTCTTGCCCTGCTCCTGACGCTGGCTGCGTTCGGAGCAGCGCTGCCGGTCCACGCCGACAGCGGCGTGACGGTCACCGTGAACCCCCGCTGGGGAGTGCCGGCCCCAGGGACCTGGATCCCGTACGAGCTGGTGGTTAGCAACAACAGCGCCAGAGACTTGGAGGGCGACGTGGTGCTGGCGCCGGCCGGCGCGCCCTTTCAACAGGGCTACACCCCGAACGACCAGTACCCGCATTACTCCAAGCACGTGACTGTGGCTCACCTGGGCCAGGAGAAGGTCGAGATCACGGTCTTCGACGCGCCGTTCGGCTACTCGGTCCAGGTCCACGACATGTCCGGGAACAAGGTTGCCGAAGCGAGCCTACCGCAATCGTCGGGCACGAACGCGTACACCATCGGGGTGCTGAGCGACGCGCGGGGTGCCGACGTCGCGATCCAAGGCGCTTTCTCACTGCCTACCGCGGTGATTGCCACCCGCTTCAACGGAGCCAGTGACTTTCCCTCGAGCGCGCTGGACCTCACCGGTCTGCAGGCGATCGTGATCGACGGTTTCGATAGCGCCAGCCTGAGTCGCGCGCAGATGAGCGCACTCACAAACTTTGTCGCGTTCGGAGGCAATCTCGTGATCGCAGGCGGAGCGTCGTGGCGACGAACGCTCATGCCGCTGCCGCCAGAGTTGGTCCCGCTCCGCCCGACCAACACCCGCGAGGTATCGCTTCAGCCTCTCGCAGACCTGGGTGGACAGAAGACGCCTCTGACGGCAGCATTGGTGGTCGGCGATCTCGTCGGCGGCAACTCGGCGCTCGAAGGTCCGGACCATCTGCCGATGGTGGTGGAGGGGTCGTACGGCGCCGGCCGCATCGTCCTCCTGGCGTACGACCCGCTGGCCGATCCAATCGCCTCCGACGGTTCGCTGAGCGAGCTGGCCTGGGCTCAGGGACTCGCTCGATCCGTGGCGGGCACCGCAGCTGTCCAGGCGTACCCGACCAAAGGCGTCGTGCCTCCGGGCGCGCCGGTAGGCGCGCCTGGCGGTGGGCTCATCGGCCCCAACGGGCCGGTCCAATCCTTCGCCGACGCCTTCGCGAACGTTCTCAACCAGTCCCCAGGCGCCACGACTCCGCCGGTCCTCCTGATCGGCCTGATCTTGCTTGCCTACGTGGCGTTGACCGGTCCGATCGCCTACCTCGTACTTAGATCTATGCGGCGACGCGAGCTCTTGTGGGCGACGGCGCCGGTGGGGGCTCTCATCTTCACCATGGCGAGCTACGGGATCGGGTTCGGGTCGCATGGCAATGACTTCGTCGACAACGCGATCGAATTGCAGCGCATAAGTCCGGACGGAACCATTCAGGCTTTCTCGTACCAGGGGCTGTTCGCCCCCCAGCGGGGTGATCACGTCATCAGTCTTCCACCGGCCACCCTCGCGACCACCTCCTTTGGAAGCACCTACGGCAACAATGGGATCACCAGAAACTCATCGAGTGACCTGGTGGTGGTCGGCGGCCACACCACCGTCAACCTCCACGGCGTCGCTGTTTGGCAACCGAACAGCTTCCAGACGCTCTCGCTGGCGGGGGGCTCGAGTGGGCTCGAGGCCCATCTGACCTACAGCAACAACAGCGTGAGGGGCACAATCGTCAACCGGACTTCCGCACCGATTCGTAATCTGCGCCTTGTGCTTGGGAGCAGCCTGTCCGAGGCGAAGGTGGCGGATGTGATCCAGCCGGGACAGTCGATCAACGCCGGATCGATTGCAATTGCGCCCGCCTCGGCATCCTCTCCCAATACGATCCAAGTCAACGGGGGCTGTTCCGACACGTCCACTCAAGTGGGTCGTGAGGACTGTGTGCTCATGTACGCCGCGGCGCTCAACACGTATCTTCCCGGCCAGCTCACTCTGGTCGGCCTCGTCGAGTCGGTTGTCCCGGTCACAGTCGACGGCGCCAACCCACATCGCACCAGCATCGCGGCCTTGGTGGAGCCGGTAACGCTTGAATCGAGCGATTCGCTCGTCGCCGGTCTAGGAACGGCGCGTCTGGTCTCCGTGTATCGCAGTGCGCCGAACTATCTCGACGTGTACGACATCGATTTGCCGTCGCAGGTGCGGGGGGTCTACACGCTTAAGTATGTCGTGGGGCCGAACCCCTCCGGGCAACAATCGATCGCTCCAGACGTCTATGCCTGGTCGACTGGACAGTGGCGGGCGCTGCCTCTCAGCGCAAACGGCCTGTCGCGACTCCAGCCCGATGAGGTCTCGCACGGCTTGGTACGGGTGCGATTGGCCGAGGCTTCGCCGGGCCTGTTCACCACCTTCCTGTCGGTGACCCAGGGATAGCGGCGTGATCACGATCACAGGGCTGCGCAAACGCTTCGGCCACTTCCAGGCGCTCGACGGAGTGGAGCTCACCGTGCCCAAGGGCGAGATCTTCGGCTTCGTGGGTCCCAACGGCGCCGGCAAGACGACGACCATCCGTATCCTCGCCACCCTCACACGGGCCGACGCTGGCCGCGCGATTGTGGGCGGTATCCCTGTCGGCGAGGATCCAGCGGCCGTGCGGGCGCTGATCGGCTACATGCCGGATTTCTTCGGGGTCTACGACCGCTTGACGAGCGAGGAGTACCTGGAGTTCTACGCCGCCTGCCATGGAGTGCTGCGCCGCCGCCGTCGCGTGGTGGCCAAAGAGCTGCTCGAGCTGGTCGAGCTCGGAGACCGAGCCAAATTTCAGGTCGACACGCTGAGCCGCGGTCAAAAACAGCGCCTCTGCCTCGCTCGCGCCCTGGTGCACGACCCGAGCGTGCTGCTCCTTGACGAGCCAGCATCAGGGCTCGACCCACGCGCTCGCGTTGAGATGCGAGAGCTGGTCAAGGAGTTGAGCCGGATGGGAAAGACGATTCTCATCTCGAGCCATATCCTTCCCGAGCTGGAGGAGCTCTGCACTTGGGTCGGCTTCATCGACCGCGGCCGCATGGCGGCGGTGGGCCCGATGTCGCAGGTGCGGGATCGGGCGACCACCGGACGGCGGCTGCGCGTGGTGCTGTCGAGCGTCGATCCCGAATGGTTGCAGCAAGTTGCCGGCCAGATGACATCGATCGCCGGTGTGGTGCGCGCTGAGGTGGCCGGCGACCACCTCGAGGTGGCAGTTGGCGAGCACACCGAGGATCACGTTCTGCTGGCGGAGCTGGTCAAGGCCGGGCTTCCGGTGCGCGCCTTCGCCCCCATTGAAGGGGATCTCTCCGAAGCGTTTCTCAGCCTGACCGGAGATGGGCAGCCGTGAAACAGTTCTGGCTGCGATTCGTGCGAGGGCTTGACAACCCGATCGTTGTACGGGAGGGCATATCGCGTATGCGCACCTGGCGGGCGCCGTTGGCGATCACGCTCTACCTCGGGCTTCTCGGCGCTTTCGGATACGCGGTATTCGCTGTTGGAGTCATCTCGTCGCAGATCTCCCAGACCACGCAATCCGCAACCACGCTCGGTGCCGTCACCTTTGACTCGATGAGCGTCTTCGAGCTCGTCCTCGTCCTGCTGTTCGCGCCTGCGCTGGCGGCGGGGGCAATATCAGGCGAAAGGGAGCGCCAGACGTTTGACTCTCTTCTCGTCAGCAAGGTGAGCGCGTTCGGGATCGTGTGGGGCAAGCTGATCGCGTCGCTCGCCTACATCCTGCTCTTGGTCGTGAGCGCCATCCCACTATTTGCATTCGTGCTCATCTTCGGCAGCATCGAGCCTGACCAGATCTTGATCACCCAGGCGCTCATCGTCGTGACCGCGTTCACGGTGGGCTCGGTCGCGCTATTTTGGAGCGCTTTGTATAGGCGCACACTCGCGGCGACCGTCAGCGCATACGGTTCAGCATTCGCGCTGTACGGGCTGAGCGCTGCGGTCGGGTACCTATTGACCTACATCAACAACATCCGCTACCAGAACGCAAGTGCAAGCCTGCCTCCGGACTTGGGCATCCACCCGCTGGTCTACGGCAATCCATTCACGGCGTTCTTCACCCTCCTGGTCCCACAGGGCCCTACCTTCGGGGGCTCGATTCACCTCGGTCGTCTAGTTCAGCTTCTCGTCTTGGACGGTCGACCGGTGAGCCAGTGGGGCCCGGCAATCACATCGTGGCAACTCTCGCTGTATACGCAGGGAGCGCTGGCTTTGCTTTGCGTGTTCGGAGCGGTAATGCTGGTGCGCGGCCGCCGCGCCCTGCCGCTGCGCCGAGTCGCGGTGAAGGGTTCATGAACAACACCCAACGGTTGCTGCGGGCTGCCAGGGGAAGGATCGTCAGTGGCCGTTTGTTGACCTGGTCGGCGCGTGGACTGGCGTGCGCGGCGGCGGGCGGGCTAGCCGTCGAGATCGTGACGCGCGTGTACCCCGTAGATCCGGTGGCCCCGCTATTCGGCGCTTGCCTCGTGTTCGGTCTCGTAGTCGCGGCCGCCGGATGGGTTCGCGCATGGCCGGGCACGTTTCAGGTGGCGCGCATCGCGGATGCTGCGCTCGGCAGCCGCGAGCGTTTGTCGACAGCGGTGGAATTCGCCACCGCCAACGGATCTCTGGTCGTGATGCAGCGAGCGGACGCAGAACGCTGGGCGGCGTCGGCCGACCCGGGCGGCGTGCGAGATTGGAGAATTCCGCGTGTCGCGATCGCCATCGCAGTGCTGGCGGCAGCCGGTGCGGTCGCGCTGGCGCTGATGCCGAACCCGGCGTTGCAGGTCCTGCGCAACCATGGGGCCGCGATCGCGGCGCAACAGGCAGCCGCCCAGCGGGTCGATGTGCTCGCCAAACAGGCGGAGGCAACCAAGAACGCGGACCCGGCCAAGATCGCGGCTCTGTCGCAGGACTTGCACAAGCTGGCCCAGGACGTTCGCAACGCTCCCGACCCCGCGACCGCTGTGGCCGACATCAGCAAGGCGCAGCAAACCCTGGGCGCGCTCCGCGATCCCAGTCTGACGAGCCGCCAGCAGGCGTCCGCGGCGGCGGGCGCGCAGCTTCAACAGAACCCTGCGGCGAGCAAGGCCGGTGCGGCGCTTGCCGGACAGGATCCAAAGACCGGCGCGGCAGAGCTGCGCAAACTGGCCGGATCGCTCGCCTCCCTCAGTCCGTCCGAGCAGGCGACGCTGTCGCAGTCGCTCTCGTCGGCGGCAGTCGCTGCCAAGGACGACCCGGCGCTGGCGGCAAAGCTTCAGGCGGCTGCCGATGCGCTGGCCAAGGGTGACAGCGCCGCCGCGCAGGCCGCCCTGAGATCCGCCGCCGATCAAGTGGATCAGCTGGCGCAGGACACTTCCACCTACGCTGCCATCGCGCAAACGATCAACGGCCTCCAGGCCGTGAAATCAGGTCCTCTGGCCCAGGCGCAGGGAGCAGGTCAAAGTCAGGGCCAGGGCCAGGGCCACGGTCAGGGCCAAGGCCAGGGTCAGGGCCAGGGTCAGGGTCAAGGCCAAGGGCAGGGTCAGGGCCAAGGGCAGGGTCAGGGCGGGTCAGGCGGCACCGGCGGCCAAGGGGCAGGGGGCGGCTCGGCACGTGCGGGGACGACTCCGGGCAAGCCTGGCGAGACGATTTACGTGCCCTCGCAAGGATCGCCGGGCAGCGCCCTGGTCGGGCCCGGGCAGGGCAGTTCGCAGGGGACTGACACCCAGCTCGTGCCTTACGAGTCCGTCTACGGCCAGTTCCGCTCGCAGGCGCTGAGTGATGTCGATCGTCAGGTGATACCTGAGCAAGAGCGGGCGCTGGTGCGCGCGTATTTCGGAGACACGACGCCGTGACAGCGACCCACGAAGAGAAACCACAGACCGCGACGCTCGATCCCGAGCGCTTCCGAGACCTGGCGGATTCGATCGAAGCCGAACTAAGCAAGCTGATGGTCGGGCAGAAAGAGGTGATCCGCTTCACCCTGACCGCTCTGATCGCCGGCGGGCACGTGCTGATCGAAGGCGTCCCGGGCCTGGGCAAGACTGTGCTCGTCCGCTCGCTGGCGCGCGCGCTTCACCTCGACTTCGCGCGGGTGCAATTCACTCCCGACCTCATGCCCGCGGACATCACCGGCACGCAGATCATCAGCGAGGACGACAGCGGAAGGAGGCGGTTCCAGTTCCAGGCGGGACCGATTTTCACGAATCTGCTCCTGGCCGACGAGATCAACAGGGCAACGCCAAAAACGCAGAGTGCGCTTCTCGAGGCGATGCAGGAGCGGCAGGTCACAGCCGGTGACAAGACGCGTCCCCTGCCACATCCGTTTTTCGTGATGGCGACGCAGAACCCGATCGAGTTGGAGGGGACATACCCACTCCCGGAGGCGCAGCTCGACCGTTTCTTTTTCAAGCTCGTGGTGCCGTTTCCAGACGCTGCTGAGCTGGCCGAGATCGCGCGCCGCACGACTGGGACGGATGAACCTGACCTCCACCCGGTGGCGGGCGGCGACGACCTGGAGGCGATGTCGAGGCTGGCGCGTGAGGTTCCGATTGCGGAGCACGTGCTGGAGCACGCGGTGGCGTTGGTGCTGGCCACTCATCCGGATCGAGACGGCGCGCCGGATGAGGTGCGGCGGTACGTCCGCTGGGGAGCCAGCCCGCGCGCCCTGCAGACACTGGTGCTGTCGGGCCGCATTCGCGCCCTTCTCGCCGGTCGGTTCAACGTCGCGTTTGAGGATCTGCACGCGGTTGCCTTGCCGGCACTCCGGCACCGTATCTTCCTCAACTTCGAGGCTGATGCCGAGGGTGTGGGCGCAGACGTGATCGTCAACGCCGTGCTGGCCAAGCATGTCGGAACCTGAGGCGTCGGCAGGCGCGCTCCTGAACCCGGCCGACCTCGCGATGCTGGGCCGGCTCGATCTGGCGCACCATCGTCCGCTCGCCGGGCTTTACGCGGGCGAGCGCCGCTCGCCTCGGTTTGCACGCTCGCCCGAGTTCGCCGACTTTCGCCCATACACATCGGGCGACGACTTCCGGCAGATCGACTGGAAGGCCTATGCGCGCCTCGACCGGCTGCTGCTCCGCCTGTATGTCGCGGAGGAGGAGTCGAACCTCAACGTCGTGATCGATGCGAGCCTTTCGATGACAGCCGGCAGGCCCCCGAAGTGGCCGGCGACACTGCGCCTCGCCGCCGCGCTGTGTTTTCTCGGACTGGCGGCGATGGACCGTGTGGCGGTCGGAGTGCTGAATCGCTCCGGCGTTTCGACCCAGCACCTTCGCGGACGTGATGGGATGCACCGCCTGTGGGCTTTCATTCGCAATCTTGATCCGGCGGGCGCTGCAAGGCCCGAGGACCTTTCCCATTTGCGGTGGCTTCGGCACGGGTTGGTGGTGGTGCTGTCCGACTTCCTGGTCGAGGAGCCTTGGGAGCCCGCGCTGTCCGCACTCCGCGGGCGTCGCATGGAACCGGTCCTGTGGCAGGTGCTGGCGCCTGATGAGGAGCGACCCGAATTCTCGGGAGACCTCAAGCTCGTCGAGGTGGAGGCCGGCAGCAATCGGGAGTTGACGATCACGCCAGGCCTGGTCGCCGAGTACCGGCGCGCGCTCGGCGAGCACCGGCAGCGCCTCGGGCGCGCGGCGTCGGGCGGGGGTGGACGTTTCCTGCATACCGATAGCGCGAGCACGCTCGAGACAGCGATGGTCGACGGCCTTCGCGCGGGCGTTGTGGTGAGGGCTTAGGAGTTTGGAAGCGGACCAGGTCGAGGTCGATTAGGCGGTGCAGTTTCTGGTTCCTGCCGCCGGAGCGGCGCTCTTGTCGATTCCGCTCATCGTCCTGTTCTACTTCCTGAAGGTTCGGCGCCCCGAGGTGCGAGTGGCCAGCCTCATGTTCTGGCGTCCGAACATCGCGGATCGGCAGGCGAATGCACCTTGGCAGCGGCTGCGATGGAGCTTGCTGCTTCTGCTGCAACTGGCGGCAGCACTCGCCCTTGGATTCTCACTCATGCGTCCAGGCCTCGCCGGGGCCGAAGGCGTGGGGAAGACAACAGTCGTCCTTCTCAACGGTTCGGCCAGCATGTACGCAACAGACGTCGCGCCGACCCGGTTCGGTGCGGCGCAGCAGCGTGCGCGCGACCTGGCAGGACAGCTCGGCCCTGGACAGGATATGGCGGTCGTTCTGCTGTCGGAACATGCGCAGCTGCTGGCGTCACCGACCTCCGACAGCGCCGTGCTGCGTGCCGCAATCGATCGCGCCCATGCCTCTGGCGGGGGCGCCGACCTCAGCCAGGGCTTCTCGCTCGCCAACGCGCTGCTCAAGGGCAGGCCTGGCGGTTCCATCGTGCTCATCGGCGACGGCCACGCGCAGCTCACGAATCCACCCGCAAAGCTCGATGCGCCGCTTACATATGTGTCGATCGGCGCTTCGGATGCCAACTCCGCGATCGAAGCTCTGAGCAGAGGCGCCGACGGCACCGTATTCATCCGCGCTGCCAACTACGGGCGCAGCGGAAGCGATCTCACCGTGGAGATGCGGGCCGACGGCAAGCTGGTCGACGTGCTGCCAATGCACCTCGACGGAAATACGGCGGACCAGCTGCTCTGGCAGGGGCTGCCCGCTGGGACGCAGGTGCTGGAAGCTCGGCTCAATCCAACCGACGCCCTCGCCATTGACAATTCGGCCTGGCTGGTGACCGCCATCCCGACCCATCACAAGGTCCTGATGGTGACTGCCCAGAACGGATTCCTCGAGCGGG
>Ga0209118_1001566_pt1 | contig 10477 bp, 8 predicted proteins | sample BlaSpr_A8_Ref_M1_FD_187988 | JGI IMG/M metagenome (GOLD analysis project Ga0209118, IMG submission 187988) | Forest soil microbial communities from Thunder Bay, Ontario, Canada - Black Spruce, Ontario site 2_A8_Ref_M1 (SPAdes) (version 2) | ecosystem: Environmental > Terrestrial > Soil > Boreal...
ACCGCGTTCTGCCGCGCATCAATTTTACCTCGCCCTATGTCGACTTGCCCAAGCGCCTCACCGTCGGCGAGAACCTTCGCGTCTATGCGCGGCTCTACGGCGTAGCCCGGCCTCAGGCGCGCATCGACGCGCTGGCGGCGGAGCTCGACTTAAGCGATCTGCTGCCGCGACCGTACGGCGATCTATCGGCCGGTCAGCGGACCCGGGTGAGCCTCGCCAAGGCCTTGCTCAATAGCCCCGAAGTGTTGCTGCTCGACGAGCCTACCGCGTCGCTCGATCCGGACGTCGGTGACCGGATGCGCACGCTGCTCGAGCAATACCAGAAACGCTCCGGCTGCACCATGCTGCTGGCATCGCACAACATGGGTGAGGTCGAGCGCATGTGCAACGAAGTGATCATGTTGCGTGCCGGTCTCGTCGTCGATCAGGGCTCGCCTCTGGCGCTCCTCGAGCGTTACGGGCGGCAGAACATGGACGACGTCTTCCTCGACATCGCGCGCGATCGGGTGAACCCCGACCACGGCGCCAGCGCCAACGGCCACGGCGAAGGGATCGTTTCGTGAAGGCGCTGCTGGTCGAGGCCGCGGCTTCCAGCAATCGCATCCGGGCGATGATCGAGCGCCATGCGTACCTGTTGCTCAAGTCGTGGCCGCGCCTGGTGTCGATGGCGTACTACCCGACCGTCACCATGATCATGTGGGCGTTTGTGACCGTCTACCTGCGCCCGACCAGCAATTTCCTGGCCGACGCACCGGGGCTGTTCATCGGCGCGGTGCTGCTGTGGGACATTCTGTTCCGCGGCCAGCTCGGCGTGTCGCTGACGTTTTTCGAGGAGATGTATTCCCGCAACCTCGGCAACCTGTTTGTCAGTCCCTTGCGCGCGTGGGAAATGATCGTCGGGCAATTGGTGATGAGCATCATCCGAACCTTGATTGGCGTCGGCGCCGCGTGCTTCTTCGCGTGGCTCCTGTTCGGGTTTTCGATTTTCTCGCTGGGCTTTCCGCTGATTGCTTTTTTTGTGAACCTCATCATCTGCGGCTGGGCGATCGGACTCGCCGTCTCGGGCATGGTGCTGCGCTGGGGCCTCGGCGCGGAAGAGCTCGCGTGGGCGGCGATCTTTCTGCTGGCGCCGGTATCCGGTGTCTATTATCCGATCGCCGTGCTGCCCGGCTGGCTGCAGACGATCGCGCATATAGTGCCCACCAGCTACGTTTTCGAGGGCATGCGCTTCGTATTGCTCGACCACCAATTTCGCGCCGAGCTTTTCTGGAGGGCGCTGGCGATCAACGTGCTGTACATGTTCGCCGGCGTGAATCTGTATTTGTTGGCGATCGGCTACGCGCGCCGGCATGGCATGCTGATGCAGATGGGCGAATAGCGCCGACCGGCATCGTAAGTCGATCCGATCAGGCAGCCGTCGGTCCCGGTCAGGGCGGATCCAGAAGTATCGCCACCGCAACTTTTCTTTCCTCGGCGGCGAGAATATTGAAGGTCCGGCACGCAGCCGGCGTGTCCATCACATCCAGACCGATGCGCGCCTCGGTGAGCGCGCGCGTCAGGCGCGGCGACGGAAAGCGTTGTCTCGCACCGGTGCCGAGCAATACGATTTCCGGCTGCAGCTCCGCGACCGCGACAAAGTCCGCGTCGGTGAGCGCGTCGAATCCGGCGGGGCACCAGCCGGTAAGAATCCGTTCCGGAGTGACCACCACATTTTCGCGATAGACGACGATACCGAGGCGCACGTAGTCGTCCCCGTACCCCGTGAAAACATTGCCCGCGCTGGTGCTGAGATGAAACTTCATGTGCGCTTCAGGCGAAGTTCAGTTGAAAGCAAGAGCCCCGGGCCACGTTTTGTGCGTTGCGGTAAGTGCATAAGTCCGTTAGGATTATAACTTCAGCCGCTTCTACGTCGCTCGGACGGTTCCGGGCGCTTACGCAGGAAGACCCGCCGCATGTCCCCGTTCTCCCCCGATCCCGTGCAGTTCCCGCGCATCGAGCGCCTGCCGCCGTACGTTTTCAACATCACCGCCGAGCTCAAGATGGCAGCGCGCCGGCGCGGCGAAGACATCATCGACTTCGGCATGGGCAATCCCGACGGGCCGACGCCGGCACACATCGTCGCCAAGCTGGTCGAGACCGTGCAGCGGGGGGACACGCATGGCTACTCGGTGTCGCGCGGCATACCGCGCCTGCGCCGAGCGATCTGCCAGTGGTATCAGCGGCGCTACGGCGTCGAGTTCGATCCGGAGACGGAGGCGATTGTCACCATCGGCTCCAAGGAGGGCATCGCGCATCTGACGCTGGCCACTCTCGGCCGTGGCGACACCGTGCTGGTGCCCAATCCCAGTTATCCGATCCATATCTACGGACCGGTGATCGCCGGCGCGGATATTCGTCAGGTGCCGCTGACGCCGAACGTCGACTTCTTCGCCGAGCTCGAGCACACCATCAAAATGAGCTTTCCGAAGCCGAAGATGCTCATCATCAATTTTCCGGCCAACCCGACCGCGCAGTGCGTCGAGCTTCCCTTTTTCGAGAAGATCATCGCGCTCGCCAAAGAGCACGGCATCTACGTGGTGCACGATCTGGCCTATGCCGACATATGCTTCGATGGCTGGAAGGCGCCGTCGATCATGCAGGTTCCTGGTGCGCGCGACGTCGCAGTCGAATTCTTCACCATGTCCAAAAGCTACAACATGGCCGGATGGCGCATCGGTTTCATGGTCGGCAACAAGGACCTGGTGAACGCGCTGGCGCGCATCAAGGGTTATCACGATTACGGAACGTTTACGCCGATCCAGGTGGCGGCGATTGCCGCGCTCGAGGGCCCGCAGGATTGCGTCGCCGAAGTGGCGATGACCTACCAGAAACGCCGCGACGTGCTGGTCAAGGGATTGCACGAGGCGGGCTGGCTGGTGGATATTCCCAAGGCTTCGATGTATGTATGGGCCAAGATTCCAGACGCATACAAGGAGCTCGGATCGCTCGAGTTCACGAAGAAGCTGATGACGCAGGCAAAGGTGTCGGTGTCGCCCGGCATCGGCTTCGGTGAATTCGGCGATCAGCACGTTCGCTTCGCGATGATCGAGAACGAGAGCAGGACCCGACAGGCCATTCGCGGCATCAAGCAGATGTTTCGCGACGACGGATTGCTCTGATCGGACGAGCGATGGCGCCGACGCGGATGAAGCCGCTGCAGGTCGGATTGCTGGGTATGGGCACCGTCGGCCGCGGCACCTGGACGGTTCTGAAGCGCAACGAGGAGGAGATCACCCGCCGCGCCGGGAGGCCGATCCGCATTACCTGGGTCGCGACCCGCACGCTCGAGCGCGCGCAGAAGGCGACGCACGGCGCGAAGGACGTCCATCTCACCACCGATCCGCACGTGGTCATCGACCATCCGGACGTCGACATCGTCGTCGAACTGATCGGCGGCATCGAGCCGGCGAAATCGTATGTGCTTCGCGCGATAGCCAACGGCAAGCATGTCGTCACGGCCAATAAGGCGCTCCTTGCCCGGCATGGCAACGAGATCTTCGCGGCGGCGCACAAAACGGGGGTGATGGTCGCGTTCGAGGCCGCGGTCGCCGGCGGCATTCCGATCATCAAGGCGTTGCGCGAGGGGCTGACCGCCAACCGTATCGAATGGATCGCCGGCATCATCAACGGCACCAGCAACTTCATCCTCTCCGAGATGCGCGCTACCGGCGCGCCGTTCGCGACGGCGCTGGCCGAGGCACAGGCGCGCGGGTACGCGGAGGCAGATCCCACGTTCGACGTCGAAGGCATCGACGCCGCGCACAAGCTCACCATCATGTCGGCCATCGCTTTTGGGGTGCCAATGCAGCTCGACAAGGTGTACACCGAAGGGATCACGCGGCTCACCCGCGAGGACCTCCGCTACGCCGAGGAGCTCGGATACCGGATCAAGCTGCTCGGTATCACCCGGCGCGCTTCGGTCGCGGGTAGTGCGAACAGCCAAGGTATCGAGCTCAGGGTTCATCCCACGCTGGTGCCGGCGAAGCGCCTGATCGCCAACGTCGAAGGAGCGATGAACGCAGTGCTGGTCAAGGGTGACGCCGTCGGGGCCACGCTTTATTACGGGCCGGGCGCCGGCGCGGAGCCTACCGCGAGTGCCGTCATCGCGGACCTGGTCGACGTTACCCGCATGCACACGGCGGACCCGGAGCATCGCGTTCCGCATCTTGCGTTTCAGCCGGACCAGCTCTCCAACATTCCTTTTCTGCCGATGGGCGAGGTGCGCACGAGCTACTACCTGCGCATGCGGGTGCTCGACCGGCCCGGCGTGCTGGCTGACATCACCCGCATCCTCGCCGACCGCGAGATCTCTATCGACGCCATGATCCAGAAGGAGCCGCCCGAGGGCGAGGATCGGACCGATATCATCCTGCTGACACATCTGTCGATCGAGCGCCAGATTGTCGACGCGATCGCCAAGATTGAATCGTTGCCGACGGTCAACGGCAAGGTGGTGCGCATCCGCATGGAAGAGCTTAATTGATCCGCAAGCTACCGTAATGCTCTACGTCAGCACGCGCAGCGCGGGTTTCGGACCGCTGCCGCCGCAGCCCTTCTCGGCGATCCTGCTCGAGGGTCTCGCGCCCGATGGCGGACTCGCGGTGCCGGATAGCTATCCGCGTTTCACATCCGCCGAGCTCTCGGCGCTGCGTCCACTCGACTATCGGCAGCTCGCATTCGCGGTTCTTTCGCGCTACGCCGACGACATACCGGCCGCGGACCTGCAGGCGATCATCGACCGCACCTACACCGCCGCAACCTTCGGCAGCGACGAGATCGCGCCGTTGCTCGCTCTCGAGCCCAATCTGTTTCTGCTTCGCGTGTCCAACGGTCCTACGCTCGCATTCAAGGACATCGCGCTGCAACTCCTCGCCAATCTGTTCGAGTTCGTGCTTGCGAAACAGCACGCGACGCTCAACGTCCTCGGAGCGACCTCGGGCGATACCGGATCGTCGGCTGAGCTCGCCATGCGGGGCAAGCGCGGCCTGTCGGTCTTCATGCTGTCGCCCAAGGGCAAGATGAGTCCGTTTCAGACCGCGCAGATGTACTCGCTCACCGACGCCAACATTTTCAACATCGCCATCGATGGCGTATTCGACGACTGCCAGGATATCGTCAAGTCGATCTCTGCCGACGCTGCATTCAAGCGGCGGTTTCATCTCGGTGCCGTCAATTCCATCAATTGGGCGCGCATCGCGGCACAAGTCGTGTATTACTTCAAGGGCTACTTTGCGGCAACGAGCCACGACGATGAGCAAGTCTCCTTCGCCGTGCCATCGGGCAATTTCGGCAACGTGCTGGCCGGTCACGTCGCCAGACAGATGGGGCTTCCGATCCGCCGCCTGATCGTTGCGACCAACGAGAACGACGTGCTCGACGAGTTTTTCAGGAGCGGCCGCTACCGGGTCCGGACGGGAGCCGAGACTTTGCAGACCTCGAGTCCGTCGATGGATATTTCCAAGGCATCGAACTTCGAGCGTTTCATGTTCGATCTCACCAACCGCGATCCAGCCACCGTCGCAGCTCTGTGGCGGGACGTGGAGGCTCGCGGCGGATTCGATCTTTCGGGAACACCACTGGGGCGCCGATTGCGTGATGCCGGATTCGTCTCCGGCCGCAGCACCCATGCCGATCGCCTCAACACCATCCGCATGCTCGCCGAGCGTTATGACGTGGTGGTCGATCCGCATACCGCAGACGGCGTCAAGGTCGGGCTCGAGCATCGCGAAACCGGCGTGCCACTCATCTGTATCGAAACCGCGCTGCCGGCCAAGTTTGCGGCGACGATACAGGAGGCACTGGGATACAAGCCGAAGAGACCTCCGGCGTACGAGGGTCTCGAAGCGCTGCCGCAGCGATTTGTAACTTTGCCCGCGGACCCCGCCGCGGTGAAGGCGTTCGTTGCCGAGCACGCGCATGCCTGAACGGGCGCCTCCGATGAGCCTCTGGTTGCGCGATCTTGGGCGCAACTTGTGGAGCGGCGCGCTGCTTGTCTTCGCACAACCGGTCAGCAAGCTCCGCTTTCGCATCGGAGTGCCGCAGTTGCTGGTCTTGTTTGTCGTGTCGGCGTGGCTCGATCTCGCGGTCGACACGATGCAGCGCGAGCCGGGTGCGACGTTCACGCTGACGGGCCTGGTCAGCGAAGGATTCTATGGCGCGCTGCTGATGCTTTTCGCGGCGTTGCTGGCGATGATCTTCCGCCAGCCTTCATTCGCGCTCGCGCTTCCGGTCATTCTGCTCTCGAGCCAGTGGCCGTTGCAGCTCGCCCGCATGATCAGCGGGGCGGCGCTGGGTGGCGGTGCGGAGTCGTTTGGCGTCGCGCTGCGCGCGGAACAAGTGATCCTCCTCTGGAGCTTCTTCTGGCTGTGGCGCTCCGCGGCGGTCAGCCTGGAGCCGAAGCACCCTCATTACGTGCTGCGCTCGGTGGGCGCGGCCATTTTGCTGTCGACGCCCCTCTGGTTCGCGCCCGCGCTTTTGCCGGGGATGACATGGTGGGACGCCCCGGCGCAGGAGCCCGCGCGCGACGCGCGCTTCCCGAGCCCGGCCTCGGAAGCGGTGTTGAGCGCGCAGCAGGAGCTCTTCAATCAGGTGCTCGACGACCTCGCGGACGAGAGGCAGGGAGTCACCGATCTCTACTTCGTCGGATTCGCACCGTACGCCGGAGAGGACGTGTTTCGCAAGGACATGGAGCTCGCGCGCGATCTCTTCGACCAGCGCTTTGACACCGACGGTCGATCCATCCTGCTGATCAACAACCCGAGGACGGTATTGCAGCAGCCCATGGCCACGGTCACCAATCTGCGGGCGACGCTGAAGGAGATCGGCGCCACCATCGACCGCGACGATGACGTGGTGATGGTGTATCTCGAGAGCCACGGCGGGCGCGATCATCGCCTGGCAGTCGACTTTCCGCCGCTGGAGCTCGAGCAACTCACTCCAGAGATGCTGCGCGGATTGCTCGACGAGGCCGCCATCAAGTGGCGCATCATCGTCGTGTCGGCGTGCTATTCCGGCGGCTACATCGAGCCGCTGAAGGACGACTTCACGCTGATCCTCACCGCGTCGGCCACCGACCGCACGTCCTTCGGGTGTGGCACCGAAAGCAACGCCACCTATTTTGCCGATGCGCTGTTCCAGCACGCGCTTCGCTTCGAAGATTCGTTCGTCAAGGCATTCGCTCAGGCGCGCGAGCGCATCGCCCAGCACGAGCAGGAGCAGAAAGTGAGCCCGCCTTCAGACCCGCAGATCTATGTCGGCGACGAGATGGCCGCCAAGCTTCCGAAACTCGAGGCGACACTTCGCGCACGCCGCGCCGGCGGGACGATCTAGGGCACGGCGTCACGCCGCTCCGCCGCCGCTTGTTGGTAGTATGATTATCGGTGCTGTGCGCGGCCGTCGACCGTGTGCAGATCCGCCCGCGCCCTCGCGCAACCGTCCGATGGAAACCGCCAAAACGACCGTACGCCCGCTTGCGGGATTGAAAGTTCTCGAGCTCGGTCAATTGATTGCCGGTCCGTTCGCCGGCAAGGTCCTTGGCGAGTTTGGCGCCGAAGTCATCAAGATCGAGCCCCCCGCGTCAGGCAAGGACCCGGGCGGCGATCCTCTGCGTCAATGGCGGCTGCTGCACGAGGGCACGTCGCTTTGGTGGTATGTGCAAGCACGCAACAAAAAATCGGTGACCGCCAATCTGCGCATGGCGGAAGGGCAGGAGATCGCGCGCCGGCTCTCGCGCGACGCCGACATCGTCATCGAGAACTTTCGTCCCGGGACGCTGGAAAAATGGGGGCTCGGATACGACGTGCTTGCCGCCGACAACCCCAGACTCATCCTGCTTCGCCTGTCCGGCTTCGGACAGACGGGCCCGTACCGCGATCAGCCGGGCTTCGGCGCGGTCGGCGAATCGATGGGCGGCATGCGCCACGTCACCGGTTTTCCGGAGCGCCCTCCCGTGCGCATGAACATCAGCATCGGCGATGCGCTGGCCGCGCTGCACGGCGTGATCGGCGTGCTGATGGCGCTGCATCACCGCGATACCCGCGGAGGCAAGGGCCAGGTCGTCGACGTCGCGCTGTACGAAGCGGTGTTCAATATGATGGAGAGCCTGATTCCCGATTACGATCTGCACGGCGAAATACGCGGCCGCATCGGGACCGGTCTTTCCAACATCGTCCCATCCAACACCTACACGACGCGCGACGGCCACAGCGTGGTCATTGCCGGCAACGGTGACAGCATCTACAAGCGCTTGATGCACGCGATCGGGCGCGACGATCTTGGCCAGGATCCCGAGCTCGCGAGCAATGTCGGACGGGTCAAGCGCACCGCGGCGATCGATGGCGCTATCGGCGAATGGGCGGCCGCACACGATCTCGACGATATTCTTCGCGCGCTCAAGGCGGCCGACGTCCCGCATGGCAAGATCTACACCGCCGCCGACATCGTCAACGATCCGCAATATCTGGCCCGCGAGATGATCCGGCAGGTGAAGCTCGCCGACGGGACGCCGCTCAAGCTTCCCGGGATCGTGCCCAAGCTGTCGGACACACCGGGTGGCATGGATTGGGTCGGGCCGGCGCTGGGCGAGCACACCGATGCGGTCTTGCTCGCTGCGGGGTATGACAGCGACGACATCGCGCGGCTGCGCGCAATCGGCGCGATCTGAAAACGACGAGGTAAGACCATGGAGCGCATCTTCATCCACGACGTTGTCGCCCGCGACGGCCTACAGATCGAACCCGCTTGGGTGCCCACCGAACGCAAGATCGAGCTGATCGATCGGCTATCGGCAACCGGTGTGGCCAAGATCGAGGCGACGTCTTTTGTGTCACCCAAGGCGGTACCCAACCTTCGCGACGCCGAAGCCGTCATGGCCGGCATCAGCCGTAATCCTGCGGTGACCTACGTTGCGCTGGTGCCAAATGTCCGCGGCGCCGAGCGCGCGCTTGGCTCCGACGTCGACGAAATCGTGCTCGGCCACTTCAATGCCGGCTTCTCGGCGCAGGATTTCACCGCGTCCTTGGTGTTGCAGGCGGCGCCGGATTTGCGCTTCAAGCGGGCGACAAGAGTGGAGAACGCATGCGCGACGGGCTCGGCGGCCGTGCATCAGGGTCTGCGGGCCATCGAAGCGAAGGCTGCGCGGATCGTCCTGGTCGTCGGCGTCGAGCAGATGACCACGACAGCGCCGGCCGATATCGGGCGCAACCTGCTCAAAGCCTCCTATGTCCGTGAAGAGGCCGATATCCAAGGCGGTTTTGCCGGAATTTTCGGTAAGATCGCCGGGCTGTATTTCCAAAAGTACGGCGATCAATCGGATGCGCTGGCGCGCATCGCGGCGAAGAATCACAAGAACGGTGTCGGCAATCCATTTGCGCAGATGCGCAAGGATCTGGGCTATGTTTTCTGCCGAACGGAAAGCGAGAAGAATCCGTTCGTTGCCGGCCCGTTGAAGCGCACCGATTGCTCGCCGGTTTCCGATGGTGCCGCCGCGATCGTCCTTGCCGATGTCGAAACGGCGCTCGCGCTTGGCCGCGAAGCGGTCGTGTTCCGCGCCGCCGAGCATGTGCAGGATTTCCTGCCGATGTCGAAACGCGACGTCCTTCGCTTCGAGGGATGCGCGCTGGCTTGGCGGCGTGCGCTCGCCAAGGCGGGTATCAGGCTTGGCGACCTCTCCTTCGTCGAGACCCATGACTGTTTTACCATCGCTGAGCTCATTGAATACGAGGCCATGGGTCTTGTCGGCGAAGGGCAGGGTGCCCGCGCCACCGAAGAAGGGTGGACCGAGAAGGACGGCCGCCTCCCGGTCAATCCATCCGGCGGCCTGAAGGCCAAAGGGCACCCGATCGGGGCGACGGGCGTTTCCATGCATGCCTTGGCCATGATGCAGCTCACGGATCAAGCAGGAGCTATTCAGGTCCGTGATGCTCGACTCGGCGGCGTATTCAATATGGGCGGTGCCGCAGTCGCGAACTATGTGAGCATTTTGGATCGACTGCGGTAAGGTCTTGCGGTCGCGACGTGGTCGCGACTGGTCCTGGGGGCATGCCGCGGTGCTAAGTATTCCTACCGATATGGTATTATTTTCTTCTCGGGGAGAATCGATCGCCTCCAACGGCCGCGGGCCGGCCACGCCGATCGTACCGGCGACCCTCAAATTAAGTCCGTTAATGACCAAAAGGTGTAGGCAAACGGAGTTCACGCACGTCAATTTTGCATTAACATAAATGGGAATTGAGCGATGACGGATCGGCGCGGCTCCTCGATGACCAACATCCCAACGGACCTGCTGCGAACGCTGGTTGCAGTTGTGGATTTGCGCAGCTTTACCAAGGCCGCGCATTCCCTCGGCGTGACGCAGCCGGCCGTAAGCGCCCAAATCAAGCGGCTGCAATATCTGCTCGGCGCCGATTTGCTCGACAAGAGCGCGCCCGGCGTAACCCTG
>Ga0209118_1001567_pt1 | contig 10474 bp, 10 predicted proteins | sample BlaSpr_A8_Ref_M1_FD_187988 | JGI IMG/M metagenome (GOLD analysis project Ga0209118, IMG submission 187988) | Forest soil microbial communities from Thunder Bay, Ontario, Canada - Black Spruce, Ontario site 2_A8_Ref_M1 (SPAdes) (version 2) | ecosystem: Environmental > Terrestrial > Soil > Boreal...
CCTGCAGTTCCGCGCTCGTTGGGTCCGAGCGAACATCGTAGGGGTGGTCTCGCAGCAGGTCGGAAGCGGCGCCCTCCTGGTGACCATCGAGCAAGCCCAACTCGCGCAGACCTGGGCGCAGGCCGGCGTGGATGGCGGTGCTGCCTTTCCCCTGCCCGATTCGCAATACACCGGCATGATCGTGGTGGCGTCAAGCCTCGATGACGTACACGCGGTGCGTCAGATGATCACCAACCTCGGCTACGCCAACACGGCCCCCGAGCACCTGGTCGCCTCGGTGCTTCGATACCTGCGAGTCGTCGACATCGTGTTGGCCGGCATCGGGGCGATTGCGCTCGGCATCGCCGGGCTCGGCGTCGCCAATGCCCTGGTGGCGGCGGTGCGAGAACGCCGCCGAGAGATTGGTGTGTTGAAGGCGATCGGCGCCCGCGATCGGGACATCCTCCGGTGGTTCTTGCTCGAGGCGTTCGCCGTTGGTCTCGTCGGAGGCGTAATCGGGACGATGGCCGGACTCCTCATCGCACTGTGGGTCGGGGTCTCCGTCAACACGTACCTGACCGAGCAAGGGCTGCAAAGCATTCAGTTCGGCGATGTGTCCTGGCCGCTGATCGGGGCGGCCATCCTGGGGACGAGCCTGCTGGCGATCGCGGCCGGCGTGGTCCCGGCGTTGCAGGCGGCCCGAGTCTCGCCTCAAGAGGCGGTGGCCGCGGCATGACAGCCTTGCGTGCCGCGCGCATCGCCGCCAGTCTGCTCGGGGCGGCACTGACGCTCAGCGCCTGCGCCACGACACCGGTCGTCGGCGTCGGGCCGTCGGCTTCCGCGGCGGCACCAATCATCTATGCCGCGATCGGCGCGAGCGAGACCTACGGAATTGGCGCGACCGACCGATATCGTCAGGCGTGGCCGCAGGTCTTCTACAACGATGTCCTCCCCCGATCGGCGGTCCTCTATAACTTCGGCATCCCGGGCGCCACCACGGCCCAGGCGCTGCACGATGAGGTCCCGGCCGCGATGGCGGTTCACCCCACCGTGGTGTCGGTCTGGCTGAACGTCAACGACCTCATCCGCGGCGTCTCGGCCGCGGACTACGAGGCACAGCTCCGGCAACTGTTACACACCCTGCGGCGCGGTGGTCAGACTCAGGTGTTGGTGGCAAACACGCCCGACCTCGCGCAGCTGCCCGCGTACCGTGCCTGCTTACCCAACGCGCCGACTGGTGGACCTGCATGTCTGATCCCCGATGGACTGGTCCCGACGCCTCAGGCCGTGACGGCAACGGTTGATGCCTATAACGCGGCCATCAGCCAGGCGGCAACGCAGGAAGGAGCTACGTTGGTGGACCTACATCTCAACGCTACCCAGATCAGCCAGCATCCCGAGTGGATCAGCGCCGACGGGTTCCATCCGAACGAACAGGGCTACGCGGCCATCGCGAAGTTGTTCGAGGACGCCTACCGAAGCGTCGCCTAGTGCGGGCGATCCGATCGAGCATCGGATCGCGTCGCAACACCGAGGAGGCCGGCAAGGGCGGCGGCGCCCGCGGCCAGGCCCATGCCAATCGCAATCGGGGTCACGGCACTGACGAGCGCGGCCACACCGGTGGGCGGCCCTGTGATTGCGCCAGGCGGTGGCGATGTCGTAAAAAAGCCGGGCGGCGGCGTCGCTAGAACGACGGCAGATGGCGGCGTTGGTCCCAGGTCGAACGAAAACGAGCCGCCCGCACCGGGACAGAGCGCCATTAGGTCCTGGATCCGCTGACCTACGCTGGGCGCGAACGGGATCAACGCCAGGAGGGCGCAGCCACCGAACACGCCCACCAGCAGGCCCGCGAGCAGAGGAGCGGGTCCGGAGCCGCTTGCGCGCCCGGTGGCGAATCCGGCCGCGCCGGCCAGCATGAGGAAGACGACGAGCGCGGCGAGCATCAGGAGGGGAATGATCAGCGGGCCCGTGCGGCAGAGGTCGGCTGGCTTGAACCATGTGATCGCCATGTTCGCGCTGAGCGTGCACCCGAAGGCAAAGACGCCGGCGATTGCGCCGTATCGAACCCAGGCCGGTATCGCCGCTATGCCGCCCGTAGGCTGACCTGACATCCCACGCCTGGATCGAGCTTAAGCGTCAACCGTCCAGTCGTGGCGTCCCAGTTGGAGCTGTTGACGCATGTCCCGGTGACTGCGGGTCCCGCGAGCGTGAGGGCCGACCAACCGATCTCGACGAGTTGATCGGCATGCGAGCGATCGACGCGAAGCGTGAGAGTTCCATGGATGCCGTCGCCTCGACTCGGATGAACCCCATCGGGCGCGGCGATGACGTAAGGACGGGCCAGGTGGCGCAGCGCATCCATGTTGACGATCTGGCCGCCCCTGTCGACGATGCCCCAGTACCGGTTCTCGCGCCACTGCCACCAGGCCCAGCCGATGCCGAGATCGTCGGCCTCATCGAGGGCGGCGTCGGCGTAGGCGCCCGCCGTCTTCTGCGTCAGGTCGTAGCCGAGCTCGCCGATCCAGAGCGGCGCCGGCACCACGGCGGCTTCCCTGACGCGCTCCTGAAACCGCGACCGGAGAAATGTTGGATCACCGGTAAAGAACGGCGGGATCAGCGAACCCTCGTAGAGGTGCGCGCCATAGACGACGTTCGGCGCCTTGAGGGGGACGACCACCGTGTCGATGGTGAGGAATAGGATGCCCTCGACGAAGAACAGGTGGTTCGAGTCGACCGTGCCGATCGCCTCGATCGCGTCTTTGAACATCGGCCATAGGTAGGACTTCTCGAAGATGCGCGGCGGGATCGGCAAGGGGTGGGCCTCGTTGAAGATGTCGTACCCGGCGATGCCGGCGGTGTCCTTGAACCGGGTCGCCACCGTCTGCCAGGCATGGTAGAAGTCCGTCTTCCAGTCGGACCATAGCCAGAAATAGATATCGGACGCGATGGCGGCCGGTACGAGGGACGGACTCCAGGAGTATTGCGGCAGGGGATTCCAGTTCGGTGCGGCGACGGTGGCCCATCCGGGCGCGCCAGAGTAGCCGAATCGGGGGCTCCACCCGAGTCGGAAATGCATGTCCAGCACGACGTAGAGGCCATGCCGGTTCAGCATCGTCACGACACTGGCGACGCGGTCGAGATAGGCCTGATCGAATCGACCGCGTACCGGCTCGAGCTGCGACCAGTCGATCCCGAGACGGACGACGTCGAACCCGGCTCGCTGCATCAGGGTCGCGTCGGATTCATCGAGTGGCGCAGGGGGATCCTTCGGATAAGTCACCAGCGCGTCCGCGTTGAAACCGCGGAGCAACACCTTGCGTCCGGAGCCGTCGACGATCTGTCCGTGATTGACCCGCAGCCAGTCGGGGGATCTGTCGCCATAGCGCGGCGGTGGCACCGACGCCGTCAGACTGCCCGGCGGCAGGTAGGCCACGATCGTGAGGCCGACGATGACGAGCAGCAGGACGATGCCGACGCGCCGTGTCCGGCGAAAGTGGCGTCGTGGGCCGCGGGCCAGCGGCTCGGACCCGGCTCGCCGTCCTCCGCGGCGGGTTAGCGGTGCGCGGCGCTTGACGGTTGACCCACGGCGGCCACGGCGGCCGCCACCACCTCCTCAATCGTGTCGCACACCTGCGCCCCCGCCTGCGTCAACGCTTTCAGCTTCGACGCCGCCGTCCCGGTGTTGCCCGAGATGATGGCACCCGCGTGACCCATCCGTTTTCCCGGAGGCGCCGTTCGCCCGCTGATGAAGCCGATCACCGGCTTTCCGAACCCGGGGCCGATCACCTCATCCGCCGCGGCTTCTTCGTCGCTCCCCCCGATCTCGCCGATCATGACCACGGCACGAGTGGCCGCATCGTCTTTGAAGAGCCGCAGCACCTCCGTGAAGGAAAGCCCAAGGATGGGATCGCCGCCGATTCCCACTGAGGTCGTCTGCCCCACCCCCGCCTGGCTCAGTCCCTGGATGACTTCGTAGGTCAAGGTGCCGCTCCGCGACACGATGCCCACCGACCCCTCCCGGTTGATGTGGTTGGGAATGATGCCCACCTTCGCCTGGCCCGCGGTCACCAAGCCCGGACAGTTCGGGCCGATGAGTTTGACGCCCGCATCCACCACGAAGGCACGCGCCCGAACCATGTCATATAGCGGGATTCCCTCGGTGATGCACACGATCAGCCCGATCCCGGCGGCGGCTGCCTCCATGATGGCATCGCCGGCAAAGGGCGCCGGCACGAAGATACCGCTGACGTCGGCGCCGGTCTCACGCCGAGCGTCGACCACCGTGTCGAAGATCGGGATGCCGAGTTGGGTACTGCCGCCTTTCCCCGGGCTCACGCCGGCGACGATGTTCGTCCCGTAGGCCTTCATCTGCTCGGCGTGGAAGCTTCCCTCCCGTCCGGTCAGGCCCTGGACCACGACGCGACTCTCTTTTGAGAGCAGGATGCTCATCAGCCGGCGGCTCTCGCCAGCTCGACGATTTTCCGGGCTGCGCCGGTGGCCGTTGCCTCGGGCGTAATCCCAGCCTCGCGAAGCAGCTGCCGCCCCTCCTCCTCCCGGGTTCCGGTCATACGCACGACCAGCGGCAGCTTGAGATTGAGGTCGCGCGAAGCGTCGATGATGCCGTGCGCCACCTCATCGCCGCGCGTGATCCCACCGAAGATATTGATCAGGATGCCTTTGACGTGTGGATCTTCGGCCAGCAGCTCGAGCGCGCTGTGGACCACCTCGGCCTTGGCGCCGCCGCCGACGTCGAGGAAATTGGCGGCCCGGCCGCCCTCGCGTTGCACCAGGTCGAGCGTGTTCATCACCAGCCCGGCGCCGTTGCCGATGACACCGATCGATCCATCGAGCCGGACGTAGGTCAGCTTCCGGCGCCGCGCCTCGGCTTCCAGAGGATCCTCGTCCGATTCGTCGGCACCATGCAGGTCCTTGTGCCGGAACATGGCATTCTCGTCGATCTCGAGCTTGCCGTCCGCCGCCACCAGGCCCCCGTCCTGGGTCAGCGCCAGCGGGTTGATCTCAATGGTGACCGCGTCGTAGGTACGGGCAAGCGCGTAGAGCTTAACCATCAGCGGCGTCAGCTGTGCCTGCAGCGGACCGAGCCCGGCCCGAAAGATGAGGTCGCGCACCTCAAAGGGGAGCGGCCCGCGCCACGGGTCGGGGTGAAGTTTGGCGATCGCCTCGGGGTGCGTCTCCGCCACCTCTTCGATCTCCATGCCGCCCTGGGCGCTGAGGATCAGCACCGGCTTGCGCGCATCGCGGTCCAGGGTGAGGCCGAGGTACAGCTCGCGGGTGATCTCCTGGGCGGTCTCGCACCAAACCTCCCTGACGGTGTAGCCCTTGATCGTCATGCCAAGGATCTCGCCGGCCACACGCTTGGCATCCGCCGCGGACTTGGCGAGCTTGATCCCACCCGCCTTCCCCCGTCCGCCGACCGGGACCTGCGCCTTGACGGCGATCGGGCCAAGTGCGCCGGCGGCCAGCGCCGCCTCATCCGGGGTCCGAGCCAGGCGCCCGTCGGGGACGGGAATCCCGGCCGCCCGGAATCGCTCCTTGACCTGGTATTCGAGAAACTTCATAAGGGGATATTTCCGTGGCGACGGTGTGGCCGCTCGACCTGCTTGTCCTTGAGCAGGTGGAGCGACCGGATCAGGGTGGGGCGGGTGTCCTGCGGCTCGATGACATCGTCGAGGAAGCCACGCTCCGCCGCGATGTAGGGATTGGCGAATTTCTCCTTGTAGTCCTCGACCAGCTGCTCCGCTTTCTTCGCCGGATCTTTAGCGGCCGCGATCTCCCGCTTGAAGATGACGTTGACGGCCGCCTGCGGGCCCATCACGGCGATCTCGGCCGCCGGCCAGGCGTAGTTGAAGTCGCCACCGATGTGCTTTGAGGACATGACGTCGTAGGCGCCCCCGTAGGCCTTGCGAGTGATGACCGTGAGCTTCGGCACCGTCGCCTCCGCATAGGCGTAGAGGAGCTTGGCGCCGTGGCGAATGATGCCGTTGTATTCCTGGGCCGTCCCCGGGAGGAAGCCAGGCACGTCGACAAAGGTCACGAGGGGGATGTTGAAGGCGTCGCAGAAGCGGACGAAGCGCGCTCCCTTGACCGACGCATTAATGTCGAGCGCCCCGGCGAGGATGCGCGGCTGGTTGCCGACGATGCCGACGACTTCCCCATCGAGCCGGGCAAAGCCGACGACAAGGTTCTGGGCGAAGTGCTCCTGGACCTCGAGGAAGCTTTCCTGGTCGGCGACGGCGACGATGGCCGCCTTTATGTCGTAGGGCTGGTTCGGGTTTTCCGGGATGAGCGATTGCAGCACCCGGTCCCGTCGCTGCGGGTCATCGAGCGACGCGATCGCGGGCGGCCGCTCCCGGTTGCTCCCCGGCAGGTAGGAGAGCAGGCGGCGGACGGCGCTGAAGGCCTCGGCCTCCGAGTCGTGCAGGAAATGGGCAACGCCGCTCTTGATGTTGTGGACCTCCGCCCCACCGAGCTCGTCGAAACCCACTTGCTCACCGGTCGTCACCCGGACCACTTCCGGCCCGGTGATGAACATGTACCCGAGGTGCTCGACCATGAAGATAAAGTCGGTGATGGCCGGCGAGTAGACGGCGCCGCCGGTCGCGGGACCGGCGATCACCGAGAGCTGCGGCACGACGCCCGAGGACTGGACGTTGCGGTAGAAGATGTCGGCATAGCCGGCCAGGCTGACGACGCCCTCCTGGATCCGGGCGCCGCCGGAGTCGTTGATCCCGACGCACGGCCGCCCGGCGCGCACCGCGAGGTCCATGACCTTGCAGACTTTCTCGGCGAAGACCTCACCCAGTGAGCCGCCGAAAACGCTAGCGTCGTGCGAAAAGATGAACAGTTCCCGGCCGTCAACTGTGCCGTAGCCGGTGACAACACCATCGCCGGCGATCTTCTTCTCACCCATGCCGAAGGCCTCGGTGCGATGCACGGCGAAGGCGTCGAGCTCGGTGAACGACCCGGGATCGACGAGCAGTTCGATCCGTTCGCGAGCGGTCAGCTTCCCCTTCGGATGCTGCTTGTCATCGGGATCGCCGCCGCGATGCATCGCGTCGTACTTGCGCTTGCGCAGGATGTTGATCTGGCGCTCAGACGGTGACGGCGCCGCATCGCGGGCGGCTCGGCCGGCCATCGTTTAGCTACGCGACCCGGGTCGATATTCGCCGAAAACATCCCGTAGGACTCCGCACACCTCTCCTATGGTGGCATAGGCTTGCAGCGCGGCCCGCATCGGGGGCAACAGGTTCTGGCTGCCCTCGGCGGCCCGGCGCACGTCGGCCAGCCGCGACTCGAGGCGGGTCGGGTCACGCTCCGCCCGCAATCGCTGAAGTCCTTCGACCTGGTCGCGCTCGTGCCGGGGGCCGATCTTTACGATCTCGACCGCCTCCTCCTCGCCCTGGAAGCGATTGACGCCGACCACGATGCGACGGCCCTCCTCGACGGCTCGCTGGAAGCGGTAGGCGCTCTCCTGGATGGCCTCCTGGGTGAACCCGGTCTCGATCCCGGCGATCGCCCCGCCCCGACGGTCGACCTCCTCGATCAGTGCGGTGGCGCCCGCCTCGAGCTCGCGGGTGAGCGCCTCGACCAGGTAGCTGCCGCCCATCGGATCCGCCACGCCGGCGACGTTGGTCTCGTGGGCGATGATCTGCTGCGTCCGCACCGACAGGGTGGCCGCCATTTCCGAAGGCAGGCCCAGCGCCTCGTCGAAGGAGTTGGCGTGTAGGCTCTGGGTCCCCCCAAGGACCGCACTCATCGCCTGCAGGGCCACCCGGACGATGTTGTTGTGCGGCTGCTGCGCCGTCAGGGTGCTCCCACCGGTCTGGCTGTGGAAGCGAAGCGCCTGCGCCCTTGCATCGGTCACGCCATACCGCTCCTTCATCAAGCGGGCCCAGAGGTTGCGCGCCGCCCGGAACTTGGCCACCTCTTCGAAGAAGTCGGAAAAGACGGCGAAGAAGAACGACAGCCGCGGCGCGAAATCGGCGACCTGCAGGCCGGCGGTCCTGGCCGCGTCGACGTAGGCGATCGCATGGGCCATGGTGAAGCCGAGCTCCTGGACGGCGGTGGCGCCGGCCTCCCGCAGGTGGTAGCCCGAGATCGAGATCGTGTTCCAGTTGGGCAGCCGCTCGTGGCAGTAGGCGAACAGGTCGGTGGTGAGCCGCATCGATGCGCGCGGCGGGAAGATATAGGTCCCGCGAGCCGCGTACTCCTTGAGGATGTCGTTCTGCACCGTGCCCTGCAGCCGCTCTGTCGACACGCCCTGCTGTTCGGCGACCAGCTCGTAGAGGAGCAACAAGAGTGCCGCCGGGGCATTGATCGTCATCGACGTGCTGACCTCGCCCAGCGGGATGTCCGCCAGGAGGGTTTCCATATCCTCGAGGGAGGAGATCGAGACCCCGACCTTGCCGACCTCCCCCCGAGCCATCGGTGCGTCGGCGTCGTGGCCCATCTGCGTCGGGAGGTCGAACGCCACCGACAGGCCGGTCTGGCCCTGCTCGAGCAGGTAGCGGAAGCGGCGATTGGTCTCGGCGGCGCTGCCGAAACCGGAATACTGGCGGATCGTCCAGGGACGGCGGCGGTACATCTCGGGGTAGATGCCGCGCGTGAAGGGATACTCACCCGGCGGCGACGCTTCCGGTCCACTGTCAGCGGCCCGGTAGACGGCCTTCAGCGGCAGACCGCTATCAGTCGTTGGCCCCGGGGGACGGTCTGACGGCTTAGGCGCCGGGCTGGCCATCGGGCTCCACGAACTCGGTGAGCACGCCGCAGACGCTCTTGGGATGGACGAAGCCGATGCGGGTCCCGTGCGTCCCCGGCCGAGCCACCGCATCCAGGAGCTGGGCGCCCGCGGCCCCGGCTCGTTCGAGTGACGCCGCGACATCGTCGGTGGCATAGGCCACGTGATGCACGGCTTCGCCCCGATCCTGTAGGAACTTCCCGACCTTCGACTCTCGGTTGAGCGGCGTGATGAGCTCGATCCGGCTTTCGCCAATTGGGATCAGGGCCACCTCGATACCTTCGCGCTCGAGCCGCTCCCTTGTGCTCACGCGCAGTCCGAGCAGCCGTTCGTATACCTGGATCGCCTGGTCGAGATCGCGGACGGCGATCCCGACATGGTCGATCCGGCTTAGCATGCCGTTGATTCTAAAGCCGGGTGCTTTCCCCGCCCTTGACAAGGTGTGGACCCTTTGTAGTAGGCTTCAGCACGGCTAGTTACGTTACGGTCCGACTCCCTCTCTTTACTCGGCGTCCTCTCCAGCCAAGGTAGACGGCGCATCTGATCCAACTGAGGGGAAGGAGGTTGGACCGTGAACCGCACCGTTGGCATACGCGTGCGTCGGTCTGTCGGACGCGGGGCGATTTTCGCGCTTGGCGTCGGAGGAGCACTCTCGGCGGCACCGCATCAACCGGCTCTGGTGTCGGCGTCCGTGGCGACCTTGCCCGTGACCAGCTCCATGGTCGAGCCCGATGATCCACTGCCTCGGCAGCCACGGGCCGCCGTCATGATCTACGTTCTGGAGACGCCGCCGCCGGAGCCGCCGGCGATGCTCCCCATGGCAGCGCCCGCTCCCCTACGCGTCGCATCGACCCGGATGTCGAGCAGCGCCCTGTCCGTAACGGCCGCCCCGGTCTCGGGAGCGGCCAACGGGTTTTCCTACGGCTATTGCACCTGGTGGGTCGCCCACAAGCGCCCCATTCCATGGCGAGGGAATGCCTACCAATGGTGGTGGAACGCGAGATCCTTCGGCTTCGCCGAGGGAGCGACGCCGCGGGCCGGCGCCATCATGGTGCTGGGCATCAGCGGCAGCTCCCCGCAGGGCCACGTCGCCTTTGTCGAGTCGGTCAACCCGGACGGCTCCTTCGTGGTGTCGGAGATGAACTGGTGGGGCGTGGCCGGCGGCGGCTGGAACCGCGTCGACTACCGGACCGTGACCTCCATGCGTGGCATCCTGGGCTTTATTTACTAAGCCTTCAGGGGCGCTATCGTGGCGAGGATCTTTTCGATCTCGGCATCTTGCGCGACGAGATGGTCCTGGATCTGCAGGGCCGTGTGCAGCACGGCGTCGGCATCCTCAAAGGTAGCCTCGGCCCGCTTGTCGCTGGCGGCGGCAAGAACATTCTGGCCGACGATGATGATGCTGAGCAGCACGAGCTGCAGGAAGGTCTGGCTGATCCAGGAAACGAGGACGACCGGGTTACCGGACAGGATCGCCGCGGGAAGCGAGACGAGGGCCAGAGCGGCGAAGGCATAGGCGCACCACATGGTGCCGACGCCGTTGGTCACCTTGACCGCGAGCCAGGTGTTGAATCTCGTAATCGGGCTAGTGGCGCCCTTTAGCATCAGGTCGCTCACTTTGACGGGTCGTTGCTTCTTGCGCTGCTCGATCCGGGGGTGCGGTACGGGCGTGAAAATCTTTGACATGGCGCTAATCTACCCGCTCCGCTTGAGCAGCCCCAGGCGCTTGGCCCGGAT
>Ga0209118_1001570_pt1 | contig 10454 bp, 13 predicted proteins | sample BlaSpr_A8_Ref_M1_FD_187988 | JGI IMG/M metagenome (GOLD analysis project Ga0209118, IMG submission 187988) | Forest soil microbial communities from Thunder Bay, Ontario, Canada - Black Spruce, Ontario site 2_A8_Ref_M1 (SPAdes) (version 2) | ecosystem: Environmental > Terrestrial > Soil > Boreal...
AGGCTCCTTGGTGGCTTTCGCCTTTCCGTCTTTGGTCTCTTTCGCCATGGGATGTTTCACCTTACCACTGGATCGAACTCAGGCGGATACGCTCAGGCGTGCTGCCTCGCGCCTAGCTTTTACCCGTTCCATCGTGAATAGAAACGTCTCCTTGGCCACCGCCGTGTAGGGAGGGTCGCTGAATTGCAGACCCAGGTAGGCAGTGCTACGGTCAGCAACGTGAATAAGGCGGCGCGCTTGCATCGCCTCCTGGTCATCCTGTCCATGGCGACCGCTCGCCCGGGGATCCGGGCGCTCGACCTCGCCGAGATTCTGAAGGTCAGCGAACGGACCGTCTTCCGCGACCTGGCCGAGCTGCAGCGCCTGGGGTTCCCGGTCACCTTCGGCAATGGTTACCCGGCCCAGCAGGAGCTCTTCAAGCGGCGCCGGCGGCAGGAGATGGCGCAGATCCTGGCCGACCTTGTCGATCAGCAGTTGGAGGTGGTGCGACGCAAACTGCCGCCCGAGCAAGCCGACCGCGTCGTGACGGAAGCGATCCAGTACCTTCCGATGGAGGCCGCCGAGGCGGTCACTCGGGCGCTCGCGAAAGCCGCCCGACGATAGCTTTACAATGGCCGCACCGGTCGGCTAGCTCAGCTGGTTAGAGCGCTTGGTTCACATCCAAGAGGTCGAGGGTTCGAGTCCCCCGCCGACCAGTTTCCCACCTCGAGCCCAACGGTCGGCGCCCACCTGGTGCTCAGCCGTACATGATACTGCTGGGGTTTCATAATTAGACATCGCGGGTATAAGATGGGCGAGCCAGAATCCGGTTTCCCTCCGCGAGCGGTCGCCTTCGGGCGGCCGCTTTTTTGTTGGGTTTGGGATGGCGCTGGTTTGGTAGACTACGGAAGCTTTCCTGCTCCGCTGCCGCCTCGAGGCCATAGTCGGAGCAAATCCATAGGAACGGAGGTAGCGTTTGTCAGCCTACGAGCTCATGTATATCGTCAAGCCGGAGCTTGATGACCAACAGGTCCAGCAGGAGATCGAGAAGGTCGGCCAGCTGATCCAGACGAACGGGGGCCAGGTAAAGAAGGTCACCCCCTGGGGTAAGCGGCGCCTTGCGTACACGGTCAACGATCAGCGGGAAGGGCACTACGTCGTCGAAGAGTTCGACCTCGACCGCGCCAAAGTTCAGGAGGTCGAGCGCGTCCTGAAGATCTCAGACAGCGTCTTCCGTCATTTATTGGTTCGCCAAGACGAGGGTAAGTCATGAACCTGAACAAAGCCATGCTGATCGGCCGTCTGACCCGCGATCCGGAGATGCGCTACACGCCGAGCGGTGCGCCGGTGACGACCTTCTCGCTCGCGACCAACCGCTACGGCCAGGGACCGGATGGCGAGAAGAAGGAGTACACCGACTACCACAACATCGTCGTTTGGAACATCGGTAAGCGCAACCTCGCGGAAATCTGCGGCCAGTATCTGCACAAGGGCAGCCTCGTTTATCTCGAGGGCCGGCTCCAGACCCGTTCGTGGGAAGGGCAGGATGGCCAGAAGCGCAAGACCACCGAAATCAATGCTACTGAGGTCCAGTTCCTCGAGCCCCGCAGCCAATCGCAGCCGTCCGCGGTCGAGCCCGTTGAGGCGGCGGTCGCCGCCCCCGCCGCGCATGGCGAGGAACCCTCGCGCGACGTCGACCCAGAAGACATTCCGTTTTAAGGAGCCGCTGACAGCACCCCATGCCACCACCGACTGAAAAGCGCGACCGTAAGCCGCACAAGAAGGTCTGCAACTTCTGTGTGGAGAAGGTCCATTTCATCGACTACAAAGAGGTCTCGCGTCTGCGCCGCTTCGTCAGCGAGCGGGGCAAGATCCTGCCCCGTCGCGTGACGGGCACCTGCGCCCGCCACCAGCGACGTCTCGCGGTGGCGCTCAAGCGCGCGCGGCACGTCGCGCTGCTGCCCTACACCGCCGACCAGCGCTAACTCGGCTAAATCTTTCTCCCCCTCTGGGGGAGGGCAGGGTGGGGGCTCTTTAAAAGACTTCTTACTGTGGCGCCGTATACTCGGGGTGGTTGCGACTGCCTCGCCTCCCGGTCGTGCTCGCGGCCGGGATCGTCTTGCTTACGTCCCTGTTACCGGCTCGGGCAGCAGCTCTAGAGCCCTCCTTCGTCATGCCCTCTCCCTATGTGGTCGCGATCGACCCGGGCCATGGGGGCAGCCCCACGAGCGATCCGACGCAGCTCTGGGATCCCGGCGTCGTGGTCGGCGCCGTCATGGAGAAGGAAATCACGCTGGACCTGGCCTTCCGACTGCGCACGCTCCTCCGCAAAGAGAAGGTAAAGGTCGTTCTCACGCGTACCGGAGATCAGTACGTCGAGATCTCTGAACGATGGAATCGGGCCCATGCGTCGGGCGCCCGCATGTTCGTCAGCCTGCACGTCAATGCCTTCGACGGCGACCCGTCGATCAACGGGGCAGCAGTTTTCTACCCCAAGCCGGATAGCCTTGCGTTCGCGCAGGCGATCGACGCCGGCCTCGCTCAAACGTTGAACCGCTTTCAGATCCAGGACAACGGGGTGGTCGCCAAGCCGGAGCTCTGGGTGCATTCCGACATTCCGACGGCTACCGTTGAGCCGGCGTACCTGACGAATCCACGTGAGCGGAGCCTCCTCCTGCAGAACGACTTCCGGGACGCGATCGCCATGGGCGTCTTCCAGGGCATATTGGCAGCGGACCCGCAGATCGAGCAAACCAGGCTTCAGATCACACACGCCGAAGCCGCGGCCGCCGCCCAGCAGCAAGCGGAAGCGGCCTCAGCCGCCGATGCGGCCCGCACGGCGACCGCGACACGCTGGGGCCTCATCATCGGCGGCATCATGGTGCTCTGGTTCGTGATGCGGACAGCGATCCGCCGGGCGGTGCGAACACCACAGCCGCCACCGTATCGCCGCCGCACCTATCGCCGTCGTCGCTCGATTTCACGACGATAAATCGGTAAGCTATAGAACCCATGGCACCGACTTCACAGCTCCGTATTCCCGGCCCGACGCCCGTTCCGGCCCGCGTGCAGCGCGCGATGGACGCCCCGATGATCAACCACCGCGGTCCAGAATTCAAGGCGCTTCTCCCGGAGCTCGAGGCGGGCCTCAAGTGGGCCTTCCAGACTGAGAACGACATGCTGATCTTTCCCGCGAGCGGGACCGGCGGCCTCGAAAGCGCGGTCGCCAATCTCGTCTCGCCGGGTGAGCGGGTGCTCGCGGTTACCATCGGCGCCTTCGGCGACCGCTTTGCCGATCTTGCCGAAGCCTTTGGCGCCCAGGTGATCCGCTACGCGCCGCCCTGGGGCGAACCCGCCGATCCCCAGGACCTCGATGACCTCCTGGGCAAAGAGCCGGACGTCGCCACTGTCCTGATCACGCACAACGAGACCTCGACGGGAGTGACCAACCGGCTGCAGGCGCTGGCCGAGGTCGTCAAGCGCCGTCAGCGCTTGCTGGTGGTCGATGGGGTCAGCTCGATCGGGTCAATCGAGCTGCCGGTGGATCGCTGGGGCCTGGATGTCGCGATCACGGCTTCGCAAAAGGGATGGATGCTCCCGCCCGGCGTCACCATGCTGAGTGTTAGTAAGGCCGCGTGGCAGCGCCAGGCGAACGCTCGCGCTCCTCGCTTCTACTTTGATTGGGAGCGTGCGCAAAAGCTGCAAGCTAAGGGCATGACGTTCACCACGCCCGCGATGAGCATCCTCTTCGGGTTGCGCGAGTCGCTGACAATGATGCGCGAAGAGGGGTTGCCCAGCATTTTCCAACGGCATCTCCGCATCGCTGCCGCATTCCGGGCAGCCGGGCGGACGCTGGGGCTCCGCTTGCTGCCCGCCGATCCGGAGACCGCCTCGCCCACCGTGACCGCACTCTATTTCCCGGACGCCTTGAGCGGCGAGAAGTCCGAGACGGTGTTCAAGGCCTGGCGTGACAACGGCCTGGTCGTCGGCGAGGGACAGGGAAAGCTTGCCGGCAAGATCTTCCGCATCGGTCACCTCGGTGCCGTGCACGAGGACGACGTTGTCGCGACCGTCGAGGTGCTGGAGCGGGGCCTCGAGGCCAATGGGCACCCGGTGACGCGCGGCGCGGCGTTGACCGCGGCGCAGCGAGCGTTGGAGTCGTCCGAGCCCAGCCTCGTCGCCTGAGCCGGTGCCGCGCGTCCTCGTCGCCGACCCGATCGCCGAGGCGGGTCTCGCCCGGCTACGAACTCACGCTGACGTTGACGTCGAGCTGAAGCAGAGTGCGGCAGCGCTGATTGCGCGGATCGCCGACTATGACGCCCTGATCGTGCGCAGCGAGACGCGCGTGGATGCGGCGGTGATCCAGGCCGGCACTCGCCTCAAGGTGATCGGTCGCGCCGGCGCCGGCGTCGACAACATTGACGTCCCGGCGGCCACTCGGGCCGGCGTCCTGGTCGTCAACGCGCCCTCCGGCAATACCATCGCCGCGGCCGAGCACACCATGGCCATGATGCTCGCACTGGCTCGACATATTCCGCAGGCCGACCAGGCGGTGAAAGCCGGCCGCTGGGAGCGGTCGCGTTTTCTCGGCAACGAACTTCGAGACAAGGTCCTGGGTGTTGTCGGGCTCGGCAGCATCGGTCGCGAGGTTGCGCACCGCGCCCAGGCGTTTGGCATGCGGGTGATCGCCAGCGACCCGATGCTCTCGGAGGAACGTGCCTCCCAGCTGAACGTCACGCTGATGCCGTTCGAACGGTTGATGTCGGAGGCAGATCTGATCACCTTGCATGTGCCCCTGACCAAAGAAACGCATCACCTTGTGGACGCGCGGGCACTCGCCGCCGCAAAGCCTGGCGTTCGCATCATCAATGTCGCCCGCGGGGGCATCGTTGACGAGTCGGCACTCTGGAATGCTTTGCGTGACGGTCACGTCGCCGGTGCCGCCCTCGACGTCTTCGAACAGGAGCCTCCAGGCGAGAACCCGTTGCTGTCGCTGCCGCAGGTGGTGACCACGCCGCACCTCGGTGCCTCGACCGAGGAAGCGCAGATCAGCGTCGCGCTCGAGATCGCCGACCAGGTGGTCGCCGTGCTCGAAGGCGGCCACCCGCGATTTGCCCTCAACGCCCCGGTCGCGCTGCCCGAAGCGATGGCGTTCCTGCGACCCTTCATCCCGGTCGCCGAAGGTATCGGCCACTTCTACGCCCAGGTTGGCCGGCAGCCGACGACGCGCCTGCAGGTCGACTACGCGGGTGAGATTGCCGACTACGATTGCTCGGTTCTCACCGCCGCCCTGCTAACGGCATTCCTCAGCCGGTTCAGCGCCGAGCGCGTGAATCCGGTCAACGCCCGGGCGGTCGCGGTCGCCCACGGCATCACCGTCGTTGAGCAGCGTGGGGCGCGGGCCAGCGAGTTTGCCAACCTGATCAGTCTGCAGGCCGTCGGTGACCACGGCACCAGCCGGGTCGGCGGGACGCTGTTGCTCAACGAGCCGCACATCGTGACGTTCAACGATTTCCGGATCGACCTGGTGCCACAGGGCACCTTCCTGATGAGCTGGCATGCTGATCGCCCCGGCATCATTGGCGCCATCGGCACGCTCCTCGGTCAGAAGAACATCAATATTGCGAGCATGCAGGTGGGCCGCGATCGTCCACGTGGCGATGCGGTCATGATCGTTTCCGTCGACGATCCGGTCCCGGACTCGATCATGGCCGACATTCGCCGGATTCCCGGGATGGCCGACGTGTTGTCCGTTACTCTCTAGATTCTCTTGGTCAGGCTCCACCCGTTTCAAGGGGTTCTCTATGACCCGCAACGGGTCGACCTCTCCCGGGTCGTGGCGCCGCCCTACGACGTCATCAGCCCCGCCGACCAGCGGCGCTATTACGAGCAGGATCCGCACAACGTGGTGCGCCTGATCGCTGGTAACGTGCATCCTTCTGACACGCCGCAAGACAACAAATACACGCGCGCAGCGGGATTCTTCCGTCAATGGCTTGCGGAGGGGGTCCTTCGGCGTGAGGCAAGCCCTCGTCTCTACGTCTACCGACACCAGTTCGTCGATCCGATCAGCGGCGACTCGCGCTCGCGGCTCGGTATCGTGGGCGTCGTCGAGCTCGAACCGTTTGGCCGCGGGGTCCTGCCCCACGAGCAAACCCATGCGCGCGCCAAGGCCGACCGGCTGTCGCTAACCCGCGCCGTAATCGCAAACCTGAGCCCGGTGTTTGCCCTCTACGACGACCCGCAGTCGGCGGTCGGCCCCATCATCGCGCCCGCGCTGGCGGATCCTCCGCGGCTATCGATCACGGGTGAGGATGGGGATCGCCACACGATCTGGTCGCTCGAGGGCGACCGGCGCTTCGCGCAGTTGGCCGAGGTGTTCAATACCTCGACCCTCTACATTGCCGACGGCCATCATCGCTACGAGACCGCGCTCAATTTCCGCAACTTCCAGCGGCAGCAGCATCCGGAGGCACCGCCGGACGCCGCCTTCAACTATGTGTTGATGCTGCTCGTGGACGTCGGTGACCCGGGCCTGACGATTCTGCCCACCCACCGGATCCTGCACGACCTCGACCGGTTCGATGCCAGCGAGCTCTTGCGCCGGCTCTCCGCACGCCACCGCGTCGTTGCTCGCGGTAGTCGGGCCGGCCTCCTGGCGGCGATGCAGCAGCCCACCGACGGGCACCGGATCGGCATGGCCCTGGATGGGGGGTGGCACACCATCGATATCGACCGAGCTGAGGCCACCGATCCGGTCTCCCGGCTCGACGTGTCGGTCCTCCACGAGGAGATCCTCCAGCGCGAGCTAGGCCTGACGCCGGCGGAGCTCGAGCAGGAGGGCTACCTGAGCTACTCGCGCGATGTGGAGGTCGTGCTCAGCCGGGCCGAGACCGGGGCCGCCCAGGCCGCCTTCCTGCTTCGGCCACCGGCGGTCCGGGATGTGGTCGAGGTCGCCAGGGCCGGCAGCGTCATGCCCCAGAAATCGACGTATTTCTTCCCCAAGCCGGCGTCCGGAATTGTCTTCAATCCGCTCGACGCGACCGTCCGGATCCCTTCCTTCCCTCCCCCTGCAGGGGCGGGCGGGGTCGGGGCCTAATGCATTTGATCGGTTGCTTTGTTTCATTTTCGTGAGTCGATTTGGCTTGCCCGCGCCATCCCCCTTGGCTACTATGCTGGGAACTGATGAGCGCGAAGCGCGTCGTGATCTACATGCCCGATGCCCTCGTCGACGCGCTCAACCACGTCACCGCGGTCTCCCCGCGGAGCCGCAGCGAGATCATCTGCACCGCGGTCGAGCGCTACCTGACGGAAGGATCCCACCCGGCGGCCGAGCCGGTGGGCGCGGACGAGGCCTTTTTCGATCGGGTCGCCGAGATGATGCAGAGCGGGTTGCTGCAGCCAGGCGACTTCAGCGACCCCGCGACCGAGGAGCCAAGGCCGAAAAGCAAGCTCTGGATCAACTAAGGGCTGGCTCGAGCGCGGCGTTTTCTGCCGCCCTGAATCCGGGTATAAGTTAGGTCGAAATGCCCGTCTATGGATATCGCTGCAGCCGCGGCCACCATTTCGAGGTCCAGCAGCGAATCACCGAACCACCGCTGACCCAGTGCCCCGAATGCGGGGCGCCGGTCACGCGTGTCTTCTACCCGGTTGGCATCATTTTCAAGGGTGGCGGTTTCTACAAGACGGACTCGAGGGGATCGTCGAGCGATGGAAGCATCACCCCGGCGGAGGCCCCGAAGGTCGACGCCAAACCGGATGGGAAAGCCGACACCAAGGCGAAGACCGCCCCGGAAAGCGGCAGCTCGACCGCTTCTCCGCCGCCGCCTGCTAAAACTGACAACAAGACCAGCACGAAGGAAGGAGCAGCATGACGACTAAGAACATCGTTCAGGTCACTGATCAGAATTTCGAGGCGACGGTCGGCGCATCGCAGCAGATCGTGCTTCTCGACTTCTGGGCAACCTGGTGCGCGCCCTGCAAGATGCTCAGGCCCGTGGTCGAAGAGCTGGCCACGGAGTACGCCGGCCGGGTCGTGGTCGCCGAGCTCGACGTCGATGCCAACCCGCAGACGGCATCCAAGTTCAGCGTGCTCAGTATCCCCAGCCTAATCCTGTTCCGCGGCGGCAAACCGGCGGATCGGATCGTCGGCTACAAGCCCAAGGCTTACCTCAAACAGAAGATCGACGCCGTCCTGTAGCCTCATCCGGCACGGGGGTGCATGGGCTCAGGTGGGCTCCACGGTCTTCAAAACCAGTGGTCGGCATCCTTGGCGATGTCGACGGACGGATCGTTCCCGTCGCGCCCCCGCCAATTTCTCAGCTCCCAGGCGTGGTAACGAGCACCCAGTGAGCGCCGCCATCCGTGGTTCTGTAGAGAGCCGTTTCTGGCAGTGCCTGCGCGCTGGGCTGTGACGTGCCAACTACCCAGCCCTGGGTAGTTGACAAGAAATCTGGACGGCTGAGAGACACCGAAGGCAGGACAACATGCGTGTGGATGGTCCAGTGCTTACCGCCATCGGTCGTGGTCACAACGGTTTGCCCGGCGACCATCCAGTAGTGATCCGCGTCAAGGAAGAACACGTCGCCGAAGCCATACATTTCGTTGAAGCCCACACTGCCTATCGTCGGGAGTTCGGCGGGTCCCGCCCAGTGATCGCCACTGTCGTTGGTCGTGTACAGATACAGCGTTGAAGGAGGCGCGTTGGTCTTGTAGCAACCGGGGGTGAGACAGAACAGGTTGGACTGGGCTCCCGACCGGACGACGAGCAGCCCCTGTTGGTTGTTGAAAAAGTGGGGTGGCTCCGCAATCCTCGCCTGCTCGTTCTGCCCGATTGCAGGCAGCTTCAGGTTTGCTCTCCTCCAGCTCTTTCCACCGTCGTGAGTTGCGTAGAGGTCTGAGCCGACGACGAACCAACCATTCAGGTCATCTCGGAAGCGAAGCTGTCCGTGACCCGCTCCATTCGGAAAGGCATCCGTGGGCTTGAATCTCGGCAGCTGGGTCCAGTGGGCGCCGCCGTCCACGGTATGGAAGATGGCCGCGAAGGAGCAGCCTAGCGTGCCGCAGAGATTGTCATAGTACGTCTGCGGAAGAAGGCCAAAATACCAGCCCTCGTATGGATTCTTGAACCAGATCGGCTCGGCTCCCCCTCCCTCGCCGGAGACCACCTGAGGCAGGGACATGCGCTGCCAGTGGGCTCCCCCGTCGGTGGTGCGATACGTGGGATTGCCGTCGTAGCCCACGAGCAAACCGTCGTTGCCCTGGAAGAGCATCTGCTGCAGCGCATTGCCGCCAACGAATTGCACTTGCGCCTGCCAGTGTTGGCCGCCATCCGTCGTCTTGTAGATCGTCGGGGTGTGACCGGCCGAGGCATCGGACTCAATCCAGCCGACTTGTGACGAAACGAAGAATGTATCGCTGACGAAGACGGCCGCTCCCGGAGCGGGAGGCAGGCTGGGGGTGGGGCTCTGTTTGACCGGGGCGGGATTAGGTTGGTGGAGAATGCCCGACCTGATGCCAACCACGACGGCGATCGCCAAACCAAGCACGGCTGCCGCCAGAACGGTCGACCACACGAGTTCACGCTTGAGGGTTGGACGTCGACCTTCAGCTTTCGGCGTGATCGCAACCCGCGCCATGATGCGACGGTCCAAATCGCGAATGGGTTGCACTTCTCGGTCGTAAAGCGCGGCAGACGCGAGCAGCCGGCTCTCGAGCTCGCGGGAGGTAATCATCAAACGGCCACCTCGTCAGTGCTTCGTGACTCGAGGCGCTCCCGTAGTTTTCCTAAGGCCCGATGGACCATCACGCGTACGGTTACCTGCGGAAGGCCTAGCACTCGCGCCGTTTCAGCGAAGGAGCGGTCCTCGAAATAGCGCAGATACACCGCCTGTCGGGCTCTGGGGCTGAGCCGCTTGACCGCTTCGAGCAGCATCTGGCGCTGGTCGCGCTCCTCCACGCGTTTTATCGGATCCTCGTACGGGGGACTGGGAAGGGCCACGCGTGCGCCGATTGCCTGATGGCGATGGTAATCGGTGGCAAGGTTCGCGATGGTGCGATACAGCCAGCGACGAAACTCCTCTTCCCGCGAAGGCGTCCGGGGCGACGCCCACACTCTCGCGAACGCTTCCTGGACGATTTCCTGGGCGATGTCGGTGTTCAAGACCAAAATCTGTGCATATTTGAGAGCGGGGTGGGAGAGGGTGCGAACCAGGGGTTCGAACCAGGAACGGTCCTCATCTTTCACCACAGCAGATTCAACTCCGAGACGGCTCAGGTGGCTGAAAAGTTACATGTAACAACCCAAGCAGTCGGCCGTTATGAGGGTAACGTCCATGACACGCAGCCTCGTCCTTGGCGTCGTCGCTACGTTGGCGGTCTCCAGCTGCGGCGCGCAGGCGGCCAAGGTACCCTCGGCGACGCCGCGGCATGTGGCTCTGACGGTCATGGATACGACCCCGCCTCCCGGCGTGAAT
>Ga0209118_1001571_pt1 | contig 10453 bp, 9 predicted proteins | sample BlaSpr_A8_Ref_M1_FD_187988 | JGI IMG/M metagenome (GOLD analysis project Ga0209118, IMG submission 187988) | Forest soil microbial communities from Thunder Bay, Ontario, Canada - Black Spruce, Ontario site 2_A8_Ref_M1 (SPAdes) (version 2) | ecosystem: Environmental > Terrestrial > Soil > Boreal...
CTAACTCCGGGAAGAGTTTGGCAATAATACTATTTCCGGTGAGTCGCTCCCGGTATCTCGCTTCGAAGAACTTCTCTCGGATGATGCCGCTCGGTTCGATAAAAAAATATCCCGGGCGAGCAAAGCCCTTCTGCATCCCCGTAGCTTCCTGATTGAAAACGCCAAAAGCCCGGATGGTCTTCGAGTCCGGGTCCGCTAGCATTGGATATTCAATCTTATGCCGGTTGGTAAAATATTTCAGGATTTCTTCCGAGTCATAGCTGATGGCTGCCAGCTTGACCCCTTGCTTTTCGAATCGCGCGAGTGCGCTTTGCAGCTGGACCAGCTGCCCTTTGCAGAACGGTCACCAATCCGCGGAACGGAAAAAGAGAAGCACGGTGCCGTTCGTTCCTCTCAAGGTGTCGAGACTTTGCACGTGGCCAAACTGGTCGCGAAGCGAAAAAGCAGGAGCTTTCTGACCGACTGCGAGTCCAATCGACATCAACTCGAAGGAAGCGATTCGAATCGTGTCGTCATCAATTGCCCCCCGGACGGTCACGGTGTCTCCCAGGTGAGCGGTGACTGATTCCTGCGGCTCAAGGCCATATATGACCCTGTTCGTATCGTCGTAAAGCACAAGCTTCGCCCCGGGCACGCTTTTGGTGCACTCGGGAGATTCGGCAAACGCCTCGTCCGCGTTGCAAGCGCTCGACACAAGGACGCCGGACCAAGACGCGGATTTTGATGAGTTGTTCTGCCCAGCAACTGCGAGGGCGGCCATAAAAAAAAACGCTACTGGAGATAGGACAAAATGTTTCGCCGCGAAATTGACTCTGACCAAAAGCATCAGTTTGAGACCCTCAATTCATTTTTGAATCCGCCAGTACCTAACACCGAAGAATCACGGCGCACAGCGTCTCCGAGCTACGGCTTCCCGTCCATTATAGTGCGCCTGCGTGACTCGTGCCGGTCGGATCGGAGTGAGCGGCGGAGCGGCTTTCGCGCGGCTAGCTCACTTCTGTGAGTGTGCGAATCTGAGTTTCCAGAGCTTGATTGTATTGACGCTCGATCTGAAGTTCAGTTTGTAACTTTTTGATGAGCAGATCCAAATGGGCAATCTCGGCGCGAAGTTTCTGGACGTCGGCCGCTGTCGGGGCGGGCCGAACCGGCGCTGCCGTCGATTGTTGGGAATCCTGGTGTGCCTGCAAGGGTTGCCGCGGAATGAAAGCCTCGGCGAGTGCCCGTGGCCAGGCAGATTCGGGCGTAGCGGGGGCTGGCGGTGGAGGTGCGATAGGGCGGGGCGCCACCGGAACCGGAGGCGGCGAAAAGAGATGGCTCAAAGCGTTCGAAGACGTGGAGCGCTCAACGACCGGCGCGGGCGTTGCACCCTTCGGCTCCAGGAGACTTTTTACACGCCCTATCAGTTCCTGCGGCTGAAATGGTTTGCGAATCAGTTCATCCGCTTTTACGGAAACCGCTTTGTCGGCCACGCTCTTATTGACCACGCCGGACATCAGCACGACCGGTGTTTCACTGAAATCCGGATGCTGTTTAATGTAGCTGCAGACGGAGTAGCCGTCTTGATCGGGCATGATTACGTCGGTGATCACCACGTCGGGGCGGTTCTGTTCGAACTGCGCCAGCGCCGAAGCTGCGTCGGCAAAGGTAATCACGTTTATATTCTCACGTCGAAAAGCGATCTTGATGACTTCGCGCATCGTGGCGCTGTCATCGATGAAGTATACGGTAGGTGTCCGCTTGGCCGGAGCTTCGCCCACTGGCGGAATGGTCATCGCTTCGCTCATAGCGCTTCCTTGTCCACCATGTCACGCGTTCCTTCATCAAATTCGCGCATGGCATCCAGCATAAGATCGGTGGCCGAGCGCAGCACGGTGCGCTGCGACGACGTGGTTCCGTAAGTAAATTTGTAGACGCCTTCGTTGCTGTTTCCCAGGCTTTTCAAAATGTGGATCACGGCTTCATCGCCGAAAAAATTGCCGCACTCCGCGTGCGCGATCGTTCCGGCGTCGTAGAAGAGCACACCGTCCGTTTCGCCGGCGTTGATGTGCAGCGCGCCCGTCTGGTGCGCGTGCCCCAGCATCTGCATGACGCCAGTCAAATCGTGGTGCGTCAAGTTGCCGCTGAGACTGGTGTCAGACTGGGCAAGCATCTGCGTGGGTTGAAACCCCTCCGCCTTGCTGACGAGGATCTGCTTCACGTGGGCGGCGATGACCGCGGGCTGCCGATTGCGGTCGATGTAATCGTCGCAGCCTGCCTGAAAAGCTTCCATCAATGCGCGCTGGCTTCCATCGCCAAGCGCAATAATGGGCAGATTGGAATTTTTGGGGTCCGCGTGAATGATTTTTGCAATCTCCAGAGCACCCATCTCCCGCATATTTGTCGCGCAGAGAATCGCGGATGGCGCATCGTATTCGAGCGTGGTGAGCGCGAAAGCCGCTTGCGTACTGGAGACGACCTCAAAGCCTTCGCGTTTCAACGCGTCGCCGAGGCGCTTTGCAAAATAGACGTTGCTGTCGATCAGAAGAACCTTGACGGGACGTCCGGCGGGGATCACGGCCGCGCCTCCGCACTTTGCCTTGCACCGGGTTCCGCTGGCGCTTGTTCCGGCCCGGGCGTGAGAGTATCCAGGTTCAAGACCTCGATGACTTCACCGTCATGCGACAGCCACCCGGCGACATGCGGGGCGTCGGATTCGACCGCTGCCATCATCTCTGCATTGATCAACTCGCATTCACCCGTAACCGGCATCGCGATCCATTCCCGCTGCGTTCCGTAGTTGCGCAAGGCGATGAGGTAAAAACGGCGCGAAGTAAGACGCTTCCCGAGCAATGCCTCTGAAACGTCGCATACCGGAACGATCCGGCCACGCCTCAGGATCAATCCCTCCAATTTCGGTGTTCTGTGAGGAAAGCGAAAAACACGGCTCGGAGCCACGAGTTCGGCAATCTGGTTTGCCGAAACGGCAAACCGCCGTTCGCCCAGCCTCAGCAGGACGAACGCTTGCAACTCGAGTTCGGCCGATACCGTCATTACGCGGAGTCTGCCCCCTCGAGAGCTGCAGCAGCGAAATTGTCCGTTTGCAGAAGCGCCGCGTCGAGCAAAGCTAGTTCATCGGGCGACAAAAACCCTTCCGGCTTCACCACTGGCACGACCGTCTGGTCCAGGGCCGTCAGCCCTCGATACCATTGCCGCTCCTCGTGACAGAAGGAGAGTGGAAGCGCCTGCAACCGTGTCATGGTCGTCATTTTCTCGATGCCATCGATCAGAAGGGCGGTGCGCGTCTTGCGCAGCACGAAGAGCAGTGCTCCCTCCGCCGCATGCAATCCAAAATGCATGGCCCCGTTGACGATGAAGAGGGATCGATCCCCGCGCCGCACGACGTGCCGCACTTTTCGAAGCCCCGGCACACTGATTTCAATCGCAGCGCCGGACATGCTGTCCGCGCTACGTACTTCCTGGACCGAGGCGGAAGAGACTGCGAATAATTGTCCGCTGACGCGGAAGAGAATGATTTGTTCCGTTTTTGCCGGACTCGCCTTCACTGGGGCCGCCAACCGCATCATCGAACTCCCGCGGGTGCCGTGCGGCAGATTCCCAGAACGCGCTTTTCGATGGCGGCATAAATGTCGTCAATTCCGAGCACCTGATCAACAGCGCCGGCCTTGATGGCCTCAGCGGGCATACCGAAAATCACGGACGTCGCTTCATCCTGCGCCAAGACCAGCCCACCTGCGGCCTTGATGGCCATCGCGCCGTTGGCTCCGTCGTTACCCATTCCTGTAAGCACGCCCGCAATGCTCAGCGGCCCGGCGAAAGCCGCGACGGATTCCATGGTGGCGTCAATATTTGGCAGATAACCATTAATGCGGCCGGTGGATCCGTCAAGCTGGATTCGGCCCGTTGGCGTAACGCGAAGATGCTGACCGCCGGGACAGATGTAGAGCGTTCCGGGCTGGAGTGATTCATTGGCTTCCGCTTCTTTCACGCGGATTCCTGTGAATTCTGCGAGCTGCGCCGCGTATTGCGTCGTGAATGCCGCCGGCATGTGCTGCACCAGAATCACCGCGGCGGGGAAGTCTCCCGTGAAACCGGGAGCGATGCGCATTACGGTCGCCGGCCCGCCTGTCGACGCCGCGAGTACGACTACCGGGAAGCGCTGATCAAGCCCGGAACTCGGTATCGGTCGGACGCTCACCCGCTGGGACGGCGGGGTCTTGGAGCCGTTTGCATGCTGAATGGTCGACGCCAGTCGTGAAGCGGTTCGAACAACGCGCACTTTGGCAGCCATGCGCACCTTGCGCAGGAGCTCTTCTCTCACGCTCAGCATATCGAGGTCGATGCCGCTGGATGGCTTGGCGACAAATTCAATCGCGCCGAGTTCCAGCGCTCGGAGAGTGCTGGCCGCTCCTTCGCGCGATTCTGAACTTACGATGACGATGGGGCGCGGATTCGTGGTCATGATTTCCGCGGTAGCCTGTAGTCCGTCCACGTGCGGCATGTTGATGTCCATGGTGATGACGTCAGGCTTCAGCGACTCTGCCATCGCCACGGCCTCTCGGCCGTCCTTGGCGTTGCCCACGACTTGCAGTTGTTCGTCAGCGTTGAAAATCCCTTCAAGGACTTTCCGCATGAATGTGGAGTCATCCACGACGAGCACACGAAACTTTTTGTTGGGGGTCGCCATTGTTCGATTACGCCACCGGAACGGCGGGGCGCGGCGCCTCCGTTCCTATGAGTTGTTCGACCGCCGCGATCAGTTGATCTTCCTGCACCGGCTTGGTCAGGAATGCCGTGGCGCCTTCCTTCATCGCGCGGTCGCGATGTTTCGCCCCCGCGCGCGAGGTAACGACCATCACGGGAATGCGCCGCGTCGTAGGACTCTGGCGCAGTTGCACCATCAATTCGTAACCAGTCATGCGCGGCATCTCGAGGTCGGTGATGACCAAATGGCAGCCGTGCTGGGTCACCAGTTCGGCGGCTTCGAGTCCGTCCGCCGCCAGTTTCACGCGGTATCCGTTCTTCTCCAGCATCCGGCCGACGAATTTGCGCACGCTGATCGAGTCGTCCGCTACAACGATTACGCGCTCTTGCTCGACGCGGTCGATGGCTTCCGAAGGGATGTTTCCGCGCGCAATCGCCGTCGAACCCGGCGCAAATATTCGTGCGGCGCTGGCGCTTGCCTGTATTGGCCGGCGCTCGCTCGGTTCGGACGCCACCATGCGGTTCAGGTCGATTAGCAGAATCAGGCTGCCATCAGGAGCGATCGTCGTGCCCGGGAAGAGCTTTACCCGGCGCAGGTATTCCCCCAGGTTCTTGATAACGATTTCGTCTTTGCCGAGAACATCTTCCACAACGAGTCCGATCTTCCGGTTTCCGGCATTTGCCACCACCATGCGGAAGTACCCATTGATCGGTTCGAGAGGCGGCAAGCCCAGATACGTATCCAACCGCACGACCTCGGTAACCACATCGCGTACCTTGGTCAGCAATTTTCCTCCGACGTCCTCGATTTCATCGGCGCGCAAGCGGCGGATTTCCTCGACGACCGCCAATGGCAGCGCGAAATTCGTCGTGCCGCAGCGCACAAACAGGGCCGGGGAAATGATCAGGGTGAGAGGCACCTTGAGCGTAAACTTCGTGCCCTTGCCGCTCGTGCTCTGGATATCGATTTCGCCGTTGAGCGCGTTCAGGTTAGCCCGCACTACATCTAGTCCGACGCCGCGTCCAGCCAGTTCCGTTTTCACGGGAGCAGTTGAAAACCCAGGGTGGAAAAGCATCTCGCGAAGATCGCGTTCCGTAAGCCGGTCAGCGGTCTCGTCGGACACAAGTCCGCGCTCGATCGCGCTTTGCTTCACGCGTTCGTAATTGATTCCACCGCCGTCATCTTCGACTTCGATGTAAATGTGGTTGCCACGGTGATAGGCGCGCAGCATGATATTCCCAGAAGGCGACTTGCCCTCGGCGATTCGGTCGGCGCTTTGCTCGATGCCGTGCGCCACCGAGTTGCGTACCAGGTGCACCAGCGGGTCGGAAATCTGCTGAATAATATTGTTGTCGAGCTCGGTTTCGCTTCCGGAAAGATCCAGCTCGACGCGTTTGCCCGTCGAGTTTGCCGCATCGCGAACGGCCCGTGACAATCGCGAATACAAAGTGCCGATCGGGACCATTCGCGCGGCCGTAATCTCGTCTTGCAGGTGATGTGCCAGCTTCGTGAATTCGTCTATATCGCCTTCGACGCGTCCGATGAACCCTTCCAGTTGCGAAAGCACCTCGTTGACGTCCGCTGAAATTTCCGCCATCGACCGCGACAAAATATTGAAATCGTCGTAGCGGTCCATTTCCAGTTCGCTGAATTCGGACCAGAACGAAGTGTCGCCGGCGGCCGCGCTCGTAAGCATCTGTGGCGTTTGCTCGGCGTTCCATGGCCTTTGGGCGGCGCGGTTGTTACTGATGCGGTTAAATTCGTACTTTTCCTGAAATTCGGCAACTTTACCCTGCAGTCGCTCTTTCGAAAAGCTCAAGGTATCGACGAGCTTCTCGAGTTCCGCAACACGGCCCACCATCCGCGTGCGGTTGATAACCAATTCCCCGACCGTATTCATCATGCGGTCGAGCCGAGCCAGTGCAATTCGAACCGATTTAACCGTCGAAGTACCGCTTACGGATTGTTTCCCAGCTTTCTTCGCGGGCGCGGCGATTTGTGACGTTGCTTCAATTTCTTTCGCATGCTGAAGTTTGCCAGTGCCAGCTGACTCAGTCGAAGCCTCCCCTTCTTCTGGTTCGAGCGGAGCAAACTCCGCGATACGGCCCAGCAAGGAATCGACGCCAGTTCGCATGTCAACTTCGTCGTTCCACTGCCGGTGAAGCGTCTTCTTCAGAGCGTCCACTGACTCAAGACACAAATCAACTACCGCCGGCGACGGCTCAATCTCGCCGTCCCGCAATCGGCCAATCAAGTCCTCGACGCGATGAGCAATCGCTCCCAGTCTTTTCAACCCGACTTGCGCCGCGGAACCCTTTACCGTATGAATGGCGCGAAACAGTTTGTTGATCTCTTCCGGATTGTTATTGCCTTCCAGCGAAATCAGACAATCACTGACGACCTGGAGATGCTCTTCCGCTTCCGGCTGGAAAAACTCAAGAATCTCGTCGGGCACCTCGTCGTCCAGCGGCAGCGCATCGAAGTAAGAGCCCGTCGCCGCTGCGACGATGGGCTCATGGAACTCCTCCGCGGCGAATCGCTCACGCGATTCCGGCTGGGAAAGATTCAGCGGCGGCGGTTCCGTGGGAAACGCAAATCGATAGCGGTCCTTGAAAACGGCAATGTCATCGACACTCTCTTTACCTGTGTCGCTGATTTCCAGAAGATCTGTTTCCAGCAGCGAAATTCCATCCGAAAGGAATTCCGTCAAAGGCCCATGCAGATCGTTGCCGAGAGGCGCGTTCAGCGCGTATTGAAAGACGTGCGCGAGTTTCCCGGCAATTTCAGAGAATCGCGGATATCCATAGCTTGCCGAAGTGCCACCCAGCGTGTGCGCCGAAATGTAAAGCCGTTCCAGATCTTCTCGGCGCGGCTCCACTTCCTGAAGCACGCTCACGTACTCCCGCAAATACTGCAGGTGCTCCGAGGCTTCCTGGAGGAATATCTCGACGGCTTCGCGGTCCAGCGTGCTCACGCTCGCCCCTCCGTCACGAGTTCCGGTTTCAGCGATTCTTCCGCTGCCGGTTTCCGGTAGAGAATGCAATCGTTCAACACGATGGCCTGGAATTTCACCGGCATCTTGGATATCGATTCCGAGTGCCCGAGGAACAGATATCCGCCCGGTTCCAGCGTGTCGTAGAACCTTTGCACCAGCGAGCGCCGGCGCTCTTCCGAGAAGTAGATCATCACGTTCATGCAAAAAATCATGTCCATGCGTCCGACGTACACCGCCGAGGCAAGGTTCATCTGCGCAAACGAAACCATCTTGCGCAGCCGCCGCTTTACTTCATGCCCGCCGCTGACCTCGGTAAAGTGGTTTGCCAGCTGTTTCTCGCTCACGCTGCCAATGCTCCGCCCTTTGTAGATCCCGCGCTCCGCGTGCTTCAACGCGTGCCGTCCCACATCGGTTGCAAGTATCTCCACGTTCCAGGAATCCGCGAACGACAGCGAATCCGCGATGGTGATGCCGATCGAATATGGCTCTTCACCCGTTGAGCAGCCTGCGCTCCAAATCCTCAGCGTGCGCGGATTCTTCCAGAATTTCTTCGTGTGCAACTCGGGAAGCACGCGTTTCTCGAACGCTTCATACACACCGGCATACCGGAAGAAGCTTGTTTCCTGCGTCAGCAGCCGCTCGAGCAGCCCCTCGTATTCGACGTTGGATTTGCGCATTGCGCGCAGCAGTTCCGTGCCGCGTTCCATTCCTTTTGCGCGCAGGTGTTCCCGCACACGCGTGGAGAAGAAGCGCTCGCGCGATTCATCGAAGCAAATTCCCGTGCGCTCTTCGATCAACATGCGAATCTCGCTCAGCTCGTGTTCGCTCAGTCCGTGCAGCTGTCCCTGGCGTTCGCTCATCGTGCTCCCGTATTCTGGGCCTGGTTCTTACTTCCGCCATCTGGCGAAGAAGAGCGTCGCCGCTTAACGAAGAGCGCCGGCCGGGACGGGCCGCTCGGAATCTTCACGCGCTGCTGCCGCTTTGGATGACGCGCGGAATTGCGCCAGCGCCTCGTTCAATTGATCCGACAGCTTGACGAGCTGGCTTACCGTTGCCACCGTCCCGCGCGTTCCTTGCGATGTCTGCCGCGTAATGCTCGAAATGATCTGCATGGCATGCGCTACTCCTTCTGTTCCGCGCACCTGCTGTTTCGACGCCAGCGAGATTTCCTGTACGAGTTCCGCCGACTGGCGCACCACGTTGGAAATGGCATCCAGCGCGCGGCCTGCCTGATCGGCAAGTTGTGCGCCGCCTTCCACTTCCTTCGTGCCTTCTTCCATGACGACGACCGCTTCGTTCGTCTCCGCCTGAATCGCCTTGATGAGCGCCGCGATATCTTTCGTCGCGCTGCGGCTGTGTTCGGCGAGCTTGCGGACTTCGTCAGCGACGACCGCAAAGCCTCGTCCTGCTTCTCCAGCGCGTGCTGCCTCGATGGCCGCGTTCAACGCCAACAGGTTCGTCTGTTCCGTTATGTCGTTAATGACGTTGATGATCTCGGAAATTTCCAGCGAGCGGTCGCCGAGAGATTTGATTTTCTTGGCGGTCGCCTGCACCGATGCGCGGATTCGCTGCATGCCCTCGAGCGTGTCGCGGACCGCGCGGTTGCCCTGTTCGGCGGCATCCAGCGCACGGCGGGCCGCCTCGGCGCTCGCTTCGGCGTTGTTCGAAACTTGCTTCATGGAGACCGTCAGCTCTTCGACAGCGCTCGATGTGTTGGTAATTTCCTGGTCTTGCTGCGTAGCGCCCGCCTGCATTTCATCGGCGGCTACGAGAATGTTGTTGGAGCACGCGGTCACTTCCATGGCCGCTTTGCGGACACGCTCGAGAACCTTGGTGAAATTGTCCAGCATGTAGTTGATTGAATCCGTGACGTTTCCAAGCGCGTCGTTGGTCACCTTGCCGCGCTGCGACAAATCCCCGCGGGCTACTTGGTTGATGACGCTTAGCAATTCAGTGATGCTGCGCTGAAGTGCGTCGTTGGCATCCTGGTTGCTCGTGGCCTTGGAGACCTTGGTGACCGCGCGGTTCAGGTTATCCGCAATGTAGCCGAGTTCATCGTTCGAATTGACCTCTGCGCGCGCGCGCGGATCCCCGGCTGCAAAGCGTTCGGAGAATTCTGCGAGAGCCTTCACCGGCCCCAGCAACGCACCGAACCTCCAAGCGAGGATTACTGCCGTCGCCAGCGCAAGTACGATGGCGAAGAGTACCGTTCCTCCCGCTGGCGAGCCGAAGTCGAACAAGGACGCATCACCAGCCTTCTTCCCGGCGCTAAATGCGAGTCCGAGAACGATGAAGCCGACTACGCCGTTCAGCAGGACCAGCGTCCAGATTGTGGAACTCAGTCTCGATTTCATGCCACCCTCCAAATCTCTTCCGCGGAGCCCGCGCCTTCGATCGGCGTCGTCTCCACCAAACTCAAATGCTGGGCCCCGGAAAAACTTCGAGCAGCCGGCGCAAATCGATCACCAGCGCCAGGCGGTCGTCATGCCGCAACATTCCGATGCAATGCGGCACATTTTCCGGCGCTTGCTCGAGTAAATCCTCGGTGTTTACCGAATAGGTTCCGATGACTTCGTCGGCGGCGATGCCGATCCGAATGTCCTCGTGATGGTTCTCGCTGCGCAGAGAAGCGACCACCACGTGCTTGGGCAGCAATCCTTGCCGGCGGCCTTCCGTAATCGCAATGTCTATCAGCGGCACGATGGCGCCGCGCAAATTGAATATTCCCACCAGGTATGCCGGGCCAAGCGGTAGCT
>Ga0209118_1001572_pt1 | contig 10448 bp, 13 predicted proteins | sample BlaSpr_A8_Ref_M1_FD_187988 | JGI IMG/M metagenome (GOLD analysis project Ga0209118, IMG submission 187988) | Forest soil microbial communities from Thunder Bay, Ontario, Canada - Black Spruce, Ontario site 2_A8_Ref_M1 (SPAdes) (version 2) | ecosystem: Environmental > Terrestrial > Soil > Boreal...
TTTTTGGGGCTTCGGAAGTATGCTCGCCATAACCATTTCATGGAGCGTCAAGCATTCCATTCTGTGGATGATGCTTCACGGCATTCTTAGCTGGCTCTATGTAATCTATTACGCGATCAAGAGATAGCGTGATTTTCTTTTCTGTTCGGCGATGGCACAGGCCAAACGAGCGAGAAGGATTTAGTGCCTCATTCCAATTCCCATACCGCCCTCGTCGAATACCGCTTGACATTAGAAACCCTGCCGGATTAGGGTTGGGCACGTTTGCAGCAAATCCCACAAACCCAAGGAGGCAACATGCGAGTGCGAATAGCGCTTTATGGAGTGGCGTTGTGCTTCTGTCTCGCCCCAATCGTCTCGGCCCAAGACGCGGTCAAGGCTGACCCCAAGCATTACACGGTAGTGAGCGAAAACGCCCAGGTACGCATTCTGAAGATACACTACGGCCCGCACGAGAAGTCGGTCATGCACAGCCATCCAGCCTCGGTTATTGTGCCCCTCACCGAGTCCAAGGGGACTTTCACTTTTCCCGGCGGGAAAAAGGAAGACTTTGACCTGAAGGCAGGCGTGGCGCAATACACCGCGGCTATTACCCACTTGCCGGAAAACACCGGCGACGCCGGGTTTGATGCCATCCTGGTCGAGCTGAAAGGCCATGCGGCCAAGGCGAAGGCGGCCAAGCCAGCGAAAGCGAAGAGCATGTAATTTCCGGCGCTGAGCCGCGTTGCTGATCATTGATTTGGCCGGGTGCCGCACCCTTCGCTTTTAAGGGTGCGGCTTCTGACTTTGCTTTTTTCTCGTTGGGCTTGCGTCCGTCCGCACCGTTAAACCTGCCCTATTGCCGTCCACTCCTCAATTTTCCCCATTCCCTGCTTATTACTTAACCTATCCGTACTGGCATGCTATTCTTTCCCGTGTTTGCCAAGCTCCAGCCCGGACCCGCGATTCCGACCCGGTCGGAAAGCGCTCGCACTGTGTACCCAACGTGCCCGGCGTGGCGGGCTTTCCTGCCCCACGCGAGTGCAAGAAATGCGGGTTTTTCCGGATTAACTCCTTCAATTGCCACACATCCGAAAGATTTGCTCGTAACCCCTTTCTTTGCCACACATCCAAAATCATTGGACTTAAAGTCCTTTGCTTGCCACACATCCGAAAAAGAGGGGGGTTCGCCCCTATCCGGCCATGTTCATCGGGCACCTCTCTGCTTCTCCTGTTTCCAGAAATCACTCAAGTACTGGAGATTCGACCCAGTTGGGGGCCTTGGCTTTCATTCTTCAGGTTTCACGAGTCACCAGTCACCAACCACTAGTCACGGTCAGTCTCCGCGGCGCGCTCCACGAACGCAAGATCGACGCACGAATTGCGCACTTTTTCGCAACAACTCCTTTGCTTGCCACACTTGCATTTTTAGTGGGGGGAGGGGGGAGGGGGCACGATTTCCCAATTCGGTATTCCGCTACCGACCTTGCCGGAGAGTTTCGACCCGGCTGGAGAGACTCTTGCCTTTCACCAGTCACGAGTCACCAGTCACGTTTCTTTTCGGCCGGAAGCGTTGCCGAGCGGGAAGAGCGTCGGGCTCTCAGGGGGATTGGCGGCAATCTCTTCGAGTTCCGGGTAGTGTTCGCGCAGCGGCTCGGGCACGTTCACCTTCGAGCGCTTCAGGATGCTGATGAGCTGCAGGGCGTTGACGACGGCTTTGCCTTGATAGTGATTGTTGGTGACGACGAAAACGTCGCGGGCCTTTTCGGCGACTTTGCGGATGCGCGAGGCCCAGGGGGCAAGCTCTTCCGGAGAATAAAGATAGTTGTAGCGCTCGTGCGTGGGAACGGTGGCGTCGTCGGTGAACCAGGTGTCGTAGCGGCGGCCGTGCAGCCGAATGTAGCCGACCGGAGAGGTGGCGGCTTCCGAAGGCCCGATTGAGCGGCCGATGATGGGCTGATCGAGGTTGCAGAAGCCGGCGTTGTGTTCGCGCAGAAGCTCGAACGTTGCGGGACTATTCCAGGAAGCATGGCGGACTTCCACGACGAGCGGATAATCGCCAAAGCGTTTCAAAACTCCAGCGAGATAAGAAGTCGTCTCCGGAGTGCGGTGAAACGAAAAAGGGAATTGCAGCAGCACGGCACCGAGTTTCCCGGCGCTCCGCAGGGGATCGAATCCAGCGCGAACCGCGCGCTCGTCTTCGGCGGTCACACCCGGCGTTGTGGCGAATGCGTCGTGCGTGAATCGTTGCCACAGCTTGGCGGTGAAGACGAAGCGCGGATTCGCCGCGACGCGCTCAATCCACTGCGCGGCGTGGTCGGGACGGAGCGGCTGGTAGAACGAAGTATTAATCTCGATGGTGTCGAAGAATTCCGCAAGGTAGGACGCTTCGTGGAAACCTTTGGACCGGCGCGAGGGATACACATAGCCGGCCCAATCCGGATAAGACCATCCCGCAGGGCCGACGCGGATGATCGCAGGAGGCGCGGGATCCGCGCCGCGCTTTCCGGCGCTGGGGTGGCGGGAAGCAATGGAGCGAGAAGGGGACATAGCTTTCGGGCGCTGGGAGCGCGCCGAAGCGAGAGTAGAGTGGCGCGGGTACGCGTGTCAACGCGAGCGTGGCCGCAGATTGGGAGACGGGTTTGCTGCAAACCGCGCGGGCTGTTATGCTCTGCTTATGATGCGGTGCAGAAGCACTATCTGCGTCGCGGCCCTTCCCCGCACGTTTTCCTACAGGTGCACCCATGAAACTTTCCATCAGCTACAAGCACGTCGAGTCGCAGAAACCCGTCGAGGCCGAAGTCGAACGGCACGTCAGGAAGCTGAATAAATTGCTGCAATCTTATGATCCAGACCTCGTGCAATTGCATGGCGTGTTTGCCAAAAATTCCCACAAGGGAGAGCAGTCCTGCACGCTGAATTTGTCCTTGCCCACGGGGACGCTGCATGCCACCGCTGCCGGTACGAGTGAGCGCACCAGCTGCAAGAAAGCATTCACTGAGCTGGAAGCCCAGGTGAAAAAACACCAGTCGCGATTGCGCAAGGATTACGAGTGGAAGCGCAAACGTCCCCGCGTTGGGAGCCTGGTTGTAAGCTGAGGGATTTTGAACTCTGAATTTGTCCGGCGCTCCGGCCTCACGCAGAAAAAAGCAAGACACTAGCCCGGCGCCATCTGCGGCGGGTTGGAGAAAACCAAGGGCTCTACAACCTGCAGGACGAGCACGTCCGATTCTTGCGCGCGCAACTGTGAAGCGATCGCGCGGCAAGCCGCTTCGGAGAACTTCGAACCATCGGTGGCGAGCAGGATTTTCATGATTCTTCACCTTCCTCGGAAACTATATGCAGCCGCCTTCGCAACCTGCTGTGATGCACATCACCGCTCTCCGTGGCGCAGGTCACAGCGATAACTTCCTTACCGGAATAAAAATAGTTTTCACAGGAGAAATTGCTGGAGAAGGGATGACGAAGATGAGCGCAGTTGTACGGTTCAGGGTAAGCGAAGAAGTTCCCAAGGATTTTCTGAAGAACTTCGCGGCTGCGGTGCCGCTATGGCAACTCGGAATTGTCGAGGTCACTGGGCACAACCTGGAAGCGCGCGGCAGGGAGGAAGTGAACCGCCTGCTCGAAGGAGGTTGGCATTTATTGCACATTTACACGCTGAAGTACCACGAGGATGGCGTCTGGCGGGAGCGGCCGATGGCAATTCTGGGCCGGCCGAGAGAAAAGAAACAGCAAAAAGCCTTTGAAAGTGGAGAAACGCAATCCCGCTGAGGAGCACTCTGGGAAAGGGTGGGCCAGATGAGATTCAAAAATCGCAAAGAGGCGGGACAGCTGCTGGCGCGCCGGCTGGAGAATTACGCGAACCGGGAGGACGTGATTGTGCTGGGCATTCCTCGAGGAGGGGTGCCGGTCGCTTCCGAAGTGGCGAGGGAGCTGAATGCCCCGCTCGATGTTTTTGTTTTGCGGAAATTGGGGGTGCCGGGGCACGAGGAACTGGCGTTCGGGGCGATCGCGAGCGGCGGAGCGTGCGTGGTAAACCGGGAACTTACGGATAGCTTGGGAATCTCCGAGAGCGAGATCGAGCGTGTCACTGCAAGCGAGCGGAGCGAATTAGCGCGGCGTGAACTTGCGTATCGCGGAGGCCTGCCTCCGCGGGCCATCCAAGGGCTTACTGTGATTGTGGTGGACGATGGAATGGCCACGGGCTCGAGCATGCGGGTAGGAATCAAGGCGCTTCGTCAATTGAAGCCGGCGAACATTGTGGTTGCGGTGCCGGTGGCACCACTGGCGACCGTTCAGCGACTCAAGCGCGAAGTGGATGATATTGCATGCGTGAGAGTACCGGAATCGTTTTACGCCATCGGCCAATTTTATGAGGATTTTGCGCAAGTGTCGGACCGTGAAGTGAATGAATTGTTGAAGAGTGCGCCTCAGCCAGCGGTTCGGAAGATCGCATGAGGGATTGCGGTGCACGGAAAGAGGCCGCCAATGAATACGGCAACCAAAACTGAATGGAACGTAGTCGAGAGCGAAGTATCGATTCCCAGTGGAAGAGTAAAACTTGAAGGAACTCTGGCGATTCCGCAAAACGCAAAAGGCATCGTTCTGTTTGCACACGGGAGCGGCAGCGGCCGGCACAGCCCTCGAAATCGGTTTGTCGCGGGAGTGCTCCACGCGGAGGGGATGGCAACACTACTCTTCGACCTGCTGACCCGCGAGGAAGAGATGGTGGACGCGAGGACCGCAGAGCTTCGTTTTGACATCCACCTTCTGACAAAGCGATTGATTGACGCGACGCGCTGGGTTACGCAGAATTCGGAGACACACGGGCTTAGCGTGGGTTATTTCGGTGCGAGCACGGGCGCTGCGGCAGCCCTAATCGCGGCTGCGGAGTTACGCGCGACGGTCGGTGCGGTCGTTTCGCGCGGAGGAAGAGCGGATCTTGCGGGTGATGCACTCGGAATGGTTCGCGCGCCGACGCTCCTCATTGTTGGGGGGAAGGACGACGTCGTCATCGAATTGAATCGACAAGCCGAGGCAAGACTCCGGGATACAGCAAGTAAACTGGTGATTATCCCGGGAGCGACCCATTTGTTTGAAGAATCGGGAGCGTTGGAGAAAGTAGCAGGCCTGGCGGGGGCGTGGTTTCGCCGCTACCTGACACCGCCACCGGAACCCCCTATGCGACGCGAGAAACAAAGTTTGTGGTTCTACAAGGGAGGGGCGGATGGCTAATAAGCGGTTGATTTTTCGTGCCGCGGCGCACGAATCGTTTGAGTGAGTGAAGGGACAGATTGTAAGTCCGAGGAGGCAAGAGCAATGAAAATTTTGATCGCACTCGATGCGACTCCATCAAGCGCGGAGATTGTAAAAGAAGCAGCCGCCAGGCCCTGGCCCGCTGGCTCGACATTTCTCGTGCTGCACATACTGGATCCGTTTCCCTTTGCGAAGGCGCCGATTTCAATGCAGAGGGCCAAGGAAGCTGCCCATACCGCGCTCATGAATGCCGCGCAGAGCCTGACGCAAGCCGGATGGAAAACGGAGACAGATGTGATTCTGGGCCACCCCCGACGCGCGATAACCGAAAGTGCGGCTTCGTGGAAGGCCAACTTGGTGATGATGGGATCGTACAATCCGGCCGCGATCACACGATTACTGCTGGGCAGCACGGCACAGTCCGTCATCCGGGGAGCGCCGTGTCCCGTGGAAATCGTGCGGCTACCGGCCGAGAGGGAAAAAGCCGGGGGGACAAAGGGAATGAAGATACTCGTCGCGAGCGATGGATCAGAGTGCTCCGCAGCGGCGGTTCGCTTTGTAGCGAGCCGTCCCTGGCCGCAGGGGACAGAGGTAAAAGTGCTGGCCGTTCCGGAGCCATTTTACCCGATCGGCGAATTTCCGTACTTCGCATCGGAGGAAATTGAGCAGGTGAATACGACGGCGCTCAAGGAGGCCAAGAAGTTTGCCGACGCGGGCGTCGAGATTTTGTCCAAAGCCAAAATTAAAACTGCGGTGGAAACACCCTTTCCGCAGGACGTTCCAGCGCGAATCATTTTGAAGGAAGCCGAACGATGGGGAGCAAATTTGATTGTTCTCGGTTCTCACGGGCGCCGCGGCTTCGACCGCTTGACCCTGGGGAGCGTGGCGGAGCATGTGGCGTTCCATGCCCACTGTTCGGTGGAAGTGGTCCGAGAACAAAGCAAGCAAGGGAAGAAATCGAAAAAAGGAGTAAGACCATGAAAGTAAAAGAAGTGATGATGGGAACACCCTACTACTGCCAAGTGAACACGAATTTGGGTTCGGCGACAGAACTCATGTGGAACGGCAACTGCGGCTTTCTTCCAGTGATGGGAGCAGACGGCAGAACCATAGGCGTCGTGACCGATCGCGACATCTGTATCGGACTAGGCACGCGCAATCGTCCTGCGGGCGACATCACCGTGGGAGATGTCATGTCGAACAGGGTGTTTGCGTGCGCCCCGGATGACGATATTCACATTGCGCTGGCGACGATGAAAGAGGGCGGCGTGCGGCGGCTTCCCGTGCTCGGCCGCGACGGAGTTCTTGCAGGCGTGCTATCCATGGACGATGTCCTGCTGCGGTCGCAGCCAGGAGGCATCGGCAAACAGCCCGAACTCTCAAGCGAAGAAGTAGTGAAAGCGTACCGGGCCATTAATCAGCGGCAAGTGCCCCAGATCGTGCTGGCAAAGGGCGCGGCTTCTTAGTAGTCGGAGTGATGCGGCTATTTTGACGGCGAGTTCCCGTTGGCGAGGGCTTTTTCGAGTTCCTCATCGAGGGAATAGATATCCCTGAAGAAGAAAACCTGGCCGTCCTCTTTGACGACCGCAGTTCCATAAAGAACTAAGACCGCAACAGGCTTGTCGAGATTGACGCGCAGGTTTTCTTCACCGTTCATTGCGGCCCGCATGCGGTCTGTCGTCCACTCGGATTTGTTCCGCAGAACCCAGGCGGCAAGTGCCACGGGGTCTTCCAACCGGATGCAGCCGTGACTGAAATCGCGCCGCGACTTTGAGAAGAGCTCGGAAGCGGGTGTGGCGTGCAGGTAGATATCGTACGGATTTGGCATTTCGAATTTGATGAGTCCGAGGCTATTGGCCGGGCCCGGCTTCTGCCGCAGCCCAAGCAGCCCGGAACGCAGCTGTTGCAGTAATTCCCCGGTGAGCGGGTCCCCTTCGACGACGTTTCCGCGGGCATCGACGATCTCGAATGAATTCTCTACGAGATAGAGAGGATTTTTCTCCAGTTCGGGAACGAACTCGTTGTGCTGGATCTCAGGAGGAACATTCCAAAAGGGCCGGAAAATTACGGCCTTGATTTCGCTTGCAAAAACCGGAGTAGGATGGTGAAAGGCTTTGCCGACAACAACGTTCATGGAAAATGCGACGCGGTGTTCTTCACTCACGACATGCAGCCGGAATTCAGGGATATTCACGACGATTAGCGGGCTCCCAAGATTTTGCGGCAACCAGCGCCAGCGCTCCAAGGTGAGCTGAAGCTGAAGGACGCGTCGACCGAGAGGTGTGTTGAGCTCCCCGAGTGTGGACGAGTCGATCGACCCGCTGGTCTCAAGCCCATTGCGCTGTTGAAAATGCTTCACGGCATCCACCAGGCTGCCTTCGTAGATCATTCTCCGTGGCGTTTTGGCATCCACGTTTGGGAAATCTCCCAAAAGTGTCAGAAGCCTCACGAGGCGCGGAACACCCGAATACGAGTGTCCTGGTTGAATCGCATTGCGCGGACTTGGAAGTACTTCGCCGTCATCCCGCCGGGCGAGTTCACGGTAATTCTGCAAGGCATGAAGCGTTCGCCGATAGGCGGGGAACTGCGGTTCGACCCCTTCAACCGCCGCGGGGACATCCTGGGCAGTAACAATCACGTATTTCAGGTAGTCCGACAGATCGAGCTTCTTGTCGTAGACATTGAGTTCGAAATGTGCGGCGCGCGGATTGATCCTTCCGATGCGAAGATCGGACAAGTACCGCATCGTCGAGACGGTTAGGGCGACATCAAATCGGAGCAAAGCTGATTCGGAAAGAGGGCTCAGCGATTCGAACGCAGCGAGACGCTCATCCCATAACGGACCATCGTAGTCCTCAGGCTTCAATCCTTTGTCTGCGGCAGTTTGGATTTCGCGGATAAGTTCCCTGGCCTGGCGAGTGGGTTTTGTGCCCTGAATCCACGGAAGGGAATTGCAGAAGGAGTTGTAGAACTCTTTCGTCTCGGAGCGATAGTCCTCAAAATTGGGCCGAAAAAGGTCGTTCAACCTAGCAGTGTCAACATAGCCAAGCAGCTCGGCTTCGCCCCGTGCAGTGAGCTGCAGTGGACAGCTGGCTTGCAGTTTAAGCTCGGCGGGGCTCCCAGGCGCCTGCGGTCTTCCATGAATTCCTGTAAAGAAGCTTGCTGCCAGAATGAAGAAGAACGCGACGCGGAGCCTGGGGAAAAATCTTCCAGAATTCATTGAACGGTAGCCACCGCAACTTGACGGAGCCAGCCTCCGATCCCGCCCGCTTGGTGCAGCTTTGTCGCAGCATCTCCGCTCACAACTTCGATCTCGGCCTTACTGCTTTCGGCCAAACCGGGAAGAATGTCTCTCAAAAAGACTGACTCACGTGCTGCTTTACAGGAAGAACAAACAGGATCGGCGGAGCGGTCCGTATGACCACAGTTCACACACTGGCGGAGCGTTGCATTCAGGTCCCGGGCAAGTACGAGAGTTCGGATCTTTCCTTCCTGAAGCAGGGCCAGAGTTTCATCGATCCCGGTGACGGTGCCGCGCTCACTGGCGAGCAAGTCCTCGACCTTTGTGAGTTTATGGTGGCTCTCCCATTCCGCCAGAAGGGCCTCCAGGCGCTGCCGCACTTGCGCCGAAGGAAGCTTGCCGAAGTCTTCTTTGATGATGACGACGCGGTCGCGGAATTCCCGCGGAATGCCCTTTTCGACCGGGCCTGTGAAATCGTCGGAGGCCACGAGGAAGATTCCAGCTGGATCCTCTTGCCGGCACAGGGCCGCGACGCGGTCCGCAGTGTCGCTGCAGAGCCGCGCAAACTGTGCTTCCATGCGCCGCTCGAATGTGTCGCGCTGAGAGCCTCTTGTCTTTCGCACTTGTTGGCCGGTCACATGTCCCAGTTCTTTCTTCTTCCATTGGGAAATATCGATCACGAACTTCTTGTCTTCGAGTTCGAGCATTTCGCGCAACTGATAGCGGAAGAAGCGAGCACCGGAGCGGTCTATGACCACGATACAATAGGGTGGGTGTTCATCGAAGAGCCAGAGCAGCTGCGATATGGCCGGCTTCCCCCAGCGCAATTCGTTTTCAACTTCAACCTGAAGTGAGATCTCCTGCCACGTTTGTTGACCCGCGAAGATTACGAGACTTTTCTCTCGGGGATGCCGGTCATGGAAAAACGTTTCGATCCGGCGCAGCTCTTTTTGGAAAGGCGCGCGCTCGCTGGGGGCAAGCTGACGAGCCACGAATTTGGCTTCCTTTTTCAGCCATTTCAGATGAGCTGGGATGACCGGGTGCTTGGACGGTTCGCCGGACTTCGTATTCAAGTAAATAGTGAGCAAAGGTCCAGGCAGCTGCGAAAATGTTTGGACCTGTCTTGTGGTCAGCATTTGAGATCTCCTACAGCTTCTCTCGCCCGATTTACCGGGCGCACATACAGATGATCGCAGAGCTCTTAGGAATCTTAAGTGTGTACGGTCACTAGGAGATGTGACGGAGGTCACCTTCGCCGAACAGAGTGTGACAGTGGCAGTCGGCTACCGATCGAATGCTGCGCAGGTCACAAGCTGGTCTGGCTGGGCACGATGGGCAATCCGCTGCGCAGCCGGCGAGCGCCCCGCTGACGTTTACGACGATTCTGATGGTGATCATCGGGGTCGTACTTCCGTTCTTGCCCCTCGGCAAGGTTTTAGGTTTCACGGCGCTTCCCGCCCGTTATCTCACATTTCATGCGCTTTCCACGCAGACGTACCTGGTTCTTGTAGAACTTGCCAAGCGCCGCTTGTTGGGCCGAAGAATCCGTTAGCGCGGCGAGTGTCGCTCGCTGATTCAGAGCGGCAGAAGCTGGATCAGCAACCCAGTTTGAGTGTGTACCGAAGGGTGCTAAAATTGTAGCGTTTCGATGGCCGGACCTATGCGGCACGTTCATGTGTGCATCAAGCTGCGTCGGCGTTCAGCGGCAAACCGCCCTGGTTGCGCGTTTGGAGCAAGAGGTGATTGGGACGGAAGCTGGCTAGGATTCGAGCAGCAAGAAGCCGGAGTCCCGCCAAGAGCCAGAGTACTGAGAAGATTAGGGGCGTAGCTCAGTGGTAGAGCAGCGGCCTTTTAAGCCGAAGGTCGTGGGTTCGATCCCCACCGCCCCTACCAACCATCCTTTTTCCCAACAACAACTTAGCGATTTGTCGAGGCGGCAAAAGGCGGCAATAAGAGCCTCAAGGGTGGCACC
>Ga0209118_1001573_pt1 | contig 10441 bp, 7 predicted proteins | sample BlaSpr_A8_Ref_M1_FD_187988 | JGI IMG/M metagenome (GOLD analysis project Ga0209118, IMG submission 187988) | Forest soil microbial communities from Thunder Bay, Ontario, Canada - Black Spruce, Ontario site 2_A8_Ref_M1 (SPAdes) (version 2) | ecosystem: Environmental > Terrestrial > Soil > Boreal...
CGCCGACGCTCGCGATCAGAATCGTGCGCGGCGAGACCTTCGCGAAGAAGTCGCGCATCGATCTTGTCAGATCGATTACTCGTTGCAGTTCCCGGAGAGAGCGCTCTCGATACCCGGCGTCCTCGGAACAAAGGTTCAACAAGTGGTCTCCTTCAAATAAGTCCGGACTGTGCACCACCAGATCAAAATCGAGCTTCTCCTGGAAATGGTCGTGAATGTTCTCATCCACGTCTTTGAAGCTGAGATGAAACTCGAGGAAGTCCGGATTCGATTTGGCCATGATCTTGCGGAAGTCATGGTAGCGCACCGGCACTCCCCAAGGTCGCTTGAATTCATAATTGCGGGCTTGAACATGTTCGTCTTCCAAATCGCTCTCGAAGAAAAAATCGCCTCTGCTGAAAGCGCGCTTCGCTCGCCGGCCAATGAGATCGCCTTTGCGATTAGGCTGAATTCCGCGGCCGGGGCTTCGCACAATCACCATCTCGTTGGTAATGATTTCGCCGGGTGTGAGGTCGCGATTGATGATAAGACTCTTCGCCAGGTTATTACGATTCATCATTTCGCCTTGAGTCATCTTTCTCTCCGCGGCCGATCCAAGAGCCGCCTCGACCTGTCTGATGCTCTTGACCATCTCGGTCATTTCGCCCGGAAGAAGACTTACCTTGTGATCGTTGCCCTCCATGGTTTTGTCGACGGTAAAATGCTTTTCGATGACGCGGGCCCCGCTGGCCACTGCGGCCAGGACGATGCTATGGCCGCGCTCATGACCCGAATAACCTACCACGCACCGACCTATCTCTTTTAGGCGATGCAGGTAGCGCAGGTTGATATCCTTGAAGGGAGCGGGATAGGTCGAGTTACAGTGCATCAGAACATAGGGAGCGCGCTGTTCCCGGAGGACGTCCACCGCCTGAATGATTTCCTGCTCTATCGACATGCCAGTGGAGCAAATGAGGACCTTGTGCGTTTCCGCCATCGCCTTGAGTAGATCGTGGTTGGTCAGATCGGCTGAAGCGACCTTGTAGGCTTCCATCCCATACTCCTGCAATCGCGCGAGGCTTTCAAAGTCCCACGGAGTGCACATGGGGACGATGTTGCGAGACTTGCAGTGATCGAAGGCTTCGAACATTTGCGCGGGTTTTAACTCGAAGCGTTCAAGTAACCCGAGGGTGTATTGCGTTCCGAGATCTTCGGAGGTGGCCGCCCTATTGGGCGCGTTTCGATAAAGAGTCTTCAGATTCCGCATCTGGAATTTCGCCGAGTCGGCGCCAGCCGCAGCGGCCAGATCGATCAGCTCCTTTGCGAGATCAAGGCTGCCGTTATGATTCAAGCCGATTTCGGCAATGATGAAGGTGGGAGCGTCATCGGCGATGACGCGGCCCTCGATCTTGATTACCTCGGCGGCCGAACGCTGTGCTATCGCAACGAGATGTTCGTTCCGATCCAAAAGCGGTATGCAGGTATGATCCCCCATCGCCGCCGAAATCCGCTCCGGTTCATCGTCGAGATAGGCCCACTGGTAGTTCTTGTTCGAGATGTGCGATACGGGCCGCATGATATCGAAGTCGGGATTGTTGGCCAGCCAGCGGCGGAAATCGCCATTGGTCAGGACACCCTCGATCGTCCCCCTATCGGTGACGGAAAAGACGATGCGCCCGGAGTTCTTGCTGATTTTTTTTAGCGCCTCGCTAATCGCGTCCTCGCAGTAAACCATGAAGTTGGTGAGGTTTCGGTCGATGATCATTCTTGTGAGAAATCTGCTCTCGCGGGAGCGGCCCGCTTCTTTGGTGACACTCCTTCGGAGTAGAGAAGGATCAAGGGATTGTCGAGCTGCGCCTCGTTTCTGATCGTGTTCACGATATCAGATTGAAAGGCGCGGGAAGAGACAAGAATAGGTTCCGGGTGCGAAGCCATTTCTCGCGGAGAAATAATCTGCCGGCCGAAAAGTTTTTTTCCGTGGTATTTGGAATTTACGTCCACAAAGACCGTGATGCGCGCATCCGCGAGACGAGTCGATTCCATCAGGTGGAGGGTGTGAGTGCCAACGCCCCATACTGCGATTTTCTCCCGGGTCTGAGTTAACTCCGTTATCCTTCCCGAAATACGTTTTTCCTCATCTACACACTGGGCGATGTAAGCGCGCAGACCCTGTTCGCTTTCCATATCCCGCGAGATGGGCAGGGGCTGCTTTCCCGTTCGCTGGAAAAGACCTGCGGCGCTCGGCATGACGGTTGACCGCGTGAATTGGCGCGGCGGCCGATCCAGTTTGATGAGCTCGTACCCAGCGATCTTCATCAGGTTCTCAAGCGAACCCGGGCCGAAGAAATTTACGTGCTCGATGCTGAATTCCTGGTAGGGCGCGTCCGGCCATTCGGAAAAGGCAGTAGCGTCCGGCACTTCCGCGAAGATCATTCCAGCCGGTGAAACCAATTCGTCCAGTTTTGCCACAGCCGCGCCCACATCGCGGATGTGTTCGAGCACACCCACGACAATGACAAGATCGTAACTGCGTTTGGGAAGATCGTTCTCAAACACCGTGCCAGTATGCACCGGTAATTCGTAGATTTGTTTCGCCAGTTTCGCGCAGCCGGGCGACGGATCGAGGCCGGTGACATTCGTGTAGCCCAGCCGTCGTAATCGATCAAGTAATCCACCCGTAGCGCAACCGACATCCAGGATGCGCGTCCCGCGGTTTTCGATCTGTTCGCTGAGATATTTCGCGATGAGGTCAAAACGGGCCGCGTCGAAAGGAGATTCTGCGCCGCCCCGGTGGGCATATTCATATTTCGACATGCGCGAATAATACTCGTCGAAGACGGATTGCTCGGGGATGCGATCGGCGAAAGCGCAGCCGCACTCCATGCACACGGCCACATCATATCCGGCCAGCAAACTGCCTTCCGAGAGCGTTCCGAAGCGCTGTTCAAAAAGCACTTTCGACGAGAGGCTGCGGCAAACCGGACATGGTCGAGGAGGAAATGGCAGCGGCTTTGTCACGGGCAGTGCTTCTGGAGCAGGAACCAGAAATCGTCAAGCCGGATGGCTGGAGGCTGGGTTCATGGCGCGTTCGGCTGGAATAGCATAGAGAACGAGGTCCCATCCTTCGAGATCGTGTGGCCGCAAAAAGAACCGGTAATTGTCCAATCGTTCCGCGAGGTAAAGGGGCAGCTCCCAGAGGTGCTCTTGGAGATGATATGCGCTCACGGCCAGAATGGGGCGCGCGTTCGAAAGCAGCCTGGCGCAGCCTTCCAGCGCCGCGGGCTCGGCGCCTTCGATGTCCATTTTAATGAACGACGGACGCAGCTTGCCGAGCAATGAATCGAGTCGTTCGCCTTGCACCTCGAGATCGCCGGCTGGGTTCAGGTTCGACGAGGCCGCGGCGACCGCGGCGAAACGCAGCACTTCTCTGCGGTGGCTTGCTGCGATCGGAAAAATTTTCATCCGCTCCTTTACCGAACGATCCATCGTGTCGATGAGCGTGCGGAGTTTCGCGAAGTTAGCCGGATCGGGCTCCAGGCCCCAGTAGCTATCGAATTGTCCGCCCGAAGCGCGGAGAAAATCCCGGAGAGTGTCACCATCGAACGCGCCGCAGTCGACAAATCGCTCATCCGTTTTCAGGCTAACAACATCTTTTGGAAAATATGCCGGGCCGCTGGCTGGGGCGGGCAGTCCGGCGAAATCCAATTGCGTCCGCCAGCGGATTTGGGCGTTGAATTCCATCCGTGAAACGTCGTCGTCCCACAGCCGGCCGGCTCTCGCCACGCTCTGGGAATGCTCCAAAACCTTGTGCGGTAAGTCACACGAGTAATGAGGCAGGTATGCTTTCGGGAATTTCCAGAAAAGCGGCATGAATGACACGACCGTCTCGCAGCCCAGCGCCCGCCATTGCGCCTTGCGCTCCGCGAGCCGATCCCGGGAGTGCGCGCCCCATACTGTGACGACGAAAGCGGCCTCGCGCCGGAATTCATTCGCCGCTTCGGCCGGCGTAAGAACAGGAAGACCTTCGACCGTCTGGCCGGCGAGCGCCGCGCTCTGATCGGCGAAACAGAGCGGCTCGATGCCGGCGAGACGCAGACCCGCCAGGATCTTCCGGCCCAAACCGCCCGCGCCACCAAGAACCAATTTGTTTCGTTTATCTCCGGTGAGCTGATCGAAGAGGGAAGCTTCCCAGCGACGCACCTCCGCTGGGTCGCGTGCGAGAATTTCTCCGAGTTCCCTTTCCCGTAGGTCCTGCGCGGTCACCAACAACTCTTGCCTCCGTCGACGACAAGGTTAGCGCCGGTCAGGAAAGAAGAAGCGTCCGAACAAAGATAAAGGATGGTGCCTTGGTAATCCTCCGGCGTCGCCATGCGGCCGAGCGGCACTTGTTCGATGTAACGCCGCACGAATTCCTCCGGCTGATCCTGCCGCACGCCTCCCAGCGAGACGGTATTGACGCGTACCCCGCGTTGCGCCCAATAAAGAGCGAAATATCTGCTCATGCCGATGAGCCCGCTCTTCACGACGGTGTAGGTAATCGGTTTGACCGGCTGCGCTTCCTCTGCGATGCCCGGCACCCGATACAGACGCTGGTCCGGCCCGTTTACTCCGTACTCCGAACCGATGTTAACAATGACGCCTTTCCCACGGCGGGCCATCTCGCCGCCGAAGATCTGCGAGCAAAGAAAAGCGCCTTTCAAACCAACTTCGAGATCGGCTTCCCACTGCTCCATCGGGAAATTTTCCACGCGCGCGAACGAAGCCGTCGCGTCGCCCCTTACCTTTGGATCACGAGCTGCGTTGTTGATCAGAATATCAAGCCGTCCGTGGCGTTCGAGGATCTGTTTCAGCAGGCCGCGGATCTGTTCCGCGTTTGTAATGTCTGTTTCGCTTGCCCAAGCCTGGACGTCGAAGGTGTGCGCGAGATCGTTCGCGCGTTCTTCCGCTCGAGATCCATCAATATCCACGAGGATGGGAAGGCCGCCCGCCGAGGCGATGACTTCCGCGTGCTTCACGCCAAGAAGGCCGGCGCCGCCCGTGATGACGGCGACACGGTCCTCGAGCGAGAAAAGCCGGCGGGCCAGGTCGCGCTCGCTCATGCTACGTCGCACGCGACGATCTTTCCGGTGGTCATCGATTCACGAGCGGCGAGCGCCACTTGCAGGCTTCGCGCGCCCTCCCGGGCCGTCACGCGCGATGTTTCCGTGCCTTCGAGACAGGCGAGAAAATGCTTGAGTTCTTCGAGAAAAATTTGATTCCGCTCGATCATGTCGAATCGCTGGCTTTCGAGTTTACCATCCCCCGTCCACACCTGCAAAATCGCATCCGCCAGGTTCGCGGAGACTTTCCCCCTCTCGCCGACGACCTCGCAGCTGCGCTCGCCCGGATTCGTCAGATAATCCTGTTGCAGGTGTATCGGCACACTTCGCCCCTCCACCTCGCATTCCATGAGTGTGCTCGCCGTGTCTTCCACGTCGATCTCGAGGTTGCTCAGTTTTCCGCCGACACAAAACAACCGGCGAGGCCAGCCGAAGAGCCAGCCGAGATAGTCGAAATCATGAATCTGGGTGAGCAACACGCCGCCGCCGAGCTCGCGCCGGGCCGCATAGCTCTGGCGATAGTCTTCGTAGGAATGCCAGTTCGGAAGGTATTCGCCAAACCTTGCGCGGACGGCGATTACATGGCCGATCGTGTTCGCCTGCAAGACATCGCGCAGAGCTAGCAGACAAGGATGAAAGCGCCACTGGTAGCCGACGAGCGTTACCAGCTTCTTGCTCTCAATCAGATCGAGAAGATCGTTAACACCCCTCATTTCGTGCGCGAGCGGCTTTTCGATGAAGAGATGACAGCCAGCTTCCGCGGCCGCGCGGGCTACGCCAAGATGCAGGCTTGTCGGATTTGAAATGATGACGGCTTCGGGCCGCTCGGCCAAAGCCTCATCGAGGTCGACAAAAACACGGAGACGATATTTGGATTCCAAGTCGCTTCCCTCCTCGACCTCCATCTCATTCGTCAGCACCAGAGAACTGCGTTGTTGACGATAGGCGAGAAACTCGGCCTCATCGCCGAGCAGCCTTCGCATATTCCGGACATGGCGCTGTCCGACTCCGCCAAGACCGACGAACAAAAACCGTCGCGCCATGATTTAGTCTGCGACCGGAGGGATGATCATGTTGGCGAGAAACTCTTCCCGGTCCAAGAATGGGAACATGTCTTCGAGTGGTTTGGAAACCATGGAGCCGTCGGGTTTCTGCATGGATGAAACGCGCGGCTGCCGCGGCTCATCTTCGATGACAAGCACTTCACAGAGACAGGGCCCCTCGGTTGAAAGCACGTCGCGGATTTCCTGGCGAAGATTCTCTTGATTTGCAATGCGCGCGGTCGGCACACCATAGGCGGCGGCAACCTTGATGATGTCGGGAAGGGTCAATCCACTGCTGGCGTCGGCGCCGACCAACCGCCCGAAGTAAACCTTTTGGGATGCGACGATGGAGCCATAGCCATTGTTGTTGATGACGAAAATCTTGAGCGGCAACTGCAAGCGTTTCAGCGTTTCCAGTTCTTGAATGTTCATCTGGATTCCACCGTCGCCATCCACGCAAATCGTGCGCCGGTTGCTGGCGATGCATGCCCCGATGCTCGCCGGCAGTCCGAACCCCATCGGACCCAGCGCGGTGGTAATAAAAATCCGCTGGCCGCGCTTGACCTTGAATGCAAGCAGCAGGGTTTCGATCGCGTTGCCCGAGCTGGCGGGCACGATCACGTCGGTTGCCGCCAGTTCCTCACAAAGGATTTCGGTGAAGTTAAACATACTTACCCGGCCGGAGCCTTCCCGGTGCTGCGGCAGGACGACGGGGTATTTTTCTTTCCACTCAGCGCAGCGGCGCAGCCATTCGGTCCGGGGTTTCGCCTGAAGCTTCGATTTTTGGCGGAGCAACTCGGACAGGAATTCTCGCGCGTCTGAGCAAACAGGCAGCTCCAGGATTCCTTTGAGTTTTTCGAGTTCTTTCGGATCGATATCCACCATGATCTTGCGCGCGGCGCGCGCGAGTCTATCGGGAGCAAAAGCGGTGGCGACAAGATCGAGGCGCGCTCCGATAGTGAGCAGCAAATCGGAATTTTGCAGTGCGAAATTTGCACCGCGCGGTGCCATCGGTCCCGGGCGACCTACCAACAAAGGATGATCTTCCGGGATCAGATCCATGGCGGGCCAGGTAAGTCCAAAAGGGACTCCCAGGCGCTGGACGGCTTCTTGTAATTCGGTCTGCGCGCCCGCTATCCGAGCGCCGTTGCCAAAGAGAATGAATGGACGTTCCGAGCTGTTCAGCATCTCGATCACCCGCCCGGCGAGATCTCCTACTTCCGCCTCGCCGGTCGTTCTCTCCTCCGGCGTGAAACCTGAGAGCTTTTCTGGTTCCACTTGGGCTGCCTGGACATCCAGGGGAATGTCGATCCAGACCGGACCGGGGCGCCCCGCCAGAGCGAGGTGAATGGCTTTCTCCAGGTGGAGTCGCACCGTCGACGGATCGGTGATGGTGGCGGCATATTTTGTGATGGAGCGGACCATCGGCACGATATCGATCTCCTGGACGCCGCGGTTGCGAACACCGGAGTCGCCCTTCAGATCGGCGCGCTTGACCTGTCCCGAGATAACGATCACGGGCGATGAGTCCAGCCAGCCGCCGGCGACGCCCGTAATGGCGTTCATGGCGCCGGGGCCGCCAGTGACCATGAGTGCGCCGAGCCGGTGGTCATACTTGGCGTAAGCTTCGGCTGCGATCGCGCAGGCTTGCTCGTGCAGATTGCAGACAAAGGTAATCTCTTTGCGGAGTCCGAGAGCATCATTCAGGTGCATCGCCATTCCTCCGGTAAGGAGAAAGACATGCTTCACACCGGCTTCGCTGAGTCTCTGAATTACGTAATCGGCGACACGCATCGTCACAAAGCCATTCTCAGTCTCGCCCGGTCGTCATCGCAGACATCTTATGTACGGCTGAGCGTGAAACAACCAGCGAACTCTGGAGCCGGCGCTTTCACGATTGCCAATCAGGCGTGCTTCTGTTCAATGCAATCGGCGCCATGAAAAATCTTTGGGACTCAGCGGCCGCGAGTCGATGCACGTCCGACCTGGAGTTGCGCGTCTACACCTCGCGCCTGTTAGGCAAGGATCCGACGCTCGTGCTGCACGGCGGCGGCAACACCTCGGTCAAGATCATGGAACGGAATGTGGTCGGCGAGGAAGAAGAGATTCTTTACGTCAAAGGCAGCGGCTGGGACTTGGAGACGATCGAAGCGAATGGCTTCACGCCGGTGCGGATGAGGCACCTGCTTAAGTTGGCCCAGCTCGAGGCGTTGTCCGATCCGCAGATGGTGAGCGAGCTCGCCACGCAAATCACGCGGCCCGGCGCGCCCGTGCCTTCGGTCGAAACGATTTTGCACGCGGTGTTGCCGCATAAATTTGTCGACCACACTCATGCCGACGCCGTTCTCGCCATCACGAACACCGCGGATGGTGAAGCGCGCATCCGCGAAATCTATGGCGACGACGTCGTGATCGTCCCGTACGTCATGCCGGGATTCGATCTGGCGAAAGTTTGCGCGAAGAAATTCCGGACGGAGGCAAAGCCGGCGACGATCGGGATGGTTCTGCTGAACCACGGAATTTTCTCGTTCGGCGCGACGGCGGAGGAATCGTACGGCCGCATGATCGCGCTCGTGGACCGCGCGGAAGATTACTTGAAGCGGCAGAAGGCCTGGGAGATTGCAGTTCCAGAAGCGCAAGCGTCGGAGAAGCCGATGCGGCTCGAATTGGCCCAACTCCGACGCGAGATCGCCGCGGCGGCTGATGTTCCAGTGGTGATGTCCACGCATTCCGATTCGAAGTATCTCGCCTTTGCACGAGACGAGAATGTTCGTGCCATCTCACAGCGCGGTCCGGCGACGCCCGATCACATTCTGCGCACGAAACGTCTGCCGACGCTGGGCCGGGATGTTGCCGCGTATGCCCGGAGCTACCGCGAATATTTTGCGCGCAATGCGGCCCGCGCGAGGGAAACCAAGACAATGCTCGATCCCGCGCCGCGCGTTGTTTTGGATCCGCAGCTCGGCATGTGCTGTGTAGGACGTTCGGCAAAAGAGGCCGGGATTGTGCGCGATCTTTACTCGCATACGATCGATGTGATTCGGAGGGCCGAAGCGCTTGGCGGTTACCGCGCGCTCTCCGAGCAGGAGTTATTTGAATTCGAATACTGGGACCTGGAGCAGGCGAAGCTCCGCCGCGCCGGCAAGCCCCCAATTTTCTCCGGAGAAGTTGCGATGGTAACAGGCGCGGCGTCGGGAATAGGCAGGGCTTGCGTCGCGGCTTTGCTGAAACGCGGCGCCGCGGTTACAGGTCTCGATCGCGATCCGAATGTGTCCAGCTTCGGGGAATCTCTCGGCTTGCAATGCGACATTACTTCCGAGGAGGCGGTCACGAACGCGTTAGAAGCCACTGTTCGCAGTTACGGCGGTCTGGACATGCTGATCTTAAATGCCGGCGTTTTTCCGGCCGGCAAGCCAATCGCGGAGTTGTCGCTGGACGAGTGGCGGCGTGTCTTCGAGGTGAATCTGGATGCCAACCTCACATTGCTGCGCGAATGCTATCCGCTCCTGAAACTGGCACCGAAAGGCGGACGTGTCGTCATCATTGGATCGAAGAACGTCGCCGCTCCCGGTCCCGGCGCGGCGGCCTACTCGGCTTCGAAGGCCGCGCTGACGCAACTGGCGCGCGTCGCCGCGCTGGAATGGGGCAGCGCCGGTATTCGTGTCAACACGCTGCACCCGAATGCCGTCTTCGACACAGCTATCTGGACCGACGAAGTGTTGGAGGCACGGGCGGAGAGCTATGGTTTGTCGGTCGAGGATTACAAACGCAAGAACGTCCTGAAGACCGAAGTCCGAAGTAGCGACGTCGCCGAACTGGCGGCGGAGTTATGCGGACCGCTCTTTGCGAGAACCACCGGCGCGCAGATTCCCGTCGATGGCGGGAATGAGAGAGTTATCTAGCGGACTTGAAGCGATCCGGCGTGACCGGAGCAGTCTGGGTAGCGCGCGCGTCTCGCGTGCTGGTTTCGGCGTCTCGCCGAAACGAACTTCCGATCCCGCAAGACTCCGTGCCTTAGCTGCGCAAAAGTTCGCGTATGCGAGACGCATACGCCCACACGCGAGACGCGTGCGCTACCCAGCGCAGAACGGCGGGAGCCACGAACCTTTCATCAACTCCGCCACGATGTGCTCGCTATCCGCGGCGCTGCCGCCATTACCACATACGAGCAGCTTGTTTCCGGCCTGATAAGCAGTGACCAGGATGCCAAGCGCCGCGGTCAAATCATCCTGGCATGACTTTAGAATTGGATAGCGCCCAAACAAGGGCACGAGGTGGTTGTTAGTCATATCAAGTTTTACCTGAGACGGCGTTTACAGT
>Ga0209118_1001574_pt1 | contig 10438 bp, 8 predicted proteins | sample BlaSpr_A8_Ref_M1_FD_187988 | JGI IMG/M metagenome (GOLD analysis project Ga0209118, IMG submission 187988) | Forest soil microbial communities from Thunder Bay, Ontario, Canada - Black Spruce, Ontario site 2_A8_Ref_M1 (SPAdes) (version 2) | ecosystem: Environmental > Terrestrial > Soil > Boreal...
GTTGTCAAGGCGAAAGGAGACGACCCCTTGTACCAGAGTTTGTTGTTGGATTCCAGCTTCTTTGCCCAGCTGCTGCGGTGTGATCAGGATCGCGCGAATTGGTGCGCCCTAGAGGATTCGAACCTCTGACCTACAGCTCCGGAGGCAGGCCAGGCGGATGTCCCCCGTTGTCCTGTGCTGTCCCTTGGTGGCCGCTATTGTACTCATTAACAATGACTTACGGTCGCGGCTGAGGGGACAACAGCGGCCAGCAGGGACATCAGAAAACACCATCGGACACTCTCCAGAGTGCCAAATGAGTGCCAAGCGCCGGAGCCCCTTCGCGGCTTGGGCAGCCCCTGGTGAGGTCATGGATTGGCGAAGGGGGCCAAACTCTCCGAAGGGGGCCAAGCCCTGCACTCGGCGGCCTGGCCCCCTTCGTCACTTTCGCGCCCCTGACCTGGAGGAATCACTCCTCTCGTGGCCGCCGGAGGGCAAACGGGCGGCGGCGGCGCGCATCAGCACGCTGCGAGGCAGTAGGCCTCGGCGCTGTAGCAGTCGTCGATGCACTGTTGGTTATTATTACAGCCGATTATGCACCAGTTTTTCGCGTGGTAACAGTCGCTCCGGCAGGTCAGGAAGACCGGCGCTGGATGGTCCTTGGCCAGAGGGTCGTAGACGGACTTCGTCGGTTCCGGAGCGAGCTGGAGCGGGTTCGACGGTTGCGCTGCCGCGTCGGGAGGGGCCTTCGCGCCGGCAGCTGGGGATGAGTCGTTCGCGGGGAGATTTGAGGCAGCTCGTGCTTGGGGACTGAACAACAGGACCAACAACACCACCAGCAAGAGACGGCGAGTCATCGCTTTTGCCCTCCTTGATTGGACAGTTGTCTCCGGGGCCTGGGATGAATCTTAGTAATTATAGCGCTAACGATAGAGGTTCCGTCAAGAGGTGTGTAAACGCATCAGTGACGGTCACGGCTCGGTCACGCGTGACGGTCACGGCGGCGGCGGTGTGACGGGGCGTGACGGTCACGCCTCTCCCCTCCCCGGGCCGCCGGGCCCGGACGTCGGCCCGGCGGTCGCGGAGAGTGCGGGTCGGACGACCCGTGGGATCAAGGCAGGACACTCTCGGCTGCGGGATCGATCGGGGTCAGGATGAGTCTCCCCTGCTCCGCCTGGACGCGCACCCGCTGGCCGATGTCGAAACCGAACGCGGCCAACCATCGGGCGACGATGCGTATAGTCGGGAGGTGGCGGTCCTGTCGGAGCGAGAACCGGGCGCGCGATGCCACCCACGTGTCCGTGATGGTGAAGAACCGCTCGGCGGCCGGCGGCCGACCGGAATCGGCCTGAGGGTCCCGGCGGGGAGTGGATGGCTCGGCTGCCGGCGCCGGCTCGGCTACGGTGGCGGCTGCGGGCGGGGAAGCGGGGATAACCAGGGTCAGGAACTCGCACCCGGGATTGGAGGTGACGGCGCCGCCCGCCCGGTCGGGGCGCAGCAGCGGGTGGCAAGTCTCGGGCAGGCGCCACTCGACGGCCAGGCGCTGGCGGTCGGGGGTGCGGGCGAGGCGAGCGTGCAGGGGGATCTCGGGGGCGGCGCGGCAGGCCTCGATGTCGAGGTCGCAGTTCATCGCGGGCGGCTGGAGCTGGAGGCGGATCGAGAGCAGTGCCCAGCCCTCGGGGTCGAAGCGCAGCTGCGACTCGGTCGGGACGCTGATGGCGCCCCAACCGGGAGAGGGCCGGCGGCGAGGCCTCGGCTCGAAGGCGATGGCGACGTGGAAGAGGTCGTCGAGCATGGTCTTGAGGGTGGCGCGATAGCACGACAGCTCGGCGCCGTCGCAGGGGACGAAAGCCGGGCAGAGCGCCATGGGCAAGGAGGGGCCGGCGCGGCGGACGGAGACAGGCTGTGTGGCGAAGTCCATGGGCGGCCTCGCCTCAGACCTCGGAGAGCAGCAGGCCGGCGGGCCCGTCGGGATCGAGCTCGACCCGGACCATCTCGAAGCGGCGGCAGGGGGGGCAGGCCGGCAGCTTCGTCGGCGGGGCGGTGAGCTTGAGGTTGGCGTCCTCGAGCGTCTTCTGAATCGGGGAGTCTCCGCCCCGGCACCCACCGTCTCGGCCGCGCCGCCATCGTCGCCAGCCGCCGAGCGCATCTCAGCCCCGCCGCTCGGTCGTCCGCCGCCCGTTGCGGCCACGCTCGAGCGATCGCTGCGCTGGGCGAGCCCCTCGATGCGGGCCACCGTGATCGGCAGCTGGGAACGCTTGGCCTGCTGGAGCAGTCGCCGCTGGTCGGTCGCGGACAGCCGGGAGTACAGCCGCGTGACGGTGATTCCGGTGAGGAATCCCGAGGCCAGCGCATCGCGCGTCGGACCCGTCGCGCCGGCGATGGCGACGTAGTGCGACACCCAGCCGCTGCTCTTCTGGTGCCGCCGCGCGAAGTCGTCTTTCTTCTGACCCGAGAGCGACAGCGCCCGCGCCACCGCGGCAGCGCGGTCGTAGAGCGACAGCTCCCGCCGCAGCTCCCCATCGTTCTCGTCCAGTTGCAGCATCAGCCGGTCGGCAGCCGAGAGCTCACCCGGGTGGACGACCACGGGAACGGCCGCGAGCCCAGCCAGGCGCGCCGCCCGCCACCGCCGCTCGCCGGCGACGATCATGTAGGGAGTCACCTGGCGAGCCTCCGGGTCGGGATGATCGCTGACCAGCAGCGGCTGAATGACACCGGCGCCCTTGATGCTGGCGGCCAGCGCCTCCAGCTCGGAGCGGTCGATCTCGGTGCGCGGTTGCTCGGGGTCGGGGCTGATCTGGTCGACCGCCACGACCATGGCGATCAGGACACTCTGCGATGACATGGGGGACCTCTCTTCTCGGCGATGCGGGCAGTCAGGGCCGGGGTGCAGCCAGGAATGGGTGGAAGGAGCCTTCTCGAGAGGGTAGCCCGTCTACGACCACGTTGGGGTCGCAGAAGCGGCTCCCATGATGCCCCGGTTCGGCGCAGCGTCAGCTTCCGCGTATGCGCGTATAGCTATATTAACGTTGACGCGCCGATGGATTGCCAATATCGTCAAGGAACTACTCGTAGATCGTCGCCTGAGGAGAGCTTGCCACCCGCCCGTTCACCATCCGGCAGTCTGCGATAGTCGGCGGATCCCGGGAGCGAAGACCCCAGAGGGGCGAGATTCCCGCCCGAGCCCGCGGTCCTTGTATGGAAGGCCCCAGCATGCCTGAAGCTACAGACATCTCACCGGGAACGGCGCTGTCCTATCCGTACATCCATCCACGTAATATCGATCACCTCAAGGCCGCGATGTTCTACTGGGATCGCGTACGCCGAATCGTTCCCAGCGAGGTTGTTGGGCAGGACGGTCATGCTTACGGTGACGGCGACGATGTGCGCGAACTTACAGACCGTGGCCTCCTAATTGCCACGGAGCCTGCGCTCTACGCGGCAGGTGCCGCTCAGAAGTTCTTCCAGCATATTGAGCCGCACAGTTCGGAGTTTCGCATCGATCTCAGGGAAGCGCAGGACCTCGCTCGCAGAACCGGCGGTCTTCATATTGAAAAACTTGGTTATGAGGTAATCGAGCGCCTGCGCGAGCTCGGCCTCGCGCGCCAACTCGGCTCTTGGGTGTCCATGCGCGATGAGGTAGGTGCGTTCTACATGTTTTGCCTTGCCTCAGAGATGGGCACGAAAATGTCTGCGCCGCTGCTTAGCGACTCGCCTGACGACGCCGAGCTCGGACAAGCTCTTTTCTTCGAGGCTGATTCACCGGCGGACACCTCCGATGTCTTACTTCGTATTGGAATCAAGTTGCCATCGCCCGAGGCGCTTCGGAACGTTCCGATACGCATTGTCGCGGACTTCGTCGCAAGTCGCGCAGCCGAGCGACAGGCATTCCGAGGAGCCGTGCAGGCGATCGTCGACACTGCTCGCGCGGCCAAGGATCCTAATTCCCTTGATGACTACCTGCGCTCGCAGCGTACGAATATAACCAGGGCGATCAATGACTATCGCAAGACGATAGACGAGCTCCACGTTGGCGGAGTCGCCTCCTTTGCGAAGCTCACAGTTCCCGTAGGCCTTACTACCGTGATTGGCGGTCTGATTGCGCCCGTGCCGGCTGCTATCCTCGGCGCCACGGGGCTGGCCATTCTGGCCGTCTCGGTATTCGCAGAGACCCGCGGGAAGCTCCGACAGGCGAAGCTCTCACAGCCGTTGCATTTCATGACGTCAATTGAGAAAAAGTTCGGAGGGTTGAATCCTGGTAGGCGCCGTCCCTGGACTGGCATACGGCGGCTTTTCCATCGCAAGAACTGAGTACTCGGGGAGGTGTCGTCATGCTCGGAATTCGCGGTATCCTCGTGTTTGCTTTCGCGATAGTGGCGGCGTCGCCCTTGTGGGCGGCCGGCAAAGGCCAAGGCGCCCTCGTGAATCGCGACGGTGCGCCCGTCTACCAGACGGCCGAAGCATCCAGTCCAGTGGTCGTGCTCAACCGGGGCAAGGCGGTCTCCGCCATTTCAGGCAACATCATCCTCAAACCCGACTACCGTTTCGACGAGGGCGAAGGAGGCCGGGTCCGCGTCAACTACTTCGCCACCGCCGATGACCGCGGGAAGTTCCAGATCGGCTTCATGGACCCCCACGATCTCAGCAAGTTCACCTACGACTGCGGCTGCCGCAAGGACGCTGGCGACTGCTCGCCATTCGACACCCGTGGGCTCAAGTTCTCCTTTTCCTGGAACGTCTGTTTCCAGGAGGCACGCGACGCCAAGCTGGACCAGTTGCAGGCGAGCGCACCCTCCCCGCCTCCGGCGTCGGCTCCCGGCGCCACCACGACCCAGACCCGTTCCGCCACCGCGGCGCCGGGCGGCGCAGCGGTGAGCACCTACCAGGCGCCGCCGAGCGCCAAGGGTACGGCCTGCGGCAAGAATTTCTCCGCCCACGGCTCGATGATTCGCGGCTCGAAGTTCACCACCTTCCTCGACCTGCCGGACCTCGAGCGCGGCGCGGTCATCCAGCGGCTGGTGGATCAGCTGCCCGCGAACGATCTGACCCTGGTTAGCGCCGACAAGGACACCGGAGTGGTCTCGACCTCGGCCAGGGCGTCCAGCGGTAAGCAGTACAGCGTCGACTTCGCGGTGACTCCCCAGACGACCGGAGTCCGGGCTGCGGTGACCATGAAGTTGGGCCTCGGGACGGGCGCAGACGATGACATGGTCCGCGACGAGCTGTGCAAGATCCTGCTCGGCCTTCAATCCCCGGCGCCGATGGCCGTGCAGGCGGCGGTCGCCGGCGCGACCTCGATCGAGGAGCGTCTCCGCAAGCTCGACGAGCTCCACAAGAAGGGGCTGATCACCGAGGCTGAATACAAGACGAAGCGCGCCGAGCTGTTAAGCCAGCTCTAATTTTGACGAGCTGCCGTCAGCCCGCTCATTCCGGCACAATTGCCTTGGCAAAATCAGGCGGTTCGATTTTGATGGACGCGAATCCTGGTTTACCTGCTTCGCCCTGCGGTAGATGGTGACCGTTAGCGAGTCGTTGAAACACCTCTGCCGCAGTTAGTGTTTGATGGTGGCCAAATACAAGCACGTACCTAAGGCCTTGTAGGAAGCCGAGTCGTTTTCGGTCAATAATTGCTACTATGTTGTTCATCTTGGCGATTCCGAACTGCTCGCGCGTCTTCCTTCGGGACTCTTCAAGCTCCTTTGCTGTGCCACCTGCAGCAATCTGTACATAGTAGCGCGCGTTGTAGCCGGCCATTTGGTTAAGTGCGACCAAGTCCTCAGCCTTAAGCTGAAGAGCGCCGACACCGATAGCAATTGTCTTCGCCTCCCGCTTCAACTCCTCTACCCGCCACTGAAGCGTTGTCGCGCGCGACTCCGAAGCGATCTTGTCCTCGTTCTGTTTGATGGCATACTCACCGCCAACATAAAGGCCGAGAAAGGCGAGGAGAATCAGGAGCCATTTAGCGAATCGCTTAAGATCGGCGTGTGCGGCCGAGACGATGGCACTGCCAGTGGCAATGACCAAACCCGAGAAAACCCAGAACAGGTCGTTCATTTTCTGGTCCTCCCGATTTAGAGTGTCTTCTCCTCCCCGCGACTCCTGGTCGCGGATCGGTTACCTGCTCGTGCGCCAAGAGTTTAGCCGACTTCTAGGCTGCTTGCTAATCCGCGTCAACATAGTGGGCCGACCGCGCAATCCGTCCGCTCCTCCGGCCAAGCAGCAGGATAGAGTCTCCGGTGCCGAGCATGACCAGATACCGCTCGGCGCCTGGGTGGCGCTTTTCGGCGGTCACGATAAGCGGTCCGAGTAACGCCCTTGCGAGGCGGCCCGCTCTCGAGCTACGCGAGCCCTGCGCCAGCTTCAGCGCCATCGTCGCGCGCTGCCGTAGACTTAATCGCTCGAGCGCCCAACGTCCTCTTCGTCGGCGCGGGTCCGACCTATGACGCCGGCGCGCCCCGTCGTTCTCGCCCAGTTGCAGCATGAGCGGGGTCGGCAGCCGAGACCTCGCCCGGGTGAACGACCACGGGAACGGCGATGAGCCCGGCCAGGCGCGCCACCCGCCATCGCCGCTCGCCGGCGACGATCATGTAGGGAGTCACCTGGGCGCCCCTCAGGGTCGGGGTGAGCGCTGACCAGGGGTGGCTGGATGACTCCGGCCCCCCTGATGCTGGCGGCCAGGGCCTCCAGCTCGGAGCGGTCAATCTAGGTGCGCGGCTCCTCGGGGTCGGAGCTGATCTGGTCGATCGCCACGGCCAGGGCGGTCAGGACGTCCGATAAGGGCATACGGAACCTCTCTTCTAGACTGTCGGCAGGTTTGGGACGGAGGTCAGGCAGGAGTGCGACGAAGCGATCTGCTCGACAGATTAGCAGGCTTCTGTCACGCGCCACCGCTTACAGCTCGTGAGCAGCGCGTGGTATGATCGCCTTAGCGATTTCACGCATCAGCGATATGGTGAAGGCCGCGACTGCACGGACTGCTCAGGACCTGACGCCCGTTTCCGTCCAGCCGTCCTAACGACACGGCCCCCGCGTCGCTTGAGTCCTCACTCTCATAATCGAGGTAGCTCATGGACATCAGCGAACGGATGACAACCGAAGCCTTTCACATTGCGACGTTCGGGGCAGGTGCGTTGTTCATCACCGGCAGCCTCACCCCTGCGGATCACGCAGTTGCGGCAGTACATGAGGACTTGCATGGGATTATTCGCCGCAGCACGCCGTTCGGTGCGATTCTTCGGGTCGTGGAGGGGATGCTCGCGCGGTCGACTGCGGAAACAGACATTGCCTTTCTGCACATGTTGTCCAGTCGAGGACGTACAAGCGAAGAAGTCCTGGCAACGTACGGCACGCTCCTCAGTGCAATCTCCGCTGGACCTGACAAGCCTGCCGCGCTAGCAGCGCAGAAAGCGCTGGTGACCAACGTCGGGTATAGTGTGTACGCCAAGGTCGGCGAAGAACTCGTCGGTAAGGAGCGACCGGCAGTCGCGGGTGTAGCGCTCGACGCGATCATGCGCTTCTGTTGGTCGGCGCGCGCATTGCCACCCATCGAAGCCGTGGCCGCTGACCATAACGTGTTGCGAAAGGTGAGTCCCGAGGCCTTTCCGGATAGGCGGCTCGCTCTCTTGCGCAAGTCGTGGTCTGTCGCAAAGCTACGAGAATGTCTCTCGGTGCTTGACCGCAAAACGCGGAGGCTGCTCGCAGCGAAACGGCCCACCGCCCGCGAGCTTTTCCGAGTTCCGGATAAAGCGCTCTTCGTACTCTCACCCGACGTGGCCACCGAGGTGAGCCAGCTATTGACGCGGTTAGCGACGGCAAAGGCAATGGCATTTGAGCGTTCAGTGCCCATCGTCTTCGACAAGCTGTGCACGATGTATCCGACGGGTCCCCTAGCCGCGAGTAGCAACGAGGAGGTTAGGCGCTACGTAGCGACGAGCAAGCAGCTGCCCGCCGGGCAGGCTCGAACAGGATACGGTTTTCCGGAGGTTGTCCAGGTGCGGGCGGAGCGCCGGAAGGTGCGGTCGGTAGATGCGAAGCAGGTTCCGCACGGAGCGGCGGTTTTCGTCCGGTTTCGCGAGGACTTTGAAAAGCAACTCCAATGGGTCGGAGCCAAACGCCTCCCGCGCAGAATCGCCGCCTATCAAGTTTGGCTGGCGGCGCTGCAAACAACCGCTCACACCGAGGCGCTACCGATCCGTGTGCTGGATACCGATGGCGACGATCCGAGGCTGCTGGCCCGGCGCATTCTCAAGGGCAGTCGCCTGATCGGGATCTGGGCCTCGACGTACCTGGCGTCGCCCCAGCTCTTCGCGGATCTCTTCAGACGCGACGCCGGTGTATGGCTGATCTGTGATGTCCAACCGGACGCGCTGCTTGAGAGCACTCGTTCGCTGATTCCAGAGCTTCGCGCCGAGTGGTTCGGTCCAGTAAACAATCCAGGTATAGGGGTGATGGTTGCGCCGCAGGTTGGCACTGCCGGTCCTTTGGATGGCATTGCCTTTCCCGGCAGCACTGCGGTATGCAACGGTCAACTTCTGGCAGTGATGTATACTGTGCTTGGTGATTCATTGAGAGGCGTTGGTCCAAGTGTACTGTTGGGCGAGGAAGCACACCGGCGCCAGACCGAAGCAGCCCTTCTCGCCCGATGTCTGGTTGAAACGGAGCAGACGTTCTCCTTCCTTGGGAGTCCGGTATGACGCAGGCGCCAATCATGCTCGATGCGTTAATAGGGGAAATGCCGAAGGAAATTCACGAGACGGAATTGCTCGAAGCGTGGTCCGATCTCGCGCGGCGCCTCGACCTTGCCGCGGGCCCTGGTAGTGAGATGATCGTCGCCACCGCTCGTGACGTGACCCTGTACTCAGCGCGTCAGCTGGAGCCCGCGTGGGGCGGCGGTTGGAGGTGGGACCTGGGCAATGCCGCTGTGCGGACGCTTTGCGCAGCGGCACTCCTCGCTGCGGTCTTCGCTTCCAGTGGGTTGGCCACGCTGCCGCCGCTCGTGCTGCCGGCCGTATTGCCTCTGATGTTCGATCTCCAGCGCGTGCGATTGCGGCGCTCAGAGAAGCGCGTGCTGGAAATCATAAACGCGCGCCCGCGTTTTCTCGATCGCATCGGAGAACCGGCAGAGCTCTTTGCAGCCCTTCCCGATTGGGTGAGAAACTCTATGAGCCTTCTGGAGTTTGAAGAATTCCTCGACCACGTGGTGGAGGCGGGCCGCGCCAACAAGTCTGGCCAGTTTTATGAGATTCTCCCAAACGGCGAAACGGTAATGCGCCTTACTTTGAGTTGATCGTGGTTCGGGCGCTCAAGCCCGGGCTCGCTGTAAAGAGGTCGTGGTAGACATGTGCTTTCGCCCGCGCGGCTGCTGCGGGACGACTGCGCACAGACGAGTACGGCTCCCGTGTGCCTCAGTGCAGCCGGCTGGCGGAACAGTGCGCTCTAGCGGCAGCTTGTGTTTAGGGTATAAACCTCCAGTAGGTTCCCGTAGAGACTCTGATCTCCTGCAGGCCGAACCTCTGCCCAGGAGGCTTCCCGTCGGCCAATAGACTGTATAAGTCGGTGAGAAGGGATCTGTTGTCGCCGTAGTAGGTGTGGCCGATGAAATCAGTATTGACGGCCGAGACGTCGATGGTGTCGATCCCGGAAATGATGACGACCTTCCCCGACACATCGCCCGCCCGAGGGTAATTATTCAGCGCCTTCGAGGCCCGCAACGCTGTGTCATTAGCCGATGCGTACAGGGTGACGCGGTCCGCCGTGGTCTTTAGCGCGACCGCGAGCGCTGTGAATGTATCCAGGTCGATATCGGGGGCAGTCAGAACCACCTGGCGGAAATGAGGCCGGGAGGGGCTCACTGGAGCGCCAGCGATCTGGGCCAAAGCGTTCGACAGCGCTCGATTTCCCATGCTGTGGGCGATGAGATGAACGGTCCGCGCGCCGGTCCGAGTCGCTACAGACTCCAGGAAGCTCCTGAGATGAGGTACTGTCCAGTCATTGTTGTTGAGGTCGCCAACGTAGTCGGCGAGGCGTGCGTTAGAAGGCCAGCTGTAAAGGATGGCGGCACCCGAGAACTCGAGATCGTAGGCTAATTGAGCGGTGCGGTACACGGCGTCTTCGAAGGCCACATTGAAACCGTGGACGAAGACGAAGGCTTCCTTGTTGCGCGATGCCGTCACGGCCGCTCCAGCTTCGCTGTAAAACTCCTGCTCCTGCTCGGCCCTGCGGGCAACGATGACGAAGTGTTTATTGCGGTCCTCCCTAAACTCGAACCGCAAGAAAGTGGGCCGCTCTATGCGAGCCAGCCGGTGGTCCCTTGGAATGCTAACGTCGAAGCAACCGAAGCTCAGTGAGGCTGCTCGGTCTGGTCCATAGTCGAGAGGGCTGCCCGGACTCACGGCGCGGTCCGTGGCATAGAAAACCTTGACAACCGTGCTATTGGCTTGAGGAGGGGGAGGAGGGGGAG
>Ga0209118_1001575_pt1 | contig 10437 bp, 7 predicted proteins | sample BlaSpr_A8_Ref_M1_FD_187988 | JGI IMG/M metagenome (GOLD analysis project Ga0209118, IMG submission 187988) | Forest soil microbial communities from Thunder Bay, Ontario, Canada - Black Spruce, Ontario site 2_A8_Ref_M1 (SPAdes) (version 2) | ecosystem: Environmental > Terrestrial > Soil > Boreal...
CCACCAGAATCTGCTCGGGGTGCTCACGCCCGCGGATTTCGCCGACGACGTTTGCCGTTTCCGCCGGGCCATTGGTAAACGTGTTCTGTACATTAAAACGCACTCGCGGTGTTATGCCGCGCGCCACAAATCGTTCCAACTGTCCCTGATCTTCCGCTGTCATGGAAAGAACGGGAACGTCAAAGTCGGCGTCAAATCCGAGAATTCCCGTGTGGGTCAGATTCATCCCGGAGGATTTACCTCCGCCCTGGCCTTCGACGACCGCAACTATGCCTGCGGGACTCGCGGCTCTTAGAAAATCGCCAAATTGGGCGAACAGTTGGATGAACTCCTTGTTCGATTCGCCCTTCGTCACCACAAGCGCGACCTTCCCTTTCAGGCGCGCTATATTTTTGATTTCGTTGTCAAGATCGAAAAGATTCACCGGCACGACGTCGCCCTCTGCGCCGCCCGAAGGGGTCGATCCCGTCCATCCCATGGCATCCACGTGCAATATGTGGTGCACCGGGGTCAGCATCTCCGCCTCTGCCCTGCCGCGCGTCCATCCGCGCCAGATCTGGTATTTCTCCGCGCGCACGTTTTCCAGGCCGATGGCCTTCATTTTGGCCACGCCCCACTCCTCGGCTTTTCGTTCCGCAGGCGTTCCCGTCACGCGCGCGCCAATGTCATCGCTCAATTCCGTCAGGTACTGAAACGCGTGCGAATCCATCAGTCCTTCGCCCGCAATCTTTACCAGCGCGGGCTTCGTTCCATCCTCATCCGGGCCCTTCGGCGTTAGCCGGTCGTCTGCCCGCAGCCTCAGCACACCCGCTCCGCAAAATGTCATCGCCACCACCGCCACTGCTGCGAAAACTCTCCGCATTCGTTCTCTCCTTGCGCCATGGGCGCACAAAAACTCTATCACGTTGTCGGACGCGCCCACGGCAATTCGGTTTCTTCGAAGTCTCCTGCCTTCTGTCCTATATAGGGTCTCTGTGTTGAATCCAATCTCCCACACGTCGGTCAATAAAAGATTGGCGATTCTTCTTCGCGCTTCTCTGCGTACTCTGCGTCTTTGCGTTTTCCTTTCTCTTGTTCTTTGCGACCCGTGCGTGCTTGCCATGCGGTGCATATCCGGCAACGCAGGCGCAGCCATGTCTTTACGCACCTCTGCCCCCGCCCTACACTGCCTGCGAGGCCATCTTGCGACTTCATCTCAGCTTCCGTCCGATCTCGCGCACCGTCGCATTATCTTGTCTCCTTGCCTCCGTTGTTCTTTCTTTCACGCAGGCGCAGCAAGCTCCACAAAAGCCAGCCGATAAACCTAGCGCGAAGGCCTCGACTCCCACCGAACCTCAAAACCCCGCCCAAATCGAACTTCTCGAAACCCGCATCCGGTTCGAAACCGACGGCTCCAGTCGCAAAGAAGTCCACACCCGCGTGCACATCAATAGCGAACTCGGCGTGCGTCAGTTCGCGCGCCTCAATTTCGACTACAATCGCTCCTTCGAATCCGTCGAAATTCCGCTCGTTCGCATCACCCATCCCAGCGGCGGCACCGCCGACATCCTGCCCCGCGCCATCACCGATAATCCCAATCCCGCCGTCATCAACGCCCCCGCCTATCAAGACGTCTGCGTCAAATCCGTTCGCATCCTCGGCCTCCAGCCCGGCGACACCCTCGAATACCGCGTCATCACCACCGTCTCCCATCACCCCCTCGCCCCCGACTTCTGGCTCGACCACTCCTTCGACCGCACCGGCGTCGTCTCGCATGAAATCTTCGAGCTCGACCTGCCCACTCCTCGTCTTCGCATTCGCATCCGTCCAGAAGCACCTGCGCCCATAGCGAAAAAATCCGGTGAAGGTGACTCCGCTCGAGCGCATTACAGCTGGGACGTTGAACTGAAGTCTCGAAAGGAATCGGAAAATCAGACCTCTTCGCAACCGGACGTGGCGCTCACAACTTTTTCTTCCTGGGCTCGTCTCTCCGGGAGCGTCAACTTGATCAGCTGGCCAGGCTTTTCAACAGAGCTCTGGTACGAGGCCATGAAACGCGCCGGCGCTACGAAGGAACCCGTCTCCCCGAGAGTTCTCTACAAGTTCGTGTCCCAGAAAATTGCAACTGTCGATCTTCCTGTAGAACTTTCCGGCTATGTCCGCAGAACCGTTTCGGAAGTCCTGGAATCGGGTTATGGAACGACTCTGGAAAAGGCCCATCTCCTGGTCGCGCTAGTCGCTCAGAACCCCGCAAGGTCCAGAATCGTCATGTATGGGCGCGGAGTACGACTCGATGAAGAATTGCCGCGTCCCACTCTGCTTTCGGGTGCCTTGGTAGTGCTTCACGAAAAGGCGCATCATCTCTTCCTGGACGCGGATCTTGAAGTCGCACCTTTTGGCTTGATTCCTGCCGACCTTCGCAGCCAGAAAGCGCTCAATATCGGCGATTTCACTTCCGATTCGGACGACTGCTTCACAGAAATCTCTCGCGACCTTCCCTTTGCTGCGGCTCAGAAGGTTAATGTCGATGCCACCCTCACCGCCGATGGCAAGCTCACCGCGAAAGTCCACTACGCCATGCGTGGCGACAACGAACTGCTTCTCCGCGTCGCGTTTCACCAGGCGCCAAAAGAAAAATGGAAGGACCTCGCTCAGCTTCTGTCCCTCTCCGACGGCTTCCGTGGAAAGGTCACCAGCGTCACCGCTTCCGATCCTTCCGCCACGCGCGAACCCTTCACCCTCGATTACGAAATCACTATCCCCAAGTTCGTGGATTGGTCCAGAAAGCCCGTGCACATCCCCGCGCTGCTCCCGCAAATCGGCTTGCCCGATCCGCCAGCGAAACGATCCGCTAGCGCCGCCTTTTCTCCAATCGAACTCGGTACGCCACTCGAAGTCGAAACGCGCGCCACTCTGCATCTTCCCGCCGGCACGACCGCGCGAACACCCACTGGAACAATCGTTCAACTTGATTACGCCACTTTCGCTTCGCAATACTCCGCCAAGGGAACGACCGTCACCGCTTCGCGCCATATCCGCTTTCTTCTGAAGGAAGTTCCCGCAGACCGCGCCGCAGACTACAACGCATTCCTTCACGCCATCCAGAACGACGAGGCCCAGGACTTCACCCTCGACCGTCCTAATGCACCAGCACCCAACGCCAAGCCTGCTGCGCCCGTCCCGTCTACCCCCTCGATTCCCAAGCCTTGAACCGTGGTACCACTCGCCCGCGCCCGGAATCTGACTCGGCCATGGTTGACTGGCGACTTTCGCCAGTTTCCGAGAAGCCGGCCAATCGTTCGGAGCAAAGCAGGAGAGGCAAGTGGAGTTTAACTCCCGCCACTTCGACCATTTTCTCTTTTTATTTGCACCGATCTTAGCCACGATTAGCTGGCATTCCGCTGGCTACCTTGGCGTGTGTCTCACTTCCGGCCCGCGCGTACGCAGAAACTACGCTTAGCAAAATGTGGTTGGTGGTTTGCGCTTGACGTCAGAGGGCGGCTGACATATGGTTTTGCTCAAACGTAAAGTTGAAACCGGCAATTCCCGATGTCTCATTTGACCATCTTTCAGAAGCGATCCTTCCCTGCGCCTGTCGATGACCCAGGCGAGCTGCACAGCTTCCCACCTCTCGGCTCGGCAATAAAGGCTCTGATGATTTGGCCGAGTTTTCCGCCCTCATTTTGGGGCTTTCAAGGGATGATGACTCTTCTTCCCGAGAAGACCGCCATGCCTCCCCTGGGGTTGATTACTGTGGCCGCTTTGTGTCCGAAGAATTGGACCATCCGACTCACCGATCGAGCCTTTGACGAGCTCCTCGATGCAGACATCCTGTGGGCCGACCTGGTTATGATCAGCGGGATGCACGTCCAGAAGACCGACCTCATCGACATCCTCGCGCGCGCCCGCAGGCTCGGGAAACGCACGATGGTCGGCGGACCGTATGCCAGCAGTGAGCCGGAGGCCCTTCTCGCTCTTGCCGATCATGTGGTTGTTGGTGAGCCGGACGAGGTGTTCGGCAGAATTGCGACTGATCTGGAGACGGGTCTTGTCCGACGGCTCTATGTGATTCATGAAAAACCTGATGTGAGCAAGACTCCGGCTCCCCGCTTTGACCTGTTGAAACTCAAAAATTACGTGCTCATGTCAGTGCAGTTCTCCCGCGGTTGTCCCTTCCAATGCGAATTTTGCGACATCATCACGCTTTATGGGAGAAAGCCGAGAACGAAGCGGCCCAGCCAATTGTTGGCGGAACTGCAGGCCTTGGTCAATCTCGGCTGGCGTAAGCCTGTCTTTGTCGTCGACGATAATTTCATCGGAAACCACAAGCTCGCTCTTGAGTTGGCCCAGGAGATGGAAGCGTGGCAGAAGGCTCGTGATTATCCGTTGCTGTTTTTCACGGAGGCATCGATTGATCTCGCTCAGAGGCCCGAATTGATCGAAGCCATGGTGAAGGCAAACTTTTTCTTTGTCTTCATCGGGATCGAGAGCCCGTCCAAAGAATCCTTGACGGAAGCAAAGAAATTTCAAAATCTACGACAGGATCCGCTGGAGAGTATTCGCTTCATCCAAAGCAAAGGGCTATGGGTATGTGGAGGTTTCATCCTCGGTTTCGATTCCGATACCGAGGACATCTTCGAACAGCAGAAGGACTTTATTGAGCGCGCTGCCATCCCCTGGGCAATGGCCGGATTTTTGCAGGCGCCTCCCACGACTCCGCTTTATGATCGAATGTTGAAACAAGGTAGATTGCTAGATGAAAGCACTACCAGCAACTTCGATCCACCGAATTTCAAAACGATCCTGCCGCTCCCCGTTCTGCTGCGGGGTTTTCGCGAAACTCTCGTTTCCTTGTACTCGCCGCGACCATTTTATAATCGAGCCTATCGTTCGCTTGTGCACTGGAAGGTTGCCAAGCAGCAGAAAGCCACACAATATCCGTTTCTCTACAAAGGAGGACGTGGCTTGGTTCCTATCGTTGGAACTGCAATTCGCTCCATCTTCCACCAAGGCATCTGCTCCTCATACCGTAGGGCGTACTGGACGTTTCTCATGCGCCTGCTCGGTCGTTGGTCCTTCAACCCACCGAAGTTGTCATTGGGATTTACGATCCTGCTTTCAGGACACCACTTCATCAGCTATGCAAGAAACGTGGTGGCGCAACTGGAATCTGAGCTTGGTAAACCCCAAATCGACAAGGCAGCCGCGCATGCTCCACCTTTCGTTAAAACCTTTGAAGAGGACCTAGACCATTATCGCATCATCAGCAATCCCGAATAGCTGGTGGAGAACGGACGCTTCCAAGGTTCTGAAAAGGAATTTCCTCACTAAGACCTTCCCCCTTGGTGCGCCAGCTTCATCGGCCGCAGATGAGTGCCGATAACAGGGCTTATCACCAGCTAATGGACCCAATGCCTGGCAAACGCGCTTAGCGGAAACTGACCCACTACCCGCGTTCCCCTTGATTTTTAGTTAACCTGTATTATACTTACTCGCGTAGATATCTATGCTGTCCAAAATTGGAACACAGTTCACATTTCCAGCAAGCTATAACTGCACTTTTCTAGCCCAACTCTTTTCTTTTGATGGGCTTGCCCATTGCTCCCGCGGGCACAGGAATGCTCGGCCTTTTGGAATCAGGCAGTTAGGAGTTACAAATTTTGTAAGCTGTTTTTTTTGATATTCATCCGAAATGCGGGGGGGGCGTACCCCCCTCTGCAATTCCCGTCGTTCGCAGGAGGCACGGACCAGTTGAAACCACCAAATTCGGCAGGAGCGTAGGTCTAGCTGGTCGATGGCAGCGGAAGGAGCCCCAAAAGGCGAGAATCAATCCATTCAAGCAGGAAGGCTTCGGTTCGTCTTCACTAAAAACTAAGAACCAGGAACTAACAGCCGGCAACTACTTGAGCTCTAGGATTTCCTTCTCTTTGGCGGCAGAAAGATCTTCGATCTTCTTCGTTTCAGAGTGAGAAATCTTCTCCAGCTCTTCCAGCGCTCGCTTGTGCTCGTCCTGGCTGATTTTCTTGTCCTTCTCCAGCTTGTCGATGGCTTCCTTGATGTCGCGCCGGATATTGCGCACGGCGGTGCGGTGATTTTCCAGCACCTTGTGCATATGCTTCACGATTTCCTTGCGGCGCTCTTCGGTCGGCGCCGGCATTGGAATGCGCACCACCTTGCCGTCGTTCGTCGGATTCAGCCCCAGGTCTGATGTCCGAATAGCCTTGTCGATCAGCGGTACGACGCTCGGGTCCCACGGCGAAATCACCAGCAGCGTCGCTTCCGGCACCGCCACCGTCCCGAGTTGATTCACGGGCATGGGCGTCCCGTGATAGTCCACGCGGATGGCGTCCAGGATGGATGCATTGGCGCGTCCCGTGCGCAGCGTAGCCAGTTCTTTTCGGAAATCCTCGACAGCCTTTTCCATCCGCGTTCTAGCCGCGGCCATGGCATCTTTCGTCGTCGCTATCGTCGTCATGATTCTTAGTCCTTAGTTCTAAGTTTTTGGTTCTTAGTTTGTGGTCCAGAAAAAGGTGCAAGGCCAAAAAAATGCAGGGAACGAGTCCGATTCTGGCCTGGAATTCCAATTATCACTAACAACTGAAAACTTGCCACTAACAACTGCTTCTATGCCGGCGTCACTTTGGAACCCACGCGTTCGCCCAGCACCACTCGCTTAATGTTCCCGTGCTCGTTCATGTTGAACACCACGATGGGCATGCCATTGTCCATGCAAAGCGAAATCGCCGTCGAGTCCATCACCTTCAGGTTCTGGTGCAACACCTCGCGGTAGGTAATCGCCGCAAAAAATTTCGCATCCGGCGTCTTCTCCGGATCGGCGTCGTAAATTCCGTCCACGCGCGTGGCCTTCAGAATCACATCCGCCTTGATTTCCATGGCGCGCAAAGCGGCGGCGGTGTCCGTCGAGAAGTAGGGATTCCCCGTGCCCGCCGCAAAAATCACCACGCGTCCCTTTTCGAGGTGCCGCATCGCGCGCCTCCGGATGAACGGCTCGGACACCTGGCGCATCTCGATGGCGCTCAGCACGCGCGTAAACACGCCTTCCTTTTCCAATCCATCCTGGAGCGCCAGCGCGTTAATCACCGTCGCCAGCATGCCCATGTAGTCGCCGGTCGCGCGATCGATCTCGAACCCCCGCTGACGCCCGCCGCGGAAAATATTTCCGCCGCCCACCATGATCGCCACCTGCACGCCCAAGGCATGCACGCCTTTCAGTTCTCTGGCGATCGCCTGGATCGTTTCGCCGTGAATTCCGAAACCCTGCGGCCCCTGCAACGATTCGCCGGAGAGCTTGAGCAGAATTCGCTGGTATACCGGCTTTGCTTTTTTCACGGCTTTCTTGCTGGCTTTTTTGGTCGCTGCCATGAGTCTCCGATTCACGCCGTCTAAAATCTCCGGAATTGTAACAAACTATCCCGGCCCCCGCACTCTGCGAAGACCCGGGAAACAAAAAGAGCGCCCCGGTCTCCCCAGGACGCTCTCAAATGCTGATTCAGAGAGTTCTGTTCTCTACGCGTTGACGGGCACGGGTGCTGTTTCCGGCCCCGCCGTACCGCCGCTCACTTCGCCAACTTTGAATCGCACGAAGCGCCGGATCGAAATGTTCTCGCCCAGCTTGGCGATCGCCTGGGTGATCATCTCGCCGATGGTCACGCTCTCGTCCTTGATGTAGTGCTGTTCGTAGAGGCAGTTCTCTTCGTAGAACTTCTCCATTTTCCCGTTGACGATTTTCTCGACGACCGGTTCGGGCTTTCCGGTAGCCAGCGCCTGCGCGCGATAAATATCGCGCTCTTTTTCAAGCATTTCCGGCGTCACTTCTTCGCGCCGCACGTACCGTGGATCCAGCGCCGCAATGTGCATCGCGATGTCGTGGCTCAATTGCTTGTACGCTTCCGTGCGCGCCACGAAGTCCGACTCGCAGTTGAGCTCGACCAGCACGCCGATCTTTCCACCGGCGTGGATGTAGCTGCCCACAAGCCCTTCGCTGGCTTCCCGCTGCGCCTTCTTGGCCGCGGCCGCCTGGCCCTTTTTCCGAAGAATCTCGATAGCCTTCTCTATGTTTCCGTTCGCCTCGACAAGCGCAGCTCGACAGTCGCTGAAACCTGCTCCCGTCCGCTCACGAAGTTCTTTCACAAGCTTGGCTGGGATTTCCATAGCTGTCTGTTGTGTACTCATCCTTTTTTTCTCTTCGCTGATTTGAGATTTCTTATTTGACGCCGTTGTTTGCAAAACGGCCCGGCGCATGAAATAGCCGAGAGCGCCGGGCCTGTGGAATTTCCCACCCGCGCAATTTATTTAGTGTTTTTCCTCGTCGTCCGGAGGCACAGTGGCTTCCGCAGCCTCGGCAGGCTCCGCGGGGGGTTCCACAACAGCCTCCACGAAGTCGCCTTCCTGCTTTTCGTACTGCTCGTAGGCGCTGGTATCGACATACTCGACGCCATCCACGAGAGCCTGGTCCTCCGCCGCCTTCTGATCCGCAACCTGCGATTGCTGGTAGGCGTTATGGCCTTCGAGAACCGCGTCCGCGATTTTGGAGGTGAACAAGCGAATCGCGCGCAACGCGTCGTCATTTCCCGGAATAATCCAGTCCACCACATCCGGATCGCAATTCGTGTCGACGACCGAAACCACAGGCACGCCCATCCGCCGCGCTTCTTTCACGGCAATCTCTTCCGCGTTCGAGTCGATCACGAACATGGCGTCCGGCAACTGGCTCATGTTTTCGATGCCCTCGAGATTCTGATGCAGGTGCTTCATCTCGCGGCCCAGCCGCGCCATTTCTTTCTTGGAAAGCTCGTTGATGCGGCCATCTTCGTTCATGGCCTTCAGCAGCTTCAGCCGCTTGATGGACTTCTGCAGCGTCGCCCAGTTCGTCAGCGTCCCGCCCAGCCAGCGGTGGTTCACGAAAAACGCACCGCAGCGCTTCGCCTCTTCGGCGACCGCTTCCTGGGCTTGCCGCTTAGTGCCCACAAACAAAACCGCTCTGCCTTGTCCGGAAAGTTCGCCCACGAAGCGGCTCGCTTCGCGGAACATCTTGAGGGTTTTCTGAAGATCGATAATATGGATGCCATTGCGTTCGCCGAAAATGTACTCCTTCATTTTCGGATTCCAGCGCCGCGTCTGGTGACCGAAGTGTACTCCGGCCTCCAGCAACTCTTTCATCGTAATTTCTACTGCCAAGTTTCCTCCTACTAGGATAGCTGTTTGCGGTGGTGACTCGCGTCGCCACAGAACAGCCTATTGCCGGCTCCTTGCCGGCCGTGATCTCGGCGGGCTAACTTGCGTTACCCCGCCGGAGCTCGTTGTGGCCGATTCAGATCGGCCACTCAAAACTGACGCTTCGTGAAGCCGGCCGCTTCGCGGCCGCGCCAAACGAAGACCCTCTCACCTCGCGATTAACGCTTGGTGAATTGGAATCTCTTGCGCGCGCCCTTCTGCCCGTACTTCTTGCGTTCCTTCATCCGGGAATCGCGCGTCAAAAAGCCGTTCTTCCGCAGCGCCGGCCGCAGTTCCGGATTGAAGCGCGAAATCGCCCGCGACAATCCCATGCGCACCGCTCCGGCTTGCCCGCCCACGCCGCCGCCATGCGCCGTCACGACCACGTCCACCTGGTCCGCGATATTCGTGAACTTCAGCGGCTCGATCGCGTCATGACTCCACGCGTGATTCGGAAAATACTGCTCGACCGTGCGGCGGTTCACCGTGAACTTGCCGGTTCCCGGGCGCAGGAACACGCGCGCCACCGATTCCTTGCGGCGCCCTGTCCCCATAAACCAAGCTTGCTTGCCCGCTAGGGGCGTTACCGTAGAACTCAACGTTCCTCCTAAACCTGCATGACCGCGAAACGGTCATCCCTGCCTGAGTGGCCGCAAAACGGCCCACAAACTCCACGCCGGTTTGCTCCCTGCTAAGGCACCACTTAGAAGGAACAGCAACGTGCGGAAAACTCGTGCGGCACAGCCACCCCGGGTGTGCTCCTCGATCAACTGCTAAACTGCCATCGGTTGCGGCTTCTGGCCTGCGTGCCGCGCCAAACCCGCTGCATCCCGGTATACGCGCAATTTTTTTGCGCGCCGCGCGCGCAACTTGTTCTTCGGCAGCATCCCGAGAACCGCTTCGCGCACCATCCAGTCGGCCTTCATGGGACGCAACCTCTTCGCGGGCACTTCCTTCAATCCGCCCGGATACCCGCTGTGCGAGTAATAAATTTTTTGCTCGACCTTGTTTCCCGTCATGCGAATCTTGTCCGCATTAATAACGACCACGTGGTCGCCCGAGTCCAGGTACGGCGTGAAGCTCGGCTTGTCTTTGCCGATCAGCATCCGCGCGACCTTGGTCGCCAGCCGCCCCAGCACTACATTCGTCGCGTCCACCACAAACCAGTTCGCGCCCACTTTCAGCGCTTCGGCCTCTTCACCCTTGGCTACGTACGTCCTCATC
>Ga0209118_1001576_pt1 | contig 10437 bp, 9 predicted proteins | sample BlaSpr_A8_Ref_M1_FD_187988 | JGI IMG/M metagenome (GOLD analysis project Ga0209118, IMG submission 187988) | Forest soil microbial communities from Thunder Bay, Ontario, Canada - Black Spruce, Ontario site 2_A8_Ref_M1 (SPAdes) (version 2) | ecosystem: Environmental > Terrestrial > Soil > Boreal...
CCGAGGTTGCTGACCGTGAAAGTGCCTCCGGACAGGTCGGCCGCTCGCAGGCGGCCGGCCCTCACGCGCTCCACCACCTCTTTGCGCCGCGCCGCGATCTCCTCGACGGGCATGCGGTCGACACCGTGGATGACTGGAACGATCAGGCCGTCGGGAACGGCGACCGCGAGCCCGATGTTGACGTTCGGAGCAAGGCAGTTCATCCGGGGGTGCCTGGCCAGCGCCTGGGCGACGCACCGAAGCAGGAGGTCTGTGTAGGTCACGGCTTCTCGAGCGCCGCGGCGCTCCTCGACCATTGACCCAGCGTCAACCTCTCGGAAGACGAAGAAGTGAGGCGCTTCCTTCCAGCTCCGCGTCACGTTCTCGGCCATCGCGCGCCAGAGCGCCGGCTCGGTGGCCGATGCTGTCGCAGGACCAGCGGCCGCCTGCAGGACGTCCTCTTCCAGGATCGCTCCGCCTGGCCCGCTCCCCACGACGCGCGAAAGGTCCACGCCTCGCTCCTCTGCCAGACGGCGAGCCTTGGGTGAGGCCGAAGGCCGGCCGGAGCCGATGGCTTGAACCGGCGCCGTTGGACTTGCGGCCGCGGCGACCGGTGAAGTGGGCTTGACCGGTGCGCTCGAGGTTCGCGTTGGATCCGGCATCGACTCCCCGGCGGCCAGGATCATGGCGATCGGACGGCCGACCGCGATGTCATCGTCGCCGGCCGCGGTAAGCCCGGCCAGGATCCCGCTCGCGGGCGCCTCGACCTCGACCGTTGCCTTGTCGGTCTCGACCTCCATCAGCGGCTCACCCTTGGTGACTACCTCGCCTTCGCCCTTGAACCAGCGGACCAGCTTGCCTGTCTCCTGCGCCATGCCGAGCGCGGGCATCACGACCTCGATCGGCAACTCAGTTTTGGGTCCGGACCCTTGCGCCTTCGCGGCGGGCCCCCTGCACCACCGGGTTTCGCCCAGTGCTGTTCAGGTTCGACTGGGTTTCGCGAGTGGTGGGCAACGAGCCGCTTGCCGTGTAATAGCGCTTGCCCGCGATCAACAGCTCCTCCGCCGGAAAGCGCGTGATGATCTCGGCCCCGTCCTTGGTCACCACCAGCTGCTCCTCGATCCGCGCCGCCGACCAGCCATCCGTCGCCGGCCAGAACGTCTCCAGCGCAAATACCATGTTTTCCTGGATGACCTCGGGGTGGTCCAGCGAGACCAGGCGCGAGAACACGGGTTTCTCCCAGATCGACAGGCCTACCCCGTGCCCGAGCTGCAGCGCGAATGCCGCCTCCTCGTTGGGAAAACCGAACTCCTCCGCTTTCGGAAACACCTGGGTCACCTCCGCGGTGGTCACCCCTGGCTTCACCAGCGCAATGGCTTCGTCGAGGTAGTCGCGGCAGCGCTTGTAAGCGTCGACCAGGGCGCGCGAGGCGCTGCCCACGGCAAACGTCCGGTAGTAGCAGGTGCGGTAACCGTTGAACGAATGGAGGACGTCGAAGTAGGCAGGATCGCCCGGTCGCAGCGCGCGGTCGGAGAAATTGTGCGGGTGCGGGCTGCATCGCTCGCCGGAGATCGCGTTGACCCCTTCCACAAATTCCGAACCCTGCCGATAAAGGCTGTTGGCGACCACCGCGACACAGTCGTTCTCGCGGATGCCTGGCCTCATCGCTCCGTACAGCTCGTCGTAAGCGGCGTCCACCATGCCGCAGGCCTGGTTCAGGAGGGTGATCTCGTCTTCGGTTTTGATCATCCGTGCCCTTTGCATGAGCTGCTGTCCATCGACCACCTTGATGCCGGCGTCTTGTAGGGCGAAGAGGACGGGCGGCTCCGCGATGTCGAGTCCGAGCGGCTGGCCGAGGAGGCCCCGCTGCTCGAGCTCGATCTTGATCTTTTGTGCCACGTCCTGAGGCCGCCCCGCGTCGGGCGAGATCGAACCGCGGAAGGTCGAAAGTCCTGCTCTCGACCGGTCGCCCAGCCAGGGGCAATAGAGCTGGTGATGGCGGGCGGCGGATCCAAAATCCCACAGGATCGGCTCATCGCCCTGCGGCAGGAGCGCGAAACGGATCAGCTTGTCGTAGGCCCAGGTTCCGATTTGGGTCGCGGTCAGGTAACGGATGTTGTTCATGTCGAAGCAGAGCACGGCGCCAAGCTCCGATCGAGCCAGCTCCGCTTTCGCGCGGCCGAGGCGTTCGCGGCGGAGGCGGTCGAAGTTGACCCGCTCCTCCCAGTCGACGCCCATCCGCCCGAATGTCTTGAGTCCCATGGTCAGCTCCTCTTTCGACACAGGTTGATCGCCAGCTCGGCCACCCTGTCGGCCGTCGGCACGGTGAGGTCCTCCAGCGCGGGCGAAAAGGGCACCGGCACGTCCATCGCGCCCATTCGCTTCACCGGCGCATCGAGGTGATAGAACGCGCCTTCTGTGATCACAGAAGCGATCTCCGCGGTGACTCCGTAGCTCTGATAACCCTCGTCGATCACGATCACGCGGCCGGTCTTGATCGCCGAGCCCACCAGCGTTTCGACGTCGAGCGGCACCGTAGTGCGTGGATCAATCACCTCGGCAGAGATGCCTCGCGTGGCGAGGAGGTCGGCAGCGGCCAGCGCAACGTAAACCATGCTGCTCGTGGCCACGAGAGTGATGTCTTCGCCCAGCCTCTTCACATCGGCCTGGCCGAAAGGGATCGTGTAGTCATCCTCCGGTACGCCGCCCTTGATCGTGTAGCTCAACTTGTCCTCGAAGATCACCACCGGGTTGTCGTCTCGGATCGCCGTTTTCATCAGTCCTTTCGCGTCGTACGGGGTTGCCGGCAGCGCGACCTTGAGGCCCGGGATGTGGCTGACGAGCGCGTGCAGGCTCTGGCTGTGCTGCGCAGCCGACCGGCGAGTCGCGCCCAGTGTGGTGCGAATTACAAGCGGGACGTTCAGCTTGCCGCCCGACATGTAGTGGACCTTGGCCGCCTGGTTGGCGATCTGGTCGAGGGCCAGGAACAGGAAGTCTCCGAACATGATGTCGACCACCGGCCGCATGCCGGTCATCGCGGCGCCCACGCCAATTCCTGTGAACCCTGCCTCCGAGATGGGCGTGTCGATCACGCGGTCCGGGCCGAACTCCTTGACCAGGCCGCTCAAGACCTTGAAGGGGGTGCCGGCCTCCGCAACGTCCTCGCCGAGGATGAAGACACGCGGATCGCGCCGCATCTCCTGGGCCAGCGCTTCGCGCACGGCCTCGGCCATGGTCAGCTGGCGCTCGTCGACCTTCGCCTCAGGCATAGACATCGGTCGCGACCTCTGAGCTGTCGGGATACGGCGCCTCGATGGCAAACTGCGCGCCGTCCTGGATCTGCGTGCGGACCTCTTCCTCCAGGCGGTCGAACGCGACCGCGTCGGCGACGCCTTCAGAGATAAGCGCCTGGGCGAGGATCTTCAACGGGTCGCGGTCGTTCGCCCAGAGCCGCTCCTCGTCCTTCGAGCGGTAATAGGAGCGGTCCACGTCGCCGACATGGTGTCCTCGGTGCCGGTAGGTTCGACACATGAGGAATGAAGGACCGCGCCCCGCCCGAGCCTCCTTGACGAGCGCCTCGGCGGATTTGAAGACATCGCGCACGTCCTGGCCATCGGCTTCACGGAACGGGATTCCGAAGGCCGCCGGCCGCGCTGCGATCTCGCCGGCAGTCGTCTCCAGGTAGTGCGTGTACTCGTTGTAGAGGTTGTTCTCACAGACGTAGATCACGGGCAGCTTCCAGAGGGAGGCGATGTTCATGCATTCGTACAGAACGCCCTGTCCGAGGGCGCCTTCTCCGAAGAAGCACACCGCGACCTGGTCGGTGCCACGCTGCTTGATCGAGAGCGCGGCGCCGGTGGCGATGCCGACGCTGCCTCCGACGATCGCGTTGGCGCCCAGGTTTCCTTTCTCCTGGTCGGCGATATGCATGGAGCCGCCCTTACCCCTGCAGTAGCCGGCCTCCTTGCCCAGCAGCTCGGCGAACATCATGTCGACCCTCGCCCCCTTGGCAAGACAGTGCCCGTGGCCGCGGTGCGTGCTGGTGATGTAGTCGTCGTCGCGCAGGGCTGAGCAGACTCCGACCGCCACCCCCTCCTCGCCTATGTATAGGTGAGCGAGGCCGGGCATCTTGGCGCTCGTGTAGAGCTCGTTGACCTGCTCCTCGAACAGACGGATCCGCAACATGGCGCCGTACATGGCAAGCCCACGGCCGCCATCGACCGACGTCATCGTGAACGCCCATCGGTCGTGTTGTCGCTCAACCCGTCGGCGACCACCCGTGGATCGGGCTCGAGCTTGAGATCGGCGCCCCAGGCTGCGAGCTGCAGCAGGCTCGCGAAGTCCTCGTCACCCAGCCCGTTTCCGATGAGGTTCATGACGATCTGGTGGACCAGCGCCGACACGGGCATCGGTACGTTCATGCGCCGACCTTCCTCGAGGCCCAGCTCGAAGTCCTTGCGCAAGAGTCTGCCGGTGAAGGTCGGGGTGAAATCGAGATTGACGAACGCCGGCGTCTTGTAGCGGCTGAACGTAGAGCCCATCACGCTTCCGTTGAGGAACTCGAGGTAGTCGGCGCGGGAGATGCCGCCTCGCTCGGCAAGGACTGTGGTCTCGGCCAGGATCTGAGTCACCACTCCAAGCACGAGGTTGTGACAGATCTTGACCAGGCGCGCGGCTTCGCCCTCACCCACGTAAACGACGCTCGTCCCGAGCATTTGCAGGTAAGGAAGAGACAGGTCATAGGCGTCGCGCGGCCCCGAGACCGCCATCGTCAACTTGCCCGCGCGCGCCACCTTGGCATTGCCGCTCACTGGGGCGGCCAGGAGCGCCGTGCCCAAGCGCTCGGCCTTCGCTCGTATCTCGCTCGACACGGCCATGGATACAGTCGACGTGTCCACGACGACCCTCGGCACGGGTCCGCCGTTGGACAGCAGACCTTGCGGTCCCGCCATCACCGAAGCAAAATCCGGTGAATCGGCGACTGACACGATCACGATGTCGCGGTCGGCGAGATCGACGGGGCGATCGACGACGCGAGCGCCAAGCGAGGTCAGCGGTTCGGCCTTGCTCCTCGTTCGGTTGTAGACGCTGAGGTCGCAGCCACCCTGAAGTAGCCGGCTGGCGAGCGCGTAACCCATGCGGCCGGTCCCGATCCAACCCAGCTTGCGATCAGATGCCTTCACGTAGTTCCCCCCAAGCTCCACAGCCGGGCGCAAACGTTTGCGCTTCTTTCCATAATCTACTCGCCAACACCGCGGGACGCGACGTGGACCGCCGCCCGCTCCTCCATCCCCGCGGCGCTCGATCCGCGGACCACGAGCTCTGGCGTGTAGACGACTCGCTTGGGCGTCACGTGACCCGTGTCGATCTGCTCGAGCACCAGGCGCGCTGCCGCGCTGCCGAACTCATGTATCGGCACGTGCACAGTGGTCAGCCCGGGGATGAGCCTGGCAGCCAGAGGAATGTCGTTGTAGCCGGCGATCGCAAGGTCTTCCGGTACTCGCAAACCGAGTCGCCGGGCGACGGCGTAAGCGCCGACCGCCACCATGTCGGTCACCGCGAAAACAGCGGTTGGCGGCTCTGGCAACGCGAGCAGGCGTTCCATCGCCCGGATGCCGCCTTCTTCCACGAAGCCTGATTCCGGCTGAAGCTCGGGTCCTGCCGGCAGCCGGGATTCGGCCATCGCCGCCTGGTATCCGCGGCGTCGCAGGACGCCGGTGCTCACGGACGGCTGGCCGGCCAGATGGCCGATTCGAACGTGGCCGGCGTTGATCAGGTGCTGCGTGGCCAGGCGCGCCCCGGTCACGTCGTCCGAGCCGACAAACGGATCCAGGCCTTCATCGCTGAACCGATTGACCAGCACGTAGGGCACGTGTTGGTGGCGAAGCCAGCGGACGGCGGGGTCCTTGAGGAACGAGCTGGCCAGGATTACGCCGTCGACGCGGCGCGCGATCAGGCTGTGCAGGTGAGCGCGCTGGCGGTCGGGGCTTCCGTCGGTGTTGCACAGCAGCACCTGGTACCCGCGTTGCGCGGCGCCATCCTCGATACCGCGAAACAGCCCTCCGAAAAACGGGTTCGTGATGTCGGGGATGACGACCGCAAGCACGAGCGTCTGTCGGAGCTTGAGCCCGCGGGCCACCCCATTGGGCCGGTACTCGGTCTCACGCAGCAGCGCTTCGATGCGAGTGCGGGTCGCCTGCCCGATCCGCAGGCTGGGGTCCTGGTTGACGACGCGAGAGATCGTCGACGGGTGCACATTAGCTCGCGCCGCCAGCTCCTTCAGGGTCGTCGGCATGACATCAATCGCCTCATTGACATTCGTTTCCGGCGTGAATACCATAGGGCAATCGTTTGTTCAGAACAACGATTTTTGCCACGCGGCGTGCGGAGTAGGGAGGGCGACAGCATGCGCAGACGCTTGATTTCGGCCAGTGTGGCGGCCCTGGGTTTGACGTTGGCGGCGTGCGGCGGGAGCACGACACCGACCGCGCCTGCCGCGCCGATCACGATCGGTGTCTCGATCTCGCAGAGCGGCGACTTTTCTGGCGACGGCGCGGCGCTCAAGCAGGGCTACGACCTTTGGGCTGACGACATCAACGCCAAAGGCGGTCTGCAAGGACACAAGGTCACGATGAAGTACGTCGACGACGCGAGCAGCACGCAGCAGGTCGTCACCAACTACCAGAACCTGATCACGGTGGACAAGGTGGCCCTCGTTTTCGGACCCTTCTCCAGCTTGCTGACCATCCCGGCCTCGACTGTCGTCGACCGCTATGGGTATGCATTCCCGGAGCCGGCCGGCGGTGGCCCCCAGGTCTTCAACCGCGGATTGAAGAGCATCTTCTTCGTGCAGCCCGCCGCGGTCGAGGACAACCTGGTGAGCTACACCAAGTGGTTGCTTTCGCTGCCGTCAGGCCAGAAGCCGGCCAGCGTGGCATACGCGACGCAGGACGACCCGTTCACCCAGCCACAGGTCGACAAGGCCAAGAGCCTCCTCGAGGCGGCGGGCGTCAAGACGGCTTACTACCACGTGTACCCGGCCGAGACGACTGACTTCACCCCCATCGCCCTGCAGGTCGCCAACTCGAAAGCGGACGCGGTCATCCTCGGAACGCAGCTTCCGGATGCGGTGGCGTTCGCCAAGACGTTCATCCAGCAGCACTTCAACCCGAAGACCATCATCGAGACCACCGGACCGGACCAGGGCTCACAGTTCTCGGACAAGCTCGGCGCCAACACCGAAGGGATCATGGTCCCCGCCGGCTGGACCCCCGCCGCCACGGCCTACGGAAACAACAAGTTCGTGAGCGAGTTCATCGCCAAGTACGGTGGCAAGGCGGCCGACATCAGCGCGGACGCGGCTGAGGCCTACAGTGTCGGTCAGGTCGTGGACCAGGCCGCGGCGAAGGCCGGGAGCATAGACAACGCCAAGCTGATCGCCACCCTTCACACCGGCACCTACAACACGGTCCAGGGACCGATGTCGTTCGACGCGACGGGCAAGCCGCAGGGCGGCGTGGGCGTGTACATCGAGCAGTGGCAGGGAGGCAATGCGATCTTCGTCTACCCGTCCACAGTCGCGTCCGCGCAGCCTGAGTATCCGAAGAAGAGCTGGCAGTAACCTGAAGCGGGGACGGTGATCTTCAACCACCGTCCCCGACCGTCACGAACATGACCCTGGTCCTCGAAGCTGCGGTGCTCGGCGTCCTCACGGGCGGCGTCTATGCCCTCATGGCCTCCGGGCTCACCTTGATATTCGGCGTGATGCGCATCATCAACGTGGGTCACGGCGCGCTCGTCGTGCTTGGCGCTTACCTGAGCTTCGCCGCGTCGCGATCGCTGGGCCTGGATCCATTCGCGACGCTTGTCATCACCATGCCGGTCATGTTCCTGCTCGGAGTCCTGCTCCAGACCGTTTTCATCCGCCCGCTGAAGACCGATCGCGAGGCGCTGTCGGTGCTGGTCACGTACGCGATCGCGCTCGGCATCGAGGGCCTGCTGGGCTATTTCTTCACGGCCAACTACAGGCAGCTTCACGCGTGGTACGACACCGCAAGCTTTCCGGTCGGCGACTTCCGAGTCACGTACGTGTACCTGTTCGGCTTCGTGCTGTGCCTGGCGATCCTCGGCGCCATGTTCCTGTTTCTGTATCGGACCACCTTCGGTGCGTCGATCCGGGCCACCATGCTCAACCGAACCGCGGCCCAGCTCATCGGGATCGACGTCGATCGCGTGGCGGCGGTGGCGTTCGGAATCGGAATGGCCACCGCGGCGGCCGGAGGCGTCGTTTTCGGCATCACGAACGCGTTCAACCCGGGCAGCCACTACGACCTGATCTCGCGGCTGCTGACCATCATCGTGCTCGGCGGACTCGGGAGCCTGCGCGGGGCGGTGATCGCGGCGTTGATCATGCTCGTCTCGGAGGACATCACCTCGGTGGTCATCTCCCCCGTTTGGGCAAGCTTCACGTTCTTCGTCATCCTGATCGCGGTCCTGATCGTCCGCCCGCAAGGTCTCTACGGTGTGCGGGTGCGGGAACGGCTGTGAGCGCGCTGCTGCGGCAGTCCAGGGTCCTCAAGCTCGGCGGCATCATCGCCGTCTTCGCAGTCGCGTTGGCGCTGCCGGCGATCTCGCCGGACCCCGCCACGACCAACATCGCCGTCTTCACCATGATGTACGTCGGGCTTGCGACCGCCTGGAACATCATGGGCGGCTACACCGGCTACATCTCGCTCGGCCACGCGGGCTTTTTCGGCTTCGGTTCCTACACGCTGGGGCTGCTCCTCGCCCACCTCGGGGTCGCCGCCGGCTACACGCCGTTCCTTCTCGTCCCGGTGGCCGGCCTTGGCACCGCGGTGCTCGCGGTTGCCATCGGTTGGTTCGCGCTGCGGACGCGAGCGGCGACGTTCGTGATCGTGACCATTGCGTTCATGTTCATGCTGCAGCTGCTCGCGGAGAACCTGGTGGGGCTGACGGGCGGCGGAGGGGGGTTGAGCTTTCCCGTGCCGCCATGGGGCGGCGACTACTTCAACACGCCCTACTACTACGCGATGCTCGCACTTGCCACGCTGGCCCTCGCCGTCTCGTGGCGAATCCGGCGTTCGAAGTTCGGACTCGGCCTGCTCGCGATCCGCGATGACGAGGACAAGGCGCTCGCCGTCGGCGTCCCCACCCGCGCATTCAAGCTGACTGCCTTCGTGGTGAGCGCGGCCCTGGTCGGAATGATCGGCGCCGTGTACGGCTACTACGTGACCTACATCTATCCGCAGTTCGTGATCGACCCGCTGATCGGCATCTCCATGGTGCTGATGGTCTTTCTCGGCGGCCTCGGCACGCTCAGCGGACCCGTCCTCGGAGCCCTCATCCTCGAACCCACCCAGCTCTGGCTTGCCTACAACTTCGGCGCGACCCGGCTCTACCTGGTCCTGTACGCCGGGGTCTTCCTGGGAGTGATCCTGCTGCTCCCGCGCGGCATCGTCCCGTCGGTGATGGAATTGATCGAGCGGCGGAGGGCACGTGCCGGGCCGTCCGCATCCACGCCCGCAAAGGTGGCGGCGCGATGAGCCTGCTCCAGGTCGACGGGCTCTGCAAACGCTTCGGCGGGGTGGTCGCGGTCGACGATTGCTCGCTCTCGGTCGCGCAGGGAAGCATCACGGGCTTGATCGGGCCGAACGGTTCCGGCAAGACGACCGTCTTCAACCTGGTCACCGGATTCATCCCGAAGGACAGTGGAAGCGTGAGCTTCAAGGCCAGGACGATCGACGGCCTCGGACCCGACCGGATCTATGGGCTTGGCATCGGCCGCACCTTTCAGCTCGCCCGCATCTTCCCTCGCCTGACCGCGCTGGAGAACATGCTGGTCCCGGTGAGGCGCAGGGGCCTGCGGGCTCTGTTTTCGCGTGCCGATTGGGGTCACGAGAAAGCCCGCGCGATGGAGATGCTCGAGTTCCTCGAGATCGCCCACGTCGCCGACCTCCTGGGCGGCGCGCTGTCCTACGGGCAGCGCAAGCTGCTCGAGCTGGGCGCCGTGATGATGGCGGAGCCAGAGCTCGTGCTGCTCGACGAACCGGCCGGCGGCATCAACCCCGCCCTGCTCGAGAGGATAGGCGACCGGATTCGCCGCCTGAACGAGCGTGGGATCACGTTCCTGCTGGTCGAGCACAACATGAGCTTCGTGATGAACCTCTGCAGCGAGGTCGTTGTCCTCCATCGAGGACGGCCGATCGCAACGGGCACTCCGGAGGCTGTGCGCAACGACCCGGCCGTGCTCGACGCTTACCTGGGAGCCTGAGGTGGGCGCTTTCCTGGAGCTAGAGGGGGTTCGGGCCGGCTACGGCGGCGGCGACATCCTTCAAGGGGTCGACCTCACCGTCGAGGAGGGCAGCCTCACGTGCATCGTCGGCCCCAACGGCGCGGGCAAGTCCACCGTGCTGCGCGTCATAAGCGGCCTGCTCCGAC
>Ga0209118_1001578_pt1 | contig 10435 bp, 8 predicted proteins | sample BlaSpr_A8_Ref_M1_FD_187988 | JGI IMG/M metagenome (GOLD analysis project Ga0209118, IMG submission 187988) | Forest soil microbial communities from Thunder Bay, Ontario, Canada - Black Spruce, Ontario site 2_A8_Ref_M1 (SPAdes) (version 2) | ecosystem: Environmental > Terrestrial > Soil > Boreal...
CAATTCGCCCGCCGCGATTTCGCTCGTTCCGATCCAAGCCTCCTTCACCTCGCGCGGAAGTTTGCGCAGCTTTGTTTCGAGCAGATCTTCGAGAGATTCGACGCGCCCACAGAAGGCCAGGATCGCCAGCAAACTCGAGTAATAATTCCAGAACGGCGGTTGTCCCGCGCTCAGGGCCGCAGCTTTCGTCGCGAATTCCACCACGAGTTCGTCGCGCGAACCAATCTCACCCAGCGCCCGCAGATAAAGTGGAAGCACCGCGCCATCTGTCTGCATGACTCCCGGCGACAGCTCGCTCCGAGTCCAGCGCAGCAGGCCCTCCCAGTCTCCCTCGATGCGAAAAGATGCCGCGATCGCCTGTCGGCCGATGCTGGTGTGATTGCTCCGCAAAGGCGCGAGAAGGGCGAGCGCGGAAGCGAAGCCGCCTCGCTGCGCCAGCTCGAGTGCTTGAAGCAAAATGGATTGCTCGAGAAATCCATCCGCGGGATGCACAAGGCGCAGAAGACGCACGAGCCGCCGCGCGCTCCCGAAGCGTTGCGTGATAGCGAGCTCCGCCGTTTTGCGCAAGCCAATCACGGGCAGCAGCAATAACGCGAACCACGCGCCGCCCCCGATAAATCCCGCCGTTTCCGGCCGCACCGTCCACGCAACACCTGTCACAATCAGCACCGCGAAGGCCGCGAGCCGCCAGCCGCGTTCCAAGCCGCCGCGACGCCAGGATTGCCCGAGCAGGACCAGCGGCGAAACGCACGCCAGGAAAAGAAGGATGTGATTGAGATCGAGCACGGCGTGAATGGAAAGGAGCTGTGAATAGTGATCGGTGAATCGTGAATGGGCCACTACGATTCACAATTCACTTTCAAAGAAGCGTTGATTCGCTACACCAGATGGAGAAATGAAACTGAAAGTTACCATCTACCTCGATGTCATTTCCTCCTGGTGCTTCTGGGCTCAGCCCGCGTGGGAGGAATTAAAAAAGCGCTATGCGGACCGGGTGGATTTTGCTTGGAAGATCGCGCTGATGGACGCGTCGGGTTTCCCGAAATCGATCGAACAAGCGGAGTGGTACTATCGCCGGAGCGGAATGATGATGCGTTCGCCCTTCATGCTGAAGCCGGGCTGGTTCGAGCCGAATCTCCAGGAATGTCTCGCGCCCAATCTCGTGGCCGAAGCCGCGCGGGATTTTGGAATAACCGACGACCGCGTCCGGATGGCGCTCGCCAATGCGACTGAGCGGGAAGGACTGAAGACCAACAATTGGGAACTCGCCGCTGAAATCGGAGCGCGCGCCGCTAATCTCGACAAAACGAAATTGCTCGAGAGCGCTCGTTCGCCGGAGGTGGAAGCGCGAGCGCGGGCGAGCACCGCGGAATTTCACGCGCTGCAGGTCACGCAACGTCCCACCTTTGTTGTCGACAGCGAGATTGGCGATCGCGCCATTTTCTCCGGCTTCGCGAAACTGGAGCCGATCGCGGCCACGATCGACGCGATGCTTGACGATCTTGCTGCGTATGAATCGCACGCCGCGCATTTTGGCGAGCCGCCGAAGGCGTGACTGGAGCGGCGGTCTCTGACCGCCGAAAGCAAATGACTCCCAGGCAGACGGCGCTCAGAGAGCACCGCTACAGTAGATTAGCCTTGCCACCGCACGAATGTTGCTTACATCTTGCAGTCGGCTTGCGAAAAGCGCAGGCCCGTCACCGCGGCGCTCCGCAGGCGCGGTGAGGCAGAAGTGTTCCGGCCCTCAGTAATGAGCCCGGAAGTAGTGCGGAAAATAAAATACGGCGGCGCGGTCCACTTCCCGGGTCGCCGGTCAGGAGCTTTGATTTAATCTGCAACCACAAATTCGTGTAAACGGTCGGATTCGCGCCCGCGAAGTACGGGTCATCCTCGGATCCACCAGTGAGCAACTCGGCGTCATGAAGCTTTCGGACGCGTTGCGCAAAGCTCAGAGCCTCGGCCTCGATCTCGTCGAGGTCGCGCCCACCGCCAACCCGCCGGTCTGTAAAATCGTCGACTTCGGAAAGTTCCGTTACGACATCTCCAAGCAGGAGAAAGACAAGAGAACTTCCGGAACGAAGCTGAAGGAAATCAAGTTCCGCGTGAACATCGACGATCACGATTACCTGACAAAAATCCGGCACGGCGAGGGATTTCTCGACAAGGGAAACAAGGTGCGGGTGCAGTTGCAATTCCGCGGCCGGGAGATGGCGCACCAGGAATTCGGCATGCAGTTGATGGAAAAGGTGCGCGATGATCTTGCCGGCATGTCGCAGGTGGAGATGGAACCGAAGATCGCCGGCCGCAACGTGACGATGACTCTCTCGCCCCTTCCGGCCGCGCGCCGCAAACGCCGGTTCTCCGTTCCCGCGGACGACGCGCGCGAACCAACGCCGGACAACGGCGCTGCCACGCCCGCGACCTAGCGTGCGCTAGGCATGGTTGTAGCCACGGGCCTGTGGGCCGTCCCGTTTCTGTTTCCTGTGTTTCGATTTCAAACGGCCCACAGGGCCGTGGCTACACCGGCTGATCGGCCGGCGGCGTTTCGGAGATCAGCTCGTTCACTCGCGTGATGCTCAGTGCGCGACCGGTCGTTTCGTCGATGGAAACAACCACGCCGCATAAGCGCACGTCGCCTTTCGCCACCGGAAACAGCGCGGGAAGATTCGAGACGAAACGGTTCACGATCGGATCGATCGCGCGGCCCAGGATGGAATTAGCAGGGCCGCACATGCCGGCATCGCAAAGAAACGCAGTCCCGCCGGGAAAAATCTGTTCGTCGGCGGTTTGCACATGGGTGTGCGTGCCGATGACGGCAGAAACTTTTCCATCGAGAAAACGGCCAATCGCAATTTTTTCGCTCGTGGTCTCGGCATGCGCATCCACGAAAATGACCGGCGTTTCCGCGCGCATTTGCTCGACCGCGGCCTCGACCGCGCGAAATGGATTTTCGAGAATTGGCTGCATAAACGTGCGCCCCTGAACGATGGTAACGCCCACTTTCCCTTTCGCGGTTTCGAGGACGATCGAGCCGTTTCCCGGCGCGCCAGGCGGATAATTCACCGGCCGCAACAAACGCGGCTCCATCTCGAGGAACGCGAAAATCTCCTTCTGGTCCCAGATATGGTCGCCAGTCGTGATGACGGAAACTCCGGCGCGGAGCAAATCGATCGTGATCTTCGGCGTGATGCCGCGACCGCCCGCCGCGTTTTCGCCATTCACGATGATGAAATCGACCGCGTGCGATTCCTTTAAGCGCGGCAATTGCGCGATGACGGCGTTGCGGCCCGGCTCGCCCACCACGTCGCCCAGAAAAAGAATCGTCAGCATCCGGCGACCATCGTATTGAAAAGACCGAAATCCAAACCGTGATCTTTTGCCGCCTCTACCTCTTCGTCTTCCTCTGTTTTCTCCTCCGTCCCGCATTTGCCGCCGATCGTCTCAGCAATCCCATCGCCGATCCGCCCGCGTGGAAAACGCTGGCGAAATATCAGAAGACCATCACGCACGATGAATTCGAGCGATTGCTTCGCGGCGTTTATTGCAGCCACGGGATCGGCGACGAACTCATCCGGATCGAGCCGGAGTTCGCGTGCATTCTCATGGACCGGGACGCGCAGACGTGGTTTACGCTGCGGTTCGCGAAAGACGAGCGGACGCGCAGACCGGCTGCATCGTCCTGGCGGACGGCGGCGTCATTGCCTCGGCCGAAGAAGGAGAAGATTCTTTCCGGCCTGAAAATCGCGCTCGATCCCGGCCACCTCGGCGGCGCGTGGGCGAAGATGGAAGAACGCTGGTTCAAAGTCGGCGACGCGCCGCCGGTCGAGGAAGGCGAAATGACTTTGCGCGTCGCCCAAATCCTCGCGCCGAAACTTCGGGAATTGGGCGCGCGCGTTTCATTCGTGCGCGACAAGACCGAACCAGTGACGCGGTTGCGCCCCTACGATTTGAAGGAAGTGGCGCGCGAAGTTCTGCGAACCAGCGGTGTCGAAAATCCGCGCGACGATTTTGCCGGACCGGACGATCCGCTCAAAGACCAGACCGTGCGTTGGCAAAGTGAAATTCTTTTTTATCGCAACAGCGAGATCCGCCAGCGCGCGCGCCTCGTGAATTCGAAACTCAAACCTGATCTCGTTCTCTGTCTGCATTTCAATGCCGAAGCCTGGGGCGACGAGCAGAACCCCACCCTCACCGACAAGAATCATCTCCATCTTCTGGTGAACGGCGCTTACGTCCCGGCCGAACTGCAATCCGATGATCTCCGTTTCGAAATGGTGCGGCGCCTTTTGAGCCGCGCTTATGACGAAGAGTTAAAGATCGCCGACACGGCCGCAGCGGTGATGGCGAAGAAAACGGGGCTACCGCCGTATGAATACACCAATCCCGACAACGTCACCAAAGTCGGCACGAGTGGCTACGTCTATGCGCGCAATCTCGTCGCGACCCGGCTCTATCAATGCCCGGTGGTTTACTTCGAGCCTTATGTTATGAACAGCCACGAAATCTTTGCGCGAATCCAGGCGGGCGATTACGAAGGGACACGCCCGATCAACGGCGTGGAGCGGCCCAGCATTTTTCACGAATATGTCGACAGCGTCGTGCAGGGTCTCGTCGAATATTATCGCGGAGCGCGAAAGTGACTTCCTGTAGCGGCGGTCTGACCGCCGTCGTTTTAGATTCGGCCGCTACAGTTCTTGAATCGCGCGAGCGATATCCTCCATCGTCACATCCGTCGCAACACGGGCCGAACCAATCGCGGGCGTCACGACAAAGCGCACCGCGCCACGCTCGAATTTTTTGTCGAACTGGATCGCTTCGATAATTTTCGCGCGCGGAAAACTCGCCGGCAGACGCGCCGGCAAATCGAATGCTTCGAGTGTCCGCACAATCTTCTGCCGCTCCGTTTCAGATAATCCCGCTTTCCGGATCGAGATTTCGCAAGCTGCCACCATGCCGAGACTGACCGCCTCGCCGTGCAGAAAATCGCGATACGCCCCTGCCCGTTCGATCGCGTGGCCGACCGTGTGACCGAAATTCAACAAAGCCCTTTTGCCCGCGAGCTCGCGCTCGTCCGCCGCCACGATGGCCGCTTTGATTTCGATATTCCGGCGGACAAGCGCCGCCAGTTCTTTGCGATCGAAATTCTGAAGCGTTTCGAACATCGCCGCGTCGCGGATGATCGCGTGCTTGATCATCTCCGCGAAACCCTGCTTCCATTCTCGCGGCGGCAACGTCGCCAGCGTGTCCACATCCGAGATCACAAGCGCGGGCTGATAAAAAGCGCCGATCAAGTTTTTGCCGGCCGCCGCGTTCACGCCGGTTTTGCCGCCGATTGAGCTGTCGACCTGCGCGAGCAATGTCGTCGGCACCTGGACGTACGGAATGCCGCGATGATAAATCGCCGCGACAAATCCCGCGAGGTCGCCGACCACTCCCCCACCCAGCGCGATAATTAACGAAGAACGATCCAGACCCGCCGCGATCATCTGATCGCAAACCTTCTCAGCCTGGCGTAACGACTTTGATTCTTCTCCCGCCGGAACGGTGATGAGCACCGGTCTGAAACCCGCCTCGGTCAGGCTGCGCATAACCTGCAGCCCGAAAAGCGGGGCCACGTTCTCGTCCGAAATGACGGCGCAGCTCGGCCCACGGAATTCTTGTGCGAGCAACGCGCCGATCTTTTCGAGCAGTCGTGCATCGACCAGCGCTTCGTATTCCTGGCTGCCGGCTTGAATGACGATTGGTGTCACGTGCTAATGGGATCAGAAAGTATGTTGCCTTGACAAGCGGCCCCGAAACTCCACTACACTAGTCACATGCCGAAGCCCGTCGATCCAGCGCCACCGCCAGCTCCGGTCTCACCGGCTCCGGCGTCCTCAACGGCGTCGACCTCGACCGGTTTGCCTGCAAACGTCGCCGCGGCGCTCGCCTGCATTCCGCTCGTAGGCGGTTTGGTTTTTTATATCTGGGAGAAGCACGATCAGTTCGTTCGCTTTTATGCGATGCAATCGATCATCTTCGGCGGCATCTGGTTTCTGTTCCATTTCATCGCCCACATTCTCCACGACCTCTTTTGGTCGGTGCCGGTGATCGGAGAATTTTTCGCGCGACTCTGGTCGTTCGCGGCCGAGTTGATCCACCTCGGTTTCTTCGTCCTCACGGTGATCGCGATCGTGAAAGCGTTTACCGGCGTGCGCTGGGACATTCCCTTCGTCGGCCCGCTTGCGCGCAAGCAGATGGGCGAAACGCCCGTCGTTTGATCTCCCGGAGGGACGAGCTTCCGCTCGTCCAGGGACATTCCGCGCCGAGTCTGTTGGTAGGGCGACGCTCTGCGGAGCCGTCAACGCTCGCGGCTCGACAGAGTCTCGCCCTACCATTTCAACACGCGAGCAGCTTCACCACGATCTCGGTCAGGACCAATTCGTGGTCGAGCTGGCTGGTGACGAGACGGACGTTCGCTTCGAGACAAGCTTCGAGCCCCGCGATTAATTTCGCTGTCTCGAATCGATGCGCCTGCTGCGCCGCGATCCCAAGCGCATAGCCGTTGATCGAACCGTCTTTTTTCCGGGGCAAATGCTCGGTCGCTTCGGCAGGGAGACGATTGAGCGCGGAAATGAAGGCGAACGGCGCGTGCGGCCGCGGCATCCGGTTTCGTTCCATCAAATCTTTGGCCAGGAGCAAATTCCGAATCGTGGGCAAAATCGCCACGAGCAAAATGCCGATGGCCGTTTCGCCTTGATCGAGCAAGCCCTTCACGAGAGTGAGCGCGCGTTCCAGGTCGCGAGCCGCCAGCGCATTTCCCAATTCGAAAATCACGCCCGCGCGCGAGAGCGGCACGAGCTCCCGCACCTGGGCGACATTCACGCGCCGCTCTGAGGCCAGATAAAGATCGATCTTCTCCAACTCGTTTTCGATCTGGCGTGTGTCGCCGCCAGTCAACAATACGAAGAGATCGAGCGCTTCCTCTTCGAACTGCAATTTTCTCGCCTTCGCCCGCCGCCGGACGATCTCGGTCGCTTCTTCCTCCCAGCCCGCGCGGGACGAATCGAGCCGGTCGATCACTTCCAGCTCCGCGCGTTTGCCCAGCGTTTTGTAGAACGAGCGCCGCTTATCGACTTCCGTCGCGCTGATCAGAAGTGTTACGCCTTCGCTCAGGTCCTCATCGAGCAACTCCGCGAGATCCTCCAGCGCGGCGAGGACGCTGGCCGAACGGCCGATGGGAGTGTCGGCGAGACAGTTTGCGTTCTTGAACCAGACCAGTTTTCCCCCACCGAAAAATGGCAGCGTCTGCAACGCCTCGATCGCCAATCGGATTTTCGAAACGGCCTGCTCGACGTTATCCGCGCAAGCATCGATCACCTCCACGCCGAATTCGCCGGCATCCGGCGGGGCCAATTTCGCGGCAAGCTCCGCCGCGACGCGTTTCACTTCACTCTCGTCCGATCCAACGACGGCGTGGATGTTCGCGATCGTCTCTTTCGTCTTGGCTTTAGGCACTGCGAGGTTTTTCGCACGCGCCAAGAATGTTCACAAGGCCAAGGTAAGCCGAACTCCGCCGATCTGGGTAGCGCACGCGTCTCGCGTGCTGGTTTTGGCGTCTCGCCAAAACAATCTTTCCAGGAAGTTCGCGAAAGCGAGACGCTTTCGCTCCCGCGTCTGCGGGACGAGACGCGCGCGCTACCCAGAGATTGCTTCAACCTGTCGTTGGGAAATCTGGCGGATAAGGTTTAGCCGCCGCCCGCCTGTTGCAAAGAAGTTCCAAACTCTTTCAGGGCATATTCGCGGAATTGCTCCTCGAGTGCCGCCAGCGTGAGAAATTTTCCGTTGTAGCTTTGCACGAGCGCGGAATCGACGGGTTGATGCCGCGCGACTGCATCCAGAAAAATAAGGAAGCTCGTCTTGTCGATGAAGGCGAGGAAGCGCACCAGCCTCTCCGATTCGTCATAGAATGTTTCCACCCGATCGGACGGCGGATAAGTCATGGCGGCAAGCGCCGGGAGCGGAATCAGACTGTCCGCAGCGATCGCCTGCGAATGCGCCTTGGCGATGTAGTTGCGTGCGCGTTGGTAACTGGCCCGCGCGCCTTTCGAGATGTATTGGGCAAATCCTTCGTCCAGCCAGCACGGGATTCCATCCGGATAATAGCGATGAAGAATCAGGTGAGCGATCTCATGCCCCAGAACGTTGCCGCTAAACTTGAAAGCGGGATTGCGCAGAATAAACAAACTTCCCTGCGAATGGATCCCACCGGTCCACGGCTCCAGTTGGCCGAGCTTTTGAAACTGCTGCCAATGGGCGGGCTGTTGAAAAATATAGATGTGCGACTTCGTATCGCCGGCGGGCGGCTCGCGCTGAAGCTCCTTCGCCACCACGCGATAATGAAACTCCGCTTCCACCGAGAGCGGCGTGACCACGAAACTGTCGACGAAATGATAAATGAAATGCTCGGTCTCGCCGTGCTTCCATTGCTCGGGATGGATGGCGAGCGCTTTCTCGCCGAGCGGGTTTGGATCACGCTGGCTCAGTCGAGAAAACTCAACTTCGGGCAACGCATTCAGGCCGGGCGCCGGCGACGGCGACTGGGCCAAAACGCGCGGCGCGAGCGCGATCGAAAGCAGAAATGCGACGGAAACAAATTTTGAAGGGAATAGCATCATCCCGGAATAGAGCTAATCGCGTGCGAGGCAAGATGCGACCTTGGTAGGGACGGCGCGCTGCGCCGTCCGCCGATGCGTTCGAGTGCGGACTAGCTCGTGCGTTCGGACGCCGCAGCGCGGCGTCCCTACCTCTTACACGCGCGATCGCCGCCGCTGCGCGCCGCCGCGCGAATACTTCACCGGCTTCCGTCGCGGCTCGATCTTCGTCAGGCCGGTGCCGCTCTTCACTTCCATGATCTGGTCGCGCAGCAAGGCGGCCCGCTCGAATTCCAAATTCGCGGAGGCGGTTTGCATCTCCTCTTCCAGCTCGCGGAGCAATTCGGTGAGATTGAAATCGCCGCCGGCTTCCTGAATGACCGACGCGGCGATCTCGCGTCCGCGCAAAATCGTGTGCAGACTTTCCTGCACGGCGCGTCGCACCGTTTGCGGCGTGATCCCATGTTTCTCGTTGTACTCCATCTGCTTCGTGCGCCGGTAATCGGAGATCGAAATCAGCGCCTGCATGCTCGCCGTCACCGTATCGGCGAAGAGAACCACTTCGCCGTTGATGTGGCGCGCCGCGCGTCCCGCCGTTTGAATGAGCGATGTCTGACTGCGCAGGAAACCTTCCTTGTCCGCGTCGAGAATGCAGACGAGCGAAACTTCCGGCAGGTCGAGACCTTCCCGGAGCAGATTGATGCCGACGAGAATATCGAAGTCCGCCGCGCGCAGGCCCCGCAGAATCTCCACGCGCTCGATGGTGTCGATGTCGCTGTGCAGGTAACGCACTTTCAATCCGACATCGCGCAAGTAATCCGAGAGATCCTCCGCCGTGCGTTTCGTCAGCGTCGTGACCAGCACGCGTTCCTGTTTTTCCACGCGGAGCCGGCAAAGATCGATCGTTTCATCGATCTGGTTCTTGAGCGGCTTGAGCGTGATCTTCGGATCGAGCAATCCCGTCGGCCGAATAATCTGCTCGACGACGAGCGGCGCCCCCGGCGTATGGACATCGAACTCTTCCGGCGGCTGGTCCGTCCGGCTGAGTGGCACAGGCATCCTGCCTGTGGCGGAGGAAGACCACAGGCTGGAAGCCCGTGCCACGTCTCCCGCCACCACAAACGGCACCAGCTCCTCCTCCCCGATCCGCTCCCGCTTGTGCGGAAAATATCCGGTATTCCCCACCACGCTGTTCTTGATTTCAAACTCCGCCGGCGTCGCGCTCACATACGTCAACTGATTAGCCATTCCCATGAACTCCTTGAAATTCAGCGGCCGATTATCGAGCGCGCTCGGCAAACGGAAACCGTATTCCACCAGCACCGTCTTGCGCGATTTGTCGCCCTCATACATCCCGCCGATCTGCGGGATCGTGGCGTGTGATTCATCGATCACGAGCAGGTAATCCTTCGGGAAAAAATCGAGAAGCGTGAACGGTTTCGATCCGGGCATGCGCCCGGAGAGATGGCGCGAATAATTTTCGATGCCGTTGCAAAAACCCATCTCCTGCAACATCTCGAGGTCGTACTCCGTCCGCATCTTGAGCCGCTGTGCTTCGAGCAATTTGCTCTGTGACTCCAGCTCGACAATGCGGTGATCCAGCTCGTTCCGGATCGACGCGAGCGCGCGATTCAATTTATCGGCCGGTGTAACGAACTGCTTCGCCGGATAAAACGTGATCACGCTCAGGCCTTCGTGCGCGTGGCCGGTCAGCGGATCGAAGCGGGTGATCGCATCGATCTCATCACCGAAAAACTCGAGGCGGATCGCTTCTTCATCGGCGGTCGCGGGATAAACTTCCA
>Ga0209118_1001579_pt1 | contig 10434 bp, 8 predicted proteins | sample BlaSpr_A8_Ref_M1_FD_187988 | JGI IMG/M metagenome (GOLD analysis project Ga0209118, IMG submission 187988) | Forest soil microbial communities from Thunder Bay, Ontario, Canada - Black Spruce, Ontario site 2_A8_Ref_M1 (SPAdes) (version 2) | ecosystem: Environmental > Terrestrial > Soil > Boreal...
TCGGACGTTCGTTTCCGAAGACGTATTGCCAATGATCGGTCCGGAACGGCCCGGCATCCTCCCACTGCGCGTAAACGGTTTTGTTCCCCTTCCGAATTGCAATCCACCGGCTCTTGCAGGTGGAGATACCCGGGCCTTGATACGCTTCCTTGAACCACGGCACGACTCGCGGCGCCTCGGGCCGATGGCCGTTCTTCGCTTTGTCGTTGTAGGGGAGCGCACAATAAAATGGATTCTGCCGCGGCGTAAACTTGGCCGGAATGAAATCGTGCCGATGCGAACGCTCGGGGTCGTCGAATCCGCCATAGTTTTTCGTCCAATTCGCATCCCAGGAGCTGGATCGATTCGGGACCGGATTGTTGCTGGTCGGTTTTTCGCCGATCCAAAAAACGGTCGTGACGATTTCTTTTTTCCAGGGAAAACGTTCAGCCGGTTTCACCAGCGGCGGATCCGCCTTGGCCGCCGGCGAGAACGCGATCGGATCGATTTTCAGCAAGTTGTCGTCCTGCGGTTTGCTGGACTTCCTGCTCAACTTCACGGTCGTCCCCGGCACGGCCGCAGGCGCACTCGGAGTGAAGAGCGACGACACGGATGAAAGAATAACCGCGATGGTGTGAGTGAGAGTTCCGGGTTTCATCGGAAAAAGCGACGCCGGCTAAAGCGCAGTAACGGTATTCTTCTTAAGAATCGATCTGCGGGGCGGTCGCGGGTGTAATATGCCGCAATTTCAGGGTTGCGCCAGGGATCGGCGCGCTTTTTCCACCAGCGCTTTTTCTTCGGGCAAGAGCTTCGCTTTTTCTCCGAGAGCGAGGAACTCGCCGGCCCGCGTTCGATCGCCCGCCGCCGCCAGAATGATTCCGTAGTACGCCGCGATGTCGGGTTGATGGAGCTGCTCGTCCGTAAGAGCGTCCAAAACTTTGAGCGCTTTCTTGAAGTCACCCGAACTGTACAGAGCGAACGCGTAGGTGGAAACATACGCCGGATTGGCCGGCTCCTTTTCGCAAAGCTCGCGGGCAATTTTCTGGCCGCGATCCACATTCAGATTCAAGAGCAACGAGAGCTGCGCGACATTGTTCTGGATATTGCGATCGTCGGGATGCAGCTCGGAGCGGTGGAGCAGGACGCGGTAGAGATTTTGCGTCTCGCCCTTTCCCGCGAAGTAGCGGTAGAGCGTGGCCAAAGCTTCGTCGCCTTTCGCGGGATCTTTCGCGGCTAGCCAGAGCAAATCGATCGCCTCGTTGCGCCAGCCCCATTTCTCCGCCGTCTCGGCCAGCATCATGATGTAACGGGAATTCGCTGCGACCTTTTTCACCGTTTCGGCCCATTGCGCGGCCGAGTCGGTTTCGTTGCCCAGCTCTCGCAGAGCGCGGGCTGACAACGCGCTCCGGATGAAATCGACGTCGCCCCAATTGCCCGACTTCAAGAGCTTCTGCAATCCGGCCCAATCGCGCACCGCGACGTAAGCGTCCGCGAGCGCGATAGGCACCAGCTTGCTCCCGAGCACGGCGGGCGGCAGCTTCTCGCTCCAGACAATCGCCTGCGTCGACATCTGGTGCATGTTCATCCAGGTCACGAGCGCCGCGGCCCGCTCAGGGTCATCGGCGACGAAGGTCTGCAATTCTTCGAGCAGAGATTGAAATCCCGGATCTCGCGCGAGTTGCAACGCGCCCAGAAGGACGAGACAGTCGCTGAAATTTTTCTCTGGAAAACCATCAAGCTGTCGTGCCAGCCTCAGCGCTTCCGTGGAATCGAAACGGCGAATCGCGTCCTCCGCGAGATAACGCGTGGCCTCACGGCGAAACGCGGGTTCGTTCTGCAACTCGACCAGCGTTTCCTTCCCTCGAACGCTCAGCGCGTAATCATTTGATCCCAGCCGGAGCGCGGCAAGCCGCAGCGTGTAATCCTTGTTTGCGGGCTCGATCCGTTGCGCTTCGCTCAACTGCCGTTCCATCTCTACGCCGTCGCGTCGCGCGAATGCGATATCGGCGAGGAGCGCGTGGTATTCCGCCGTCGTTTTCGCGCTTTCCGGCAAGCGGCTGATCGCCAACTCCGTGATGGCGCGTTCGTCAAAGCGCACACCGTCGCGCGCCAGGGCGATGAGATCACCCGGCGTGGCCGCGCCAAGTTCCAAGACACGGCGCCGCCAGTCGACCGCCGAACTCAACCCGGCTTTCTCCGCCAGACGGGCTAAAATGCGGCACGCCTCCGCGCTCTCGGGATTGATCTGAAGCAAACGCCGGGCATTGAGGCTCGCGTGCTTGTAATCGCCTTCATTGACGAAGGCGTTCGCCTGCGCGATGAGCCGGCGCTGTTGCCAGCTCCGAAACGATCGATGCCCGAAGATGCCACCCGCCACCAGCAGCACGATCACGCCCACGGTCCACGCGATGACCTTGAAGAAGGAGCGCTCGATTTTGTCGTGGGGATGTTCCAAGTTGGAAAAAGCTTTCTATGTCCGCCTTCAAAGTCAACGGTGCGACCGAAGTGAACAATGAATCTGCCTGCGAAATCGCCACCGAGACGCGATGTCGCCGCCCCTTGCCTCCCGGCTTGTAACCTGCTGATTCCAACGCGCCACGCATGAACGCCGCCACCACCGTTGCCCAACCGGAAGTCGGGAAAAGCGCGCGCGCAATGAATTGGTTCCCGATCGCGGTGTTCCTGCTCGTCTGGCTCGAGCTCATTTCACGGCTCCGTTTCGAATGGTCGATCAATCCGCAGTACGCCTACGGGTGGACGGCCCCGCTTCTTGCCGCCTATCTTTTTTGGCGACGCTCCGAAAACGCGCCACCGCCGGCGCCGCCGGCCTTCCGCACGTTTTCCACGATGCTGATTATTGCAGCCGCCGCATTGTTAATCCCGATCCGCCTCATCCAGGAAGCGAGTCCGGATTGGCGTTTGCTCAGTTGGGGCATGGCCGGCTGTGCCGCGATCATCACCGCCGCCGGAATTTATTTGTCGGGCGGAAAGTCCTGGCTGCGGCACTTCGCGTTTCCGATTTTGTTTTTTTTCGTCGCGGTGCCGTGGCCAACAGGTCTCGAACAGTTCGTGATCCAGGGTCTGATGCGCGCCGATGCGTCGATCAACGTCGAGGCTCTCAACGCCATCGGCATTCCGGCCGTGCAATTGGGAAATGTCATCGAGGTCGGCTCCGGTTTGGTCGGGATAGACGAAGCCTGCACCGGCATCCGCTCGCTTCAGGCGACGTTCATGGTGTCGCTCTTCCTCGGTGAATTCTACGATTTCTCCACCGGGCGCCGGCTTCTTCTCGTCGTCCTGGGCGCGCTGCTCGCGTTCGTGTGCAATCTCGTGCGCACGTTCATCCTCGTCTGGCTCGGCGCCGAACATGGCTCCGCTACAATCCAAAGCTGGCACGACCCGGCCGGCCACACCATTCTCATCATTTGTTTGCTCGCGCTTTGGGGCGTGAGCATTTTTCTCCGCGGCAAGGACGCGGCCATCTCGCCTCTGTCGCGAGCAGGACAATCGTTCCCGGTGCCACGCTTCGCGCTCATTTGTCTGCTGGCCTGCACCGTTGTGGCCGAAGCCGGAACCCAGGTTTGGTACCGCGGACACGAAGCGCAGACTGCTCGCGTCGAACCGTGGAGCGTGACGTGGCCGGCGCAAGCGCAGAATTGGAAACCGATTCCGGTCGCCGAAAGCGCGCAGGAACTTCTTCGTTACAATGAAGGCGGCGGCGGCACGTGGACCGGCGACGACGGCCACAACTGGGCGATGTATTTTTTCCGCTGGCTCCCCGGCCGCACCGCCGGCCTCTTCATCAAAAATCATCGTCCCGACATTTGCCTGTCTGCGAGCGGGATGAAACTGCGCGGCGGCGTGCAGAACAAAATGCTCACGGTAAACGGCGTGGCCCTGCCCATCCGCTCCTACGTTTTCGAAAATGGCGGACAATTGCTCCACGTTCTCTATTGCTACTGGGACGGGACACCGCCTGAGCCCGGCATGCTCGACCAGGAAGACTGGACCGCTGCCGGCCGGCTCAATGCCGTTCGTCGCGGCAAACGCGATGTCGGAACGCAGATGCTCGAAATCGTAGCCTGGGGTTACGACAACGACGAAAAAGCCGAACGCGCCGCGCTCGAACAACTGAGCAAAATCGTTCACCGCGGATAACCTCCCCTCTTCAGTTGGGCGTTGGGCGTTAGGCGTTGGAGGTTGGGCGTTTTCTTGTTTCTCTTCGATCTCGCTGACAACTAACGTGCGTCGATGACTCGCCGATTTTTCCTCCGGCTCCTCCCGCTCACTTGCATCGCCGGCGCCCTCCTCGCTGAGACAAGTCCCTTGCCCTTCCCTCCTCGCTCTCCCTCCCCCCGCTCGACCTCTTCTCCCACCTCCATCACCGTCACCTTCTGGAACATCCAATGGTTCCCCGGCCGGCGGCCGAACGCTTCGCGCGCCGAAGAAGATCGCCAGATTCGGTCTGTCCATCGCGACATCGCGCAGCTCGCACCCGACGTGATCGCCCTCGAAGAGGTCCGCGACTTCGAGCATGCAACGCTCGCCATCCAGCCCCTGCGCGATTTCAAAGTCGACGTTTGCTCAAATTTTCCTCCGCGCGAAGGTCAGAACGAAGCGCAACAGATCACGATCGCCAGCCGCCTCCCCGCGATCAGCGCCTGGGCCGAAGCGTGGAAACCAGGCGCGGCCATTACGCCTCCGCGCGGTTTTGCTTTCGCCGCTTACCAACTTTCGCCCAGGCGAGTTCTCCTCGTCTACGCTCTGCATCTGAAAAGCAATCGCGGCGAAATTCACGAAGACATCCGCATCCGCGAAGAATCGATGCAGCAACTGCGCGCCCACATGAAAGCGATGAACGGCGCCTACGGCAAAATCGGCGCGCTTACCTGGATTGTCGGCGGCGATTTCAACACCGCGCCGGACGAGCCGCGTTTCGCCGGGGAAAAGACCGTGCCCGGCTTGTTGGCCGACGGTTTCAGTTGGGTGTGGCAGGGCATTCCCCTTTCCTCCCGGATCACGATGCCCGCCGATGCCCGTTATCCCGCCGCCGCGTTCGATCAAATATTTTTCCGCGGCGCCACGCTAAGCAAAGCCTGGGTCGCCAACACGTCGCCGCAATCGAGCGATCACCGTGCCGTGAACGCCGTGCTGAATCTGAGGTAGTAACGTCAAGTTGGCGATGTCATCCCGAGGCTGGCGAAGCGCGCCGAGGGACCTCACAGGCGCTAAAGCGCTCCCGCGATGGATCACGCGTTTACGTCGGGCAACGCCATGCTCTCGCTTGCGTGACCAGCATTGCAACTGCGAGGTCCCTCGGCGTCTGCGCGGCTCGGGATGACAATCTTTGGGCGGCCTACAAAAATTTTCCCGGATTCAGAATCCCGTCTGGATCGAGCGCATCCTTGATCGCCCGATGCAGCTCGCGCGCGACCTCACTCGTCGCCTGTGGCCACCACCGTTTTTTCGCCAGCCCGATTCCGTGTTCGCCCGTGATCACACCGCCGAACGCCAGCACTTGCGCGAACAATTCGTCGAGCGCGCGCTCCGCTTTTTCGCGCACAGCCGCGTCGCGGTTATATCGGTCCGCCATGATATTCACGTGCATGTTGCCATCTCCGGCATGACCGAAACACGCGATCGGAAATCCCGACCGCTTCGAGAGCTCTTCCGCAAACTCAACCAGATCCACCAGCCGGCTCCGCGGCACCACAATGTCCTGATTCAATTTCGTCAGGCCCGTGGCCCGAAGCGAGTTGCTGAACTCGCGCCGCAACGCCCAGAGCCGTTCGCAGTCCGGCTCCGTCGTCGCCACTTGCAGCGTCACCGGCGCGCGTTCGCTGATGAGCGCTCGCAACTTTTCCATCTCCAGCTTCACCGACTCTTGTTGTCCATCGAACTCCACGAGCAGATGGGCGTTCCCTGCCGGAACATCGGCTCCGCCGGAATCTCTCCGCGCCGCTTCCAGGGTGAAATGATCCGCCAGCTCGAGCGACGACGGCAAAAATCCAGCCGCGAAAATTTTCTGCACCGTCGCGGCCGCTTCCGGCATGCTCCCGAACGACGCCGATAACGTCGCGCGCGCCGGCGGCATCGGCAGCAACCTCACCGTGATCTCCGTGACGACTCCGAGCATTCCTTCCGAGCCGACGAACAACCCGATGAGATCGAAGCCCGTTTTATTTTTATGAACGCGCCCGCCCGTCCGCAACACTTCGCCGCTCGCCAGCACGACCTCCAGTCCGATCACGTAGCTGCGCGTCACTCCGTATTTCAAACAACGCGGTCCGCCCGCATTAGTCGCGACGTTCCCGCCCATGCTGCAATCTTTCTTGCTCGCCGGGTCTGGCGGGTAAAAAAGTTTTTGTTCCCGCGCTTTCGCTTGCAGCTCCGCCGTGATCACGCCCGGCTCCACGATCGCGATCGAATCCGCAAAGTTGATTTCCTTGATCCGGTTCATGCGCGCCAGCGAGAGCGCGATCCCTCCCCGCACCGGGACGCAACCGCCCACGTAGCCAAATCCCGCCCCCCGCGCCGTTACCGGGATCTTATTCTCCGACGCGAACCGCAGCAGCTTGCTCACCTCTTCCGTCGATCGCGCAAAGACAACGATTTCCGGTGGATGATTCGCGAACCATTTGTCACCGCCGTGCGCTTGCAACTGCGCCGCATCATCCGACACGGCCTCCGCACCCAGCAGCTCGATTAGTTGCGCTTTCAGTCTGCCGTCTTTCCTTTCCGAAATCCGCGATCCGAAATCGGCAATCCCTACATTCCCATGATCTGATACCCGCCATCGACGTAGATCACCTGCCCGGTGATCGCCGCGGCGCCATCGCTCGCCAGAAAAACTCCCGTTTCACCGAGCTCCGCCGGATCGCAGCTTCGCTTGAGCGGCGCGCGCTCCTGATAATGCTTCAGCATCGCGCTGAATCCGCTGATTCCTCTCGCCGCCAGGGTCTGGACCGCTCCCGCCGAAATGCAGTTTACCCGGATTTTTTTCGGTCCAAGATCGTAGGCCAGATAACGCGTCGAAGCTTCCAGGCTCGCCTTCGCCACGCCCATCACGTTGTAGTGCGGCACCACTTTCTCCGCGCCGTAATACGTCATCGCGACAATGCTCCCGCCGTTTGTCATCATCGGCGCCGCCTCCCGTGCGAGCGCGACAAGGGAATAGGCGCTGATATCGTGCGCCACGCGGAACGCCTCCCGGGTCGTGCTGACAAAATCGCCCTCCAGCGCTTCCTTCGGCGCGAACGCCACCGAGTGCAGCATCAGATCGAGCCGGTCCGTGTCCCCGCGGACTTTGTTGAAAAACTCGGCGATCTCCGCGTCGCTCGAAACATCGCACGGATAAAGCGGCGTCCCTTCCCCAAACTCGCCGACGAGTTCCTCCACATTCTCCTTCAGCCGCTCACCTTGATAATTGAAAATCAAGCGCGCCCCCGCAGCCGCCCAAGCCTTCGCGATAGCCCAAGCGATGCTCCGCTTATTCGCCACCCCGAAAACGACGCCGACCTTCCCCGCCAAAATCTGATTCGCCATAACGCGTCACCATACGCGCCTTTTGCGCCTCGCAAAACCGAGGCCGTCAAAGAGTGAATCTTACGGGTGAAGCTGGGCACGGTGGATGCTAAACATCTCAAGCGAGATGTTCTTCATATCGCTCTTTCGCTTTCGCCTGATCGGATTTGTTTCGCTGGCTGCATGTCTTGGCTCAAACGCAATTCCCTGCTCCGCCCAAACCATCTTCCTACCGGTCGCCTCCACCCCGTACGACCACCAAATGAGCCCGATTTCGCCGATCCTGAATTCTTCGGCTGGCCCCATGGCGGGTCGAGCATCTCTCACCACCATCAATCATTGGATGACCAGCTTGCGCGCGATCCCCTACAAATATTCCCCGCAGTGGAAGACGCCCGCGCAGGTCAACTCCGATGTCGCCGCCGATTGCAAGGGCAAAGCCATCTTGCTCTACGCAATATTGCGGGCGTGTGGCGCGACCCATATTCGCTTCGTGATCGGCCAACATCATCTCGCTGATTTGAGAACGCACGCCTGGTTGGAGTGGGACACGACAAGTGGCACCTACCTTCTTGATCCGACATTCAACCGCGCCGTGGAACGAGTCACCGAGCGCGATCCGGCGACGTACATCCCCCATTACGCGTACTACGGTCCCCGCAAGTACCGCGTCAGTTATTCCCGCGCTCCCTACGCGTCTGTGGTTGCGAGCAACTGAGAAGTTCCCAAGAAGAGAGCGCGGCTAACGAGACGCCTAAATCGGCCTCGAATTGAATTCGGGGCAAGCCTGCAGAGGGCTTCGTCCGTTCAATCCGAAGCATCCTGCTGCCTCGCAGGTCAGGCGACCTTGGGTTGCGGAAAAAGACGCTCAATGAGTGGAAGACAAAGACAGACAAGGACCAAAACGATGGATCCAATCGCCCGATGATACCAGCCGGACGTGCCTTCGGCATTCATTTGGAAACGCTCAAATGGTCCGCCAGTCGCAAAGACCCACGCAGCAAATGCCAATGCGCCTGCAACCGCGTGGGCCCACGAATTCTTCTTGCCGGGTTCGCTGGTAGCAACCCAGAGATAGAGCGGCGTGATCAGGAGCAGGAAAATCGAGACGATGCAAAACCAGGTGAACTGCTGAGGCCCGGGAAGGAGCTTGATAAAGCCGGAAAGAGCCACGTATCCGGCAATAATTTCCGTCGGGATATATTTGACGAGTTTTGAGACGTACGGATCGCCAGGCTTTGCTTTTGGGCGTGTCATAAGGGGACCGGCCTCCGAATCATCTAACGAGATGCAGCCGGCAGGTTGCAATCCATTTCTGGGGTTCCCGAGAGTGAGCGGGAAGGCCCGCTCCCCCGAACCGCCCGTCCGATCATGGACAATCTTATTGCGATGGAACCGGCTTTGGCTTCTCCGTAAAGGTCGGCATCCTCGTCAAAATGGCGATCATCCCATCGATGTCTGACTGGCGCTTCGCTTCGAGCCAGATGTCCACCTTCCAAAGCCCGTAAAGCCGAAACACCGTCTCCTGAGTGACAGTGCCGTCCGGCGCGACTTTTCTGTGCCACGTCACCGGAAACAAACCCACCCGCCCACTCACTGTCGTGCTCGGTGCGTTCGCTTTGAAATGCGGCCAGCCGCCGATATACAAATTCACCGTCCCCGACAACGGCGGCATCGCCCGGCCGGTGTAGGCATCGAAGTCAGCTCCAACGCTCTTCGTCCACACAATCGCTTTCGGCGACACCGGTCCTAGGAACTCCGCCTGTTCTTTGGGCGGCATCGGCTTCCCAGCTTCTGCACGGGTGCACAAGAACAAGGCCAGAAAGAGAAGGATGGATGATCTAAGCATAGTGGATGTGGATCACAGTGATATCCCCTTTCTCATTTAGTTTCAGGTTGCGAGAGTTTCCAGAGCCAAAGGCTTAGGCTGCCTGTGATCACAAGGACAACAGCGCTCGGCCAAAACGGAATCCGATGGGCTCCAGCGATAACCTCCACTTGCATTACCAAGCGCAATAACTGCGCCAGGCATACGAGGGCGAAAATCGTCGCGGCAACTCGCAATCCAAGAATCTTTGAGTTCATATTTGTGTCTTTCGGCTTGCCGTCGAGGCTTTGAATCGCTTCCGTAGGGACATGTCAAGAGCTTAAACGTAACCCGTCTCTCTTCCGCCGAATATCGAGTTAGTTCTGTGTTTTCAAGATGAAAAACTCGCAGACTCCGTTTCCGCGCGTTCTATACCGCTGATGACTTGCGGTAAAAGACTTTCGTCGAACGCAACGCCTTTCGGGCTCGGTTTGGGAACTGCGCCGACGGCCTCACGGTAAAACGTCCGAATGTGAATGAGCTGTCGTCCGGCAAACGAGGCCAAATAAATATGAATCTCGTCGGACTTATTCTTGGGAACGATTTGTGTCGTCAACGCACCGCTTTGTTGGAACTGTCTCAGTGCTGCAACCAAAGTTGGTATCTGGCGAAGTTCCAATGATATTCCTTTGCGACTGGCTGTCGGCTGAGGGACTTCCGCTGAGCGAAAGAAAATCCGAACGTCCAATCGCTTCTTGCCAGAGTACTCGGCGAGGCTGATCCATATCTCTTCAGAAGCATTCTTGCGAAGCTTCGTGATTACGAGTTCCATAAAGTGCCGCAGCGGACAGGAGCTCCCTGCGCTCGCCCCGCTGTTTGTCTTACAATTTGAGATTTGCGTGCTTTACGACGTTATCGAGAGCCGACTTCAGATCGCGCAATTTCTGCACCTTGATTGTAGACCCGTCCCGCAGATCCTCCAGTTCTGTAAGAGGTATTGTTCGCAGCTCATAAGTCGCTTGGTCAACCAGAGCATATAACGATGATACCATCGAAGGATTCACGTCGTACAGAACTTGTCTCGCTCCCGCCATGTCGCCTGCTACGAATTTCGCTATCGCGCG
>Ga0209118_1001580_pt1 | contig 10431 bp, 10 predicted proteins | sample BlaSpr_A8_Ref_M1_FD_187988 | JGI IMG/M metagenome (GOLD analysis project Ga0209118, IMG submission 187988) | Forest soil microbial communities from Thunder Bay, Ontario, Canada - Black Spruce, Ontario site 2_A8_Ref_M1 (SPAdes) (version 2) | ecosystem: Environmental > Terrestrial > Soil > Boreal...
CGCCGGATTCCCAATCGCGCCGGAAAAAATGCGCGCCATCACCCCGCTCATCCGCGAGCGCATCAAGCTTCTGCGCGACGTCCTCACCACCGCCGACTTTTTCCTAGTGGACCAGCTGCCGCCCTACGACCCAGCCGAACTCATCCCGCAGAAGGGCGATGCCGCGATGGCGCGCAAAGTTCTAACCCGCGCTCGAGAAGTCCTGGCGCAAACTGAATTCAAACACGACCCCCTGGACCAAAACCTCCGCGTCGCTGCGCAGGAACTCGGGCTCAAAGCCGGACAGATGTTCCAACCTATTCGAGTAGCTGTTTGCGGCCGCAAGAACGCGCCTCCGCTGTTCGAGACGCTGGAAGTGCTGGGGCGGGAAACCACGTTGGTAAGAATTGATCGGGCCATCCAGAAGCTTTAGGGGCATCTACAATTCCTGTACACCAACTGGAAGCGGGACCCTGCTTGGACGGGGCAAAGCCCCGTCCCCACACTAGAAAGCCTGCTACTTCAAAGGGGATGTAGGTGCCTCAACCACACCGCTCCGCCAAAGACCATAAGGATCCCAACTAACAGGACGCCAACGCGCGGACCTATTTCGCCGCGTTGCGGAGCTAGCCGGACAATCAGCGCGCCGAGAATCAGACCCGAAACTAGGCCGCCAACGTGGGCGGCATTGTCGGTGTGACCCAAAAATGCTCCAAGTACCAGGTTGTAGCCGGCGAATTTCAACACGCTGGTTAGAAGTCCCGAAACCACGGTTTTTGGTGAGGAAAATTCACCCAGGTAAAAAGCCGCGATTAGCGCTCCGGCAATTCCAAAGATTGCTCCCGAGGCTCCCGCGCTTACACCTACCGGATTCCATGCCAGGCTTGCCACACTCGCCGACAAGCCGGTGATCAGGTACAACGCGCCGAAAGTCCAACGGTCGTAGACCGACTCAGCTAGCCTGCCCAAACCCCAAAGACACCACATGTTGAGCGCGATGTGGGGGAGACCGATGTGGACGAAGACACAGCTCAACAAACGCCACCACTGGCCGCCGATTGTATAAGGGCCGAAATTTGCTCCCCAGTGCAGCAGTTCCTGGCCGGTGGGCGCCAAGGGTGAGACGCCCCCCAGAGTCATGGCGACGAACACCGCCACGTTGATGCCGATAATCGCTTGAGTGATCGTCATTGAACTGGACCGCTCCCGCGTCCAGGGCACGGGTTCGACCTTCTGAACGGGGGAGTCCTCGCCTCGCTGCGCAGCTTCGTGCTGCACGCACCACTGACAAATCTTCTTTCCGAAGGTAAGGGCTGGAAGCTGACGACCACATCGCGCGCAATTTGCCATCTCGACGCAGATTATCACGTGAGGTTACCTAACTGGGGTGGGGCGGCACGATCGCCGATAAGCGGCCGGTACCCGCGAATCCACTCTTCCCATATAAAATATCAAGAGCATGAGCGCTGCGAATTCATCTTCGTCTAAATCCATCGAAGCTGGCGCGAACTCGCCCTCCGAGTCCCGCCCCTCGAACTTCATCCGCGATATCGTCATCAAGGACCTGGAGACGAAAAAATACAACGGGCAGGTGCAAACCCGCTTTCCTCCCGAGCCCAACGGCTATCTCCACATCGGCCATGCCAAGTCCATCTGCCTTAACTTCGGCCTGGCCGGCGAGTTCGGCGGCAAAACCAATCTGCGCTTCGACGACACGAACCCAGAGAAGGAAGAGCAGGAGTACGTTGACTCCATCATGAAGGACGTCCGCTGGCTGGGCTTCGACTGGGACGGTCTCTACTACGCTTCCGACTACTTCGATCAGCTCTACAAGTGGGCGATCAAGCTGATCAACGATGGCAAAGCGTACGTTGACGATCTGAGCGCGGAAGAAATTCGCCAGTATCGCGGCACGCTCACCGAGCCCGGCAAAGACAGTCCGCATCGCAGCCGCACTCCAAAGGAGAACCTCGACCTTTTTGAGCGGATGCGCAACGGCGAGTTTCCCGACGGATCCCGTGTTTTGCGCGCAAAAATCGATATGGCGTCGCCGAACCTTAATATGCGCGATCCGGTCATGTACCGCATCCTGCACGCCGAGCATCAGCGCACCGGCGCCAAGTGGTGCATCTATCCGATGTACGACTACGCGCACGGTCAGTCCGATTCCATCGAGCACGTGACCCACTCTATCTGCACTCTCGAATTTGAAGATCATCGCCCACTTTACAACTGGTTTATCGAGCAGCTAGGCATTTTCCCGTCCCAGCAAATTGAGTTCGATCGCCTCGGACTTACCCACACGCTGCTCAGCAAGCGCAAGCTGCTCACTCTGGTGCAGGAAAAATGCGTCACCGGTTGGGACGATCCGCGCATGCCCACGCTCTCCGGTATGCGGCGCCGTGGGTACACGCCGGAGGCGATCCAAAATTTCTGCGGGGCCATTGGGGTTTCAAAAACAAATGGCACGCTGGAACTTGCGATGCTCGAACACTTCGTCCGAGAAGATCTGAACAAGCGGGCGCCGCGCCGGATGGCCGTGCTGCGGCCATTGAAGATTGTGATCGATAACTACCCTGAAGGCCAGGTTGAGGAAGTCGAGGCGGTCAATAATCCCGAGGACGAAAGCGCCGGGAAGCGCAAAGTACCCTTTTCCAAGGTGCTATACATCGAGCAGGACGATTTCCGCGAAGACCCGCCCAAGCAGTATTACCGCCTGTCGCCCGGGCGCGAAGTCCGGCTGCGTTACGGGTACTTCATTACGGCGAAGACGGTTGTGAAGAACGACAAGGGAGAAGTGGTTGAAGTCCACTGTACGTACGACCCGACCACGCGCGGCGGCAATGCGCCGGATGGACGCAAGGTGAAGTCGACCATCCACTGGGTCTCAGTCGCGCACGCTCTCGACGCCGAAGTGCGTATGTACGACAAGCTCTTTACCAAAGAGGACCCGAACCAGGTTGACGAAGGCCAGGAGTTCACGGCCAGCCTGAATCCCAACTCGCTGGAAGTGATCGCGCAGGCTAAGTTGGAGCCATCGCTGGCGAATGCGCCAATTGAAAGCCGTTATCAGTTCGAACGCCTCGGGTATTTTTGTGTCGACCGGGATTCCGAGCCTGGAGGGCCTGTGTTTAACCGCACGGTGGCGCTGAAAGATACCTGGGCGAAGGTCGAAAAAAAGATTGAGAAAAAATCCTGAGGCGACTGCAAGCGGGGCGAAGCCCCGCTTCCGCACCAGCCTCTCAGAGCACGCGGCACGCCTCGTCAAATTCAAGACGCGGGTTGCGCGGAAACAGCTTGCTTGGATCGCCGTAACCAAGATTGCAGAGGAAGTTCGCTTTCCATTTACCGTCGAGAAAGAACTCCGCATTCACCTTCGCGGGGTCGAAGCCGGACATCGGGCCACAATCAAGTCCCACGGCCCGGGCGGCGAGTATTAGATAGCCTCCCTGCAGCGTGCTATTGCGAAAGGCGGTTTCATCGATCAACGGCTGGTTCCCTACGAAATAGGAGCGCATGTCGGCGTGCGGAAACAGCTGAGGAAGCTTCTCGTAAAACTCTGTATCCCACGCAACAATCACCGCGACCGGCGCTGCTTTCGTTTTCTCAACATTAAGGGGAGCGAGGGCGGGCAGAAGGCGCGCCTTAGCAGCTTCGCTTTGGAGAAAGACAAAACGGGCGGGACTGGAATTCGCGCTGGTCGGACCCATGCGCGCAAGTTCGTAAACTTCGCGCAGCGTTTCGACTTGCACCTTCTTGGGAAGCCACGCGGCATGCGTACGGGCTTCGCGGAATAGCTGGTCGAGGGCATCGTTGGAGATTTTGCTCGGGTGGACGGTGGTGTCTAAAGCTTCTGTCATTTCTCTCCTCAGTTTTCTTCCTTGCGAGGTATAATTAAGTAACCAGCAATAGAATAGATACCGAACAGAGAGAGCGCAAGAAGGCACATTGATACCACCGAGTCACAAGCATGTTCCCCACGATTCCTGCCCCGCAGTTCGCGAGGTGCTCAATCGTGTCGGCGATAAATGGAGTGTGTTGATCGTCGGCCTCCTGGCAGGTGGTCCTAAACGCTTCAGCGAGTTGCGCCGTACGATTGAGGGGATCTCGCAGCGCATGCTGACGCTCACGCTAAGGGGCCTGGAACGAGATGGACTCGTAACTCGAACCGTCTATCCCACGATACCGCCGCGAGTGGAGTACCAACTGACCGAACTCGGGCGCACATTGCAGAAACCTATTCAGTCGCTCGCGAAGTGGGCGCAAGAAAACCGGGAAAGGATTCAACAGTCAAGAAATCGATATGACGCAAGATCTCCCGGGGGTGTCCAACAGCGCGTCAAGCTTTAAGGTTTCCAGGGCCCGCCGATGTGCACCGTCCACAGATCAGTGTCTGGCGAACTGATCACATCAAACGGCATCCAGAAATATCCCCGCTGTCCCCAACCGTCGCCCCAACTGTTCTGCATGAGCGCCAGTTGTTCAGGGAAGTCGTATCCGAGGCAAAGCACTTCGTGGCCGCCCTGTTGCTCTTCGCCCGGTTTCGGAAGTGGCATGACGCCCGTGTCCGCCACCTGTTGAGACATGAATGACTCGCGGACTGCGAATCCGACCGGAACCGGCCAGGGCGTTGGATCTGCCAAGCAGCGGAGAAAATCGAGCAAACTCCCGATGCGGTGATAAGCGCCAGTTTTGTATTTGAACGCGTTCTGCGACTGCTCCGCCGTCGGAGCGGTGAGCTTGCCCGCGACATAGGGATACAGCGACGCTTCGCAACAACCTTTCGCAGTAAGCACCTGGCAACCAGTGCGCGGCATCGCGCCCTCGTCTTTCGGGAAAGAACCATCGGCAATCAGTTCTTCCACATACAGGCACTGCGGGCTCAGGATCGGAGAGGCCTTCTCATACTTCCGAGCGATCCACTCGCGCGCGGACGAGAAGGCGTGTCCCGTGCAACTGCCTTCCTCGCCCTGATCCTTGATTGGTCCGCCCCACTCCCGCAGATCCACATTCAGAGGAACCGATGGCGCTAGCCGCGAAGCTCGGTATATCCGGTCCCGCACATCGTGAACGTCGCGGAGTGCGCCAAATTTCCGCATCATTGGTCACTCCAGCCGGTATCCGCGACCCTTTTCTTGTCCAGATTCGCTTGTGTGTCGCAGTCAACCTCTTTACGGAGCCGCGTGATCGGGTCGGGATCGTCGTCGTCTAAATAAGTGACTACGCAAGCCATACGCACGTCGCCGTGCCGCAGGGCTTCCGGCCAATAGATGTAATTACCCTGAATCCAATCAATCGCTCTTGCTTACTAGGAAAACTCTTTTCCGCTCCGTGGCCGCCATCGCTGCAAAAGTCTTGCGATGATCCCTCGCAGTGGTATTCAAGTACCCAAGGCTCGCGATGGCTCAGGAGGAAGAAGAGAATGATGGCAAGCACTGGGCTACTCGAGCCTTCCGAAAGTCACCGCGCGTACGAGTCTCGAATGTTGATGGAGTTTAAGTTTCGGAGTTGCCGCATCCACTGCCGCATTACCCGTCGGCGCCAGCAGGATGCTGTTGTAATGATCCGCAAAAGTGGAGGCGTTGTAGGATGCCGCGGTCTTCATGTTTCGAGCCACAGCCGCATTTTGACAGGATGGAATCACTGCCATGATTGCATTCACCGTGCCCGCCACCAAGTCAGCAAGTAGCGTAATTTTCGTCTGCGTGTTTGAATCGCCCACCTGTGCGATCTGAAGCACAAGTTGCTGATCCGCCTGATACACACTCACAGCCGATTGCAACTGCTGGCAAACGCCCAGCGAGGATCCCGACGAGGCCTTGGCGAAGTCACCGGCCAGCGTCTTGATGATCGTAGCGTCGGCATTAATCTTCGCTGCCAGATTGGTGTTCACCGGCTGGCCATTGGCAACCGCGACGATTTGCAGAATGTTGATTAGCGCCGGCGCCGCCGCAGCCAGAATGGAGTCGAGCGTCGATACCCACGCGGTCGAACATGCGGTGCAGAACATGGCAAGAGACAGGACGAAGATAAGAGCTTTCCTCATAAATGGTTCTCCTTTGATTTTTCGAGTTACTTACTTTTGGGGAAGTCGCCGGCCCGGTTGCGAAGCGCCTGCAGCTCCGCCTGGATGAGCAGCAATTGCCCCTGAACGCCTTTCACCGTGGCCTCATTGCTGTTTCCCATGGCCTGAAGCGCCGCGATGGCCACATCGCGCAGGTTGGCCTGCGCGGAGTGCTCCTTCTTCCATTCCTGATCCGCGATTCTCTGCTCCTCGCGCTGGCCCGCCAGCTTCTGCGCCGCCCCGTAGGTCAAGACGCCATTGAGCAGGAAGCCGAGCAAGGCAACCAGGGACGCGCCATAGCTGCCCCAGAAAGTGGGTGCGATTTGTGTCAATGTCACGGCTTCGCGGTCTCTTGGCCAGTCTTCGGGTCAGTACCGGCATACGGCGAAGGCAGCCAATGCGCCACGATGACAGCTAGCGGCGCAAAGATCGCTGCTGCGCTAGCATGGCTCGCCCAAAATGCAGCAATCGCGGGTGTGGCGGTGTTCGCGATCGCCGTAAGCAGCAGCACAACAGTGGGTAGATAGGCAGCGTACTTTTTCAAGATAGTATCTCCTTGTAATTGCGTTACACTCATGTCGATTGGGAGTCTGGTAAGGCCGGTCAAGCCCTGATGCCCGACTCATACGCCGCCCCTGGCGAGCGCTTCGTCAAGGCTTCCCGGCGCGATAGCACTCCTTCTTGCGCTAAGCCAACGTGTACCCATCCGTACTCGAGGATAAGTTGGTCGTATTCGATGTCGGACTTCAGGATGGCTAGCGCCACTTCCGCCGGCGTACCGAACGCGGAACAAACGAAGTCGCACGCCAAGCCATGACAATGGGCGCTCGTTACCACTCCGCCCACAGCATGGTTTACCTCGGCCGAACGGTAGCCGCTGTGCACGACGATGGGCCTGTTCCCAAGCAGCGTTCTAATTTTTTCCATGACCGCTGCCACCAGCCCCAGGTTCGTGATCACGACCGGGATCGGAGTGTTGTCCAGTCCGAGCCGAGCCGCCGCTTCGGAGAAGGAAAGCTCCTCCAACGTGAAATGCTCTGAGATTTTCATGGGATTTCAGTCGAGCCCGAGTTCACTCATCGTGTTAGTTTCACAACCATCACGTCAGCGCGACAATTCTGCGCGGCGGTGTTGGCGGGAGCATTCACGTCGGGGGCGGCGACCCAAGTGATAGTGCCATCCGATATCGTACCCACCCCCGCGACCGTCGGGGACTGCGTCCAAGTAGGTTGTGAAGTCCCAGTTGTGCATGCCCCCGAACAGGACTGCACTTGGTAGATGTAGTTACCTGCGTTTGAAGTCAACTGTGGGTTCGGGAGCATCTTGGCGCCGACCACGAAGTGCGTGCTGTCGCTCTTGCTCCAATTGGGAGCCCCAACATTGCAACTGGCTTGCCCAGACCGATTCCCAAACTGTCCCATTCCATCGGTGGACAGTAGGGCGAAGTTCCCTGTCCGCGAAAGCATGGCTATATTGTTTTGTACGTCGAAGGTCTGGTGCCACCCGGAATTGAAAGTATGAAACGCCCTCCTAACCTGGCCGAGCGTACCAGTTGGACAGGTAATCGCATCGTAGACGCAATTCGCGCTACCGTCCGGCTTGTATGGCGGAGCCAGCAGGAAACCCTCGTCATACAATGCGCTTGGTAGAGGGCCAGCGAGCAAGTTAGTTGCTGTTCCCACGTCGGTACTGATGACCCATCCCCAATTAGTGTCGGTCGCGTTACCGTTCGTGATGCCAAGATGCTGATCTCCCACCGAACTAATGCCGGGAGGAGCTAGCTTCGTCAGAGGAACGCTGGGATCAACGAAGCTGTGGTAAGCCACATTCCTGCCAAATGCACCCCCGAGATAACCGTGCCAACCGTGGCCACCGCAGAAGTATTCTTGAGCAGTTCCAATGCCCGTGTTACGCCAGACCGGCACGTTCGTAGTTCCAAAGTTCTCAGTCGTATCACTGCCCGGAATCTGGTTCCAAGTCGGCGAGGATAAACCGCTGGTTCCGGCACTAACAGGGAGAATGATCTGGTAGATGTAGTCACCTGGGTTAACTGCTGTAGCAGGCTGGACTCGGTCGCCGTCCTCATACACAGTGCTGGCTTTCCAGTCCGGTGCCCCAATGCCACAGTGCAGAACATTGGTCGTACCTTTCTGCCAGAAGTAGTTACCATCGTTATACGTTCCGTAGGCGAAGGTATTGAGCGTCGCGGATAAGGTCACCCATTCTGGATTTAGGGTCGTAGTCGCACCATGTAAATAGAATCGATCCGCCTTGCCTCCGTAGGCGCCTCCCCATTGTGTATCTGGAATAGTGCCTAGTAGCGTCCCATTGTGTGTAATCGTGCCGGTCAAGGCGTTGTAGAGATCGCAGCCCGTCTGCCCTACCGTCCAAACGGCCAGATATATCCCGCCTCCTTGACCAGGCAGGGTTGAGAATGCCATCGCAAAAGTCGTGTCATCCAGACTGGCGGTTGTGAGTCCCGTCCAGCCGTTCTGCGGGAAACTTCCCCCGGTATAGCCGTTGACGGGGTTGATCAGGCATTGTGAGTTATTGAAATCAAACTTCGTGGAAGTGGTCATACTCCCCGCTCCCAGATTCACGATGTTGTCGGACAAAATCGTGCCAGAAAGGGAGAAGACTTTGTTGTTTACGGTGTATGACCACGTCGGACCTCCAGTAAACGACAGCACCGGGTTCGTCATCGTACACTGCGGTGTGTTGGGATTAAACTGCATAAGGTAATGCTTGCCGCCCGATACTTTGACAATAATTCCAGTGTCGTCCGTATTCCACGCATTTATAGATGGAGCGTCGAGGGTTGTCCAAATGGGAGCCGGATTTCCCAGCGAGGGCGGGACCGAGCCGCCGTCCAGGCGGATCGTGTTCATGTCCGTGCAGCGACTTATCGCATTCCCGAAATCGGAGGGTGTATTTACAACTCCGCCCCCCGTCAGATTGCCGCATTGTGAGAGCGTGTCCATGTTCGTTGAGTCGCAGGTGTTCGGCCCCCAACTCGGGATCGGAGTCGCATAATTGATGACGTTGGTGTTAGAAACAAAACAGCTATAACCGTTTCCAGGTCCGCAGACCGACGCCCCATACGCCGCCGAACCCGAGTACAACCCGCGACCCGAGTACGCCGCTTGTCCGAAGACAGGAAGGCAAAACAATACAACCACCAAGAACTTCTTCATCGCTCTTTGCTCCACAAGAAATCGCATTCCCCGCTGTACGACAACGACGCCTTTGCACAACACGAAAGTCCGCGCAGAACCATGCGCTCTGCGCCCGAAGTCACTCCCGCCTTCGCTATAATGTTTGTTTGCTCGTCCCCGCCGATTGCGCAGGGGCTTCATGGAAAGGGAACTATGCCAACCGACGTAGTGATGCCCCAGATGGGCGAATCAATTTTCGAAGGAACCATCACCAAGTGGCTGAAAAAGCCCGGTGACAAGGTCCAGCGCGACGAACCTCTGTTCGAAATTTCCACCGACAAGGTCGACGCGGAAATTCCCGCGCCCGCCAGCGGTGTCCTTCAGGAAATCAAGGTTTCCGAAGGCAACACCGTTCAGGTCAATACCGTCGTCGGTGTGATTGGGGACGGTAGTGGCGCTTCGGCTTCCGCCCCCGCCTCCGCCAAGGCCGCTGCTCCTGCTCCTTCTCCTGCCGCACCGGTGTCGCCAAAGAAAGAGGCTACTGCTCCGCCGCCCGCGCCCGCCGCCCGCGCTCACGAAGACGAAGAAGACTCCGACGTCCGCTCTTCCCCGCTTGTTCGCAAACTCGCCCGCGAGCACAACGTGGATCTTGCAAAAGTCAGTGGCACCGGCACCGGCGGCCGCGTCACCAAGCAGGACGTTCTCGATTTCGTTGAGCACCGTACGACTGCTCCAGTTACAGCCCCCGCACCCCGTCAAGCCTCAGTCCCTGCGCCAGCGGTCATTCCAGGCGACCTGGTGCCGATGTCTCAAATGCGCAAGATCATCGCGCAGCGCATGATCGAATCGCGCCGCACCAGCGCTCACGTCCACTGCATGTTCGAGGTGGATATGACTCGCATCGTCAATTTGCGAAACAAGCTCAAGAGCACCTTTGAGCAGCGCCACGGCGCGCGGCTCACCTTCATGCCGTTTTTTGTGCGCGCTGCCATCATCGCCTTGCAGCAATATCCGATCGTTAATAGCTCGCTCGAAGGCGAAAGTATCCGCTACCACAAACACGTCAACGCTGGCATCGCCGTCGCGCTCGACTGGGGACTCATCGTCCCCGTCCTCAAGAACGCCGACGAGCTCAACTTCCTCGGACTGCAGCGCGGCATCACCGACCTCGGCGAGCGCGCCCGTTCAAAGAAGCTCATGTCGGCCGACGTCGAAGGTGCCACCTTCACCATT
>Ga0209118_1001581_pt1 | contig 10426 bp, 10 predicted proteins | sample BlaSpr_A8_Ref_M1_FD_187988 | JGI IMG/M metagenome (GOLD analysis project Ga0209118, IMG submission 187988) | Forest soil microbial communities from Thunder Bay, Ontario, Canada - Black Spruce, Ontario site 2_A8_Ref_M1 (SPAdes) (version 2) | ecosystem: Environmental > Terrestrial > Soil > Boreal...
GCCCCGCGTCAGACTGACTACACGCGGCTGACGACCGGTATTCCGGAGCGCCTCAGCTCGTTCACAGAGATCGCGCCGGAGCCGAAGGCCAGATTGTAGACCGACGAGCGACCATTGCGCAGTCACGCGATCGACTGACCGCTTTGCGCCACGGAGGAGAGTGCCGCAGAAATCTATCGATGGGCGGCCTTCCGGTCATTCGGCAAACGCTGCTGGCGTGCTCGGCGTTACTTCTCTAGTACACGCCCCAAGGCCGATCCAATGGTTACAAAGCCGACAGAGAAAACGAATCGTGGCGATCACCGCTGATGGGCAGATGTGGTAGCGCGGGGAACTGCATCGTGAGGTACGACGGGGTGGAAACCAACGAGCAAAACAGCATACCCGAAGAGTCCTAGTCAATAGTTACCTTTAGTGCAATGACGCAAGCGGACGGAACAAATCCATCGATACGCCGGTTTTGAGAATGGTAGAGAATTCCACGGCAATCATAGGCCGACTCAGATAATAACCTTGCCCTTCAGCGCAGCGATGCGTGCTCAGAAATGCAAGCTGTTCAAGCGTTTCGATCCCCTCAGCAATGACGCGGTGCTTGAGACTCTTTTCCCAAACCGATCACCGCATCAACCAGAATATCGTCGTTGCCGCTGGACATGATGCCGGCTACGAATGACTAATCGATTTTCAGCGTATCGACGGGAAATTGCTTCAAATACCTCAAGCTGGAATAGCCGGTGCCAAAGTCGTCAATGGCAATCCTCACACCATCGATTTAAGTTCCTGAAGCCATCGTGCTAGGGAATACGGGCCGGCGCGCTGGCGCACCCGAGAACCACAGCGCGATCACCCCGTGGAGTCGGACGACCCGAGCGCCGCGCCCAGATTGCCCGGGAGATCGCGCGGCCGCGGGGGGCAGCCTAGTTCCGGTTAAGATCACGTCGGCCAGGTCTTTGAGAAGACTCTCGTCGCACACACCCGCTTCGACATCACCAGACGAGATACCTGACTACAACACCGACCACAGCCGCCACACACACGCACGTTGCCATCAAAGCCGACCATCATCGGGCGTGCAAAAGGGACATCAAAAAGCGAGACTATGCTCAGCCGGGCTGGCCATCCGGTGAGTGTCCCGGGATTTCAATCCAACTGGAATTCCGCGCCGATTGCCGCCGGGTCGCTGGGCGGACGTCCCAGTGTCATCCGGCCGGAATCGCGCAATACCAGCCGCTTTGACATGACAAAAAATTTCTCGTCGCTGAATGCCACGTAGATGCCGTTGCGGCTGGTGTCCACCAGCTCGACCTTGCCGCCCCGGAGCTCGATCTGGCCGTGATTGCCGGAGACGTAGCAGGTCGGGTCATCAATTCGCATGTTGTTGCCCTCGCTGCGTCCGAACCGTAGGGGCCGGCTGCCGAGCACGTACCGCATCCCCTGGCAGTTCACCGTCACGCGTTGAAACGAAGGCTCCCCGGTTTCCTTAATCGCCGGGATGCGGGTTCCAGCAATCCCATCCTCGCGCCACGACAGCTCGACGATCTCGATCGGCTCGTTCTTGCCCTTCAGGTCTTCGCTGCGCCACGGATAGACGATTCGGGCCAGATCCTCCGGAAGGTGCTGCGCGGCGGCACGTGTGGCGAGAACGCGCTCGCGGCTACCGCTGCCGGCGACGCGCGCGGCAACGTTCGCGGTGTCGCCAAAGAAATCGCCCTTCTCCATGACAGCGGGACCGACGTGGAAGCCCATGCGAAGTGCCAGCGGCTCGGCGGCTCCGCGAGCCCTTTCGGCAGTGTGGCGCTGCATCGCGCACGCAGTGCGCGCCGCCGCTTCCGCGGTATCGAAAACGCACATCAGTTCGTCGCCGATCCGCTTGACCACCGTGCCCTGATTTGCTTCCACGACGACCCAGAGTTCCTCGAAAAGGGAATCGACGAGTGCCTTGGCGGGCTCGTCGCCTAGCCGCGCGCACATCTGCGTCCAGCCTACGACATCCGCGAACAGGATCGCCACCGTCTTGCGCACAGCCCGCGCGGTCGATGCATCGTCCATGGTCTCCGCTCCCGCCCGAATCGAAAACTCCGCCTGCCTAGTCACTCATGGTACTGCCTTCGGTGTTGTGTTGCCATATGCGGAAGGTGATGCCGTGGGGGAAATCCAGTTGATCGCTGGCAGCGGCCAAGCGTCGAGCGACGGGGACATCTTGTCGAGCATCGAGCCAGGGGGTAGACCAAGTTCTTTGACGCGGTCCTTAGGCGGGAGCCGCATGAAGTCCCCGATCAGCCCAAGCAATACCTGTCGAGGACGAGAGCTGTGTCGGCAAGTGAGGTGCAGCGAAACCCGACGTTATCGATGAGCGCGAACGTTGCGAAACCCAGCCGCCGTCGTTGAACAAACCGTTGTCACGTCGCGCCAGGCAGACACCGCTGGACAAATTCGGTTGCGCACTCGGACATCATGATCCGTGCGACGGCATCGAGCATCTGTCTGCGCACAATGGGTTGGAAGGGACCCCAAGGCGGATCCAGCACCTCCGGCGCCAGGAGTAACTTCTGCAACCACAAGGCGCCGTCGATCAAACCTTCTGCGTCGTGGTTTGACACGGTCTCTCGGTCGACGACTCGCTGCGCAAGTTCGCTTAAACCACGCGCATTGGGAGCACCACGCAGCTCGCCCATGGACACGGGTGTGAGCTTGCGGACTATCCGCTGGAACGATTTGTTGGGTGTCAGCTCAGAAACTCGATGGCAAATTGACGCCAACTACGGGGTCCCTTTTTATGCGCAGATCTCGGGTCAAATCATTGTGAGCGCCAAGGAGCCACTGGTACCGGGCGGTTTTCAATCGGGCGATTGCTGGATCCCTCAAGCGGTTGCATACGGGACTATCTCGACCTCTACTACCCCCATGCTTGGGATCAGATCACCCCTGCGGAAGAGGTGATACGCACCCTGGATGACCTCGTTCGCTCGGGCAAGGAGCGTCAAGTGGGGGCTGTCCGATGTGCCGGCCTGGTACGCGGCGCGAGCACAGACGCTGCTCCGCGCGCTCGATGGCCTGGGGTTTCGCCTCGCTCTCGAATGGACGCGAAACGCAGCCGCTTTTGGTCCCTTCAGTCGGCCAACACGCGACCGTCAATCCGCAGGGCAACTTCATCACGGATCAACTCGCTCGTTGGAGTGAACCGTCTGCGTCAAGGCCTCGCCGCCACTTCGTCGAGGTGCAGCAGCAAGTCTCCCGGGTCTTCATACACTCGCAATGCGCCCGCGCGTTCCAGCTCATCCATCCCGTATCCGCCCGAGAGCAAGCCAACGCCCAACGAGCGGCATCGACACGCTGCCAGCATGTCCCAGATACTGTCGCCGACGACGACGGTATGCTCGACCGGCACACCCAGTCGCTCTGCCGCCGCGATGAATAGGTCAGGATCGGGCTTGGCATACTTCACGTCGTCGCGCGTGACGACCGCTACCCTGGCCGGGTCGACCCCCAGCGCTTGCAGATTCACTGCCGCCGTGTCCATCCGCCCGCTGGTCGCGATTGCCCAGCGCGTGCCGGCTTCAGTGAGTGCGGCAAGCAACTCGCGCGCCCCGGGCAACGGACAAACCTGCGCCCGCAGGCGCTGATAGGCCTCTGCGTGCGAGCGACGCAAGCGCTCGACACGGTCCGGACTGATTTCACCGTGCGTCTCGCGCAGCAACTGGTTCGTGAAAAGTCCTCCGCTCATGCCAATCTTGCGATGAATTCGCCATATCGACAGCTCGATGCCCTCGGCGTCGAGCGCTTCTTTCCATGCAAGGACGTGCTGGTAGACGCTGTCGACCAACGTACCGTCGAGGTCGAACAGGAATGACGTTTCGATTCGCATGATGTGCTCCTTCGGAAAATGTCCCGGCAGGGTGATGAGTTTATGACAGCGCACGCTAAATACTACATAAACCGGCCTCACGCGCCAGGTGTACGGCGCGTCTGGCGGAATGGGTCAGCCCTAACTGATGCTTTCTCTATCTTCACGCGGCGTAACACGTGGATGAGACAGGCAACGCATCAATCACTACGTCATGGGCGTTACCGGTCACATGGGGCAAGCATCCGAGGAGTCATGCATCGGCCGAGGTTGTGTAGAAACTCAGCGCGGGAGCATTGGCCGACAGGGCCGACCCCTCAGGCCGCACTGTATTCAAGTTCCCGGGAGATATACTTTCTTCTACGGTCGCGGTCAACGTTTCCCCTACGCCGCTGCAACGCCCGGGTCAGTCAGCCGGTGAGCTTGATTATCACATTACGCCGGCTACTACCGCCGGCGCTTGCGCGAGCGTGTCATGAATCAGCTCGAGTGCATGGCGGCATTCGGCGCGATCGATCGGGCCTCCAAGACAGATGCGCACGGCCTCGGGTGGGTTTCTGCCGTCAATGCAGAAAGCATGACTGGCGACCACGCCGACGCCGCGCGCTGCCAGATGGGACGCGAACTCGATGCGATGCCATGGCTGCGGCAACGCCAGCCAGATGTGAAAGGCTTCAGGGTGAGAGCGGTAGGTTCCCACCGGCAACAGTTGCGCGGCAATCTTCTGCCGCTCCGCCGATTCCCTGCGGATCGCCGTGAGCATCGCCTCCGCGGTGCCGTCGTTGATCCAGTGGGTCGCCAGAGCGGTCGTTAGCGGAGAGGCCATCACGGTCATTGAGCGCAAGGCAGCGGCCGCGCGCTTGACGCGTCGCACGTCGGGCGCCAGAAGATAGGCGACGCGCAGTCCAGCACCTACGCATTTGGCGAGACCGGTGAGATAGAAGGTGAGTTCCGGAGCGAGCGCGGCGAGCGGTGTCGAGGCACGGAGCGGCAGCAGGCCATAGGGATCGTCTTCGATGATCGGTACGCTATAGCGCAGGGCGATATCGGCCAGCGCCACGCGGCGCGCCTCGGAGTGGGTCGTGACCGTGGGGTTCTGCAGCGTCGGATTGCAATACAGCGCCTTGGGCTGAAGCTCCTTGCAGGCGACTTCAAAGGCATGCGCATCGATCCCTTCTTCGTCCAGGGGCAGCGGATGGATGCGAATGCCAAGCTGCGCGGCAATGGCCTTGACGCCGGGGTAGGCTATGGCTTCAGCGCAAATCAGTTCTCCCGGGCCGGCCAGCATCGCCAGCAAGGCGACCAGGGTGCTTTGAATGCCAGGGCAGACAAGCAACCGCTCGGGTGTCGCTTTAGGGAGCAGAGGGCCCATCCAGCGCGCGCCAGCGTCGCGGTCCTCAGGCGTGCCGCCGAATTCCTGATAACGCAGCAGTGCATGCAGATCACCGTGCCTGTGCAGCATGGCAAAGCCGTCATGAATGCGCTGAAGAAGGAGCGGATCGTGCGGTTCCGGCGGCAGGTTCATAGTCATTTCGACCCAGCCACCGCTGCGCAGAGGACGCGCCGCGCTGGGCGAGCAGACGAACGTACCGCGGCCCACGCGAGCATCGATGAGACCACGCCGGCGCGCCTCCGCATAACCGCGCGCAACGGTGGTGTAGTTGAGGCCTAATTGTTCGGCCAGGGTGCGCAATGGGGGCAAGCGATCCGCGGCGCTCAGGCGTCCGCTTTTCATGTCCTCGGCGATCAGTTCGGCAATGGCGAGATACGCCGGCCGGGCACCCTCGCGGATCCTCTTAAACCAACGGTTCGCGTAGTCGACCACGAGGCATCATCTTTCTGTAGGTAGGGTCGTAGACAATCCATGCATTGATCGGGCCAGTGATTGCATCCGCCGTGTCCCGGCCCGCAGCATTTGGCGCGCTGCGCAAACTTGCACCATGGGAGTGCGACGAGTCCCTCCGCTGCCCGCTCTAAGCGCACCAGCGGTGCCACCAACGCAGCTCCACCCCCACTCGGAACGCGTGTGCTTCGCCCCTGGATGGCGGCGCCTGGGCGAGCGCTGCGCAGGCATTGACGCGTGTACGGCCAGTGATCGGCTATTGATCGCATCGCGCGGCCAACCAGTGGCATAGCGGTTGCTCGACTTTGAGCGTCGCCCAACCACGCACTGAAGGAGACAGACGCCATGCCTGCCGTACAAAAGCCGCTGCACAAGAAAGGTGACTTCCTAGTCGACTACGAAGAGAAGGTGTTCGAGGACGTCAAGGCGAAACCGGGTGAAAAAGCGCTGGTGACGTTTCATACCGTTGCCTTCGAAGGTTCAATCGGATTCGTGAATCTGTTGCAGGCCACGCGCCTGCTGCGCAAGGGTTTCGAGACCTCGATATTGCTCTACGGTCCGGGCGTCACGCTCGGCGTGCAGCGCGGCTTTCCGACCCTCGGCGACGAAGCCTTTCCCGGGCACTTGAACTTCAACAAGCAGATCATCAAATTCATGGAGGAAGGCGGCAAGGTATACGCCTGCCGCTTCGCGCTGCAAGCGCTGTACGGGCATGGCGAGCCATCGCTGGTGGAAGGCATCCGCCCGATCAATCCGCTCGACGTTCTCGATTTGATCCTGCTGCATCGGCGCGACAACGCGTTCATCGTCAACACTTGGACGGTCTAGAGCGCGCTCACCCTGCGAGGGTCCCTCATGTCGACGCAACGAGTCGTGCGTGCCGCCGCGGTGCAGATCGCTCCGGTGTTCGATCAGCCCGACGGCACGCTGGAGAAAGTGTGCCGTGCCATCGACGAGGCCGCAGCGCGCGGTGTGCAGTTGGTCGTTTTTCCGGAAACTTTGATCCCGTATTACCCGTACTTTGCTTTCGTCCGACCGCCGGTCGCCATGGGCGCCGAGCACATGCGTCTGTACGAGCGTGCGGTGCTCGTGCCCGGGCCGGTCACCCAGGCGGTGTCTGAGCGGGCGCGCAGCCACGGCATCGTCGTGGTGCTCGGCGTGAACGAACGCGATCACGGCTCGCTCTACAACGCGCAGTTGATTTTCGATGAGCAGGGCCAGCTGCTGCTCAAGCGGCGCAAGATCACACCCACTTTCCACGAACGCATGGTGTGGGGCCAGGGCGATGGCAGCGGTCTCAAGGTAGTCGAGACGGCTGTCGGCCGTATCGGGGCACTTGCTTGCTGGGAGCACTACAACCCGCTGGCGCGCTACGCGTTGATGGCGCAGCACGAAGAGATCCATTGCAGCCAGTTTCCCGGCTCGCTGGTCGGGCCTATCTTCGCCGACCAGATCGAGGTCACGATCCGCCACCATGCCCTCGAGTCGGGTTGCTTTGTGGTGAATGCGACGGCCTGGTTGACGGAGGAGCAGATCGCTTCGATCACACCCGACCCAGCGCTGCAGAAGGCACTGCGCGGCGGCTGCATGAGCGCGATCGTGTCGCCGGAAGGCGTGCATCTGGCGCCGCCGCTGCGCGAAGGCGAAGGCATGGTGGTAGCCGATCTCGACATGGCGCTGATCGTGAAACGCAAACGCATGATGGATTCGGTAGGCCACTACGCGCGCCCTGAGTTGCTGAGTCTGGTGATCGACGACCGGCCCGCCATGCCGATGTCAGCCGCTGTCCACAGTGCGTCGTCCAGTGCCTCGCCATTTCCTCTTGTCTCTTCACGGAGTATGCCGCATGAAACCACCAGCGCGGTTGCCGCCATCGAGTCAGCAGCTGATGACAGAGCTGCAATCCCTCGGGCTAAGATTGGTTGATCCGAGCGTCGGTGTAGCAAGCCGGCGCGGCGGGGCTGGCCCTTCGGATCACAAGGCTGTCACCATCAATGGACGCACGCTGATGGTCCCGGTGCACACTTCCACGGCCTGGTCTTCACCGTTTGTTGCTGCCGCACCCGAAAAGACCGGCAGCAGTGCTCTGCTGCGCGACGGCATTCGCATCGGTCGCATCGATTTTCCAAAGGCACCGCGCTTTTACGCCCTTCAAACGCTCGACGGCATTCCCTACGCCAAGATTGCCGTATTGCACGGCGCAGATGTCCTGGCGACCACGGTATTGCAGACCTGTATCCGTTACGAGAACCGCAAGAAGGCGTGCAAGTTCTGTGCGATCGGCCAGTCGCTGGCGGCCGGCCGCACCATCGCGCGCAAGACTCCCGAACAGCTGGCCGAGGTAGCGCGCGCCGCGGTATTGCTCGATGGCGTCAAACACATGGTGATGACCACCGGGACGCCCAATGCCACCGACCGGGGCGCCCAGATCTTGTGTGAAAGCGCCTTCGCGGTGAAGACGGCGATCGATCTGCCGATTCAGGGCCAGTGCGAGCCCCCCGATAACGATGCCTGGTTTGCACGCATGAAGGCCGCTGGTATCGATGCACTGGGCATGCATCTGGAAGTGATCACACCCGCAGCGCGCGGGCGCATCATGCCTGGCAAGGCCATGGTGCCGGTCGAGCGGTACTTCTCGGCCTTCGAGGCGGCGGTGCCCGTGTTCGGGCGCGGCCAGGTCAGCACCTACCTTCTTGCCGGACTGGGGGATAGCGCAGAAACAATCCTTACCACCTGCGAGAGACTGATCGCGCTCGGGGTCTACCCTTTTGTGGTGCCGTTCGTGCCCATCAGCGGCACCCCCCTCGAAGATCATCCTGCGCCGCCGCCCGCGTTCATGCGCACCATTCTCGAACCGCTGGGCGCCATGCTGTCGCAGGCGCGACTGCGCTCGCGCGACATCAAAGCCGGCTGCGGCAGGTGTGGCGCCTGCTCTTCGCTTGCCGCCTACGAGTCTTAGCCCGATGGGAGTCCGATCATGTTGTTCGAACCGATCGAAGCACATATCCCGAGTGAATATCTGGTCAAACTGGCGATCGACCCTTGGGAATTGCGCGACGCCCAGAAACTACGCCGCGCGGTGTTCTGCCATGAGCAAGCGATCTTCGTCCATGACGACCGCGACGCCATCGATGAGATCGCCACAACCATCGTTGCCCTGTCCTGCATCGCGGGGCAACCCGATCAGGTGGTCGGCACGGTGCGCATCCATGAGGATCCGGCCAGGCCAGGCGTATGGTGTGGCTCGCGATTGGCGGTGCATGCGTCCTTTCGGCGGGTCAGCCGCATCGGGACGGCGTTGATACGACTGGCGGTATGCACTGCCCATGCGCGAAGCTGCCATACCTTCCTCGCTCATGTGCAGAAGCAGAATGTGCCCATGTTCGAACTGCTGCACTGGCGCTCGCTGCAAGAGGTCGTGCTGCATGGGCGGCCGCATCATTTCATGCAGGCGGATCTGGCTCACTACCCGCCGTTTTCGGCCGGTGAAGCTGGCTTCGTGGTGACCGGCAAGATTGCGGCATGAGGCTTGAAGATCTGGCTGATGCCCTGCGAGGGAGTCGCGGCCTCGCCCACAAGCGCGACATCGAACCCGTACTGGGCACACTGGCGCTGCAGCTCTCTGGTGGCGCGGCCGGACTCGCGCAAGCGGTTCCGGTCGGCGACGATTGCGCGGCCATAGCAGATGGTGAGGGTTATCTGCTGTTTGCGATCGAAGGTTTCGTGAATGAGTTCGTTGCCGCGGAACCATGGTTCGCCGGCTATTGCGGGGTGATGGTCAACGTGAGCGACGTGGCGGCTATGGGTGGGCGTGCGCTCGCAGTCGTGGACGCGATCTGGAGTAAGGACAGCGAAGGCGCCAGGCCGGTGCTGGAAGGCCTGGCGGCCGCCTCGGCTGTCTATGGCGTACCCATTGTTGGGGGACACAGCAACTTGCGCTGTGATCGCGGACAACTATCAGTAGCCATCATGGGGCGCGCGCGCCGCCTGCTCACCAGCTTCGACGTCAAGGCGGGAGATGAAATCCTGGTCGCGATCGACTTGCGCGGCCGTTATCATGAACCGTATCCCTACTGGGACGCGAGCACCGGTGCGCCCGCTGCACGGTTGCGTGCAGATCTCGAACTGCTGCCTGCATTGGCGGAGTCCGGGCTGTGCCGAGCGGCAAAAGACATCAGCATGGCAGGAACGGTGGGCACGGTGCTAATGCTGCTGGAGTGCTCGGGACTGGGCGGAGTGATCGATGTGAACGCGGTGCCAAGGCCCGCGGGCGTTCTCCTGACGCGCTGGCTAACCACTTTCCCCAGTTTCGGCTTCATCCTGTCCGTATCGCCGGGGCAGACGGATACAGTCATCGCCAACTTTGCGGCGCGCGAGATTGCCTGTGCCGTGGTCGGAAACGCCGACGACAGTCGCAAGGTCCGTGTTTCCGACGGCCAGTCCGAAGCGCTGCTTTGGGATTTCGCGGCGAAGAGCCTGATGGGCTGCGCGCCCCCTGCGCAAGCGCAAAGATGAGCCAACTCGTCAGCCGGCCGCTGCGCATCGCCATGCTGACACATTCCACCAATCCGCGCGGCGGTGTGGTGCATGCGCTCGAACTCGGCCGCGCGTTGCAAGATTGCGGACACACGGTTGCGGTGCATGCCCCCGATCAAGGCGGACGCGGCTTCTTCGGCGCTCCGCGCTGTGCAACTGTGCGGGTGCCGGCCAAGGCGGCCAGCGGCGGGCTGGCCGGGTTG
>Ga0209118_1001582_pt1 | contig 10413 bp, 11 predicted proteins | sample BlaSpr_A8_Ref_M1_FD_187988 | JGI IMG/M metagenome (GOLD analysis project Ga0209118, IMG submission 187988) | Forest soil microbial communities from Thunder Bay, Ontario, Canada - Black Spruce, Ontario site 2_A8_Ref_M1 (SPAdes) (version 2) | ecosystem: Environmental > Terrestrial > Soil > Boreal...
GTTAACAGCTTCGGGACCATCCCCAACTACACTTTTCTTGTCTTCTGGATGTCCCCGCGCATTTGCGGAAGGCCGTTGCTGATCCAAATGCTCCAAGAATAACCGGCACAAAGTCGGAGGTTGAAGTTGCAGCGTCAGTTCCTGAAAGGACCAATGAAGTTCTGATGGATGTGAGGGGATTCGAACCCCTGACCCCCGCTTGCAAAGCAAGCGTAAATTCAATCTAATGTCGTTGCTTCGGTTGCGCTTATCAGTTTCAAGCCCTTCCTAGATTGCTCCAAAGTTGCTCCAAAATGAGCAGTCTTACAAGTAGCACCTTCCCCCGGGATGTCCATTACATCCGAGCGGCGTGACTCGACCGGAATCGAAGTTTCTTACGGACGTCACTGCAACTAAACGCGCATGGTGCCGGTCAAGCAGGTTGTTGGCGAGCCGTTTCAACAGCGGATTTGGACGAATCTTCGGCAGGGTTCGAGAACTCCAAAGCCTCGTTCTCTATAGGGCTCCACTTCAGGCTCAAAATGTCGCGGATATAGTTCTGATACACCCGCCAGGGCGCCTTCGAGCCTTGCTTCGGCCAACTATCGACGGCTCGTTGCATGTATCCCGGCGTGAATTTCTCCACGAAGAGCGCGACCGCCGTCTCATGGCGGTTCATGGGAGTGACCTGGCGCACGCCTTTCCTCTCCATATGGTTCAATAGCCGGCATACATAGCTGCAGATTAAGTCGGCCTTAAGTGTCCATGACGCGTTGATGTAGCCGAAAACCGCGGCCAGATTGGGCACGCCGGACAACATCACGCCTTTGTAAGCCAGCCTTTCGCTAAGATGCACCCGGCATCCGTCGACTTCCATGTCCGCTCCGCCGAATGCCTGCAGCGCAAGGCCGGTGGCGGTCACGATGATGTCGGCTTCCAATTCTTCTCCCGATTGCAACCGGATGCCTTTTTCCGTGAAGCGTTCGATCTGGCCCGTGACCACACTGGCGTGACCGGTCTTGATTGCCTGGAACAAGTCTCCGTCAGGCACCAAGCACAGCCGCTGTTCCCACGGGTTGTAGCGCGGCGTGAAATGGGTGGCCACGTCATACCTTGGACCTAATTCCGCGCGGATCTTTTTGATGAGCCCGTTCTTTACGAAATTCGGAAAGCGCTGCGCTAATTGGTAGGCGTAAATCATGTAGACTACGTTCTTCCAACGGCTGAACCTGTACGCCCACGCTGCGGGCAGCATACGACGCAGGGAATTTGCGATTGCGTCCTGTTCCGGCATGGAAACGATGTAGGTGGGGGAGCGTTGCAGCATGGTCACATGGCCCGCGGTCCTAGCCATGGCGGGCAAGAGTGTTACGGCGGTGGCGCCGCTGCCGATGATGATCACCCGCTTGCCGGCGTACTCCAAATCCTCGGGCCAAGCTTGCGGGTGAACGATTCGGCCTGTGAAGCGGTGGGTGTCCGGGAACTCGGGCATGTAACCTGCGTCATAGCGGTAATAGCCGGCGCACGAAAACAGAAAGTTGCAGGTTACCGTCACGGCTTCCTCGCGGCCATCGCGGGCTTGGCGCACCGCCTTCACTGTCCATACTGCGTGTTCGGAGGACCACGATGCGAGCCGCACCCGATGGCGGAAGCGGATGTGGCGGTCAATGCCTTCGTCGCGCGCGGTGGCCGTGATGTAGTTGCGGATGTCTTCGCCAGGGGCAATGGCCTTGGAGTTCACCCACGGCCGGAACGAAAAGCCCATGGTGAACATGTCTGAGTCGGAACGAACACCCGGATAACCGAACAGGTCCCAGGTCCCGCCAATGCGCTCTCGCTGCTCTAAAATGACGTAGCTCTTGTTGGGACAGAATTTTTGCAGGTGATAGGCGGCATCTATGCCGGACAGGCCCGCGCCCATGATCAATACATCGAAATGTTCCAGCCCCATCGCCCGCTCCAGATTGCTGCTTCGACGGACATCCACAGGTTCCCGTTTTTTCATGTGTGTTTTGAACGAATGAAAGTATACTCTCCGGCCAAAGCAGTTTCAGAAAAAGAAGAGGCAATCGTGAAGCTCGAGGGGCGAACCGCGTTGGTCATGGGCGGTCTCGGGTATCGGGCGTGCGAGCGCGGTGCTGTTTGCGCGTGAGGGCGCCCGGGTAATCGTGAACGACGTGAACAGTGAAAGCTTCGAGGCTACCTTCGATGCGATGGGGGCCGCGAGAAAGGGAGGATTAGCGTATCAGGCCGATGTCTCCGACAGCGCAGAGGTCCGAGCGATGTTTGCAGAGGTGACGAAGCGATTCGGCACGCTTGACATCCTGTTAAACAACGCGGGGATCGGCGAGACGGGCGACCGTCGCCAAGAAGTGAATCGTAAAGGTGAATCGCAATTGGGGGAGGTGATGACCAGCGGCAAGATCGAGTCCCATTGGGACATTACCGTCTCTCTCAGCGACGAGGAATGGCAGCAGATGATCGGCGTCCAGTTTAGTGGCACTTTCTTTTGCGCGCGCGAGGCGCTGAAACTGATGGCCAACAAAAATCACGGTTCGATCATCAATAAGTCGAGTGTGGCCGGGCTGAGCGGAATTCCCGTCGCCTCGCACTACGGCGCCGCAAAAGGTGGGATTCTTGGCTTCACTCGTTCTCTGGCCCTGGAAGTCGCTTCGCGCAACATTCGGGTGAATGCCATATGCCGGGCTGGATCGAAACGCCCGTGACGCGGAATTTCTCGCCGCTGCTTAGAGTGGCACTCACCGGGCGCGTTCCCCTGTTGCGCTGGGGCAGCCCGGAAGAAGTAGCGGCCACCGCGCTTTTCCTGGCTTCGGACGACAGCTCTTACTTTACGGGCCAAGGGCTTCCGCCGAATGGAGGCTTGTTCACGGGATGATCCGGCCGTCTCCCAGTAGAATGCTTGCGCGAAAGAAGTCACGGCTTGGAAGGCGCGGGCCCAGGGGCGGCGTCGAGACCGGCTGGTCTCGACGTTAGTTGGAACCCGGCACTTCTCGTTTTCTCGGTCCTGTCCTGCTGTTTGCCTGGCGCGAATTGGACGGCTGTAATAGAATGAAACGAAACATGTTGCGCGGTTCCCCGGTAGCTCAACGGTAGAGCATTCGGCTGTTAACAGAGAACTTCAAATCACATAACTCGTTTCTCTGGCGTCAGTTAACAGCCTCCGGCTCATCCTCAAACACTTCTTTCTTGTCCCCATAATGTCCCCAGCCATTAGGCTACTTCCGTTGGTACCACGCGACAAGAATTCGAACGACGTGATCTGCCTTTGCCTTAGAATTCAGGACGGTTTTGGGCCAGACTCCTCTCGAATACCTTACGCAGTTGCGGATGTTACAAAGCAGGTGCCATGATTCGCTCGAACAATATGTCGTTCTCTGAGGTGGCCACGGCCGTTGGATACGGATCGGAAAGTTCCTTCAGTCGCGTCATTAGGCGAGAGATGGGCGTAGCCCCCAGGGAATATCGACGCAAGTGCGCGCTTCGGCAATCGTCCATAGGAGAATGATTGCGGGCGAGCATTTGTGTGCTCGCGGATTGGCGCAAAAACGTGCCTTGTACCTTATTGCACGAGATTCATGCGATGCAAAAGAGTTTGGAAGCGGGGATCAGAATGAAGATTATCGAGTTCGGGATCCACTTTTAGCAATGCCACGAACCCGGAGCGCCGCTCATATGCCGTTTCCAGCCACCGAAAGGCTTCGTCCTGGTTCCCGAGCCGCGCGTTAATCTGCCCCGAGACGTAGGGATCGTCCCGCGTCGTTTCGATCTTCCTTCTGAGGTAGCCCCTCTGTCCCGATTTCTCGAATGCCTTCCTCAGCTTGAAGAGCGTTTCCTCACTCGCTCCGTGGACGGCCTCGTCTTTCAAATCCATTTCAATCGACTGCGGAATCATCCCCTTCTTGTCATAGGTCCAGCTCAGCCAGTTATACACGACCGGCGAGTTGGGGTTCATTTCAGCGGCTTCTCGCAAAGCTCCTAACGCTTCGTCATACCGGCGGGCTTCGTAGAAAATTCGGCCGACGTCGCGGCTGACCCAGAAGGACATAGGGTCGAGCTGCTGAGCAAGTCTTATCTCAGAAATAGCTTCATTCGCCCGGCCAAGATTGGCAAGATAGTCCGCATAGGATTGATGGGCGTAGGAACTGCTTGGGCTGAATTCAATGGCACGTTTAAATTCGCGCTCAGCAGCGGTGTAATCGAAATCGAGATTTTCAAGGACAGCGCCCAGCGCCACATGAGCTTCTGAGAGATCGGGATCCAGTTGCAAGGCCTTCTCTGCTGTCGATTTCGCCCTGGGCAAGACTTCCTTAGGCGGAAGCGCCGAGAGATAACCCGCCGAGACATAGGAATCAGCTAGGCCAGCGTAAGCCATTGGCCAGTCCGGGTCGATCTGGACCGCTTGCAAGGAGTATTCGAGGCTCTTCCTGGCACCTTCAGCGGAGCGCTGGTTATGTATGAAATAGCGGCCTTTGAGATAAGCAACATAAGCTTCCGGATTGGCCGGACGAGCGGCGTCCATCCGCGCGCGCTGCCGAGGCGTGAGCCTGCCGCTGACCTCGCGCACAATAGCTCTGGCAACTTCAGACTGCAGAACCACAACGTCGCGGAGGTCGCGTTCATAGCTCTGAGCCCAGAGATGCCGGTCCGCTGAGGCATCGACCAACTGGGCTGTAATTCTGACATGTTCTCCAGAACGGACGACCGAACCCTCGACAATGGCGTCGACGTGGAGTTCTTGCGCGATTTGGGGCAAGGGTGTTTTCGCGCCCTTGAATCGCATGACTGAGCTGCGAGAAATGACCCGCACGTTTCCCAGCTGCGCCAGGGCAGTGATCAATTCGTCGGTCATTCCATCGGCGAAATATTCCTGTGCGGCGTCACCCGAGAGGTTCTCCAGTGGGAGAACCGCTAGAGAACGTATTGGCGCTGCTGCATGCGTTAACCGCTGATTCCAAGGAATGCGGCTCCTAAGCAGGAAGGCCAGGATCAAACATGTCCCTAGCGCCAAGCTTGCCAAGGCAAGGATCACCTGACGACGTGCCGATTGTCGCGGGACAGCCGTAGAGCTCGCGTCCTCCGGAGGTTTGGAAGTTATGGCTTCCACACGGGCAATGAAGCGATAGCCACGACGCGGAAGCGTCTCGATGAAGCGTGGGCTTTCGGCGGAGTCGCTCAGAGCACCCCGCAAACGCGCGAGCGCGCTATAGAGCCCCCGGTCAAAATCCACGAATGTGCCTGCTGGCCAGATTCGTTTGTGGAGATCCTCGCGCGAGACCACCCTGCCTGGATTTTGCAGCAAGGCCTGCAGAATCTGCAAAGGTTGTTCTTGGAGTTTGACTCTAGCCCCATTCCGCCGCAGTTCACCCGCGTGGGGGTCCAGCTCAAAGATTCCGAAGCGGATGAGCTGACGTGAAATGGGGTCGGCTTTAGACATTGCCCCATCCTTTGCGCAAAAGCTGGAGCAAAGTCTAACACCGTTTCTCTCAGACCGGACTCCAACTCTCTGCATGCAGAGGATTTATGGCGTTACAAATATGTAGGAAACAAATCAGGGCCAGTCCATTGACGCCTTCTCAGGTACTGAGGACACTAGCCCTCGTTCCAAGTTCCCGTTCGGCGCGCATTGCATGTAGAAATCCGAAAGCTCGGTTCAGTGCGCGCGGAGCAAGGAACCGAGGAGGCATGACCATGCGGTGTAAGTTGCTCTGCGGCGCGTCTATTCTGGCCCTCGCCGGTGTCACGCTATTGGCTCAGGTTCAGACACCTCAAGTCTTACCTGTCCCCATTCCCGGTGGCGACGTAATTCCGCCATTCGGGCTCTTCAATCAGTTCCTTCCCGGTGTTGGGACCGGTTTCGATGGCCTGAATGCTGATCCCCATGGCATCACTAATTTCAGCGGCCTAGTAGCCATGGGATACACCCTCGGCTCGGCGACAGACAACGCCGGTAAGCAATACGCCGCCATTACCGACGTCCGTGTCTATCAAGGGCAATACGTAGGAGCCGTGCCCAACGGGGGTGCCGGGCAAAGTAAGTCCAGCTTCACGCGCGGCACGTTTGTGGAAATATGAATCGACCTTTGGGACGTCAGTTTGACGTCACAACTGCATGACTTGAGCCCCGGGGTCGGCTCAAACGGTCTTTTTTGGATTTTGCAAATCCCTGACGACGCGGTAAAAATAACCGACAACACTTTGACTATTTCTCTGACAAATGTATCTGTCGTTGACCAATTTAAATTCCCGGGTGGAGCAGGAAACAACCTCGGAATTGCCGGCGTGCCGGCAACGGTCTCGTTTGACATCACCTACGCGAAGTCAGGACAGCCGCGTCACGTTCGACCAACTTCCGCCGATCCGCTCAGTCCCTTCAACTGGGCAGGCGAGATGTGGATGGCCACGAACTCAGGAACTTTCTCTCTTTCCTACAACGACGGCAGTTTTTCGGCGGAGGGGAGCTTCAGCTCCTCAGGGAATTTTGGCGAGATGGGTACGGAAAGGAACGGGTCGTTTGTCCGAGATGAGCGAGATGAGATGGATGCTGGGGGACCGGTGTTGCTCCCCTTTGTCCCGAATCAAACCAGCTCAACCGCAACTCAATGGACCGCAAGTGCGAGGCAGGCGACAAACTCACCCAAGTTCAAGGGGCGAGTACCAGTGAGATTGCTCGTCCATTAAGCCCGCGGTTTCGCCGTTGCGAGGCGCCCTAGCGTTGACTGCGTGAGGAGGGAACGTTACAGCCACGCTTGGAGGGCCGTTCCGGCGGAAGTGTCCGGGATATTTATGGCTTGGGGCCGAGCTGTAACCGAACACGCAAACAAGATGAGAAGAGCTCGAATCGGCATGCCGTCTCTCCAGCCCGTTACATTAGTTGTTATTCCGCGCTGCTCGAGGAATCAACGCGACATGCCCGACTGGGCAAACTCGCTATCAAACCTCACCTCTACTCGACTAACTACTTCGCAGCGGCGATTCTCATACTCCAGCGGCCGATATACCCAACGGTCGCTCGCCGATTGAGCGGCGCTTGTGAAGGGTGTCGGTCCGGAGGTTCGTAGAACCTTCACAGATCCGTCCCGCGTAATTAGGTATTCAACGAATACGGATACTGCACCTCGGGTACTTGTTCCGCCGGGATAGTCCGGCAGCACACGTCGAACAATGAAGCCTTCCAACGCCTGACCCGGCCAGACTCGCCATTCAGCATTCCCCTGCCGATATGTCGCCCCGATGTCTGGGAGCGACAGGAAGTTGATTCCCCCACACCGTCAGCAACGTAAAGACGAAGCGCGTCTCCCTGGGGGGCATGCTAAGCGGCTGCGAAGAGTACAACGTCAATGCGTTCGTGACGCTGTCTCCCATTATGTGGACAGCTTGGGGGCGCCGCTCGTCAGCGTGACCGGCTTGCAACGCCAAGCGCGGTACTCTACGGACGCGGTTCGCCCAGACCACCGTAGCGAAAAAAGTTGTCCGGCCAAGCTGTCTGGATTGCGCATCACCTCGTTCCGTAGTGCCGCAGCCATCACTTCCGGTTTGCCATTCGGGAGCTGCAGGATGCGCTTTACACGCGTCCCGAGATGCGGGAGTGGGGCATCCGCATCGTCGACGACCGCAATGGGGCCGATATCTATATCGATGTCACGCGGCCCTTCCTGACATACGACTGGATTTTAAAAATGATTAACCCGAAAACAGGCATGGTCCTTGGCACGGGGAAGGTTACCGCAATTGACGGTCCCGCCGCGGCGCAGCGGCTGGCGATCGATATTGTCAACCAGAACCGCAGGGTTCGTCCTGTTCCGGCAACACCGTGAATCCACCTGGACGAAAAACGCGCCACTCGTACAGGTGTTTGCACCGCGGCTCGCGATTCTGTCTACGCGAGATGACACACTGGTAAAGCCAGGCTCTACTTCGCTCTATCTGGTGTTTGGCAACGACATCAATTCTCACGGCGAGATCGCAGCGTATGCCTTCGATCAAAGCAATGGCCAGTTCCATGCGGCCTTGGCAATCCCCTGTGATGAAAACGAGGATGTCAACTAAGTTCGCGCGGGTACACGCGTTGGACTTGTCAGTCATGTCCCCAATGTCCCTACGTCTTCGCTTGAAAGCATCGCGTAGCTATTACAAAACCCGCATGTTCCCGCGTACGTCTTTGGTTAGAGCATTCTTTACGCTGCCGAAAACTCATGGCGTACCACGAATTCCTGTACTAGAATGAAAACAAAGTCGTTGTGCAGTTCCCCGGTAGCTCAACGGTAGAGCATTCGGCTGTTAACCGAAGGGTTGCTAGTTCGAATCTAGCCCGGGGAGCCAAATCCTTTTAATTCAATCGCTTGTGAATTTGCATTCTCACGATTTGCTTCCAGAAAATCATAGTGTCATGTAAACGTGTTTTAGCAACCTGAAATAGGAGCCTCTCTTGCAGCATTTGAAAAGGCAATGAGTTCAAAACTTGGGACGGACCGGGATATCAACTTTGTGCCCGATCGGATCACGATCAAACTACACTGGACCTATCGTGTGTGGTGTCGGAGAGCGCAATGAATTCCGAACCGAGTCCCCTGGAACAGCTGTTTCTGAGTGAAGCAAAGTGGGCGCTCCTAAAGGCCCATGGCCCTTCAATCGTTCAATCGGAGACTTGGCATCAGAAAAGTACGGAGCCAACAGTCCGCTCCATAACATCAGGTCACACATGTCTGGATCGACAGTGCCCGCTGGTCCGACGCTCAATCATTCCAACCTATCTCAAAAAGAAGATTCGACAGTTCGACTTGGTCTTTCGCCAATGGACTCATCCTCTCGACCATTCCATCTAGCACCAAGTCCGTCCTCCAATGGCCCGTTGGAATTGTAAAGCGGTGCGAGATAGATCCCATGCCGTGCAGCAATGGTCTCAATCTCGTCGACCCGCTCCTGAGTGATGAATCCTCTTCCCTGAGAGAAAGGCTCGAACCGGTGTTCTAGAGCAAGAGCCATGCCTTCGAGTAGACAGCCATGAACTACATCGGGGAACGGATGCCGATTCAGAACTCCATGAAAATCCGGCGTGAACTTCATTCCGCCAGTGACTTGTCCCAGACCTCCGAAGAAGACTTTGGCGTCAAGCATCTCCGCCGTTGGAGACAAGTTCTTCGGGTAGCCGGCATCGCAAACAATTGCGTCAGGCGCGATCCGGCCCAAGAGAAGCGACGGGGACGCCAGACTCGCGGCGCAGATTACGACGTCAGCCTCTGCGGAGAATCGCTGGAGATCAGTCGCGATCTCCACCTGAACTCCTTCGGCTTCCCACTCCGCTGCGAGCCTGCGTAGTCGCTCCACGTTGCGTGCGCTCAGCAGCACGCGCTTCACGAGAGGCGCCAAACAGCGGGCGCAACCGGAACCTACATCGCCGGTTGCTCCAACGATGAGCAACGTGGATCTGGAGATGTCCCGGCCCTCCAGCGCGCACATCTTCTGGATACCCTGAACGATGAAAGCAACTGTCAACGTATTGCCTGTCGTGAAGACGGTATCGTTTCTTTGCAGAAGCTGATCGAAGTTGCCCTCGATCAGAATGGAGCTGAATCCGCCGAGACTCACGATCTTCGCTCCTGCCTGGATTGCACAGGCCGCCGCCTTTCGAACGCGGGCGATGTTCTCGTGCACGTAGGCGGCTTCCAGTCGGTCGGGAGGAATGAAGGAGTCGATGTACAGGCCGCGGGCGTTCGTGCCGACGATCGACCCGACATCGACGTGGCAGATGGCTCTGGGCGGAATCCATGGAAGGATGTCCTTGATCTCGTCGTCCGGCAGCGGTGTACGCTCGGGTCCGCGCAGGACAGCAAGCACGTCTGCAGCCGCTCGCCAACTCTCCTGATGCCCGATCAGAGCGAAATCGGCGTCGATCGTCCTCGTTCGCGTAGTTACACCGGCAACTGCGTCACCCATCTAAGTGTTACCTCCCCCGGTATGCCCAGCATGTCCAGCGTTTTCAGATACTGTTCGAGCGATGCTCCGCGAAGCTCGGCTGCCGACAAGCTGACCTCGAACAGTGACGGCTTCACACAGCTGGCGTGGCACACTTCGCAATGCCCATCCTTGCATTCCTTCGCCAGCATCTGCGCGAGAGTGGTCATCACATCCAGATGCAGCCGGTAGACCTTGTCGTCGAAGCCCTGCGCGTCTCGGGCGCGCTCCGCCCTGAGAATCGACATAGCGTGATCGACGTGCTCTCCTTCCTCGGCTGCGATGCGGGCAAAGGTCTCGCCGAGACTCCCGGGTCCCACCTTCCCGACACGGGAATAGCTTGCGACGGCGAAGGATTCCAGCATGATTTCCTGGACGATCAGGCAGCCGATAAAGTCCCGCTCGGTGATGCAGCGCAGGAAGGCCTCGCGGAGCCGCTTCCAATGTTTTGCGTCGACGTTG
>Ga0209118_1001583_pt1 | contig 10405 bp, 9 predicted proteins | sample BlaSpr_A8_Ref_M1_FD_187988 | JGI IMG/M metagenome (GOLD analysis project Ga0209118, IMG submission 187988) | Forest soil microbial communities from Thunder Bay, Ontario, Canada - Black Spruce, Ontario site 2_A8_Ref_M1 (SPAdes) (version 2) | ecosystem: Environmental > Terrestrial > Soil > Boreal...
TAAACTGCGCGGACTAGGCGAGCTGAAGAACCAGGCGCTCACCACCGAAGACGTGACGAAAGCGTACTTCGACACGGAATCGCGGCTAAAAAACGCGCGCCTGATGGAGCAGCGTCTGATCGAGATCCTGAAAACGAAAAGCAAGGATGTCGCCGATTTGTTGGAAGTGGAAAAGGAACTCGGCCGCGTCCGGGAGCAGATCGAACAGATGCAGGGCGAACTGAAGTTCATGGATTCACAGGTGGCGTTCGCGACCGTGACGATCACGCTCGCGGAAAAGAACATGAATATCCCGGCGGCGTTCCTGCTGAAGGAGCGTGCGCAGCTCGCGCTTTACGCGGCCGAAGTCGAGAAGACCTACAACGAGATCAAGGCGCTTGCTTCGCCGAAAGTGCAGATCACCAACGCGCAGATCGATCGCGATAACACCGGCCGCGTTTCCGCGCACTTGAATATGTTGATCGCGCCGGAAGAGAGCGAGGCCGTCATCGCGAAGGTGAAAGGCATGGCACGCGTGGAGAATTTCCAGGTCCAAACCGAGCGAGTGTCGCAGGGCGGGGACGGTCTGGGCGAGAACGCGAAGACCGAGCGCGACAAAGTGGTCTTGAACATCACGATCTCGCGCGAGGAACAGGAACAGGCGCTCCAGCAAACATCGCTCCGGATTCGCGCCTCCGAGGTGAACGGCCGGACAAAGGATTTGAAGGAGCTGGCGACCAAACAGAATGCCCGCATCCGCAGCTCGTCGTTCTCGCGCGACACGAACGGCCGCGAGTATGCCGACATTTCGCTCCGTGTCCCGATGAAGAACTACAACGCGCTGATGCAATCGTTGAACGCGCTCGGCAAAGTGGAAAACGTCAGTGTGCGCCGGGACGATCGGCCCGGCTCGGAGATCAACGAAGCGGAGGCGCCGGCCGACATTTCGATCCAGGTCTACAGTCAGGGCAACATCGTTTCGGAAGAGACCGGGATTATCGCCACGCTTCGCCGAACGATCGGGCAAGGCGCTGGGGCGTTGATGTGGAGCGCGCGGATGATCGGTGTGGCGCTGGCGTTTCTGGCGCCGTGGGCGTTGGCGATTGTTGGTGTCAGTTGGGTGGCGCGGCGGGTTTCGCGGGCGCGCCGCGCGCGGAAACAAATCGCCGATTCTCAAACCGGAACATAGACTTCCAGTCTGTGCGCCCAGCGGAGTTTTACTCCGCTGACGCGAAAGAAGCGGACAGCATGTCCGCTGGGCGCACAGGCAGAATGACTATGTTCCGCCACATCTCCGACCTTAGCATCCCGTGCTGGAACAAGCGCTGCCGAGCCAACGTAAAACCTTCAGCTCGCATGAATGCCGTGGGATCGATCAGTTCGTTCGCTGGAATACGCGCGGTGAATCGAAAGAACTGATACATAACGGTGAGCCAGACTCGGGCACGCGCACGCGCAAAGCGGCCAGCAGGAATGCAGAAATCCGCGAGCAACCAGGTCGCGTCTTTAGTGGCCGCGTCCGCGAGCTTCTTGATGATGAGCGACAACTCTGGCTCGCGAAAGCAATCGAGAACAAAATGCGTGACGATCAGGTCGTAGCGAGATGCGGGCGGGGTCCACACTGCGATGTCTTCGTGAATGAAACGAACGCGCGCTGCGTAATCGTGCGATGTCTGTTCTACGCGTTCGCGCGCCAATTGCAGCATGCGCGCGCTTGCATCGAGACAATCCACTTCAACAGCCGGATACTCGCGGAGCAATTCACAGAGAAACCTCCCATTCCCCTCGCCCACAATGAGCGCGCGGCGTGGCGCAGCGATTTCCCCGAGACAGGCAACTCGGCACCGCTGGAGTTGCTCGCCGAAGGCGATCCATTCCAACGCTCGATACCAAGGCGCGATGGCATCGAAGTTCACACGCTGGCGCCGATCAGCACGACCAGCGGTGTAAGCAAAACAAGATCGGCCAAAGCCGTCCGTTGATCCTGGTCGATTGCTCCACCAATAAAATCGAGCAACGCGAGCAAAAGCGCGCTCGCGCCCGCGCATCCGAAAATCAAGGCGGCCCCAGGGTAAAACATGACGCCGAAAAACGACGCGAGCGCCAACGCCAATGCGAGTTTTCCGAGATGCCGCTGAACGGATGGATGTCGGGTCGCAATCGAAATCTTTCCCTGGCCCACATCCAGCTCGCGTTCCCAAACCGCAATGCTCACGCAATTCAGCGTGCAGAGAAATCCGAACGCCAGCGCGGAGAGCACGAACGTGGGGCTGACCGCAGGAAAATCCGGAAGCAATCCGACCAATGTGCCGGCCGCGAAAAGAAATCCGATGGCGGCTTCTTTCACCGGAATGAAACTCCAGATTCGGCCCAACGAATAATTGAGAATCAAATAAATGAGAGCAGCCATGCCGACCAAAACTCCGATGAAAAAAGTTTTGCTGTCCGTGGTTCGCCAAATCAGTCCGGCGTCAACGATCGCAATCGCCGCGAGCGTCCAGCTCCAGGGCCGGCGATGCTTCAGACAAAATTCTCCGCGGCGAGAGAGAGGAATTTGACCGGGCAGCGCCAGGGCGTCCGCCAGCCGATCGGCCAGATAGATCAACCAGGCCGTCAGAAAGAGTATCGCGCAATTTCCCAAATCCAGAGCGACGTGAAACGTCCGCGCAAACAGCCAGAGCCAGGCCAGCGCGACGAGCGGCGCGTCGAGGCACACGAGATTCAGCCAGACCAGCGGGGTAGCCTTTCTGGTAGGGACAGCGCGCTGCGCTGTCCGCGGACGCCGCGGCGCGGCGTCCCTACCAACCAAGGAATAGGTGTTACTTGAATGCGCTTGCTGAGTTTCCAATCACTCCTATTTTAAACTGCGTCGCGACCGAGAGCTACCGTTTATGAAACCCGATCCTGTCCCGATAAATAACAAGTCCGTCGCCGCGCTTCCAAAGCACTTGCTCCAATTCTCGGTCGATCAACGCTACGACGAATACACCTCGGTCGATCATGCCGTCTGGCGCTTCATCATGCGTCAGAACATTTTTTTCCTGCGCGAATACGCCCACAAACTTTATTTCCAGGGCTTGCTCGATACCGGGATCTCGTTCGATCGCATTCCGCGGATCGAGGAGATGAACGAGATCCTCGGCAAGATCGGCTGGGGCGGTGTGGCGGTGGACGGGTTCATTCCGCCGGCGGCGTTCATGGAGTTTCAGGCGTATCGCGTTCTCGTGATCGCATGCGACATGCGCCAGATCAATCACATCGAATACACGCCGGCGCCCGACATCGTGCACGAGGCCGCCGGGCACGCGCCGATCATTGTCGACAGCGAGTACGCCGATTACTTGCAGCGCTTCGGCGAAGTCGGGGCGAAGGCGATGTCGTCGAAAAAGGACTTCGAGCTTTACGAAGCGATCCGGCATCTCTCGATTTTGAAAGAGCAGCAGAACCCCGATGCCGAGGAGCTGGAGAAAGCGACGAAGCTCGTGGAAGAGCGGCAGAAGAATCTGGGCGATCCTTCCGAGATGGCGCTGCTCTCGCGCCTGCATTGGTGGACGGTCGAATACGGTTTGATCGGTCCGATGGAGAATCCGAAAATCTACGGCGCGGGTTTGCTTTCTTCGATCGGCGAATCGGTCAGTTGCCTCGAGCCGCATGTGAAGAAAATTCCGTATTCGATCGACGCGCAGAACACGCCGTTCGATATCACCACGAAACAGCCGCAGCTTTTTGTGACGCGCGATTTCAAGCAGCTCTCCGACGTCCTGGAGGAATTCGCCAGCAAGATGGCCTTCCGGGTCGGCGGTCTCGCGGGAATCAACAAGGCGATCGAGTGCAAGAACACGGCCACGTGTGAGTATTCGTCCGGGCTGCAAGTCTCCGGTGTTTTCACCGAGGTGATTACCGAAGCCGGCGAGCCGGTTTATTTACGCACGACGGGTCCGAGCGCGCTGGCATTTCGGAACAAGGAACTGCCGGGCCATGGCCGCGATTATCATGCGGAGGGATTTGGCGCGCCGATCGGAAATTGGAAATCGACGCCAAAATCTCCGGAGACGCTCACGGATGAAGAGCTCGCCGCGCTGGGGATTACCAGCGGCCAGGAAGCCACCGTGGAGCTCGCGAGCGGAGTAATTGTCAGCGGTCGCGTCGAAAAAATTCTCCGGCACGATGGTAAATTGCTCCTCATCACTTTCACAAACTGCCGCGTCACCTCAGGCGATCGCGTTCTCTTTGAACCGGCCTGGGGGAATTTCGACATGGCGGTCGGCTCGCGCGTCGTTTCCGTCTTCAACGGCGCGGCGGACAAGGACGCCTACAACCAAGTCGCGTTGGTTCCGCGCGAACGCACGATCAAGTCGCCCTCGGACGCGAAGCGTAAGCGCCTGGAAAATCTTTATGCTCAGGTCCGCGACATTCGCGAGCGCAAAGTTGGCTATAAACGGCTTGGCGAAATTTGGGACACGCAACAGAAGGAGCATGCCGACGACTGGTTGCTCTCGATGGAGATTTTCGAAATCCTCGATGAGACCGGCCAGCAGAACGCGCTCAAGCAACAGATCATGACCTTTTTGAACGGGCGGAAGACGATCGACAAGGACAACGCCACACTCATCGAATGGGGCTTCCGCCTCGTGACTTATCACAAGATCAATCTGGAGCCGGCGGAGCGGCCGCTGTAAGCGTCTCTCAAAACTTTGTCATCCCGAGCGCAGTCGAGGGACCCCGTTGCGGGTCGAGCAACGCTCCACGGGGTCCCTCGACTCCGCTGCGCTTCGCTCGGGATGACCTACAAACATCCGGTCAGATTAGTCAGGTCGATGTGCTCGACCGCAACTTCCGCCGGCCGTGAGAGCGCGTAGGCGACGGCGTCGCCGATTTCTTCCGGCAACATCATCTGTTCGCGCGGTCATTCGCCCCCGACCGCGTTCAGATTTCCGTGTTCGTGGCAGCGGGATAAATGTTGAGCACGCGAATGCCGCGTGACCGTCGACCCTTAGATTCGGCGCTCAGAGAGCGCCGCTACAGTTTCCTCAAGGTAAAACGATTGTTCGCGGTTTCCCAGAGTCGCAGGCGAACGAGCCGCCCGCCCAAGCGCGAATCGAAGCGAGGCCAGAGCGCCTGCACGATGTTTTCACCGGTCGAAGGGCTCTCCCGAAATTCCTCCATCTCGAGGTCCAGGTGCTTGTTCTGCCATGGTTCAAGAGCGTCGGCGATTCCGCTTTGAAGGGCTCCGAAATCCCAGAGCGTCCCGCTTCGTTCATCGAACGCGCCGCCGATCGTTGCTTCCGTCAGATAAAGATGACCGTGGCCGAGCGGATTATTGCATTTTCCGTAGAGCGCGACGTTTTCGTCCACGGGAAGTTTCTCGCTGTGCAAACGGTGGGCGGCGCTGAACGGAAGTTGCAACCCAAGGAAATAATTTCCTTCTTGCCAGTATTCGGCAAAAAAATCGGCCCGCTCGTGCAAACGAACCCGGTGGAGAGGCAGCGTCTTGCTAACGCGTTCGTGAATGTAACGCGCAAGATTTTCCGTTGTGATCGGTTGATTCGTGAGGCCCGGCACTTCTCGATTCAAGTTCTTGTGATCGAGTTCGCTCCGCAGCGACTCGAGAGCGCGATGGATCGCCTCGAAGTTAACCATCGGACCTTGGCCAGCGCCTTGTTCGCTCCGAAACGTCAACCGCGCGCGATAATTATGACCATGCCCGAAGGGCGAAGCCGCCACGCCAAAAAGCCTTTGATTTTCCTCAGTGCTCAGCCGCGGTGACATGGTCTGGCGGGCCGCGGAAAACTCAAACCAGTAACTCGCTTCCGAAATTCCGGTCCCAAAATAAGTTGCGCTGCGATCCTGGGATTCCGACAAGTGACACGCCACGAGTTCCGCGCTGCTGTCGCGAAAAAGAGGCGCGGCATCCAGGAAAAGCTGTCGAGCGATGTTCTCCGCCGTCGGTGGCACCTCCGCAAAGGAAGGGTTGTTTTCGTTCAGAAATTTGTGGTCGAAGCCGTCGCGAAACACGTGGCCGACCCGCTCCTTGATTTCGCTGATGTTCATCAGCATTCCGGTCGTCGGGTCGACGCGGCCGGAGAAAACAAAATAGGCGACGAAGTTGCGCCCCGTGCCGTAGCGCGCCGCCGTCTCCGGTCCGAAGGCCGCCAGGTTCTCGGCCTCGCTCCAGCCTTCCACAAACAGACGACGCGACGCGGAGAATTCGAGCCGTTTGCTGACCGTCAGGAGCATGACGACCGCTCGTTAGGCCAACAGGGCAAGAAACTCCGAGCGGGTCCTTGCGTCCTCTTTGAACGAACCGAGGAGGCAGGAGGTTTTCATGACCGAGTTCTGTTTCTCGACCCCGCGCATCATCATGCAGAGATGCTTCGCCTCGATCACGACCGCGACGCCGCCGGGATGAAGCGTCTTCATCAAGGCGTCCGCGATTTGGACCGTGAGGTTCTCCTGGATCTGCAATCGCCGGGCGAAAACGTCGACAATGCGCGCCACCTTCGAAAGCCCGATGACCCTTCCATTCGGAATATAAGCGACGTGCGCCGTGCCGACGAAAGGCAGCAGATGATGCTCGCACAGGGAGTAGAGCTCGATGTCCTTCACCAGAACGATCTCACTCGCCTCCGAATCGAAGATCGCGTTGTTAACGATTTGATCCAGGCTCTGCCGGTAGCCATTCGTGAGGAACTCGAACGCCCGCGCGGCCCGGTTCGGCGTTCTGAGTAAACCCTGGCGCTCGGGATCTTCGCCCACCGCTTCGAGCAAATCGCGGAATGAGCGCTCCATGCCGGCGAGCTTCGCCGCCCCGCAGGGACGCAGGCTGGCGATGCGGCGTTCGGCCGCCTGCAACTCTGTCTCGTGATTTTGCCCCATCACTTTATTAATCCAGCCAGCTCGTCGGGTACTTCGGATCGTCGAGGGCAAGTGATTCTTCGGTGAGTTCCAGCGTGTCCTTGGTGTCGAACATGACCGCCAACTCCTCCGTGCGAAGCGCGTCCTTGCTCGCCATGATTGTGCCCGGATGCGGCCCGTGCGGAATGCCGCGGGGATGCAAGGTGATCGATCCGCTTTCGATGCCACGCCGCGAACCAAAATTACCGCGCACGTAAAACAAAACTTCGTCGGCCTCGACGTTGTCATGCACCCACGGGATTTTCACCGCTTCGGGATGCGTATCGAGCATGCGAGGCGCGAACGTGCAGATGACATAACCGCGCACTTCAAAGGTCTGATGGATCGGCGGCGGCTGATGCACCGTGCCGGTGATCGGCTCGAAATCCTGCGCGTTGAAGGTAAAGGGATAGAGGTAGCCGTCCCAGCCGAGCGCATCGAAAGGATGATGCGCATGGACCACGCGCGTAAGTCGCGGGCCGTCCTTAACCAGAACTTCCACGTCTTCCTCACTATCGATCGTCAGCATTTCCGTCGGCGCGTGGAAATCGCGCTCCGAATACGGCGAACCCATCCGGATTTGCCCTTCGTGATTCAGATAACGTTGCGGAATCCGCACCGGGCCGGCTGATTCGAGGATGAGATAATCTTCCTCTTCCACCTTGTCCGGCACGAGGCGGTAAGTGATGCCGCGCGGAATCACGATGTAATCTTCCGCGCGATAACGCAGCTTGCCGAAGACCGTCTCCAGCGTCCCGCCACCGTGGAAAACGAAGATCACTTCATCGGCGCCGCCGTTCTTATAATACTCGAACTCGCCGTAGGCCCTCTCCGGCCGTGCCCGGTAGGCGGTCATATCGGCATTGAAGAGCATCGGGATGCGGCCGGTGTAAAGATCGCCCCGCCGCGGAATGTCGCCGGTCTTGATGTGGTGATGGCGTAACGGGCTCTCCGTGACTTTCTTCGGCGCCCAATATTTGATCAGCTCCACCTTCCGCACGCGCGTTGGCGGACGAAGATGATAAATGATCGAGTAAGCCTCGTTGAACCCCTCCGTCGTGATGACGTGTTCGTAAGCGATCCCCTCGTTCTTGAACGACGGCCCGCTCCCATTGCGATGGAACCAGATGTGATGCTTCTTCGGAATCTGACCGAGCTTCTGATAATACGGCATGTTTTCCTTTTTTGTTCCTACTCTGTCATTCTGAGCCGAGCGAAGAATCTCTGATCATTTCCGCGCGCCGGAAGCCCGAAAAACAGTCAGAGATGTTTCGCTCCGCTCAACATGACACAACCTTATAAATTGCCTCGAGCGTCCTGCTCCTTCTCCAAGGCTTCAAAGAGCGCTTTGAAATTACCTTTGCCGAAACTCTTCGCACCCTTGCGCTGAATGATTTCGAAAAAGAGAGTCGGCCGGTCTTCCACCGGCTTGGTAAAGATTTGGAGCAGATAACCTTCGTTGTCGCGATCAACCAAAATGCCGAGCTGCTTTAACGGCTCGAGGTCTTCGTCGATCTGGCCCACGCGCTCGGGCAACTCATCGTAATAGGTTGATGGAATATTTAGGAACTCGACGCCGCGCTTCTGAATTTCGGTCACCGTCTTCACGATGTCGTTCGTCGCCACCGCGACATGCTGCACGCCTTCGCCGTTGTAGAACTCCAGATATTCTTCCACCTGCGACTTCTTCTTCCCTTCGGCCGGCTCGTTGATGGGAAATTTCACGAAACCGTTGCCATTGCTCATGACCTTGCTCATCAAGGCCGAGTATTCCGTCGAGATGTCCTTGTCGTCGAAGGTGAGAATATTCCGGAACCCCATCACCTCCTCATAAAATTTCACCCAGGGATTCATCTGGTTCCAGCCGACGTTTCCCACGCAATGATCCACGTAGAGAAGGCCGGTCTCCGGCGGGTTGTAGGACGACTCCCATTTGCGGAAGCCCGGCATAAAGACGCCGCGATAGTTACCGCGCTCGATGAACAAGTGGACGGTATCGCCATAAGTATGGATGCCGCTCATGACCACCTCGCCGTCGTCATCCGTAAGCGTCACCGGCTCGAGATAACTTTTGCCGCCGCGCTTGGTCGTCTCCTCCCACGCCGAGGTGGCGTCTTCCACCTTCAAGGCCAGCACCTTCACGCCATCTCCATGTTTATGGATGTGCTCCGTAATCGGATTGTTTGATCGCAGCGGAGTCGTGAGAACGAAGGTCAATTTATTCTGGCGAATGACGTAGCTCGCCTTCTCTTTCGTGCCCGTCTCCGGCCCGGAATACGCGAGACTTTGAAAACCGAACGCGGTTTTGTAGAAATGCGCGGCCTGCTTCGCGTTGCCGACATAAAACTCCACGTAATCCGTTCCCTGAAGCGGCAGGAAATCGACTTCGGCGGACGAGCGGGATTTGGGAGCGGCGATGGTTGTTTCCATAGGAATTTGGCTTTCTCGAACGCAGCAATGTTAACCCACCGCGCCCGGCTTTCAAACGGCCTCCCGTTCGATCGTCATCGCGGCGCCGCGCCGTGGTGCGAATATAAATCGCCCGCGGCCCACTGCAAGCATCGCGCGGAATTCGCCCGCGAACGGATCTGAGAAAATCCTGCTCGTCTCCCCGACGCAAGATGTGCCATCTTACTCGTCGAACCTGCAATCAACCAACGACCCGTGTTTCCGAAACACGCTGGCTCACTGAAAAACAGAAGAGAATTCGAATATGGCAACCGAGAAGACGACGAAAAAATGGGAAGGCGAGGGAAAACCGAAACTCAGTGTGCCCCCGGCCGAGCAGCAAACGGAAGTGGCGGGGCGCAAGCGGACAATCATTTACACCTGCTACAATTGCGGGGCTGAATGCTCCGTTCCCGAAGATCAAAACTCGTTCACCTGCTGGAAATGCGGCGCAATGAGCGGGATTATCTGAGGCCCGGCAAAGACCATGGCGACGGAGAGCAACGGTAAGAAGCCGGATCAGGCAGGCGGCACCGGCTTGGAAAACGACACGCCGGAAGTCGCCGGACGGGCCAGACGAATGCTTTACGTATGCGGCATATGCGGCGCCATGAACTACGCCGACTCCAATTGGAAATGGCTGACGTGCTGGAAATGCTCCCAGCGGCAAGACCTCTAGTCTGACCGATTGCTTTCCGCTGAAGCTACAAAGGTTCTTATACTCGTGCCGATCTGAGCGGGTGCAGACTACATTTGTTGATGCGTTTTGAGTAGCACAGCCAACCATCTAACCAATCGCTGCAGCACAGTTCAGATGAGATTGATGCTCGCCAGCAGCGGCTGATTTTGTTCTCGTTAACCTCCAGTGTATCCTGGAGACGAAATGAACCTCCGAGCAATGATTAAGCGGCCAAGTGCCTTTGTTCCAGTGGCGATGTCGTTAGCCGCGCTTGCTATTGTGCTTGTTCACATCATCAGGTCCGGCACGGCTCGTCAGGCTGACGAAGGCACTGCGGCGCACCTTTGGCAAATCCTGATGGCGACGCAGATTCCGATGATTGGATTTTTCGGAATTCGGTGGCTA
>Ga0209118_1001584_pt1 | contig 10403 bp, 5 predicted proteins | sample BlaSpr_A8_Ref_M1_FD_187988 | JGI IMG/M metagenome (GOLD analysis project Ga0209118, IMG submission 187988) | Forest soil microbial communities from Thunder Bay, Ontario, Canada - Black Spruce, Ontario site 2_A8_Ref_M1 (SPAdes) (version 2) | ecosystem: Environmental > Terrestrial > Soil > Boreal...
TCGCCCTTGCCGGCGCCGATCCACCACTCGAACGCCACCGCACGCGCGGCCTTCTGCGCGAGATCGAGCATCTCCTGGCGCGCCCGCAACTCCTCGTCGACGCGCTTGCGCGCGGTGATGTCGGTCACCGCGCCGGCCCAGCGGATCGGCTTACCGGAAGCGTCGCGCGAGCAGCGACCGGTCATATGGACCCAACGCGTTTCGCCGCGGGGGACGATGCGAATTTCCATATCGACACGGTCCGTCTTCCCAGCGAAATGCTCCGCGACGGCTTGCGCATACTTCGGACGTTCCCCGGGATAAAACGGGAACCGGTCGACCCATTCGGAGCGGCTGGCAAAGGTGATGTCGGCAGGCAACCCGCACATGTCGAGCAACAACGGAGAGACGTACATCTTGTCGATCGGGATATTCCAGTCCCAATGGCCGTCTCCGGTGGCCTCCATGGCCAGCGCGTACCGATGTTCGGAAAGCCTTAGCGCTTCTTCGGCACTGCGGCGTGCGGTAACGTCGGTGACGGCACCGGTCCAGCGGATGGGCGTGCCCGACGCGTCTCGTGAGAGCAGGCCCGTAAGGTGAACCCAGCGCGTTTCACCGTGCGGGAATGCCCGCATCTCGATGTCGAACCGTGCGGTCTTGCCCGCGAAATGCGCGGCGATGGCCTCCTCCCATTTTTTCGGGCCCCATGTCGGGCGATCCTCGGGATGAAACGGGAACCGGGCGAGGAAATCGGACCGGCCCTTGAATGTAGTTCCGGGAGCGAATCCATACAGTTCGAGCATCCGCGGCGACGCGTAGTACTCATCGGTGGCGATGTTCCAGTCCCAGTGACCTTCGCCGGAGGCCTCCATAGCGAGCGCGTAGCGCTGTTCCGAGATCCGGAGCGCCTCCTCAGCACACTTGTGCGCATGGATGTCGCTAATCGCTCCGATCATCTGCGTCGCCCGTCCCGTTTCGTCGCGCACGCAAAGGCCGCGTCCGTGCACCCAGCGGTAGCTGCCGTCCAATTGCCGCACCCGCCACTCGCCGTCATAGGCCGGCGCGCGCCCGGCAACGTAGTCGTCGATCGCACGGGATTGCGATTCCACGTCATCAGGATGAAGCTTCCACATCGTGCGCCACTCCGCGCGCTGCCGAACCGTCAGACCGGGCGCGAGCCCATTCAACACCTGCGCGCGTTCGGAGTAGAACATCTCGCCGGTCAGGATGTCCCAGTCCCAGATGCCATCGCTCGATCCCGCAATGGCGAGCGAGAATCGCTCTTCGCTGCGACGCAGAGATTCGTTCGCTTGCGCCAGCTGTGATGTTCGTTGTGCGACCAATCCCTCCAGGTCGTCATGCGCGCGATGGAGCGTCTGCTCGGCCCGCCGCCGAATCGCGATCTCGTTCTCCAATTGCACGTTTTGCCTGGCAAGCTGCTCGAGCATGCCGTTGACGGTTCGGGCAAGCGCATCGAGCTCGTTCGATCCGCCGCGCATTTCCAGACGGCGTGAGGAGTCGCCTTCGACAATGGCAGACGCAGCGCGACTGATTTCACGCACCTCGAAAAGAAGCGCGCGACGAATCAACCACCCAATGAGAGCGCCCAGCACCAGAGCGATCCCCGTGGCGCCCGCAATTCCAAACCAGAACAGGTCCACCAGCGACTGGAAGCGGACGCTTTCGCGGCCCATCAACAGATGGTAGCCGCCCGGCAGCTTTACATGCGACACAACGACCCGCTTCGACGTACCACCCGAGTCGAGCGCAAGCCCATAGGTTCCGGGCGCACCAGGCACCTCTATCGGCCACGTGGGCAAGTTGCCGGCAAGCTTTGCTTTCGATGCGTCGGCGAGAATCATGATTTCGTCGTCAGGCAGGCCGGCGAGCCGCGAAGTGATCGCCGCGGCGAGCCCTGTCGCGCCCTCGCTTTCGAATGTGTCGACCATTCTCTGCACCTCGGTTCCCAGAACATAGACCTTGAAGGTCGAAATGTTCACGTGCCAGGCATACCAGAGCGGAATTGCAAACAGGGCGAGCACCAGCACGCTGAGGACGATGTAGGCAAACGCCAACCGGGAAGGGGAGAAGCGAAAGATGCGGGTCATGTGCAGTCAGTCTCCACTCGGGTGGAGTTTATTCCGGCGACAGTCAAAGAACGAATCCGATCGCTTGACGAAGCGCGCAGCCGCCCGGTACGTCATCGTTCACGGATGCTCAATCGATTCGCCCACGGCATAGAGAAGTTCTTCGCGACTGAATGGCTTCGGCAAAACCTTGCACACATGGAGACGATGGGCTGCCGCCTCCGACCCCCCCAGCCCCTGCCGAAAACGCGCCGACAAGGCGAGGATAGGTGCAGAATACGCCGCTGCGAGCTCCTTGATCGTTGTCTCTGCGCTATCCGGACTGGAAATGTCCGCGATAACCAGCTGCGGCGTGACCAATCCTGGATTATGATCTTTGCCGGGTAGAATAACCCCATAACCCGCTTCGCCGAGCCAGCGCCGGAGCAGCTCGCGGATAAGGTCGTCCGATTCGACGATAACGATACCGCCCCTCGAGTTCAAGAGTTTCCTTGAGACGTGCAAAACGTTGATTGCCGGCCGAGTACACTGCAGCTACCTGCATTCGATCTGCGTAACGGTACGGCAATATGCCGGTGACCCGTCGCTGGATGACAATTGACACAATTCCCCACCCGTGTGACAAATTCCAGTCGTGCCGAGGCGCCAGTGTCTAGGCGCAATGTTGACCACTGATTTCCAACTCGTGAAATCGGACCCTGTGGCGGGAGCGACGTCGGCGCCCATTCACGTCCTGGCAATCGACGATGACCCGTCGGTGCGGCAGATGATTGCCGACTACCTCGGTGACAACGACATCCGGGTCACCACCTTGGCCAGTGGGCAGGCAATCGCCGACGTCATGGCGCGCCATACGATCGACCTGCTGATTCTCGACTTGAAGTTGCCGGGTGAGGACGGGATGCAGATCGCTCGCAATCTGCGTGCCGAATCGGACGTTCCGATTATCATCCTGACCGGTCGCAAGGAAGAAGCCGATCGGGTGATGGGTCTGGAGCTCGGCGCGGACGACTACCTGACCAAACCCTTCTCTCCGCGCGAGCTTCTCGCCCGTATCCGCGCGCTGCTGAGACGCTCGCGCACTCACGAGACGGTGGCCGACGGATTGGCCAGAATCCGGGCCTATCGCTTCGCGGGCTGGGAGCTGAACGTGCGGCTGCGCCGGCTCACTTCGCCGCAGAGCGAGACGATTCCGATCACCAACAGCGAGTTCAATTTGCTGGTGGCGTTCCTGGCCGCTCCTCGGCGCGTGCTGTCGCGAGAGCAACTGCTCGACTCGTCACGCCTTCACAACGACGAGGTGTTCGATCGCTCGGTCGATGTGCAAGTAGGCCGCCTTCGCCGGAAGATCGAGCCCAAGGGATCGCGGACCGCGCTGATTCGCACCGAACGAGGTGCAGGATACGTTTTTGCGGCGGACGTCGAGACGGTGCGCTGACCGCTCGTACCTCGGCCGGGCGAAATTGCGACGGCCAAAGGAGGCCCTCCGGTCCACAGCTCGTTCCTGTACGGCGTCGATTCAACGAATCGCACGGCTGACTTCCAGCGAGACATACACCACACGTGCAGGAATTTGAAAGACTCAAGCCTTCTACGCGTTTAGTGTAAATCCCGCCTGCTTTTTCCAGGACGACGAAGTCGGCGGGCGATGGTGCTGATCGGTGCTAACGAAACAGCCGGACAAATCTGTGTCCGTTGACACGTGCAGTCGACTCCCGGACATGCGCGAGTTACCGACACGGACGAGACTCTTGGATCATGAAGACCGGCTCCGTGCGTCTCGCCGCGTCTTCGAAGGGAGAGGTATCGGCATGACCAACACGTACGGCCTCGGCCCGGTTGCGCGATGGGCGTTCGCGCTTGCCGTTTGTGCACTCGCCTTGGGTGGCTGCAAAGGCAATGCGCAGCCCCAAACGCCACCTCCGCCAGAAGTATCCGTGATCGAGGTCAAGCCGGGCCCGGTGACGGTTTACAACGAGTATGTGGCGCAGACCCAGGCGCCGGACACCATTGAAATCCGCAGCCAGGTCACCGGGCTGCTCGAGCGTCAGGCGTTTGCCGACGGCGCACGGGTCAAGAAGGGGGACGTGCTCTATGTCATCGATCAGCGGCCCTTCGAAGCCCAGCTCGCGCAGGCCAAGGCGAGCCTGGCCCAAGCCGAAGCGAATCTGGTCAATGCCAAGCAGAATCTGGCGCGGAACTCCCGGCTGATCGCGCAAAAGGCGGTCAGCCAGCAGGACTATGACACGGCGGTGGCGCAGGAGCGTTCCAGTGCCGCACTGGTGGAAGCCCAGAAGGCTCTTCTGCGCAACGTGGAGCTGAACCTGGAATTCGCCACCATCCGCGCGTCGCGCGACGGCTTCATGAGCAGTTCGCAGGTCAAGCCGGGCTCGCTGATCACCGCCCAGCAGACGCTTCTCACGACGCTGTACTCGAGTGACCCGATGTGGGTTAACTTCAGCATCAGCGAGGACAGGCTGCTGGAGCTGCAGAAGACACTCAAGCACCCGCCGGGAGACCGGCCCGATACGGCACCGCCATTTCATATCCGGCTTGCCGACGGCACCGACTACGCGCTTACCGGAAAGCTCAACTTCATCGACGCCACCATAGATCCGAAGAGCGGGACGCTGCAGGTGCGCATCTCGGTGCCGAATCCCGATCGCATCTTGCGCCCGGGTCTGTTCGTGCGTGTCATTGTCGCCGCGTTCGAAAATCCGAGCGCGATCCGCGTTCCGCAACAGGCCGTTCAGGAGCTTCAGGGACTGAAGTCCGTCTACGTGGTCGCCGCCGGCGACAAGGCGGAACCCCGGCAAATCGTTGCCAACTACCGCCTCGGCAATGACTGGGTGGTCGACACTGGTCTGGCTCCGGGGGACCGGGTAGTAACCGAGGGGATTGGCAAGCTCCGACCCGGCACCCCGGTTAAGGCAGTGATGACGGCACCCACCGACAGCCCTCCGGGTACCGGCCCTCCGCCTGCGGCGCCCAAAAAGAAAGGCTGAGCCAGGCATGTCTCCGACACCGATCCTGCTTGCAGAGCAGATCGCGTAAATCATCCAGGGTCGAACCCATGCTTAACTTTTTTATCGAGCGTCCGGTCTTCTCCACCGTCATTGCGCTGCTCATGATTCTGGTGGGCGCGCTGGCGGCGGTGAGCCTTCCGATTGCCCAGTACCCGCAGGTGGTTCCGCCCCAGGTCACGGTGACGACCAGCTTCCCCGGTGCCAATGCCGACGTGGTATCGCAGTCGGTCGCCGCCTCCATCGAGCAGCAGGTCAACGGCTCGCAGGACATGCTTTACATGAGCTCGAAAAGCGGCAACGACGGCTCTTACAGCCTGACGGTGACCTTCGACATCGGCACCGACAAGAACATCGATGCGATCGAAGTCCAGAACCGGGTTGCCATCGCGCAGAGCCAGCTTCCCGCCGACGTTATCCGTAACGGCATCACCGTACGCAAGTCGACCACCGACTTTCTCGAGGTCATTGCGCTCACGTCACCGGAGCGCCGCTACGACGCCGTATTCTTAAGCAACTACGCGCTGCTCAACCTCTACGACGCGCTGGGCCGGGTGCCCGGCGTCGGGCAGGTTCGCATCTTCGGCGCGCGCGACTACAGCATGCGTATCTGGCTCAACCCGGAGCGCATGGCCCGGGCGGGAGTCACCGCCTCCGACATAGCCAACGTGGTACGCGAGCAAAACGTCGTCGCACCCGCCGGCGGCCTTGGCCTGCCTCCCGTTCCTCAAGGGCAGCAGATGCAGTACACGGTGTTCGTCAAGGGCCGTCTGGCCGCCGCCGCCGAATTCGAGAACATCATCATCCGCGAAGCGGGGAACGGCCAGGTGGTGCGCCTTAAGGACGTCGCCCGCGTCGAGCTTGCCGCCGCAGACTACTCAATCAGCGGCGCCGAGGACGACATTCCCGCCGCGCTGATCGGAATCTTCCTGCAGCCGGATGCCAACGCGCTCGACGTTGCCAAGCAGATCAAGCAGGTGATGGAAGATCAGGCACCGCGGTTTCCGCCAGGCATCGTCTACCACATCCCTTACAGCACCACGCCGTTCGTGACCGAGTCGCTGAAAGAGGTGATCAAGACCCTGCTCATAGCCTTTGTGCTGGTCGTGTTCGTCGTCTTCCTTTTCCTGCAAAGCTGGCGTGCGACGTTGATTCCGGTTCTGGTGGTGCCCATTTCGCTCGTCGGCACCTTCGGAGCGTTCGCCGCGCTCGGCTTCTCCATCAACACGCTCACGCTGTTCGGGCTGGTGCTCGCCATCGGCATCGTGGTCGATGACGCGATCGTGGTGGTGGAAGCGGTGCAGCAGCGCCTGGATGCCGGGAATATGTCGCCGATGGAGGCCACCAAGTCGGCGATGGCCGATGTGGGCGGACCGGTGATCGCGATCGCGCTGGTGCTGGCGGCGGTATTCGTTCCAGTGGCTTTTCTCGGTGGGCTCACCGGGGCGCTCTACAAGCAGTTCGCCCTGACCCTCGCGGTGTCGGTGATCCTGTCCGCGATCTGCGCGCTGACTTTTACTCCGGCCATGTGTGCGCTGCTGCTTAAGCGGGTGGACCCCGCCCAGCCGCACCGCGGCCCGCTCAACTGGTTCTTCGCCAGATTCAACGCCCTCTTCGAGCGCTCACGCAACGGCTACATCAGCACCGTTTCAGCCATGGAGCGCCACGCACTCATCGTCATGCTGACCTTCGCCGCGTTGCTGGTGGCCGTCTGGGGGTTGATTGCCACTCGCCCGACCGGCCTGGTGCCACCGGAGGACCAGGGCTATGTGCTTGCGGTGGTGAGCCTTCCGCCGGCGGCGGCGCTGGAGCGTACCAACGCCGCCATGTCGGCGCTCACCCGTATCGCGCGCGAGGTCCCCGGTGTCGACGGCGTCGTCTATATCAGCGGCTTCAATCTGCTGACCGGCCAGGCGGTTTCCTACAACGGAACCGCCTTCATCCGGCTCAAGCCTTGGGATCAACGCAAGGCGCGTTCCGAGGCCGTCGACAGCCTGGTGCGCACCTTGATGGGACGACTCAACGCGCAAATCAAGGACGCTCAAGTGCTGGTCCTCAACCCGCCGCCGATCCGAGGCTTAAGCACTGCCGGCGGCTTCACTTTCGTGCTGCAGAACCGCGGCGGCGCGGACACCGCGCAGTTGTCCCAGGTCTTGCAGGGACTTCTGGCCGAAGCGCGTAAGCGTCCCGAGATCGGCTTCGTGTACAGCGGCTTCGATCCCCGCATTCCGCAGATCGAGTTTGAGGTCGACCGCGACAAAGTCAAATCGCTGGGCATCCAACTGAGCGACGTGTTCTTCGCACTGCAAACCTTCCTGGGCAGTTACTACATCAACGACTTCAATCTCTTTGGACGCACCTACCGGGTCCAGGCCCAGGCGGAGGGTGCGCAGCGCGGACGACCCGACGACGTCAACCGTTTCTACGTGCGCAGCGACAGCGGAACCATGGTGCCGCTCTCCACGCTGGTGAGCAGCCGACCGCTCAACGGTCCACAGTATTTCGAGCGCTATAACGTCTATAGCGCGGCCACCATCAACGGGACGAACGCGCCCGGCTACAGCTCCGGCCAGGCCATCGCTGCCATGGAAGAGCTCGCCCGCACGCTGCCTTCAGGCTTCGCCTACGAGTGGAGCGAGGCCACCTACCAGGAAAAGAAGACCGGGGGCCAGACCGGATACATTTTCGGCGTGTCGCTGCTGTTCGTTATCCTGGTGCTGGCGGCACTCTACGAAAGTTGGGCGATGCCGGTGGCAATTCTGCTGGTGATTCCCTTCGGCGTGTTCGGCGCCTTCCTGGGTTTGCTGTCGCGAAGTTTGGAAAACAACGTCTACACCCAGATCGGGCTGATCATGCTGGTCGGGCTGGCGGCCAAGAACGCGATCCTCATCGTCGAGTTCGCCAAGCTCAAGCGCGAGCAGGGCGAATCCATCGAACAAGCAGCATTGGACGGAGCCAAGCTCAGGCTTCGCCCGATCCTGATGACCTCGTTTGCCTTCATTCTGGGCACTGTTCCGCTCGCGATTGCGCTGGGCGCGGGAGCCGGTGCGCGGCAGGCGCTGGGCACGGCCGTCGTGTTCGGCATGCTCGTCGCGACCTTGGTCGGCGTGTTCTTCATTCCGGTGTTCTACGTGCTACTGCAGCGCATGAGCGAGCGTCGGTGGCCCTTCCAGCGCGCCGATGCTGCCGCGCCGCCGGGTGCAGGCGGCGCGGGCATGGTTGCAGACGGAGGTACGGGCGCAGGTACGTCCGTATCGCCCGCGCGCGGAGACTAGCGCCAAAGGTCGAACATGTTCAACTCAACCCCGAACGCTTCGCGCCTGCGCAATGGTGCGCTTGTGCTGTTGCTCGCGGCGCCGTTGTCCGCCTGCATGGTCGGTCCCGACTACCGACGCCCCGAGGTCGACGTGCCCGCCGCCTGGCGGCTCGGAGCCACTGAAGCGGGCGAGATCTCCAACATCGCCTGGTGGGATCAGTTCCAGGACCCGGTCCTGTCGAACCTTGTACGAACGGCGCTCGCGAACAACAAGGATCTGGAGATCGCGACCGCCAACGTGGATCAGGCGGCCGCTCAATACGGCATCGTGCGCTCAGCACAGTTTCCTCAAGTCAGCGGTAGCGCGTCGGCGGCGCGCGAGCGCTCGAGCGCGAATACCGCACTCCCCGGCGGGCGCACTTTCTCAGACTACGGCGTGAATCTCTCGGCGAGCTTCGAGCTGGACGTCTGGGGCAAGCTGCGGCGCGCAACGGAGTCTGCCCGCGCGAGCCTTCTCGCCAGTGAGCAGGGCAAAGGCACGATAGTGCTGACGGTGGTTACTTCGGTCGCCAGCGGTTACATCCAGCTGCGGGCGCTGGACCGGCAGCTCGAAATCGCGCAGCGCACCTCGCAAAGCCTGGCTGAAGCGGCGCGGCTGCAGCGGGTGCGTTTCGAGGAAGGCGCCGTCCCCGCCAGCGACTATCAGCAAGCTGAATCGCAATACCGCGAGGCCGTGGCCCGGGTGCCCGAGCTCGAGCGTGAGATCGCCCAGCAGGAGAACTTCATCAGCGTTCTGCTCGGTCACAATCCCGGCCTGATTCCGCGCGGACGAGACATCGACGCCCTGCTCTTCCCCGCGGTGCCCGACGGTTTGCCGGCATCGCTGCTACAGCGCCGACCCGACATCCGTCAGGCCGAGCAGAATCTCATCGCCGCCAACGCCAACATCGGCGTGGCCAAGGCTGCATACTTTCCCGACATCAGCCTCACCGCGCTGCTCGGCCTGGAAAGTGCCCAGCTCTCGGATCTGTTCAAAGGCCCCTCCCGAACCTGGTCTTTTGGGGCGGGTGTGCTGCAACCGATTTTCAATGCCGGGCGGATCCGCAGTCAGGTCGCGCAGGCCGAAGCTCTGCAACGACAGGCGCTCCACACTTACGAAAAGTCGATCATCAGCGCTTTCCAGGACGTGGAGAACGCCCTGATCGATCGGACCAAGTTCGGCCAGGTACGCGAGGAGCAGGCAAAGAATGTGGAGGCGCTGCGTAGCTTCCGCAACTTGGCCGACCTGCGCTACAGGGAAGGGGCGACTATTTATCTGGAGGTGGCCAACGCCGAGCAATCGCTGTTCAACGCCCAGCTCGCATACGTCGCGACGCAGGCCCAGCTCTTCCAGTCGTACGCGAATTTGTACAAGGCGATGGGCGGCGGTTGGGTAGACCAAGCGGAAGAACTCGTCGGCAAGAGCCTCGCCGGGGACCAGGAGAGCAAGTAGGACGTTCCAACGATCACTGACAGGAAATGTCGGTCGTGCAGGCGAGTCCGGCGAAGCGAGCAGAACGTCTTTGAAAGGGAGTATGCGATGATTTTAGGAATGTCGTTATCTACGTTTACTTTGGTTCACGTTGTCTTGAGTCTGGTGGGCATCGTCGCCGGCCTCGTCGTCCTGTTCGGTATGTTCAGCTCCAAAAGCTTTGATGGTTGGACTGGGCTTTTTCTCGCCACCACGGTTTTGACGAGTGTGACCGGGTACTTCTTTCCGAGCGATCGCATTCTGCCGTCGCATATCGTCGGCGCCATATCCCTGGTCGTGCTGGCGATCGCGCTCCTCGCGCTCTATGCCCGTCACTTGGCGGGACACTGGCGCTGGATCTATGTGCTCGCTGCCACGGTAGCCCTCTATTTGAATGTATTCGTCGGGGTCGTCCAGGCGTTCCAGAAACTGCCGGTCCTGCGCGCGCTGGCGCCGACGCAATCGGAGCCGCCTTTCGTCGTCGCCCAGCTTGTCGTGATGGCAATCTTCATTGCGCTCGGCATTCTGGCGGTTAAGCGGTTTCACCC
>Ga0209118_1001585_pt1 | contig 10396 bp, 7 predicted proteins | sample BlaSpr_A8_Ref_M1_FD_187988 | JGI IMG/M metagenome (GOLD analysis project Ga0209118, IMG submission 187988) | Forest soil microbial communities from Thunder Bay, Ontario, Canada - Black Spruce, Ontario site 2_A8_Ref_M1 (SPAdes) (version 2) | ecosystem: Environmental > Terrestrial > Soil > Boreal...
TAAGCGCCGATGTGCTGCGTGATTCCGCCGGCTTCGCCCGCGGCGACGCGCGTCTTGCGGATCGCATCCATGAGCGACGTTTTGCCATGATCGACGTGGCCCATGAAAGTGATGATCGGCCCGCGCGTCTTGAGTTCTTCTTCTTTCTCGATGACCGGCGGAGGCGGCGCGACGACGACCTGTTCGACTTTATGGACACCGCCGCCTTTCTCGCGGCGTTCCATTTCGAAAACGAAACCGTGCTTCTGGCAAATCTGCGTCGCGATATCGGGCTCGATCGTCTGATTGACGTTCGCGAAAATATTCAGCGCCATCAGCTCGGCGATGAGCTGGTGCGGCTTCAAACCAAGTTGCGACGCCAATTCCTTGACGATGATCGGCGGCTTGATGTGGATGATTTTTTGCGTATCGACTTCCGCTTCGACGGCGGGAGGCGCCGCGTCGATCGCGGGAGCTTCCGTGGACGGAGCGGCGGCTGCGGATTCCACCTTTGGCGGAGCCACGGGCGCGGCTTCGACGACGAGAGCGGGCGGCTCCGGCGTCGTGCGAATGCGAGAAATAGGTGGGAGGAACGATCGAGTTTTGGCGGCTTCGCCGTCCGCGCGCTTCGGCCGCGGTTTCTTTTCGTCGATCAACGACACCGTCTCCATGACCGGCTTCGGCGTCTTGGGAGTTTCGGCTGCCTTTGCCGGAGATTCGGCGTGCGCTTTCGTCACCGCCGCATGCGATTTTCGCGCCGCTTCCATGTGCGAGCGCGGCTTTGTCGGTGCTGGTGCCGGCGCGGTGGTTTTGGCCGGCGCTTCTACTTTGACACTCTTCGCCTGTTTGCGCTTCGGTTCAACGGCGAGCGCGGCCTTGACCGGTTTGCGAGCGGTCGCGGACTTGCGCGCTGCGGTCTTGGTCGTGGTTTTGGTTGGCATTTGTCTTCCCGGAAAATTTCAAAGCGCGGAACATTTACTGAGCGGTTGGGGTCTCCTGATGAACGGCGTCATGGATCTCCCGCGCCTTCGCTTCGTCGACGGAAAGAATGTCGACGAGGTCCTCAACCGCGGCGTCGCGCAATCCTTCCAAGTTCGTAAAGCCGGCTTTGACGAGCGACAGCGCCTGTTCCTGCGTGATCGGCAGACCGCCGGACAAAGCCTGGGCGGCCTGCGTCACTTTCTGCTCAACGGCGTGCGTCGCGGAGGTATCGCGGTCGATATTAATTTCCCAGCCGGTCAGCCGCGAAGTGAGCCGCGCGTTCTGGCCCTTTTTGCCGATCGCAAGCGAAAGCTGATCTTCATCGACGGAAATCTGCACGCTCTTCTTTTCGGGATCGAAGATGAGATTTTTCACCTTCGCGGGCTTGAGTGCCTCGAGGACAAATTCTTTCGGGTCCGAGCTCCAGCGGATGATGTCGACTTTCTCATTGTTCAGCTCGCGCACGATGTTCTTCACGCGCGATCCGCGCATGCCGACGCAAGCGCCGACCGGATCCACTTTTTCGTTCGCGCTCGTCACCGCAATCTTTGTCCGGTAACCGGCTTCGCGTGCGATGCCGCGGATCTCGACGGTGCCGTCATTGATCTCACTCACCTCGAGCTCGAAAAGGCGACGGACAAAATTCGGATGGCTGCGCGAGACGATGATCTCCGGCCCGCGGATTCCATTTTCCACCGCGACGACATACGCGCGGAGGCGATCGCCCACGTTGTAATCCTCGACCACGACGCGTTCCCGCTGCGGCATGATCGCTTCAAATTTCCCGAGATCGAGAATTACATCCGAGCGATCGAAACGGCGGACGGTGCCGCTCACGATTTCGCCCGCGCGGTCCTTGAACTCTTCGTAAATCATTTCTTTCTCGACCTGCCGGATGCGCTGCATCATGGCCTGCTTCGCGGTCTGCGCCGCGATGCGCCCGAAATTCTTCGGAGTCACTTCGACTTCCACTTCGCCGCCGACGGCCGCGTTCGGGTCGATTCTCTGCGCCTTCGAAACGGAAATTTCGTCCGCGGGATTCGTGACGGTTTCGACCACGAGTAATTTTGCGAGCGCGCGAATCTCCCCGGTCTTCGGATTGATATCGATGCGCAGATCGCGGGAAGCGCTCACGCTCTTTTTCGAGGCCGAGAGGAGGGCGTTCGAAACGGCCTCGAGCAAGATCTCGCGTTTGATCCCGCGCTCCCGCTCCAGGTAATCCAGCATGGCAATAAACTCGGCGTTCATAAAAACATGTAGCCCGCAGACTAAAAAGAGTGGGACACCAGCTCCCACTCCCATCAGCGCGGACTAGACGCTCAACTTACTTTCGCCAAGCCGAAGCGTCAAGCCCGCGCAATGGAACGTTGGACGTTGGGCTGTGGACGTTGGACGTTGGACGTTAACATGTCGCGCCCTGCCAACTTAGCCCTCGTCGTCCTCTGCTGGGCCGCGATTTATCTGCCGGGACTCGGGTCGCTCGAAATCAAAGGCGAGGAGGGCCGCCGCATTCTGCCCGCGGTCGCCATGCTGGAGACAGGCAACTACCTTGTGCCGCAAGTCGGCAGCGAACCTTATTTCAGCAAGCCGCCCCTGGTGAACTGGCTCGTGGCCGCGTCGTTCAAACTCACCGGCTACCGCAATGAATGGACGGCGCGTTTGCCTTCGGTCCTCTGCGTTCTGGCGGTCGCGCTTGCTTTTCTCACGGTCGCGCGCTCGAGCCTCGGGCCGCGGGGTTCGCTCATTGCCGCGCTGGTCTGGTTGACAAATTTCGGCATGATCGAGAAGGGCCGGCTGATTGAGATCGAAGCGCTTTACGTCTCGCTGGCCGGTCTCGCGCTGATTTTTTGGCTGAGCTGGTGGGAGCAACGGCGCTCACCGTGGCTGACATGGATTGTGCCGGGGGTTTTTCTCGGCCTGGGTCTGCTGGCCAAGGGACCGCTCCATTTGTTTTTTTTCTATGCGGTGGTCGTGGCAGTTCTGTTTCGCGCCGGTAAATTGCGAACGCTCTGGCAACCGGCGCATTTCGTCGCGATCGTCGTGATGCTGGGAATTTTCGCGGCCTGGGCCATCCCGTACTGGCAGGCCATGCGCGCGGAGAATTTCGTCCATACCTGGTCGGCTCAATTTACCGGCCGTCTGAGCGGCGAAGACTTTAAGCTTGGCAATTGGCTGCTGAATATTCCGCGCGGGCTCGCTTACCTGTTGCCGTGGACTCTTCTCCTGCCGTGGGTGGATGGCGCGAAGCTGGCAACGCCGTATGACACCCAACTGGCGCGCGCTCTCATGTGGGGCTGCGCGGTTCCTTTCCTTTGCGTGAATCTTCTGCCGGGCGCGCTTCCGCGTTATTCGATGCCGGCTTTGGTTCCAGCATGCTGGCTTATGGGAATGACGCTGGCGGCCGGCGAAATCCGCGCGCCCAAGTGGTGGCAGTTCACGGGCGTTCCTTCACCCGAACGAAGAATGCGGCTCGTCATTTTCATGGCGATCGCGGCCGGGCTCGCGCTTTGCCTTTACGCGGTCGCGGTGATCCCGGCTTTGGCAGGACGCGCGAAAGTGAAACCGATCGCCGCGCAAATCGACGATCTCGTTCCGCCATCCGAAGCGCTTTACGCCGTCGATCCCGACTATCAACCGTTCCTCTTCTATATTAGAAGGCGCATTGTTTATGTGAGCAAAGTTGACGATCTGCCTCTCGCGGCCCGTTACGTCTTGATTCAACCCGATCAGGAGCAACAGGTCGTGGCGAGCGAACGCTGGGCGCCTTTACGTGCGCGGCCGATTTTCACGACGACGGATTACCGCAACCACACGGTGATTCTGATGTTAATAGATAAACGCCCTGACCAATCCTGAGGGTATTTGACAAACACCTCGAGACCGCATTCGTTAGCATGCTAACCAATTCCGGCCATGCCTGCCTCTAATCCCAACGAATTCGGCCAGGTGCTTTTCGGCACCGCTCGGGCCTGGCGCACCAAGCTCGACCAGCGCTTGCGCCCGCTCGGCCTGAGCCAGGGCAAATGGCGGACGCTGATCCATCTCTCGCAAGGCGGAAACAAACTCACGCAAAAGGAAATTGCCGAGCGCATGGGGATTGAAGGACCGACTCTCGCCGGCTTGCTCGACCGGCTCCAGGAAGATGGCTGGGTGGAACGGCGCGGGTCTCCGGACGATAGGCGTTGCAAAATTGTCCATCTGCAACGCCGTTCGAAAGCCGTTCTGGAAAAAATCTTCAACACCGCGCACGAGTTGCGGCATGAGTTGATCGAAAATGTGCCGCAGGAAGACCTCCAAACCTGCATCCGCGTGCTTGATGAGATTCGCGCCAAGGCGGAGCAATCAACCAACGGCGGTCAGAAGGCCCGGCGAAGTCTGAGTAAGAGCCACTCATTATCATGACAACAATGGCTCGAGTGAATGTGGCGACGCGTGAAGCGGTGGTGCATCTCGAACATCGCTTTGGCCGGAAGAAGCTTTACATTTTCGGCGGCGCAATTCTTTTCGTGGTGCTCGTGCTCACGGTGCGCGGCCTTGTCAACCGGCCCAAACCGCCCACGCCGCCGGCGCCGCGACCGGTTGCGACGGCGAAGGTAATCACTCAGGACGTGCCTCTTTATCTCGACGAAATCGGCACGACTGCCGCCTACGAAACGGTCCAGATTCAGGCACAGGTAAGCGGCCAAATTATCGCTCGCGAATTCAAGGACGGCGTGGATGTGAAGAAAGGAGATCTGCTTTTCCGGATCGATCCGCGCCCGTATGAAGCTGCCCTCGCCAGCGCCCAAGCGGATCTGGCCTTGAACCAAGCGACCCTGAAACGCCATGAGGAGCTGCGCGCGAAGAACGTCACTGCCACCCAGGAATTTGACACGGCGCAGGCCAACGCGCGCAGATCGGAGGCCGCGGTCGCGGCGGCCCAGGTGAACCTCGACCATTGCTACATCAAATCACCGATTGATGGCCGGGCCGGTTTGCGCAACGTCGACGTCGGCAACGTAGTCGGACCGGGCGGGAACACATCGCTCCTGACGATCATGGGGATGGACCCGATCTACACCGACTTTACCGTCGCCGAGCCCGACCTTCCACTCGTTAGGCGCTACCTCAATAATCCAAACTTGAAGGTGGTGACCGATGCCGGGGACGACAGTATCGCGCCGCGCACAGGCAGTCTTTATTTTATCGACAACGCCGTGCAGCCAGGCGCGGGCACGGTCAAGCTGCGCGGAGTGACGCCGAACCCCGACCGCGCGCTTTGGCCGGCGCAGTTTGTGAAGGTGCGATTGATTCTGGACGTGCTGAAAGATGCGAAGCTCGTTCCCGGCAGCGCGGTGCAGATCGGGCAGAACGGTCCCTATGTTTTCGTCCTCAAACCGGATTCGACGCTCGAGCTGCGGCCGGTCAAACCCGGGCAATCACAAGGCGATCTCACCGTGATCACAGAGGGCGTACAGGCGGGTGAAATGGTTGTCATCTCCGGCCAGCTCCAATTGTCGCCCGGGATGAAGGTGAATCCGAGAGCGGCAGGCGCGGACGGCGGCGAAAAGCCAGGGCAAGCCAACACGATTCGTTAGGCCACAATGACAGATCACGACGGCGAGAACGAAAAAGAGGGTTTGCCACACGCGACGGCGCGCGGCGATAGCCCCGGCCCGCCGGGCGAACCACGCGAGCACCGTGATGGAGTCCCCGGCGAGAAAACGCCCGGCGGCAAGCTCGTCCAATTTTCTTCCGGCCTCTCGAAACCGTTCATTCAACGGCCGGTGATGACGATGCTGTTGACGGCGTCTCTGATTGTCTTTGGCATTCTCACCTTCAAGCAGTTGGCGGTGAATGATCTTCCGGCGGTCGATTATCCCGTCATTTCAGTCAGCGCCAGTTATCCCGGGGCGAACCCCGAAACGATGGCGAACACCATTGCGACGCCGCTGGAGAAGCAGTTCACGCAAATCCCCGGGTTGACGCTTACCACCAGCTCCAGCACGCAGGGCTCGACCAACATCACGCTCCAGTTCGATCTCGATAAGAGCATTATCGACGCAGCCACCGATGTGCAGGCCGCGATCCAGCGCGCGAGCGGCCAGTTGCCTAACGACCTGCCGAGCCCGCCCCGTTTCGAGAAGTCGAACCCCAACGACCAGCCGGTCATGTACATCGCGCTCACCAGCGACACCCTGGCCGATGGAGAGCTTTACAAGTACGCCACCTCGCAAGTGCAGCAGCGGATTAACATTCTGCCCGGTGTCTCGCAGGTCCAGATCTTCGGCGTGAAGAGCGCCATTCGGATCAAGGCCGATCCTTCCGCGCTCGCGTCACGCAACATCACTCTCGACGAACTGTCCGCCGCGATCCGGGCCGGGACCTCCTATTCCGGGGCCGGACAGTTTGACGGCAAAAACACTTCGCTGGTTTTGCGTCCGAATGGGCAGATTGCCGACGCCGAGGGCTACCGGAATCTGATTGTCGCGCGTGGAAAAGATGGGTCTCCGGTTTACCTGCGCGATGTCGCTAACGTGATCGATAGCGTGCAGGACGAACGGCTCTCGCGGCATTTCTTTGCGCGCGGATTCAATCCGCCGGCCTCGGTCATCGTCCTCGCGGTTTCACGTCAGGCGGGCGCGAACGCCGTGCAGGTGGCGCAATCGATCAACGATCTCATTCCGCAAATGCGCCTCGAGTTGCCCGGCTCGATCAATCTCATCCCGACCTTCGATCGCTCACAAAGCATCGTCAATTCCGTCTCCGATGTGCAGGCGACGCTCTTCATCGCGTTCATGCTCGTCGTACTCGTCATCTTTGTTTTTCTCGGACGCGCGAGGGACACGCTCATTCCCGTCGTCGCGTTGCCGTTGTCGATCCTCCTCACATTTCTCGTCATGTGGGCGCTCAACTATTCGATCAACAACCTCACCCTTATGGCGCTCACCCTTGCCATCGGGTTCCTCGTCGATGACGCGATTGTCTTTCTCGAAAACGTCGTGCGACGCGCGGAGCATGGCGAGTCGATCTATCGGGCGACCCTGAACAGCGCCGGCGAGATCTCGTTCACGATCCTGTCGATGACGTTATCGCTGGCGGCTGTGTTTATCCCGCTCGCCTTCATGCCGGGATTGCTGGGGCGCATCTTCCGTGAGTTTGCCATCACCATCATTGTCGCGATTTTTGCCTCGGGCCTGGTCTCGCTCACGCTCACGCCGCTGATGTGCGCGCGGCTGTTGCGCGAGCATGAGCCGGGACATCGCCGCACCTGGATGGAGCGCTTCACCAACAGCTTTTTCCAGCCGACCCTCCGTTTCTACAGCCGCTCACTCGATTGGTTTTTGGATCGCGCTTGGCTCGCGATCCCGATCCTGATCGCTTGCGGCGCCGGCGTCTGGTTTTTCTTTTCCTCGCTGCCGTTCACTCTTCTGCCGACGGGCGACAGCGGCGTGATTCGTGGCGCCTTGCTCATGCAGGAAGGGGCGTCCCCTCAACAACAGCGCCAGATGCAGGAAAAGCTCGATCCCATCTTGCAAGCGAACCCGGCGGTCGACAAGTATTTCACCGTGGCCGGCAGCGGACGCGCGGGTTCCTCCGGCATTTTCACAGTCCTTTTCCTAAAGGACGCGAAAGGGCGTCGCCCAATCGACGACGTCGCCCTGGAGTTGCGCCGATCGTTCAGCGATATCCCGGGGATTTTTCCAACCCTCACTCCGCAGCCCGTTCTCCAAATCAATATCGGCGCGACCAGCAGCCAGTTCGGCCGCTACAGTTACTCCATCAGCGGGATCAATCCCGACGAAGTTTATGCCGCCGCCGACGCCTTCGGCGAGAAACTCAAGAGCTATGAAGGTTTCGTTGCGCCGCCACGTTCCAATCTGTTTCGCAACCAACCAAATCTCGATATCGACATCAACCGCGACCGCGCCAGCATGTACGGCGTCTCGATCACAAAGCTCCAAAGCCTGCTGCGCGCGGCCTATTCCCAAAACTACGTTTATTTAATCAAACAACCGGACGACCAATACCAGGTCATTCTAGAGGTGGACGACGCCGATCGCTCACGCCCCGAAAACCTGCGCGAGCTCTATGTGCGGCCTGAGGGCAAGGATACGCTCATTCCCATCCGCACCCTCACCAAGACCACAACCAGGCTGGGCCTTCAGGCAGTTAATCACCTGAATCAGTTCACCAGTGTTACTTTTGGTTTCGACACCAAACCCGGGGCTGCGCTGGGCGACGTTACTAACTTCATCGAAAAGACCGCCGCCGAAGTTTTGCCGCCGACGGTTAAAGGCGAGATGCAAGGCGAAGGCCTCGTCCTGCAACAGCTTTTCCAGGCGCTCCCGTTTCTTGTTCTCGCCGCCATTTTTGTCATGTATGTGATTCTTGGCATTCTCTACGAGAGCTATGTGCATCCAATAACAGTTCTCTCGACTTTGTTTCCCGCCGTTGTAGGCGGGTTGCTAACGCTCTGGCTCTTTAACTCAAGCCTTTCACTTTATTCCGTTATCGGCCTCTTTCTTCTCATGGGTATCGTAAAGAAGAACGGCATCATGATTGTCGACTTCGCGCTGCATCGCCTTGATGAAGGCTATGATCTGCGTTCGGCGATTCACGAGGCCAGCGTCGAACGTTTCCGTCCTATTATCATGACAACGCTAGCCGCCTTGATGGGCGCGGTGCCTTTGGCTCTCGGCTATGGTGCGGATGGATCTTCGCGGCGGCCGCTTGGCCTGGTCATTGTCGGCGGCCTGATCATCTCTCAGCTCATCACGCTCTACATCACTCCCGTGATTTATCTCGCCTTGGAATGGTTCCAGGAACGCGTGCTCGACCGAGTGCCCTTCCTCCGCAGCGGCCACATGCACCATGAAGCCGACGCCGAAAAGCCCGCGTTGGGCGGCAAGGAACCCGCACCTGTCAGCGCGCACTGACAGGTTGCGTCCGCTATTTTCGCATCTTGGCGCGATGACGCCACACGAGACCGACGGCAGCGAGGCATGAAAACATTGAGAGAAGGGCCGGGTTCATTTCCGGCACGGGGGTGAAGTTGATGTTGCCAATACCGAAGTGCTGGTAGGCGGGATCAGGGTACGCTCCGGTGCCGCCATAAGTGAAGGTGAGAGACTGGATCAGGTTTGTCCCGAAGCTAATCGTGACGTTGGCACGTCCGGAATTCGGCCCCGTGTCCGGGGTGGTGGCAGTTCCGACTACGCTTTGAGCAAGTCCCGTCCCAATCAGGGTGTTGTTTGTGCTGGTGGTAATGGTGGGCGCGATCAGGGTGCCATCGAGCGCTACCGCGTAGATCTGACTCAGTTGATCCTGGTACGGACCGCCGGCATCAATGTCAAAGATCTGGAAAGAGACGTCGGTTGCGCCGCCGGTGCTGGCGAAGGAGATATTTACGGTGATGGACTGCGTGGCAGCATTGGCCAAATCGACCGCGATGGTGAGCGAGTTCTCGATAGTCGGTTGCCCGCCCTGGAATGCGCGGGCGATCGTGGGCGTCATCGGATTCGGAGCGCCCGACCAGGGAACGAGAGGCGCGCCGTTATTCGCGGTGACGGCGATAGTGATACCACTAATGGGATCCGCGGGATCGGCTTGATAAGAGTTATTCAGACTGCCATCGGCCCACGCCACCGTATTCCAGTCCAGGACAGCAGCACCGGAGTGGCTGTGTAAAAGCATCAGCGTGGCAAAGACGCAAAGGCAGCGTCTGATTGTGGAGCAAAGCATACGTCGCGTTCTTTTTAGCAGGCTTTGTGCCCCGAACTTCGCGATTTGCGGCTACTCAATCGGTTGTTTGACGCGGCATAGGCCTTGCTAAATCCGAGTCGAGACTTCTCCATCGAAGCGGCCTGCTGCGGGCTTCCCGCAGGAGGTTCCGTTGTCCGTGGGCGAGCGGAACAAGATGCCATACTTCGACCACATCGCGTGCCAATACGCTCCGAAGCGTAATCGAGGCAGGCTCATCGCAGCCTGTTTCTGCGCGGCGGCGGTCCTTGTCGCAGTGGATTGGCCGGTCCCAGCCGCAGCGGATCCACGCCAACTTCTGGATCTAAGTCTCACCGAACTCTCTCAGATCAAAATCGACACGGTTTTTGCGGCCTCGAAATTCACCGAGAAAGTAACCGAGGCGCCTTCCTCGGTCTCGATCGTCACGGGCGACCAGATCCAGCGCTTCGGATATCGCACGCTCGGCGAAGTCATCCGCTCGGTGCGCAGTTTCGATGTCACCTCCGATCGCGTTTACAGCTACACCGGTGTGCGCGGCTTCAACAGCCTCGACGATTATGGCTCGCGCACGTTGTTGCTCATCGACGGACATCGGATGAACGACCCGATCCTACTCTCGACGATGAGCGGCGCCGCTATTACCGCATGACCGACCTCGGTCAAATGGTCGTTCGCGCCGAGGCACAACGGTTGGCGAACGCCGTGTCGGCGG
>Ga0209118_1001586_pt1 | contig 10395 bp, 9 predicted proteins | sample BlaSpr_A8_Ref_M1_FD_187988 | JGI IMG/M metagenome (GOLD analysis project Ga0209118, IMG submission 187988) | Forest soil microbial communities from Thunder Bay, Ontario, Canada - Black Spruce, Ontario site 2_A8_Ref_M1 (SPAdes) (version 2) | ecosystem: Environmental > Terrestrial > Soil > Boreal...
GCAGCTGCACCGCCGGAGCATCCGCAATCGGGCTCGTGATGGTGAGCTCGCCGCCGCTCGGTTGCTGGCTCATGAAGACGACCACAGCGGCGATGAGGACGACGCCCACAGCGGCGCCGGCCCAGGCCAACGCCTGCGGCGCCATCAGGCGGCTCCACCACGGAGCCTTGCCCTCGCCGGCTTCCCACGCCTTCTGCATCAAGGTGCGGCGCAGCTCGGAGCGGAAGGCATCATCGAGTGGCGGCTCCGCCCGGCGGGCGGACCGCAGCATGTCGGCAATGTGCTGCAGCTCGCTGTCCTGCAGCACGTCGTCGAGCTCTGGATCGTGGTGAATGCTCATTCCGCCGGCCTCAGCGCATCCGCATCCTGCCGGAGCCTGCTGACACCCCGATGGATAAGGAGCTTCACCGCGCCCGGTGATTTGCCCATGGCGACTGCGATGTCATCGATCTTCATGTCCTCTTGGAATTTGAGCACCAGCGCCGTGCGCTGCTGCCCCGGCAGCTCCTCGACCAGCGACCAGATACGGCGAATCTCATCGCGGTGCGTCGCCAGGTCCTCCAGCGCAGGTCCGGCGACCGAAAGGTCGTGGAAATCGTCGAGCGGCTGCGATGGACGGAGGGTCCGGTAGCGGTCGGCGATCGCGTTGACTGCGATCTGGTACAGCCAGGCAGAGAAAGGCCGCCCCGTGTCCTGGTATCGGGGCATAGCCTTCAGAGCCTTGATAAAGACCTCTGAGGTAACGTCTTCTGCCGCGGTTTGCTCCCTCACTCTTGAATACACGAACCTATAGATCTGCTGAAAGTGCCGGTCGTAGAGCGCCCCGAACTGCCGGGGATCCCGCTTGGCGTTCTCGACGAGCACTCGCTCTTCGTCGTGCAACGGGTCGCTCACTGGCCTATCAGCCTGTGCCGCTTCAAACGGGGGACCACAGGGGGTGGTTACGGGATCTCGCCATCGGATTGCAGCCGATTATCGATGCCGCGGCCGATCGCCCTTGGTACCCAATGGAGGCCCACATCATCTTGTGGGCGTGCAGGACCCACCCACAACATCTGCTTCCGCGTAGAGTGCCCGGTATAATCGTCCACGTCCCCCGATTGTTGATTGGGAGCCGGCGCCCTATTTGATCCAGCGATACTCTCCGGCTGCAATTCGGGCGGTGTGGTCAGACCAGCACCGGTTCGAACTGTGGCTTCGCATAGAGATTCTGGCGTGTGAGGCATGGGCGACCCTCGGCCGCATCCCGGAGTCGGCCCTACCCAAGATCCGCAAAGCCACCTTCGACGCAGCCAAAATCGACGCACTGGAGGAACGGGTCGGGCACGACGTGATCGCGTTCTTGACGGTGCTCAACGAGTCGATCGGGCAGCCCGAGGCTCGCTATGTCCACCTCGGCATGACGAGTCAGGATCTCAACGACACCGCGCTCGCCGTCCAGCTCGGTGAGTCGGCGCGCGTCATCTCCGCGGACCTCGCGCAGGTGCGGGAAGCTGCGGCCGAGCTGGCTGTCCGGCACCGGCGAACGCTGATGGCGGGTCGCACGCACGGCGTCGTCGCCGAGCCGATAACTTTCGGCTTCAAGGTGGCAGGCTGGGTGGCCGAGCTCGACCGGGCTTCGGACCGTCTCAACCGTGCGACCGAAGAGGTGGCGGTGGGTCGTGTCAGCGGGGCGGTTGGCACGCACGCCACGGTCGACCCGAAGGTCGAGGAGCACGTCTGCAAAGAGCTCGGCCTCAGGCCGGACACAGTGTCGACGCAGGTCGTAGCCAGGGACCGGCACGCGAGCTTCATGTCCGCGCTGGCGTCGGTGGCGGGAACGCTGGAGCGAATAGCGACCGAGATCCGTCTCCTTCAACAAAGCGAGCTCGGCGAGGTCTTCGAGCCTTTCGGAAAGGAGCAGAAGGGCAGCTCCGCAATGCCCCACAAACGCAACCCGGTTCTCACAGAGCGCGTTTGCGGACTCGCCCGTGTCGTGCGCGGCCACCTCGTCACAGCGCTCGAGAACACCGCACTGTGGCATGAGCGCGACATCAGTCACTCCTCAGCCGAGAGGATTATCTTTCCCGACGCCTGTGCAGTGGTCGACTACATGGCACTCGAGATGGCGAAGGTGCTGACCGGCCTCGACGTGCGGCCGGAGCGGATGCTGCGCAACTTGCAGTTCGGAGGCGGGGTCGTCTTCTCTCAGCGTGTTCTACTCGCCCTTGTGGACAACGGTATGTCCCGCGAGGACGCCTACCTTGTCGTGCAAAAAGCTGCCATGCAGGCGCTTGACGAGGACGGGCCGGGGTTTCGTTCACTTTTGGAGAAGAATGCCGAGGTGATGAAGCGCGTCGGGGCACGCATGGATGAGATCTTCAATCCCTGGACCGGCCTAGGGCACACCGACCTGGCGTTCGACCGACTTGGCTTGGGGGCAAGGACAAAGTGATCGGAGGCCCTGCGCTGACCGAAACCGACCTTCCTCTGAAGCTGTTCGCGAAGGGTAAGGTGCGAGACACCTACGAGCTCGGCGCGGACAAGCTCCTTGTCGTCGCCACCGATCGCATCTCAGCCTTCGACCGCGTCCTGCCGACCGGTATCCCTGATCGAGGCAAGGTGCTCACGCAGCTTTCGGTTTTCTGGTTCTCGCAGACCGACACGTTCCAGGAGAACCACCTGGTTTCGGGGATGGTGCCGGATTTGCCGCCGGCGCTGGTCGATCATCGCCACGAGCTCGCCGGCCGTTTCCTGATCGTTCGCAAAGCAAAGCGCATCGACTTCGAATGTGTCGTGAGGGGCTACCTGGCGGGCAGCGCCTGGAAGGAGTACGAGGAGTCGCACACGCTTGCCGGGGAGCCGATGCCGCCGGGACTCCGGCAGAGCGAGAAGCTGGCGTATCCGACCTTTACTCCCGCGACCAAGGCCGAGACCGGCCACGACGAGAACATCACTTTCGAGCAGCTCCAGAAAGACCTCGGACCCGAGCTCGCAACCAAGATGCGTGACTCGAGCCTCGCGCTCTACAAGTTCGCCGCGGACCTGTCGGCGCGGCGCGGGCTCATCCTCGCCGACACCAAGTTTGAATTCGGTTTGATCGACGACGATCTGGTTCTCATCGACGAGGCGCTGACCCCGGACAGCTCTCGCTACTGGGACGCGGCCACCTATCAGATCGGCACGTCGCCCGACTCGTACGACAAGCAGTTTGTGCGCGACTGGCTCACGTTCGATGCCCATTGGGACAAAGAGTCGGACCCACCCGCGCTCCCCCCGGATGTGGTCGCCCAGACGCGACTCAGATACATGACCGCGTACGAGCGCCTGGTCGGCAAGCCGCTGTTCCCACGAAAGGCCCGCAACGAGTGATCGCCCGAGTCATCGTGACCCCCAAGCCGGTCGTCAATGACCCGCAGGGAATCACCGTCAGGCAAGGCCTGGTCACGCTTGGCTTCAGGGAGGTCTCGGACGTACGCGTGGGCAAGTACATCGAGGTGAGCCTCGATGTGGCCACCGAGCACGAAGCGAGGCAGCGAGTCGAGGCGATGTGCAAGCAGCTGCTGGCCAACCAGGTCATCGAGGATTACCGCTTCGAGCTCGAGCCGGAGGGTCGGCGCCACAGATGAAATTTGGAGTCGTTGTCTTCCCAGGCACGTGGTCGGACCGGGATTGCGGTTGGGTCATCGACCAGGTCCTCGGCGCGCAGCTCCAGTACCTGTGGCACAAGGACGCCGACCTCAAAGGCTGTGACTGCATCATCCTGCCGGGTGGCTTCACCTACGGCGACTACCTGCGCACCGGAGCGATCGCGCGATTCGCGCCAGTTATGGAGAAGATCGGCGAGTTCGCCGACAGGGGCGGTCTTGTGTGGGGGATCTGCAACGGCTTTCAGATCCTGTGCGAGGCCGGCCTTCTGCCCGGCGCGTTGGTGCGCAACGCATCACTCGAGTTCCGCTGCCAGTGGACCAACCTCATGGTCGAACGCAACGATCTCGCCTTCACCTCGCAGTGCGCGGACCGCGAGGTGATCCGCGTGCCCATCTCCCACGGCGAGGGCAACTATTTCGCTGATCCGACAGCGCTCTCACGTCTCGAGCAGAACGGTCAGGTGGTGTTCCGCTACTGCGATCCCACGGGTAATGTCGTTCCGAGCGCCAATCCAAACGGGTCGATGCACAACATCGCCGGCATCATAAACAAGCGCGGCAACGTGCTCGGCATGATGCCCCATCCCGAGCGCTGCTCCGAACCCGAGCTGGGCGGCAGCGACGGCCTCAAGCTCTTCCGCTCCGTGGCGGAGGGCGCCATCAAGGTCCTCGTCTCTTGACGGCTCAACAAATAGACGAGCGGCGGCTTCGGGAAGTCGCGCTCACACCCGACGAGTACCGGGTCATCGTGGAGCAGCTGAAGCGGGCGCCCAATGCCGTGGAGCTGGGCATGTTGGGAGTGCTCTGGTCGGAGCACTGCTCGTATAAGACCTCCAAAGCCCTGCTTAGCCGGCTCCCGTCCACTGGATCCGCCGTGCTGCAGGGACCTGGTGAGAACGCCGGCGCCATCAATATCGGGCTGGGCTGGGCCGCCGTTTTCAAGATCGAGTCGCACAACCACCCTTCGGCCATCGAGCCTTACCAGGGTGCAGCCACCGGCGTCGGCGGCATCATCCGCGACGTCATCGCAATGGGCGCCCGCCCGATTGCGCTCCTCGACTCATTGCGCTTCGGCCCTCTCCCGGCGTCGCGTCGCCACTTCGACGGAGTCGTGGCCGGGATTGGCGGCTACGGGAACTGCATCGGCATTCCAACGGTCGGAGGCGAGGTCTACTTCGATGACTGCTACGCCGAGAACCCGCTGGTCAACGCGATGTGCGTCGGGATAGTTCGCGTCGATCGGCTCATGCGGGCGCGTGCCGAGGGGACCGGCAACAGCCTGCTGCTGGTCGGAGCGGACACCGGCCGCGACGGCATCCACGGCGCCTCTTTCGCATCTGTCGAGCTGGACGAGGACAGCGTTGGGCGCAGGCCCGCGGTGCAAGTCGGCAATCCGTTCCTCGAGAAGTGCCTGCTCGAAGCCTGCATGGACCTGGCGCACACCGACGCCGTGGTCGCGATCCAGGACCTGGGAGCGGCCGGCCTCACGTCGTCGGTCGCCGAATGCGCGGGGCGAGTGCAAGGAGCGGGCGCCCGCATCGACATCTCGCGGGTGCCCAAGCGCGAGCGCGGGATGACGCCTTATGACGTGATGCTCTCGGAGTCACAGGAGCGGATGTTGGTGGTCGTCGAGCGCGGTCGCGAGGCCGAGGTCGAGAGCATCTTCCAGGCTTGGGACCTCACATCGGCGGTGATCGGCGAGGTCACCGACGACGGCTACCTGACGGTCGTCGATGAGAACGACCTGGTCGCCAGGCTGCCGGTCGAGCTCCTGACCGAGGGCGCGCCGCCACGACGTTTGATTGGAGTTGCACCCGAGCCCCCACCCGCCCTCGACCTCGATGAGCTGCCACCGCTCGTGGATCCGGCCGCGACGTTGCTGCGGCTTCTTGCGAGTCCCAACCTGAGCAGCCGCCGCGGCATCTTTCGTCAGTACGACCACATGGTTGGCGACTCGACGGTGGTACCCCCTGGCGGCGACGCGGCGGTGCTTCGCGTCAAAGGCACACGGCTTGGCCTGGCGATGACCACTGACTGCAACTCGCGCTACTGCCACCTCGATCCCAACATGGGCGCCCAGCTCGCGGTGGCCGAGGCGGCCCGGAACATCGTGGCCACCGGCGCCGAGCCCCTGGCCGTCACCGACTGCCTGAACTTCGCCAACCCCGACCGGCCGGAGGTCTACTGGGAGCTCGAAGAGACCATCGCCGGCCTCGCCACCGCGTGCAGGTCCCTGGAGCTTCCGGTTGTGAGCGGAAACGTCAGCCTGTACAACGAATCCTTCCCCGCTCGCGGGGAAGGTGGCCCCCCGCGAAGCGGGCGGCCGAAAGGGGCCGGGGCCGCTGGGTCGGCGATCTACCCGACCCCGGTGGTGGGCATGATCGGGCTGCTCGACGACTATGGCAGCCGGCTCGAAGCCGGCCTGCGAAACGAGGGTGATTTCGTGCTTCTGGTCGGTTCGAGCAACAACGACCTCGGCGGAACCGAGTACCTCAAGGTTGTGCACGGCAGGGTCGCCGGCCGCCCACCCGCGCTCGACCTCACCCGCGAAAAGGCGGTCAACAAGCTCGTGCTTGCCGCCGCCAGGGCTAACCTGCTGCGGTCAGCCCACGACTGTGCGGATGGGGGCATGCTCGTCGCACTCGCAGAATGCTGCCTGCTGGGCGGCATCGGCGTCCGGTGCCCGTCGCTGTCGCCGGAAGCTCCGGTCCGTCTTGACGCGGCCTTGTTCGGCGAGTCGCCAAGCCGCTTCATCGTCAGCGTCCCGTCGCGCGCGATGCCGGAGATGCAGACTCTTGCGCGGCGCCACCACGTCGAGATCTCGCTGCTCGGTCTCGCGGGCGGCGAGTCGATCGAGTTCGAGGGCCAGTTCAAGCTCAGTCTTGCCGAAATGCGCCAGGCTTGGGAAGGAGACGTGGTCTAGGCATGTGTGGAGTCTTCGGGATATGCGCACCGCAAGGTGTCGACGTCGCCAACCTCACGTATTTCGGGCTCTTCGCTCTGCAGCATCGCGGTCAGGAGTCAGCGGGCCTTGCCGTCTCGGACGGAACGTCGGTGCGCATCCACCGTGGCATGGGCCTGGTCGCCCAGGTGTTCACGCCGGCGAAGATCCAGGAAATGGGCGAGGGTTCGATTCTTGCCCTCGGCCACAGCCGGTACTCGACCACCGGGTCGAGCCGCGCCGAAAACGCACATCCGCTGCCGTTCCATCATCCACAGCTCGGTCCAGGCGCGATCGCGCACAACGGGAACCTGCTGAACGCGGAGGCACTGCGGCACCAGCTGGAGGAAGAGGGTGCGACGTTCGACTCCGGGCTGGACACCGAGGTGATGGCGCGGCTGATCGAGCACACCCATGGCCGAACCTGGGAGGAGGTCATCCGCAAGACCTTTGCCAGGGTCGTCGGCGCGTATTCGTGCGGGATCATCACGCCCACGCAGCTCATCGCTCTCCGCGATCCATACGGGTTCCGACCGCTGTGCATCGGCTTCATCCCGCTCCCGGGCCAGCCGGCCCACATCGTGGCCTCCGAGACTTGCGCACTCGACACTGTTAGCGCCACCTTCGTGCGTGAAGTCTCGCCTGGCGAGATGGTGATCATGGACGAGCACGGCGTGCACAGCGTCACGTTCCAGACCTCGAACAAGCACGCGATGTGCGTGTTCGAGTTCATCTACTTCGCGCGTCCGGACTCCATCCTCAAGAACTGCGAGCTCGAGGAGGCGCGCATCCGAATGGGCCACGAGCTGGCCAAGGAAGCTCCGGTTGACGCCGACATGGTGATCGCGTTCCCGGACTCCGGCACGCCGGCTGCCATCGGATACGCCGAAGCCGCGGGGATTCCTTTCCGAGAGGCGTTGATGAAGAGCCGCTACATCAACCGCACCTTCATTCAGCCCGACCAGACACTGCGCGAAGCAGGCGTGATGATGAAGCTGAACGCGCTGCCGCGGTCGATCAGAGGCAAGCGCCTGATCGCCGTCGACGACTCGATCGTGAGAGGCACGACGTCGCGACGGATCATCGAAAGGCTGAGAACCGCTGGAGCAAAGGAGATCCACATGCGCATCTCGAGCCCGCCGATGCGCTTTCCCTGCTTCATGGGGGTCGACATCGGTTCCACCAAAGAGCTGATCGCGTTCGGCCGGACAGTCGAAGAGGTGCGCCAGCACATCGGCGCTGACAGCCTCCAGTACCTGTCCATTCCAGGGCTGATGCGCGCCATCGGCCGCGGCACCGCGCAGGAGTTCTGCCGCGCGTGCTTCGACGGCTCGTACCCCGTACCGGTTCCGCAGCAGCTGGAGATGGACAAGATGCAGTTCGAGATACCGATTGTGCCCAGTCACATCCGGGCGCCTGGTTCGAAAGAGCTGGTCGAGCCGGCGCGCTAGCCCATGGATTCCGAGGGGCTGTCGTACGCCGCGGCTGGCGTCGACATCGAGGCTTATGAGCGTGTCCTGGAGCGGGTCAAGCCGCTGATCGCCGCCTCACACGGCAAGGAAGTCGCCGTCGGGGTTGGACCTTTCGCGGGACTCTATTCACTGCCGGGTGGCGGCCACCTCGCTGCCAGCACTGACGGGGTGGGGACCAAGATCAAGGTAGCGATTGCCGCGGGATCGCATCGCGGCATCGGCATAGACATCGTCAACCACTGCGTCAACGACATCGCCACCGCGGGCGCCCGCCCGCTGTTCTTCCTCGATTATTTCGCCACCGGCAAGCTCGACCCCGAGGTCTTCACCCAGATCGTCGAAGGCATGACAGCCGCCTGCCGCGAGGCGGGCTGCGCGCTGCTTGGTGGCGAGACGGCCGAGATGCCCGGCATGTACGCGCTCGGCGACTACGACCTCGCCGGCTTCATCGTCGGTCTCGTCGAGTCAGGGCTCAAGCGCGATCAGATCAAAGCGGGTGACGTGCTGATCGGACTTCAGTCGAGCGGCCTGCACACCAACGGTTTCTCGTTGGTGCGCAAAGTGTTCGAAGGCGTCCCGCTGAACGAGGCCTTCGATGAGCCGGGTCATACCCTCGCGCACGTTCTGCTCGAGCCTCACCGCTCGTACCTCGCGGATCTCAGTCGCATCCGCTGGAAGGGCGCGGCCCACATCACGGGCGGCGGAATCCTCGGCAATGTTCCACGCTGTCTTCCAGACGGGCTCGGGGCGCGCCTCAACAGAGCCGCGTGGGAGGTACCAAAAATCTTTGAGGTGATTCGCAAACGCGGCCGCGTGTCGGACGACGAGATGTTTCGAACGTTCAACATGGGTCTGGGCATGATCCTGGTGATGGACCCCAAAGATGTGCCGGCCGGCTCGCTGGTGGTTGGCGAGGTCGTCGGTCACGAAGGGCCTGATCGAGTGGTGGTCCGCTGAAGCTCAAGCTCGGCGTCGCCGTATCCGGCAATGGGACAAACCTGCGCAACCTGGTCGATCGCGGCTTCAATGTGGTCGCGGTCGCGACGAACAGGCCGGCTTGTCCGGGAGCCGCCTTCGCCCGCGAGCGGGGCATCCCGCTCGGGGAGCTGCAGCAGAAGAGCTTCGGATCGGTCGAGGAACGCGATGCCGCAATGCTCGGTTTCTTGATGGATCACGGCGTGGAGCTTGTCGTCGACGCAGGCTACGACCGGATCCACTCCCGAGAGTTCGTGAACGCGTTTCGCGGCCGAATCATCAACATCCATCCGTCCCTCCTGCCGGATTTCGCCGGCGGCATGGACGCCATCGAGCAAGCGTTGAAGGCAGGGGTCAAGATGACCGGGGCGACGGTGCACATCGTCACCGACGATCTCGACGCTGGGCCGATCCTCATCAAGGAATCGGTACCGGTGTTGGGCGACGATACAGTGGAATCGTTGCGCCGGCGGGTCCATGAGGCCGAGTACCGGATTCTTCCGGAGGCAATCCATGTGATGGAGGCTCGACTTGCGCAGAGCCCTGCTGTCGGTTAGCGACAAGACCGGCCTGAGCGGCTTCGCGCGCGGGCTGCACCGGCTCGGTTACGAGCTGTACGCCACCGGCAGCACATTGAGCGCGATTGTCGACGCTGCCGTTGACGCCCATCCAGTGACCGACCTGACCGGTTTCCCCGAGATGATGGATGGACGCGTCAAGACTCTTCACCCCGGCGTTCACGCCGGCCTGCTGGCGCGTCGCGACAAGCCCGACCACATGGAGGCGCTCGAGGAGCACGGCCTCAAGCAGATCGATCTCTTGTGCTGCAACCTCTATCCGTTCGTCGAGACCGTGGCTCGACCCGGGGCGACTTTTGAGGAGGCGGTGGAGCAGATCGATATCGGCGGCCCGGCCATGATCAGGGCCGCGGCCAAGAACAGCGATTCGGTGGTCGTGGTCGTGCGGCCGGAGCGTTACACCGAAGTGCTGAACCTGCTGCAGGAAGGTGGCCCAGACCACGCAACGCGCCGGCGGTTTGCGGCGGAGGCGTTCGCGCATACCGCCGCCTATGACTCGTGGATCGCTGCGTACCTGCATCGTGAGGACGAGCACGTATTTCCACCCGAGATCTCGCTGACAGGGCGGCTGGCCCAACCGCTGAAGTACGGCGAAAACGAACATCAGCGGGCGGCGTTCTACGGCCTCGGCCCGGATCCGGGCGGGCTCGGCGGGGCACGCCAGCTACAGGGAAAAGAGCTCGGCTTCAACAACATCCAGGACGCGGCCGCCGCATTCCAGCTGGTGATGGACTTCGATCGCCCTGCCGCGGCGATCATCAAGCACATGAATCCTTGCGGCCTTGCGATTGCGGACAACA
>Ga0209118_1001587_pt1 | contig 10395 bp, 7 predicted proteins | sample BlaSpr_A8_Ref_M1_FD_187988 | JGI IMG/M metagenome (GOLD analysis project Ga0209118, IMG submission 187988) | Forest soil microbial communities from Thunder Bay, Ontario, Canada - Black Spruce, Ontario site 2_A8_Ref_M1 (SPAdes) (version 2) | ecosystem: Environmental > Terrestrial > Soil > Boreal...
GCGAGCGGATTTACGGTACCAGAGTCGTCCTTGGTTTCGTAGCGAAGCCATGCGTTCCAGTCGCGAACCGCCGCAAAGCCTACCCCGTTGACCGTGGGATCTTTGGCGATGTACGAAAACTCGTAAATATCGTTCGCATTGAACGCCGTCCCGGCCGGCAGGTCGAGACTTCGGGCGGACGCCGCCATCGCCACGGCACTCAGGTCGTGCGCGTGCGGCATGACGTAATGGAACAGCGCCCAGGCGGCGCCGAAGCCAGCGAGCGATTCCTCGGTCGGGTCACTTCCGAACTCGCGGCGATAGGCGGCCGAAAAACGGTCGTAGGTGCTCTTGCCGGTCGGGGTCAGCGCTGCGGGGTTGAACCCCTGCGGCGGCCGGTCGGCCGCGAAGACACCGATTGCGTCGGCGCCGAGCATGGCACCGAAGTCCGGGACGCATTGGGCCATGGTCGAGCCAATAAAGGCGTCGACGTGCAGCCCGCTCTTCAGCATGGCGCGCCGGAAGTCGACGCCGTCCGCGATGTAGGAGGCCAGGACCAAAATGTTCGGCTGAGCGGCCCGGACCTGGTCGAGCACCGAGGTCCAGTCGGGCGCGTGGGCGTCGTAGACCACGTTGGCCACCACCTGGATGCCCTCACGCCCGGCCTGTTGGCTCACGGCGGTGGCGACGGACGACGGATAACCATCCAGGTTGTGGACGATGACCATCTTCAATTGGCTGGGCGTCCGGCTGAGGCGTGGCGCGAGGACCTCGGCGGCGAAATGGCTCGCCATCGTTCCGAGATTCGTGCCGGCGGCTCCGACTCGGAATACCAGCGGGTAGCCGCGACCGGTCAGCTGGTCGGCGACGGCCCCGGCCTCCCAGTAGAGAAGGCCGGCGGCCTGTGTGGCGGCGCTCACCGGCATCGAGAGGCCGCTCGAGTACGCGCCCAGGATGGCCCTGGCCCCGTGCGCTTTGAGATCCACGACACGGGCGGTCGCATCGGACTCCGAGACCAAATCCCTGGTGATGAGCTCGATTGGGGCCCCATCCACACCGCCATCGGCATTGACCAGGTCGCGCGCGATCTGGACGCCCGCATATTGCTGCTTCGCGAGCGGGGCCTGGGGGCCGCTCAATGGGAAGATGGCGCCGACCTTGATGCTGGCGGTTCCCCCAGCCGATGGGGCGGTCGCGCATGCGGCGCAGGCAAGGACCACCCCGATGGCGGCGAGCTGCCGAAGTCGCACCGGTGCCATTCTAGACATCACCACGAATCCGCTACGCGATCCATTCCTCGGACTGTCTCGGCGGCCGCCAGCGTTTCACTCGTTGACGCACGGCCGGAATCGACCACCCGCCACCCGCCAGGAGGAGAAGGGCAACGAGGAGAAGGACCGCGAGGACCCACGGGTCGAGAGGTCTTATCGGCGCGGGCGCCACCCCCTCCGGGTCGTAAACGAGGGTGCTGGCGAGAGACTCGATCCCGTACCCGCCGACGATCAGAACTTTGCCGTTCGGCAGGCGCGTCGCCGTGTGCTGATAACGATCCATCGAGGGGCCGGTGCGGAACCAACGATCTTGCGCCGGGTCATAGAGCTCGGCTCGCGATTGGCCCGAAGCGCCCACCACCAACACCATCCCGCTTCGCAGCAACGTCGCTGTCACCGCGACGCGGAACTCAGCCATGCTCGCGACCGACACCCACAAGTTGGTGCGCGGGTCGTAGATCTCGGCGCTGGTAAGCGAGATGGTCAGTCGGCTCGGCTCCTCGCCGAGGCCAGCGGCAACGAGCACGTCGCCGTTCGCCATTAGGGTCGCCACATGCCCGGAACGCGCGATGGCCATTGGCGCCGCACTGATCCATCGATCCTGTGGCGCGTCATAGATCTCGGTTGACTTGAGAGGCACGCCATTGTCATCCAGGCCACCGGTAACCAGGATTCTGCCATCCGGGAGTTGGGTCGCGGTCTGAGCCAGCCGAGAGGCGCCCATCGGCGTGGTCGAGGACCAACGGTTCGCCTTGGGATCGTAAATCTCGGCGTCGGTCGGCCGGCCCGGGAATAAGCCGCCGTCATGAAGGTCGAACCTTTGCCCACCTACCACCAGCACCCGACCGTCCGGCAGGAGCGTGGCGGTCTGGCGGGTACGGGACTCGATCATCGGCGCCGCCATCGACCATGCATTGGTTGAGGGATCGTAGAGCTCCGCACTCGCGAGGGACGGGGCCGGGTACGGCAAGACGACTCCTCCCGCCACGAGCACTTTGCCGCTTGGCAAGAGCGTGGCCGTTTGGTCGATGCGGGTCGCCGCCATCGATCCAGCCGACGTCCACCGGTTTCGCACCGGGTCGTAGAGCTCCGCGCTGGCCAGCACCTTGCCTCGGCCGTCCGTACCGCCCGCGACCAGAACCTTTCCGTTGGGAAGGAGCGTCGCTGTGTGTTCTTCGCGGCCGGTCGCGAGGCTCGCAGCCGTCGACCACAATCCCAGCCCGCCCGAAGCCTGGATCAACGCAGGCCCGTTGCCAGCATTGGCCGATGCCGTCGCGAGCATCAGGAACGACGATGCGAGCAACCCCAGCCGCATGTCAGTCCGTGGTTCAGACCTGGTGGGGAGCAGTGAGTCCGCGACGGACCGGTGGCGGCTTTGTACGTTCATCCCTGAGCCACGAGCAGCTCTCCAGCGTCACACAATCGCAATCACGGCTCTCTCGAAGAACGCGCTCAACGCCGCGGGCCGCCTTGATCAAGGCACCAATCTCCTCCAGCTTGGCATCGACGAGGTGGCGCCAGTAAGCCTTTCCGCGCCGGCCCTCCGGAGTCGCGAGCAGGCCACGAATGTCAGCCAGCCTCATCCCCAGGCGTTGGCAAAATCGAATTAACGTAAGGCGATCGATGGTGTCCCCTTCGTAGCGGCGCTTGCCGCTCACGCGTTCCGGCTTTGGCAGGATGCCGGCGTCTTCGTAGTAGCGAATGGCGGAGGCGCGAAGACCGGTGGCGGCCGCAACCTCCCCAATGGTCAGTGACCCGTTCACCAACGGAGCAGCTGTCGCGATTTTCGTATTCATCTTGACTTCAAGCTTACTTGAAGTGCGAGGGTGATGCCATGCAAGACATCCCACTCGCGTGCACCCTCACCGCCGCTGACTATCGCGATCGAGAAGCCGCATGGCTCAAGCTCAAGCCATTCGTCACAGCGTCCGCCGCCGTTCCAGGCGGACTCATCTTCAGACTTGCTCGAGTCACCGGCCTTCACGACTCGCTCACGGAGCTCGTCCGGTTGGAGGCCGAATGTTGCCCCTGGATGGCTTTCGCGATGGCCGAATCCCCCGAGGGGATCCAGCTCTCGATCATGTCGAGCAGTGTCGATGGCGAGCGCGGTGTCCGCGAGGCGTTCGCTCCGCTGGCTCGACGTTAGGCTATCGGGGTCGCCGGCGTTTTTGCCAGCGCTTGTGCACGTCCATCAGCGTCTCACCCCGGTGGCGGCTGCCGGGCCGCGGCCGCGTGGGCGGGAGGCGTGTCCCCCACCAGAGCAGCAGACCAATGCCCAGGGCGATCAACACGACCGCAACGATCGGTCCAGCCAGGTTAGACCTGCTCGATCCCCTTGATCAGGATGGTGACAAAAGCGCCGAGGGCCGTGATGCCGACAAGCGCGTAAAAGATGGGCGCGATGATGTGGAACGGTAGGCCGAGCGAAGCGGCCGCTGCGGCGGCGAAGACGGTGAAGGCGATGCCCGCCGATGAGGCGCGGCCCCAGGGTGTATGCCGCACGCGCAGCGTACGCCGCCGGATCAACAGGAAGGTGATCCCGCCGGCGATCGGGAAGGCATAACGAAGCGTGACCAGCGCCGCGAGCCACTGGGGCAGGATCCCGATGACTGCCAGCGAGATCGACGCCACGCTGAAGAAGACGCCATCGACGATCGGATCGTAGATTCGACCCCAGCGGGTCGATGCATGGCCGCGGCGCGCCAGCCAGCCGTCGAGCAGGTCGGTCACGGCCGCCAGGCCGAACACGAGGACCAGGGGGACATAGACGCCACCGCTCGCCCAGTGCGCGCCCCAGGCAACCCACACCGCCGCGAGCGCGCGCAACTCCGTGAGGCGGTTCGGCCAGCCGAGCGAGTGTTGGAGCTCGCCCGACTCGAGGTTGACCATCAACCCCAGGTGCAGGGCCAGGTCGAGACTCAGGACGCCCCACCACAGCAGGCTGGTCAGCAGGAACCAGCTCGCCTCGGTGACGCCGGCAAATCGGAGGGCGACGGCCGCTGCGATCACAATCGCGACGCCCACCAATGCGGTGAACCACAGCCACGACCCCCGCAACTCCTCGTTCAGATGAAAGATCTGCATCGATCGGATCCACGATGCGCGCCAGAACTCCGCCCAGGCGTGGCGACTGTAGCCACCTTCCTTCAGCTGATGGAGGAGGCCGATGACGAAGATGTTGGGCGGGAGATCGGGCTCGTCCTTCGGGCCCGAGGTCTCCGTCGGCCGGCGGACCACCCCTTGAGTAAAGTCGCTTTCCGGTGAGTCGTCAAGGACCGTATGGGCGGGGCGCTAGGGGACGATCGGTAACGAGGGTATTGGGAGCGGACTGAACGACGGCAGCACGCCTGGGAGTCCGGCACCAGGCGTCGCCGACGGCAGACCGTTGCCCGGTGCCGGGGAGCCACACGGGGCCGCCGGCGGGGCGGCTGGATCGGGGACGGCGACGAGGTCCTGAATCGCCAGGTCGGGCGAGACATCGGGCGGCGCCAGCTGACCGGTCAACTTGCAAAGGGTCCGCGGGGCGACCTCAGCCGGACGGGCCCAGTCCGCGGGTTTCTTGGCCGAGTAGTAGGCCTTCATGAACTGCTGCCACGATGATGCCGGCCCGACCTCACCCCACAGCCCGTTCATCGATTCGTTGTGCGGGGTGGGCTGCGTCACCGTCCGTCCCATCCAGGAAGCCACGGCGATGTCCGTTGTGTAGCCGATGTACCAGGCGTCCTTGAAGTCGGTAGTGGTGCCCGACTTGGCGGCGACCGGGAAGCCGAGGGACTGGTGCACCGCGCCCTTCAGGATGTCAGTCAGCTGATATGTCGCCGCCGCCGGCAGCACGCGGTCACCGGCATCGACCTGCGGCGGGTTCGATTCGAGCAGCGTGTCCGTGGCGTCTCGGACTTCCAGCACATCCATCGGTCGCACGCGGTGCCCGCCGTTGGCGAAGGCGCTGTAGGCGGAGAGATGATCGATCATCCGAAGCTCGCTGGCGCCCAACGTGGTCGGCAGGCTGGGATCGAGCGGGGTGCTGATGCCAAGGTTCCTCGCGGTCGTAAAGACCTTTTGGATCCCGACGTCCTTGAACAGGTGCACCGACGAGATGTTCCGAGACTGCTGCAATGACTGACGCAGCGTAATGGTGCCCAGCTCCTTCAAATCCCAGTCGTGCACCGGGTATCCGGGAAAGGCATGCGCCCCGTTGCTGTCGTCAAGCGGCGACGCCGGCGTCCAGCCGTTCATGAGCGCCGTGACGTAGGTGTAAGGCTTGAACGACGAACCGGGCTGCCGCGGCGAGACCGTGTAGTTCACCTGGCCGCCGATATCGGCGTTGGAGTAATCGGCGCTGCCGACCATCGCCAGCACCTCGCCCGTGTGGGGGTTCATCACTAGCATGGCGCCGTTGTTGACCCGATTGCTTTTGGTAAAACGCGCCACGCCATCGTGGACCGCCTGCTGGGCCAGCGCTTGCGTCTTCGGATCCAGCGTCGTCACGATCTTCAACCCCCCGCGGAGCAGGTAGCTGGGGTCGTAGCGCTGCTCGAGCTCAGCCCAGACGTAATCGACGAAGTGCGGCGCAAGTGAGGTCCGATGCGAGGCCGCGGACTTTTGGGCCGCAGCCAGGATCGGCCGCAGGTCTTCGGCATAGGCCTTGTCCGCCGCGGCCGCGGTCACGTACGAGTCGCGCACCATCGCATCGAGCACGTCGCGCTGCCGCGCGCGAGCATGGGCGAAACTCTCGGCCAAGAACGGATTCAAGTACGTCGGGCGCTGCGGCAACCCGGCCAGAAAGCTTGCCTCGGCCAGGTCGAGCCGGCTGGCCGAGGTCCCGAAGTAGGTTTGCGACGCCGCTTCGACCCCGAAAGACTGGTTGCCATAAAAGATGGTGTTGAGGTACATCTCGAGGATCTGGTCCTTGGTGTACTGACGTTCGAGCTCGACGGACAGCACCAGCTCTTTCGCCTTGCGATCGAGACTGCGGCTCGACGCACTGGGGCCGAGGAGATAGTTCTTGACGAGCTGCTGCGTGATGGTGCTGCCGCCCTGGGCAGCCCGCTGGTGCATCAGGTCGTAAACGCCTGCCGCCAGCATCCGGACCGGGTTGACGGCCCCGTGGTTGTAAAAGTCCTTGTCTTCAATGGCGATGGTGGCATGCCGCAGGTCCCAGGCCACCTGGGCGAGTGGGACCACGGTGCGCCGCTGCTGGTAACGCTCTTCGAGCAGGGTCGTGCCATCGCGGGCGTAGATCCGCGTGGTCTGGGGCAGGTTCTGCGCGCTCAAGTGGTCCAGGCTCGGCATCTCGCCGGCATAGGAGTAGAGCAGGGTGCCGGTGCCGATCAGCATGGCGAGCAGGCCAACCCCGGTGAGCAGCAGGATACGGCGGAGCCAGTGCGGGCCGGTCTTCTGCACGCCCGACGCCGGACGGGGCGCCGTGCTTGTGGGGAAATGGCGCCGTGAGCCACGTCGCCGGCGCCGTGCGGGAGGATTACCCATTGGGCGCCCAGTAAACGAAGACATCGGGCGGAAGGTTACCGCACCGGCGCGGCTTCACCCTCAGTGAAGAAGCGCGGCCTTCCCGTAGCTGGCCGCGGCGTAGAGCGGGCCCAGGAAGAGCCCCATGAAGACGATTCCCGCTGCCGACAGCGCCACGGCGGCGCGGATCCCCGACCCGAGATGCACCTGGGCCACCTCGAACACCGGGGGATCGACAAAAGCGATCTTAAGGATTCGCACGTATCCGAGCGCCGCCAGCGCGATGTTAAGCGCGCCGACCACCGCCAGCCAGGCGAAGCCGCCATCGACCGCGGCCTGGAGAACGAGGAGCTTGCCGAAGAATCCGGCGACCGGCGGCAGGCCGGCCAGCGAGACCAGGGCCAGCCCGAGGGCGACGGCCAGCCCCGGCGTCGTGCGCGACATGGCGGCGAGGTCGCGGACGGCGTCGCTATGTACCGAGCGGGCGTAGGCGATGATCGTAGCGAACGCGCAGATACTCGTCAGCGTCAGCGCTGTCAGAAAGACCAGCAAGGCCCCGATGCCGGCTCGCTTGAGATCCGTGAAGGCGACCAGCGCGTAGCCGGCCTGGGCGATCGCGGAGTAGACGACCAGCCGGCGAACGCTCGACTGGGTCACCGCGAGCAGGTTGCCCGCGGTCATCGCCAGCGCCGCCACGACCGCGATCACCGCTGGGTATGGGATATGGCTTCCGGCGAAGGTCGACGCGCCGATCCGGGCGAAGGCCGTGAAGGCGGCGACCACCCCGACCGAGAGCACGAACATGATGACCCGCGGTGGAACGCCGGACTCGAAGCCGCGCGTCCACCAGCGCACCGGTAAGAGCCCCATCCGAAGCGCAAACCCCGCCAGCACGAGGCAGAGGGCCAGCAGCAACGCCGGCTGGGTCCCGCGTAACGCCGCGAGCGCCTGGCCGGCAGCCGGCAGCCGTGTGTCGCCAGTCAGGCCGAAGATGATCGCTAGGCCGTAGAGCAGGATCGCGGAGCCGGCCACGCCCAGCACCAGGTAGCCGAGTCCGGCGCTGATGCCCCCAGCGCCGCGGCGCGTCAGGCCGGCCAACACATAAAGGTTGATCGCGAGCAACTCCAGCGCCAGGAAAAGGCTGACCATCTCGGCGGCCGAGGCGGCGAGCATCGCGCCCAGCGTCGCCAGCAAGAAGAAGGCGGGCTCGGCGGCGACCGGCGACTCACCAGGAAGGGTGTCGGCGCGGCTGGCCAGCAGGCAGAGCGCCGCGGCACCCAGCAACACGACCTGGATAAAGATCGCGAACCCGTCGAGGAGGAAGGCGCCGTCGAGGATGGTGATCGTCTGCTTGAACTGGGTCGCCAACGCCAGGAATGCCAGGACCAGGCTGACCAGCGCCACCGTCGTGGTCGAGCTACGAGGCATAAGGCGGGCTTGCAGGAAGACGACGATGGTCCCGGCGAGCAGCCAGAGCTCGGGCGAGAAGGCGAGGAGGTTCCCGAAGGTCTTCATCCGCTGCCTCGCGACAGCAGGGTCAGGACCGAGAAGTTGATGCTGTCCACCAGGATGGCGGGCAGCACACCCAGCAAGACGATCAGCGTCGTCAACGCCGCGGCGTTGAGGAGCTCCAGCGTCCCGAGGTCGCGAAGCCGTCCGAGGCGCTCCGGCGTGGCACCGAAAAAGATCCGCTGGACGGTCAGGACCATCGCACCGGCGAGCACCAGGATCCCGAGCACCGCAATCCAGGTCGCGATGCGCTGGTTCGAATAGGCGCCGACCACGATCATGAATTGACCGACAAAGCTTGCCAGGCCCGGGAACCCGATGGCGGCCAGCGCCGCGAAGATCCAGAAGACCGCACCTCGCCCCATGTGGGCGGCCATCCCACCCATGGCCCGGATCGAGCTGGTGCCCGCACGCTCCGCGATGGCGGCGGCCAGCAGCACCAGCAGGGCCGCGGTCAGGCCATCGGCAACCATCAGCAACACGGCGCCATTGATCGCAACCGGCGCTGCGGACGCGGCGGCGAGCAACACCAGTCCCATGTGACTCATGACCACGTAGCCGATCAGCCGTCGCAGATCGTCCTGCGCGAGCGCCGCGATCGCACTCCACAGCACGGCCACGATCGCGATCACGACGATGGCGCCACTGATCCGGTGGAAGGTGTTCTGGAATTCACCGAGGTTGACGCGAATGATGCCGTAGCCGCCGAGCTTTACCAGCACGCCGCCGAGGATCAACGCGACGGGCGCCGTCGCCTCGGCCTGCGCGTCGATGAACCACGTGTGGAAGGGAAACACCGGCAGCCGCACGGCGAAGGCGATGAAGAACAGCCAGCTGATCAGCGTCGCGGTCGCTGTCGGCAGGGTCAGGTCGTGGAGGGTTGAGATGTCGAAGGTTCGAACCGGCGCCTTGAAATAAAGGATAAGGATCGCCACCAGGAGTAAGGCGCTGGCCGCGAGGTCGACCGCCACGAACTTCCAGGCCGCGGACAGCCGGCGCGGGCCGCCGAAGCGGGCGATCAGCAGAAACATGGGGACGGCTTGCAACTGCCAGAAGAGGAAGAAGAGCAGGTAGTCGAGCGAGGCGAAGACGCCATTGACGCCGGTCTCCAGCAGGAGCAGGAGGATGAAATACTCCTTCGCCTGCTCACGGATCCGGCTCGAGGCGAGCACCGCGACGACGAAGAGCAGTGTGCTGAGCAGCAAGAGCGGCATGCTGACCCCGTCGACGCCGAGGTGGTAGCTAGAGCCGAGGCCCAACAACCAGCCGCGCGTTTCCTCGTACGCATAGGTGCCGCTCTGGTCGCGGAAGCCGAACCACATGAAAACGCCGAGGGCGAAGACGAGCGTGGTGGCACCGATCGTGAACGAACGGATCCGCTCCCGGTGCGCTTCAGTGCGCGTCGGGAAGAACAACAAGCCAATGGCGGCGAGCACGGGGACCCAGATGATGGCGCTCAGCAGCAGCGCCGGCGGCGCGATCGAGGTCGCGGTGGTCGTGGGGATCGCCTGGAGGAGCGTCATCCGATTTTCCCGATGATCCCGCCGGCGAGCACGATCGCGATTGTCCCAAGCGCGACGACGCCGGCGAAGAAGCCGATCAGGAGAGGACGGATGCGTGCCTCGGCCAGCCATCGCCGTGGCTGTCCGACGAAGGCGATGCTGTCGCCGACCAGATCCAGGGCCCCATCGACGACGCGCGTCTCGACCCACGACGCGGCACGGCTCACCGGCAGCACGACGCCAACGGCGGCGAGCCGGTACGCCCGATCGATAAAGAGCCCCTCCCCCATCGCGTGTCGGACGGGTTGCAAGGCGGCGGGGACCGGTACCCGGCGCGCGTACACGACAAAGGCAACGACCGCGCCCAGGACGGCGGTGGCGGCAATCACCCCGGCCGCGACGTAGTGCGAATTGGGGAGCGACACACCAGGGAAGGTCACGAAGGCGATTGGATCGGTGCGGCCCCGGAAGCCGCGGATACCGGAAACCACGCAGGCGATCGCCAGCACTGCCATGGCGAGCGCCAGGCGGCCGCCCTTGATGCGCGAGAGATGTTTGCGCACGGCGTTCATCTCGACGATGTTGGCGCCGCTCGCCAGCAGGCTGCGGTTGACGGCCTGCTTGTCGGCCAGGGTCATCTCGCCCGCGGGCAGCACCATCAGCGAAGA